>Ga0265320_10002013_pt1 | contig 14352 bp, 12 predicted proteins | sample 4827metaG_FD_202087 | JGI IMG/M metagenome (GOLD analysis project Ga0265320, IMG submission 202087) | Rhizosphere microbial communities from Carex aquatilis grown in University of Washington, Seatle, WA, United States - 4-8-27 metaG | ecosystem: Host-associated > Plants > Roots > Rhizosphere >...
CTTCGGACATGCTGGTCCTGCCTGATCCATCCACCACGTTTGTGGACCCGTTCACCAAATACCCCACCCTCAGCCTGATTTGCGACGTCGAAGACCCCCTCACCCGCGAGCCTTACGATCGCTCCCCCCGCGGAATAGCCAAAAAGGCCGAGGCCTATCTCAAAACCACCGAGGCTGGCGACACCTGCTTCTGCGGCCCCGAAGCGGAATTTTTCATTTTCGACGATGTCCGCTACGGTGGCGGCGCCAACAATGCTTTTTACTCCGTTGATTCCAACGAAGGCATCTGGAACACCGGCAAGGAAGAATTTCCCTCGCTCGGGTACAAGATCCGGCACAAGGAGGGTTACCTGCCGGTGGCGCCGAATGACAAACTGGTGGACATCCGCAATGAGATGATTCTCACCATGATGGAACTGGGCATCGAAATAGAGCGTGAACACCATGAGGTGGCCACCGCCGGTCAGGCCGAAATTGACATCCGCTATGCCTCGCTCCTCAAGTGCGCGGACAAAATGTGCGTCTACAAATATGTCGTCAAAAACGTCGCATTCAAACACGGCAAAACCGCCACTTTCATGCCCAAGCCGCTGTTTGGCGACAATGGCTCCGGCATGCACACCCACATCTCCCTCTGGAAGGCTGGCAAACCCACTTTTCATGGCGACGGTTACGCCGGGCTGTCCAAGAATGCGCTGCACTTCATCGGCGGCCTGCTCAAGCACTGCCCCGCTCTCTGCGCGATCACCAATCCGACGAACAATTCCTACAAGCGCCTCGTGCCTGGATTCGAAGCGCCGGTCAACCTCGCCTATTCCGCGCGGAATCGCTCGGCCATCTGCCGCATCCCGACATATAGCCCGAGCCCCAAGGCCAAGCGCGTCGAATTCCGCTGCCCCGATCCGGCGGCGAATCCCTATCTGGCATTCTCCGCGATCATGATGGCGGGCCTCGACGGCATTAAGAATAAAATTGATCCCGGTGCGCCCATGGATAAAAACCTCTACGACCTTGCGCCCGAGGAAGCGGGCCTCATTAAAACGGTGCCGGCGTCGTTGAAGGCGGCATTGGAGGCGCTTGAAGCCGACCACGCATTTCTCCTTAAGGGGAATGTTTTCACCAAGGACTTCCTCGACAATTACATCGCCTTAAAGAAGACGGAATATGATGCCATTCGGTTGCGGCCGCATCCGCACGAATTTCATATGTATTATGATGTGTGAAGGAGCGGGGAGCAGGGAGCGGGGAGACAGGAGGCAGGAGACGGAAGACAGGAGGCACCAGACGGGTGGCAGGAGAAAGGGGGGAAGACTTAGCTGCGGGAATTTAACAGCGATAGCGCAACGGAGGTGGCGATTGAGGGACAGAGATTTTGCGGTGTGTTTGGGGGAAATGGGAATTACGGGAGGCATCGGGGTTATGGAATATTGGATACTCCCCGTTCCCTGCTCCCCGCTACTTATTTCCGCCGGCGACGCGGACGACCAGAGCGGTGGTATTGTCCCTGCCGTCGTGGGAGACGGATTCATTCACCAACTGAAGGGCCAAATTCGGTTCGCTTTTGGATTTTTTCGCGGGCCGCAGCAGGTCGGCGATGCGGTGGTCGTAGAGGCCTTCGTTCAAGCCATCGCTGCACAAAAGAAAAATGTCGCCGGGCTCATAGGCCACGGCGCCCATCTGGGGGTCCACAAACATATTGCCGCCGCCGAGGGCCTTTTGCAGGACATTGCGGCGCGGGTGGGTCCGCGCCTCGCGTTCGTTGAGCTGGCCGTTGCGCAGGAGCCAGCCCACATGGGTGTCATCGTGGCTGAGTTGGCGGACGAAATTCTCCCGGGCCGGCAAATAATAAATGCGGCTGTCGCCAATGTGTCCGAAATACATCCATCCCGGGGTAAACCAGCAGAGGCTAAGGGTTGTTTCCATGCCGTGGCATTCCTCATAACTTTCACCGAGGATTTTCAAGGCATCGTGGATTTGGGCGAAGAGTTCCATCAGCACGTCCTCGAACCCGGCCTCGAGGCCGGCCGCGCCGAGGCGATAGGATTTGGGGAGGAGCATTTTAATCTTCTCCACGGCGATGCGGCTGGCAAATTCGCCGGCGTTCGCCCCGCCCATGCCGTCACAGACAGCGAACGCAAAGTCCGCATTTAAGATGGAGGTCTCACCGATTTTGCCGAGATGGTGAACTTCGCGGCCATCGAACCGCAGGCCCACAAACGCGTCTTCATTATTTTTACGGACTTTGCCAACATCGGAGTGGCCGAACCATTGCAGCCGGGCGGCGACGGGTTTGGGGATGACGGATTTGGGGGCGAAAGGCATGGGGTTGGGCGCTACTCGAAGCCGGGGAGGATGGCAGCGAACTCAAAATCAATCACGCAAAAACGCCCGTCAAAGGGGCGGTAAGTGACATTGCGGATGTCGGGGTCGTCATGGCGGACACCGAATTTTTCCAATTCGGCGAAAAGCTCCTTGAGGCGGGCGTCATCCAGATGCTCGACGCGACTGCCGCAATTGGTGGTGACGATTTCGAGGTGCTTGGAATCGGCCTTGAGCAGCCGGGGGACAAATGGGCAAGCTTGGGCGGCGAGGAAACGCAGAATCTTAACCTCGTTATCAAATCGCGCTTGGGCGTCCTTGGCATGATAGGTCTTAAAGACCCGCCCGTCATAGGTCAGGCGAACGGTGGATCTGAGGGTGTTTTTTACGGTTTCCATGCCTAAAAGACCGTCTTCCGGCTTGAAATTAAGGGATTCATGACCAATATTGCCCATTTTCGTCCCCATGGGAAGTCGCATTGCAAGGGACTCATCTCCCATGGGACGGACTCCATCAACCCCAAGCCACCCCCTTATCGAAACGACGTTAAGGAACAGGGTAAAAACGTTAAAAAAATAAACATAAGGCCGTTTTCCGTTTTAAACCTGTTAAAATGGCATCCGAATTGCTAAGTATTCTGGACTGAGACCTCGCTTTCACTAGTCTGGTCAACGTTTTGAGTACGGTAAATGAACCAACATCTCCTAAAACCATAATACAATCGAACCATGGCCAAATATAAACTCGAATATCTCTGGTTGGACGGCTACGAACCCGTTGCCAACATCCGCGGAAAGACCCAGATTAAAGAGTTCTCCAGCTTTCCGAAGCTTGAGGAACTTCCGTTTTGGGGCTTCGACGGCAGCTCAACCCGCCAGGCCGAAGGAAGGACTTCCGACTGCATGCTGAAGCCCGTCGCCGTTTATCCGGACTCGACCAAGAAGAACGGCGTGCTGGTGATGTGCGAAGTCATGATGCCCGACTGCAAGACGCCGCATCCGTCCAACACCCGCGCAGGCATTCTCGACGACCCCGGCGCCTGGTTTGGCTATGAACAGGAATACTTCCTTTACAAGGATGGCGCGCCTCTCGGGTTTCCCCCGGGCGGCGGCTTCCCGCCCCCGCAAGGCGAATATTACACGGGCGTCGGTTACAAAAACGTCGGCGACATTGCCCGCGAAATTGTGGACACGCATCTGGACCTCTGCCTCGACGCCGGCATCAACCACGAGGGCATCAATTCCGAAGTGGCCAAGGGCCAGTGGGAATTCCAAATCTTCGGCAAAGGCTCGAAAAACGCCGCCGACCAGATGTGGGTGGCGCGCTACATCCTCATGCGCCTCTGTGAAAAGTACAAGGTGGACGTCAACTGGCATTGCAAGCCGCTCGGCAAAGACGTGGACTGGAACGGCTCCGGCATGCACTCGAACTTCTCGACCACGCACATGCGCGAAGTGGGCGGCAAGGAATACTTCGAAGCCCTGATGGCCGCGTTCGACAAATACAAGAACGAGCACATCGCGGTGTATGGACCGGACAATCATCTGCGCCTGACCGGCCTGCATGAAACCCAGTCCATCGACAAGTTCAACTATGGCATTGCGAACCGCGGCGCGTCCGTGCGCGTCCCGCACAGCTTTGTCAACAACGGCTACAAGGGTTACCTGGAAGATCGCCGCCCGAACTCCCAAGGGGACCCGTATAAGATTGCCAGCCGCATCCTGCAAACGATCGCGACCGTGCCCACCAAAAAGGGCAAGAAATAACGCGAACGCAGGACTGAATTAAGCGAACCGCCTTTGGGGTCCACGGGGATTCCGAAGGCGGTTCGTTGGTTTTTAGGGTACGCTCGACAAGGGCGAATTTATTCTTAAGTTTGGCTCAATGCCTGCAAAAACTCTGAGCGTGGTGGAGACAGTTCGCGCGGTAAGCTATCTTCGGGATTTAGCCTTGAAGATGGGTTGGATGCGCCCTCCCCGCTTGCGAAAAGAAGAACGCCGAGCTTTTGAAGCCCACAAAAGGACCCTCAAAGCGCAGCCGTCAAAAATCACTGCTGATACTCGCTTGCCACCTCCACCAAGATGACCCTTTACGGAGAACTCATCCGATTAACAGAAAAGCTCAACGAGCGTAAGCTGCCTTATGCCGTCATCGGCGGGTTGGCGGTGGCGTACCATGCCACGGCTCGTGCGACCGACGATTTGGATTTCCTGTTTCTCGCCCGCGACGTGAGGGAAGTCCGCGAGGTCATGCATGAATTGGGGTATCTATTTGAATCCGTCCCGTGGACTTTTCAAAATACCAAACTAACCGTTCACCGCTTCAGCCGTTTTGAAGGCGAAGAGCACATGATCGTGGACGTAATGATTAGCGACGAGGATGGGGATGCCAACATTGTGAACCGGGCGGTGGTCGCGCAAACCGCCGCAGGCCCGATACGTTTCGCCGCCAAAGAAGATTTGATCTGGCTGAAGAAATTTCGTAATTCTATGCAAGATCAGGCCGATATTGAGGCCATTGAAAAAAATGCGAAACGTGGACCAACTCATGCGAAAAGTGAGCGACCTGCGTGACTTATGCCACCAGGTGGCGCGGCTCAATCCAAAGCGCCAACATGAAAAAGGGTCGCTCCGCCCTTACTCCCCCGTTGTTGATCAAACTTCAGCGGTCCGGAAAGACCTCGGCGAAAATTCCACCAGAACCAGACGGAAGAATTCTGGCGGTGGCTGACGATTGCCAGCCAGAGATTTATTTCTCATCGGCTGGTGAATAGAGCAGCGCCCGGGCGCGCTGGAGGGCTTCATCCACGGTGTTGGTGAGGTTGTCGGGGCCAAGTTCCTCAAGGAAGCCACCGAGCTTGATGACTTCCAGTGGCTGGCGGGCAACTTTGCAAAGGATGAGATGGCGTTTGTGCTGGCGCAGACGTTCATGAAGGCTCTCAAGCGCGTTAAGACCCGTGGCGTCCATGGAAAAAACGTCTTCGCAGAGGAGTACCATGACGCGAAGATTGGCGCCAGCCCGGCGGAACGAAGTTTCAAGCATGTCAGCGGTGCCGAAGAAGAAGGCGCCTTGCACGCGGAATAGGAAAACGCCGTCAGGCCAGGATTCATCGGCCCAAATGGGGCGGCCGCCGGTGGCGGGATGGGTGTCGTCGAGGGCGGTGATGGCGGAGGCCTCGGACACGCGTTTGATAAAGAGCAGGGCGGCGAGGACAATGCCGACAAACACTGCCACGGGGAGATTGACCAGGACCGTCAGGAGGAAAACGGAGAGAAACACCAGGGCATCGCTGCGGGGAATGCGGCGCAAGCGGGCGAATTCGTGCCACTCGCCCATCTTAAAAGAGACCACCAACAGGACACCTGCAAGCGCGCACATCGGAATGTGGTTGGCCAGGCCGGCGGCGGCGAGCATGATGACCAGCAGCGTCAGCGCATGAATGATACCGGAGACCGGTGAAACGGCGCCGCAGCGAATGTTGGTGCCGGTCCGGGCAATGGCGCCGGTGGCGGCAATGCCGCCGAAGAGCGGCGAGCAAATATTGGCGATGCCCTGGCCGAGCAATTCCTGGTTGGAATCATGCTTGTCATTGGTTAATCCGTCCGCCACCACGGCGGAAAGCAAAGACTCAATTGCCCCGAGCAGGGCCACCGTGACCGCCGACATAAAGAGCAAATGGATGTCGCTAAAATGGAATACGGGCAAATGCGGCATCGGAAAGCCCTCGGGGATTTTCATTTTGCTGACCGCGAAGGAGCCATTGGCCAACAAGGTCTGGCCGATGGTCTCAACATGGAGGTGCAGGGCCGCGACCACCACGCTGGCGAGGACGAGCCCCGCCATTGATCCGGGCAAAAAGCGCTGCCACTTGGTCGGCCAATAGATCATGATGAGCACGACGCCCAAGCCCAACAGCAGGGCCAAAGGATTCAGGTGCATCAAGTTTTCCAGATATTGCTGCACCTTGGGCAGAAATTCCGCATCCAGGTGTTCAATGGGCATGCCCAGGAAATCCTTGATTTGGCCGGCAAAAATGATGACGGCGATGCCGCTGGTGAAACCCATGGTCACCGGATAAGGAATGTATTTTATGACCTTGCCCAAGCCCGCCATGCCCATGAGGACGAGGATAATGCCAGCCATCAGAGTGCAAATCAGCAGACTTTCGCGACCATATGAACCTACAATGCCAAAAAGCACCGGCACAAATGCTCCGGTCGGTCCGCCAATTTGGTAACGCGAACCACCAAATACGGAAATCAACAAGCCCGCCACGACGGCCGTGACCAGGCCCGCTCGCGGATCCACGCCGCTGGCAATGGCGAAGGCCATGGCGAGGGGAACCGCGACGATGCCGACGGTGATGCCGGAATTCAAATCGGCCAGGAATTTTTTGCCCGAATAGTCCTTGAGTGCGTCCACGAGGGCGGGCCGGAAACGAGTGGGCGGTTTGGCGGAGTCGGGCATGGCGTGACGGAGGTGGAAAATAAAAATTAGACAAAAATGCGTCTAATTTCACCAGATTCATGCCCGGAACTCAATGAGAAATTCCGCCTTCCGGGCGCGGTTATCTTTCCGGCCAGAATTTAGATTCCCACCGCCCGCCGATTCAACCATGGCCGCCACTGTGATGGCCATCCGAGCCATGGTCATGGTGGTGATGATGGCGCCCAGGTCCGGAACTGTGATGCTGATGGCCAGTTGCGCCGCGATGGTGGTGATGACGCCGCGAGGAATGAGTCTGCTCCGGTCCGCCCCCCACCCGATCGCTACGGCTCTGCCGGCGGCAGGACGACGACTTCACGCCGTTGGCGACTACGACCAACAGTGCCGCCACAACCACCATGCCCAAGCCCAGTAGCAAGAGGCCCGAGTACATAAAAAAAAGACCTTCCACTCGCGCCGTTAAAGCAGTTGCTCTGTACCTCTGGTAGTTAAGGTGGGTGCTCTCCGGGCGGCTTTTGCCTTCCGATGTACGGCTTGGCAGCCACCGCCTGGGTCGAACTCCCGTGATTATATGAATATCAGAGTAGGAGAACTGGTGAGGTCTCGGACACAGCAGAAGGTCTGGCCCAAACCATAGCAGATGGCGGGGAAATGGAAAGATTAAATCCCGGTTTTCTCCGAAAAACTCCTGCAGCGGTGAATTCATTAGCTCGCCTTAAACTTGCCTCCGCGGGAATGATTAACTTGCTTTTCTCCGCCGAAAGCTCTTTGTCCATCCCTCGCCATGCCTGCGAAAAAAATTCTCATCGCCTGGACGACCGTGGGCTCCGCCGCCCGGGCCAATCAGCTGGCGGCGGCCCTGGTCGCCGCGCGGCTGGCGGGTTGCGTGGCAGTGGACGGGCCGGTGACGTCACATTTCGTCTGGAAGGGAAAACAGGAAAGCGCCCAGGAATGGCGGTTGACGGTGAAATTTCCCGCGGACCGGGCAAAGGAAATTCTGGCATGGCTGAAAGCCAACCATCCGTATGAGAATCCGCAATGGGTGGCGGTGGAAGCGGCGTCCGTCGCGGCGCCGTTCCGGCATTGGATGGTGGAGAACACGCGATTCCCGCACAAGAAATAATAGACTGCACGGTTGCTCTTGGGAATAAGCGCCTGGCGATAATCCTCATCGGCCTCACGATGAAATGAGTAGGACTTCACCGATGGACGATTTTACGGGCGCGCGCCATGACCTCATGGCCTGGCACCGGCTTAACTTTCCCGCTGTCCAACTCGGCCAAGCGGCGGAGGGCCACTTCGCTCCAAGCTTGCTCGATTTCCGGGGCGACCTCCTGGATCAAATCAAGTGAAATGCGGTTCGCCAGCGCGGCGCGTTGCGTCGGCGGCAGCTTCCGGGCTTCCTTGACGATTTGCGCCACAGTCATCGACCGAATTCTAGCCGCTTGCTCCCTGGCAAGTCAATCATTTCGGCAATTCCACTTCCGCCGTGACCGTAATATGGGCATCCTTCAACTGGCGGGAGGTGACGGCGCCGGGGGACATGGCCATCAAGTCCTGGCCGCGCTGGTTTTTGGGGAAGGCGACAACATCGCGAATGCTGGAGCAATGCCCAAGCATGGCGCAGAGGCGGTCGAAGCCAAGGGCGATGCCGCCGTGCGGGGGCGCGCCGAAACTGAAGGCGCGCAGCATGTAGCCAAACCGGCTCTCCACCACATCGGCGGGAATTTTCAAAATGTCCTCGAAAATCTTCTTCTGCACGTCGGGCTGGTGAATGCGGATGCTGCCACCGCCGAGTTCGACGCCGTTCAGCACGATGTCGTAATGCTGGCCGCGCACTTCCTTCGGATTGGTGTCGAGCAGGGCGACGTCCTCGGCCACGGGAGAAGTGAACGGATGGTGCGTGGCGAGGTAGCGGCCTTCGGCCTCGTCGTAGGACATGAGGGGGAAATCCACGACCCAGAGGAAATTATATTGATCCTTCGGGATGGTGAGTCGGCCGCGGGCTTCGAGCAGCGCGGCGGCTTCCAGGCGCGTGCGGCCGAGAATGGCGCAGGCGCGGTCCCAACCGGCGGCGGCAAAGAAGACAATGTCCCCGTCCACGATTTGCAGGCGCTTGATCAGTTCGGCTTTTTCCGCCTCGGAGAAGAATTTCAAGATGGGCGATTTGAGTTCGCCTTTTTCCGCTTTGATGAAGGCGAGGCCCTTCGCGCCGAGCGTTTTCGCAATGTCTTCGAGGGCCTTGATTTCACCCTGGGTGATGTCGGCGAGACCCTTGGCATTGAAAGCCTTGACCACCCCGCCGCTGGCGACTGTGCCGGAGAAAACTTTGAAGGTCGAATCCTTGAACACATCGGACAATTCGACGATTTCGAGGCCGAAGCGGGTGTCGGGCTTGTCCACGCCAAAGCGGTTCATGGCGTCGCGGTAAGCGAGACGCGGGAAGGGAGTCGGAATGTCGCGATTGAGGGCAGCCTTCCAAATGGTTTTCAGCATGCCTTCGATGAGGGCGTAGATGTCCTCGCGATCAATGAAGGACATTTCGAGGTCAATTTGGGTGAACTCGGGCTGGCGGTCGGCGCGCAGGTCCTCGTCACGGAAACATTTGGCGAGCGAGTAATAGCGTTCGACGCCCGCGACCATGAGCATTTGTTTGTATTGCTGAGGCGACTGCGAGAGCGCGTAGAACTGGCCGGGGTTGAGGCGGCTGGGCACCAGGAATTCGCGGGCACCCTCCGGGGTGCTTTTGAATAGAATCGGGGTTTCTACTTCCAAAAAGCCCTGTTCGTCCATGTAGCGATGGACGGATTGGGCGGCGCGATGGCGGAGCTTGAGCAGGGAAAGGCTGTGCGGGCGGCGTAAATCAAGGTAGCGGTAGGACAGGCGGAGGTCTTCGTTGACCTTGTTGGCCTTGTCATCTTCCAAAGGGAACGGGAGGGTGGCGCAGACGTTGTGAATGGTGATGTGTTTGGCGGCGACTTCGATGTGGCCAGTGGCGAGCTTGGGATTGATGGTTTCGGTCGGGCGCAGCTGGACCCGACCGGCGACTTCAATTACCGATTCGTCCTTCAAGGTATGGACGACGGCCTTCAAGGCTTCGTCCTGGGGGTCGAACATGATTTGGGTCAAACCCTCGCGATCGCGCAAGTCGACGAAGATGAGGCCGCCATGGTCGCGCACGGAATTAATCCACCCGATGAGGGTGACGTCGCGACCGGCGTCGGTTTGAGTCAATTGACTGCAATGATGAGTGCGCTTCATGTTCGAGCAAAGATGTAAACCGACCAACAAAGCGGCCCCACCGCACGGGGACAAGCCTGAAATCCCCAATTCCTGCCGGAGCGACCAGGCAAAGGCGCCAAAACCTGCAGAATTCAACGGGCAACGTCCGCTTTAAGAGGCCGGTGCGCCGGTGGTGGAATCAGCCTTCTCCGCCGCGGCTTTGTCGGCCTCCTGCTTGGTGAGGAGCTTGGCGGAGGCGCCGCTGGGATTGGCCTTTGCCATGATCTTGAGACTGAGATTCTCAATGGCGTCATGGCATATCTGGGAGGCCGGGTAAATGTCTTCCGCCTGCAGATAATAGTTAAGACTGGCGGCATACTCGCCGGCCTTTTCCGCCCGGCTGGCGGCATCCAAGGCCGCGACAAAGGGCGCGACCCGGGAGGCGACATCCTTTTCCGTGCGATTCAACACGGGGTCATTGGGCTCCAGCTCGGAGGCATTCATGAGCACCTCCCAAGCGGCATAGCCGTTGTTCTGCTTCATAGCTTGGTTGGCCATGGTAATGGCCATATCCACCTGCATCTCACTGTTGACAATCTTCTTAAACTGGCCGGCGAGGACGGGGTCTTGATAGATGGCGGCACCAATTTCGTCCTTGGCATCATAAATGGCCCGGTGGTCGCCGCGGTCATACAGTTCCCGGAACTTCTCGGCGCCAATGTTGGCGAGATTGGTGCGATCCAGCAGGGTGTTGCTGAATTTGGCGATTTCGGGGTTGAGGGGCCATAATTCCGTGGCCTTTTGCAAGGTCTCGTTGACCCGGTCGGCGTCGCCTGTAAGCGCGGCCTGCTTGGCGGCGAGGACGAGGTTGTTGCTGGTTTGTTCGCCTTCTTTGATGGCGGAGAGGATGGGGCCGGCATCGGCATCGGCAAAATCCCTGGCGTCCACGGAAATCTTGTTCACCTTGTCCTCGGCGCCGGCGAAATCCCGAATTTCAATCATGTGCTTGAGGGCGGTGCCAGCGGTGTAAATGCCCAGCAATACGCGGCGCTTGGCGGGGTCGAAATTCTGCACCGGGGGCAAATTTTCGCCGAGGAGAAACGTTTGCTGCAGCTGTTGGAGGGCAATCCAGCGGTCCCCGCGGTCAAAGGCGTTTTCGACGGCCTTCATGCCCGTGTTCACTTCGGCCATGGCTTCATGGGAAATAAACTCAAAACTGTTCACCGACGGCACAATGCTGTCCGTGTTGATGAATTTGGAAATCTCCTCCTTGGCGACTTCCATGCGCTGCTGGGAGCCATTGAAAATGTGCTCATAAAACATCCCGGCGATCAGGCTGTGCTGGAAGCGACGTTCTGCAATGTATGTCACCAATTGCGTCTGGTACTGGGTCTTGGCTTTCAAGACCATGCCGGTGGCATCGGCATCCACCAACGCCATCTTGGCGTAGGTGCGGGCCAGTTCGGCGGATTGCACGCCAAATTTGGAGGCCTCGCGCATCTGGGCTTCGCCAGACGACGCCGGCGAACTGCTGCCGCCCAGCGGTACATTGCTGGCGGAAAGGCTGGCGTCCGGCCCCGAACCATTGGCGCCGACGGTTCCGCTACCCGTGCCGCCACCGGAACCACCCGAGTTGCCGCCGCTGCTGCCGGAAGAAGTGCCGTTGCTCACCGCCGGAGGGCTGGTCATCAATTGATTCATGGTTACCGAACCCTTGATGGAGCCCGGCGTGGGATTCGTACCCATCTCGACAGGGTGGTCCTCGGCATAAGTCAAAGCGTTGTTCAGCTTGGCTTCACCGGCGTTGGCGACTTTGGCTTCTTGATGCTGGCGCTGGTCGTCCAGCACGGTATATTGGACTTTATTGCTGGCCAGTTCGTCGCGCACCCGCCAAGCGTTAAAGACCTGGTTGGCCAGGGTTTCGGAGGCTCCGCCATCCTGGGGAAATTTTGCCGCCACGTAGAGCAACTGCCAAGCTTGGTAAATTCTATCGCCACTGACGGGATTCCCGTCGCTGTCAGATTTGGCGGTGTTGGTGCTGAGCAGGTTTTGGATTTGGTCGAGGGTTTTCTGATATTCAGCCGTGTTGTCAAACCCCGGGGAACTCAGATAACGCTCGAAACGCATCCGCACGGCCAAGTTCTCGCCCACGGAAAACTTGCTGTTATTCCACTGGAAAATGCCATTCTCCGTGTCGGCCGAAAGGCTGTCCGAATTCAAAATATGATCCGCCACACTCCACATATTGTTGTTGTTGCTGCTGTTATCCGGGCCATTATTATTGGCGGGCTGATTGCTGGCGGGAGCATTGCCTGATTGATTGGCCGGCGAGGAGGCGTTGCCCGGAGAATTTCCGCGGGCGGCGGCGCCGGCGGGATTGCGGGCACCTGCCGCCACCGGACCACCGCGGCCGGCCGCGCCGACACCCCGGCCGGCGGCGGCACCGGCTGCGCCCGTGCGCTGGGCCTGAACGCAAGGGGTGACGATCAACGTGCCGGCCAGAATAAGGGAAATTTGAGTTTTCATGGGATAGTGGCGGTGGAGTTGTATACTTATAACCCACATTTTGGCAAAATGTAAGACCTTTTTTTGCCGCCATGGCCAGCCGCATGACATTCAAACAGCCGTTTGACCGGGCCGGTTCCGCGCTATTCGCGATCATCGGTGCCATCGGCGGCCCGGTGGCTGTTTTCCACCCGGCAATCGCTCATCACCCGCAGCCAGATTTCCCGCAAGTCAAACAAGGTGGCCTGGACTTCCCGAAAGAACTGGCTGTGCGCGGTATTGCCGCCCAACGGAAGCGCATGGAGCAGGCTCAAGGAATGGTTGACGGCATTCAGGGCGTTCTTGAGGTGGCAAATGGTCAGGGTAAAATCCCCCAGATCCAGGGCATGGATGGCCATAACCGAATTCAATTCCCCGGCATGGAGGCTGGCGGCAAATTTCCACGCCAAGCTCGTATTGACGCCCAAGTCGTTCCCGCTGGCGATGAAGAGTTCCCAAACGTGATTGAGGTATTGGTTAAGGCCGCGCGTCGCGATAAAGACCGGATGCTTGTGAATGGTGTACGTATGGGGCAGATCTTCAAGTTCGTCGTCGCTTTCAGCCTCAGGAGTCGGCGCGTCCGACGGCAGGTTGGCCGTCGCTGCGGGCGGCGCGCCGGTGCCGATTTTAGGTGTGGCAGCCGGCGAATCTTCCGTCCCCGGCGCCCAATCCTGCTCGCCCCAGCCCATCAGGCGGGCCACCTCGTCAAGATGGTCTGGCCGCCCCTTAAATTGGAGGTACAGGGTCAAAAACCGGGCAATTTCCTTCTCGTTCTGCTTCAAATACTGCTGCCAGTCAAACTCAGTCCAAGAGAGTTCGCCCCGGTCTTCCCATTCGCTGTCAGAAAAATGTTCGAAATCGTGCATGGCAGGTGCGAGCGCCGTGTTACAGAAGCCCCAATCTTAGAGCATCCCCATGGCCTGTCCAATACAAAAAGCGGGTTACCACTGTAAGCGAGGCCATGCAAAAAGGATTGTCCGATGGGGTAACGATGGGCCACAATCGCCGTTTCCCAAGCATTTCCAACCATGGCCCAACCCGTATTCCGACTCGAAGCCCACTTTGCCGGCCGCGTGCAGGGCGTGGGTTTTCGCTACACGGCGCGGCAAATCGCCCAGGGTTATGAAGTAACTGGCCAAGTGCGGAACCTGCCCGACGGGCGGGTGCAGATCATCGTGGAGGGCGCCGAAAAGGAAGTGCATGAATTCGTGCGCGAAATCCAGTCGCAATTGGTGCATCACGTCAAGGAAACCACGGTTACCGTACTGGCCGGCCCGGCGCAGTTTCGGGATTTCCAAATCGCCTGAAGCGATGCTTTTTCTGACCGCGACGACCAATATTTTCGCATTTGGAGTGGCGCGGTGCTGCAGACCCGTCGAACTGGTTCGACGAGTCCGACAAGTCGGACTTGTGGGACAAGCGGAGGATGGGATTGGGAACTTGGGAGGGGACAATTTGTAATTTTTGATTTTTGTTGCGGAACGAAGATCGGGAATTTGGGAGGTGCGAAGGGCGGAGGCGGTTTGCGGGGATGGAGGGGTGAAAAAGGGGGTGGGAAGTGCCAAGGGGATTTGGAGGAAGCCTTTAAGGCAAAAACCTTGCGGAGTTCGTGCAAGTCTGGTTGAAACCACATTCCGCCCCACCCTTCTTTAATTCATGTCCACCCCCGCCATTCGCATCGAGCACCTGACCAAGGATTTCCGCCTGGGGTTGCGGGGGGTAAAGCTGCGGGCAGTGGATGATTTATCGTTTGAAGTGGCGGACAATCAAGTGCTTGGGCTATTGGGGCCGAATGGTTCCGGAAAGAGTACGACGATGAAG
>Ga0265320_10002015_pt1 | contig 14340 bp, 14 predicted proteins | sample 4827metaG_FD_202087 | JGI IMG/M metagenome (GOLD analysis project Ga0265320, IMG submission 202087) | Rhizosphere microbial communities from Carex aquatilis grown in University of Washington, Seatle, WA, United States - 4-8-27 metaG | ecosystem: Host-associated > Plants > Roots > Rhizosphere >...
AAAACATGACCCCAAACGGAACAAATGATTCAAGCCACGTTTCGTTCTCGTAAATGTGAGCGCTGGACACCAGCGCGAAACTGCTTTGGAGGTCGCGCATGTCCGATTGGGCCGCGCCCAGGTGCCACGCCAGTTGATAAAACGCCTTGCGCTCGGTATTCTGTTCGCGGGAAACGATGGCCTGATGTTCCTCCCATTTAATGGCCCGCTTCTCCTTGAACTTGATTTGCGGCCAGCGTTTCTTGGGCAGCACCGGCCACGGCAGCCAGTTCATGTCGAGGGCGAAGTTGTGGATGCGCCGCAAGTAGATGTTGGTGGACACGGAACCGTCCTGCAACACTTTGAGGAAGTGCTCAGCCTGCGTCTCCAGCACCACCAGCTTGCGCACGGAGTCCAGCGCCTTGTCCTTGATGGCGGTCAGCCAGCGGTGGCGCGTCTCGTCCTGTTTGAGCTTTGGGATTTCATCCATGACGTGCTGCCACGTCCGGGTGGCTCCGGCGGGGTCGCCTGCCTTCCAGTACACCCGCGCAAGGTGGAGGCTGAATGCGGGGGCTTCTTCGTTCTCGTTCCGGGCCGCGACGATGCGGTAGGCTTCGTCCTTGTCGCGGGTCTTGAGGGTTTCCTGTTTCTTGGTGGTGAGGTCTTCGCAGTAATAAACTCCCCACGGACGGAGGAATACACGGTAGCGTTGTTTCATGTTCTTTTTCACGTTATGAACATGAACCAACCCGAACCGATCTCGTTAGCGAGTAGTGGCCGGGTTTGTACCCGGGTTAGCCCGGATTTTCCGGTTACTGAAACTTCCACTGAAACCCGCTGCGTTTTCCTCCAAAATCCCCAATAAAAGGTATGGAGGCGAGGGTCGGAATCGAACCGACGGATGAGGCTTTTGCAGAGCCCTGCCTTACCACTTGGCTACCCCGCCATACGGAATTCCCAAGCTAATTTCGATTTGCACCCGGGGCAAGTTCAATCGGCAAAATCCAGCTTGTGCCGCCGGGCCCAAAGTTCCTTCGGTTTGAAGATTCCCGCCGGCGTAATGATGCCCGTGATCAAATCCGGCGGCGTCACGTCAAATCCCGGATTCCGCGCCCCGCTGGTCGGATTCGCCACGCGGACATAAACTCGTCGCGCCGATTGCTGATTGGGAATTGCGGATTGCGAAGCTGAAATCGTGCCCCAAGCGCCCAGTACTTCGCTTTCGTGTCGCTCTTCGATCGGGATGTCAAAACCGCGCTTTAACTTCCAGTCAATGGTCGAAAGTGGAATCGCCACGTAAAACGGGATGTCGTGCCGCTTGGCCAGCACGGCCTTGGTGTAAGTGCCGATTTTGTTGGCCACCTCGCCGGTGTGTCCCAGCGTGCGGTCGCTGCCCACAATGACGAGGTCAATTTCGCCACGCTGCATCAGGTGCCCGGCGGCGTTGTCGGCAATGACCTGGTGCGAAATCTTCTGCTGGGCAAGTTCCCACGCGGTGAGCGTTGCCCCTTGCGAACGCGGCCGCGTTTCGTCGCAGAACACGTGAAATTTTTTGCCCTGCGCCTGCGCGGCGTACAGCGGCGCGGTGGCGGTCCCGATGTCCACGCACGCCAGCCAGCCGGCGTTGCAATGGGTCAAAATCGTCATGCCACTGCGAATCAGCCGGGCCCCGTATCGCCCGATGGCTTCGCAATGTCGCACACTTTCGCCGGCAAATTCCTCGGCAGCGGCAAGGGCGAGAAGCTGTTGCTCCTGGATGGTTTTTCCGGTGCGCATCACGGCCCGGACCCGGTTCATGGCGTTGACCGGGTCAACGGCAGTGGGGCGCGCGGCTTTCAGTGTTTGATAAACGAGTTCGAGGTGCCGGCGGAATTTTACCCGGTCCTGGCCGGCAAAGGCCAGAGCCCCCTGCGCCAGGCCATAGGCGGCGGTGGCGGCGATGGCGGGCGCGCCCCGCACGACCATGTCCCGGATGGCCCCGGCAGTGGCGCGGAAGTCTTCGGTGGTGACGATCCTGAATTCGTGCGGGAGGAGCCGTTGTTCGACGAGCAGCACGGTGTTATGCGTGCGGTCGAAGGCGACGGTGCGGTGGTGCTGCGTATGACCGCGGACGCTGACATTCATAAATTCGTTAAATCGTCAAACCTTTGAACCGTTGAACCGTTTTAACGATTCAACCGCGCGCGTTTCAACGAACCTGGATTTTCATCCGGCGGATTTTGGCTTCGATGGTGCGGTAAACGGGTTGCTGGCGGAGCTGGCGCAGGTCGGGATCCCGGGCCAGCCAGCGAAAGTCGCGGTAGCCGAGTTGCAAGGCCCTTTCCAGCGCGAGCACGGCACGGTCGAACTGTTCGGTGAGCGAGTAACTGCAGGCCAGATTGTAAAAAACCAGCGGGCTGCGCGGTTCCAGCCGGGCGAGACGTTCGTCCACCTTGAGGCCCTCGACGTAGCGGCCGCGCTGGGTATAGTGGTCGCCCAGCAATTGCAGCGCATCCACAAAATCAGGATCGCGGCGGACGAGCCCCTCCATGAACTCGATTTTGGTATCGAGGTCGCGCTGGGTGGCGCGGCTCAGTTTTTTTCTGGAACTGCTTTTGACCGGCATACAACGAAGGCAGTTTTTCGAAGTGGCTGCTCCAAGTCAAGCGGGTGTGTAAAATTTTTATGGAATCTAGCGGTGCATTGTTACAAAACTGTGGCAAAATTTTCCGCAGCATTATGAAAGCTTTTGTCACCGGTGCCTCGGGCTTTATCGGGTCGAACCTGGCCCGCGAACTCGTCGCCCGGGGACACCGGGTGAGGGCATTGTTGCGGCCGGAGGCCAATGAGCGCGCGCTGGCCGGGGTCGCCTTTGAGCGCGTGACCGGTGACGTGCTCGACCGGAAATTGCTGGAGCGCGAAATCGAAGGCTGCGATTGGTGCTTTCATGTGGCGGCCAGTTATCATTTGTGGATGAGCGACTACGCGCCGATGTATGCGGTCAATGTCGAAGGCACCCGCAATGTCCTCGAAGCCGCCGGCAAGGTCGGCTGCCGGCGCATCGTCTATACCAGCACGGTCGGTTGCGTTGGCCTTCCCAAAATGGTGAAAGGACAATGGGTGCCCACTACGGAACTGGATTCGGTTGCCAACGACCAGCTGAACAATCACTACAAATGCTCGAAATGGCAGGCGGAATGCCTGGCGGTAAAACTCGTGCGCGACGGTCTTCCCGTCATCATCGTCAATCCCACCGCCCCCGTCGGGCCGTACGACGTGAGACCGACGCCCACCGGTCAGGTCATCCTGGATTTTCTGAACCACAAACTGCCGGCGTACCTCGACACCGGATTGAACTGGGTGCACGTGCGCGACGTGGCCGCGGGACATATTCTCGCGGCGGAGAAGGGGGAGATTGGCGAACGTTACATTTTGGGCAACAAGGAAGGCAACTGGACGATGCAGGAGACCCTGGGCACGTTGGAGGAAATCACCGGCATTCCGGTGCCGAAGCGGAAAATTCCCTACCGGATCGCGCTGGCGGCGGCGCACGTGGACGAAATGATTTCCTTTTTCACCGGCAAACCACCCCAGGCGCCGCTGGCGGGTGTGCGCATGGCCCGGTACAAAATGTGGTTCAATCCGGCCAAGGCCATCCGCGTGTTGCAAATGCCGCAGACACCGCCCAAACAGGCGTTCGCCGACGCCGTGGAATGGTTTCGGGCGAACGGATATGTGAAGTAAAAGGGGCGGCCGGTTGGCAGACGCAAATAATGCATTGGGTTTGGCAAAACATGGCTTGCCATCCCCTCAACCTTGTGAAAAATTTCACGATCTATGGCACATGTCAAACTGCACATTCCGGGACCGGTCGAAGTCAGCGAAAAGACCTTCAAGGCCTTTTGCTCGCCGATGATCGGCCATCGCGGCCAGGGGTTCAAAGACCTGTACGCAAAAATCCAGCCGCAACTCCAGCAACTGCTTTACACCAAACAACTTGTTTATATTTCCACCTCCTCGGCCTGGGGCGTGATGGAAGGCGCCATCCGTAATCTCGTCGCCAAAAAGGTTTTGAACTGCATGTGCGGGGCGTTTTCGGACAAATGGTTCGATGTGTCCAAGCGCTGCGGCAAGGGCGCCGAGGCGTTGCAGGTGGAATGGGGTTCGCCGATCCGCGCGGAGGCCGTGGACAAAAAACTCGCCACCGGCCAGTTCGACGCGTTGACCCTGATTCACAACGAAACCTCGACCGGGGTGATGAGCCCGCTGGCCGAGATTGCCGGGCTCAAGAAAAAATATCCCGATGTGATGTTCATCGTGGACGCGGTCAGTTCGCTGACGGCAACGAAGATTGAATTCGATGCGCTGGGCATCGATGTGTTGCTGGCCGGAACGCAAAAGGCATTTGCCCTGCCTCCGGGCACGGCGGTATTCACCTGTTCCCCGGCGGCGCTGGCCAAGGCGGCGCTGGCCAAGGACCGGGGATACTATTTCGACTTTGTGGAATTCCAGAAGAACGCCGAGCAAAGCATGACGCCGAGCACGCCGAGCATCGGCCACGTTTATGCCCTGGCCTCGAAGCTCGAAGATATTTTTGCCGAAGGGCTGGAAAACCGTTACGCGCGCCACAAAAAACTGGCTGAACTGACGCGCGCCTGGGCGGCCAAACACGGTTTCACGCTGTTCCCGGAAAAGGGATTTGAATCGGTTACGCTGACCTGCGTGAACAACGGCGCGAAACCCGGCAGCCGGGCCGTGGACGTGGCAAAATTGCAGAAGCTGGTCAAGGACCAGGGTTTCCTGATCGATGGTGGTTATGGGAAGATCAAGGGCACGACCTTCCGCATCTCCAACATGGGTGACGAGACCGAGGCGACCATGAACCAGCTTTACGTTGCGCTCGACAAGGGCATGGCCCAACTCTAAACGACGCATTATTTCGTTCTCGACCGGCAATCCGCAACCGCGGGTTGCCGGTTTTGCTTTTCGTTTGGCGCGGGTGCGGCAAGATGGCGCCGTGCCAACCGGCTACTGTCTGGTCTATCTGCGCAACGGCGCGCGTTCCATCCGTTCGCTGGCCGAAGCCGAGACGTTCCATCCGGTGATCGGCCCGGTGGCGGAAGCCGAGGCGCTTTACGTCCGGCAATTGCGCCTGGCGGAACGCGTCCAGGCAACGCCCGGTGAATTTGTAATCTGGGACGTCGGTCTGGGGGCGGCGGCCAATGCGCTGACGGCCATCCGGCTCATCCGGGAAAGTTTGCGGGGCGAACCGGCAAAACTCCGGATTGTCAGTTTCGATCATACCGGCGCCGCGGCGGCGTTCGCGCTCGCCCACGGCGCGGAACTCGGTTACCTGGCCGGTTTTGAAACGCCTTTGGCCGAACTGATCGCCCGGCGGCAGACCTGCTTTTCCAACGCCGGCCTCACCGTTGATTGGTCGCTCGAGCTCGGTGATTTTCCGGCATGGCTGAGGCAAAGTCCGGAGCACCGATCTCCGAATCGACGTGAATCGGAGTTCGGCGCTCCAATCCCGCACGCCATTTTATTTGACCCGTATTCACCGAAGAAAAATCCGGCGATGTGGATGGTGCCGTTGTTTGCCGGTTTGTTTCGCCGGCTTGACCCGCAACGTCCGTGTGCGCTGGCCAATTACACCCGGAGCACGATGGCCCGGGTGACCATGTTGCTGGGGGGGTTCTTCGTGGGCGTGGGACATCCCTCGGGCTTGAAGGAGGAAACCACCGTGGCGGCCAACCGGAGGGACCTGCTCGCCGAGCCGCTGGACCGTCGTTGGCTCGAGCGCGCCAAACGTTCTCACAGCGCGGAGCCACTGAGCGGGCCGGTTTACCGGACAGCACCATTATCACCGGAATCGATTGAACGATTGCAGCAACATCCGCAATTCAGCTGAACCAGCCGGCCGGGGCCATTAAAATCAGGCCAATTTTTGAAATCTCCATTGTGCGCCGGGGCAGGGGTAAAGCCCATTTGGATAATCTGCGCTTGCGTCATGGGCGGGATGCGCGAAACTACCGAGCATCATGGCGCAAGAGCAGTTGGAACAATCGGATACCGGCCGGGAGCGGTCGCGATTGCCCCGCTGGGTGAGCATCGTGGTCGTGGGACGCAATCCCAGGGCAACGCTGGTCCGCGTCACCGTTTTAGTGGTCACCTGCCTCATTGTTTTCAATTTTGTTCTGTTGCCTATTCGCGTCGAAGGCATCAGCATGCTGCCGACCTACAAAGACCATTCGATTAATTTCATAAACCGGCTCGCCTATCTCCGGCATGAACCTCAGCGCGGCGACATCGTCAGCATCCGCCTGGCCGGCCTGCATGTGATGTATTTGAAGCGCATCATCGGTTTGCCGGGGGAAACCGTCGCCTTCGAAAACGGTCGCGTGGTGATCAACGGTGAGGTGTTGGACGAGCCGTATGAGAAGACCGCTTGTGACTGGAATCGTCCGCCGGTCAAACTCGGCCCGGACGAATATTTTGTTGTCGGCGACAACCGCACCATGCCAAAGGAATTGCATCAATTTGGCGAAACATCGCGCGACCGTATTCTCGGCAAATTGATTTTATGAAAATTGTTTTGCGCATCGTGCTGGCTGCCGCGCTGGTGGCGTTGGGTGTCTGGCTGTGGACGGTTCTGTTTCCCAGCCCGGAAAAAGTCATCCGCCGGCGCCTGATCGAACTTGCGCATACCGCCTCGGTTTCTATCAGTGATGGCGACCTGGTCCGGCTGGCAGCTGCGCGCCGGCTGGCCAGTTTTTTTTCCACCAATGTCGAGGTGAACCTGGAACTGTCCGGATTACCCCACCAGAACATCATGGATCGCGATCAAATCACCCAGGCGGCCCTGATCGCCCATACGCGAACGGTCAAATTTCCCGATATCAGCGTGACAGTGGCCCCGGGCAAACAGTCAGCCACGGCCGATCTGACCGTGGAAGCGGAGATTTCCGGCGAGCAAGGGCTGGTGGTGCAGGAAATGAAATTCACCCTGAGAAAAATCGACGGCGAGTGGTTGATTGTCCGCGTCGATACCGTCCGCACCCTTTCCCGGGGCCGGCAAATCTACCCCCGCCATTTTAAACTTTGCACCGTGGCGGGCTCCTTTCATAGTTGACGCATGAACGTTTTTGTCACCGGCGGTGCCGGGTATATCGGTTCCGTCTGCACGGAAGAACTGCTCCAGGCCGGCCACCAGGTGACGGTTTATGACAACCTCACCGAAGGCCACCGTTCGGCCGTGGATGGCCGCGCGACATTTGTGTTGGGCAAACCGGAGGAACCCGGCGACGTCCTGCGCGCGGTCAAGGCCGCGAAGCCCGACGCCATCATGCATTTCGCCGCCAACGCGCTCGTTGGCGAATCCATGACGGACCCCAAAAAGTATTTTCATAACAACGTCGTCAACGGCCTCAAGCTGCTCGATGCCGCCGTCGAATGCGGTGTCAAAAAATTCGTCTTCAGCTCCACCTGCGCCACCTACGGGCCGCCCGAACGCGTGCCGATGACCGAGGATCTGCCGCAACGGCCCATCAATCCCTACGGCGAGTCCAAGCTGATGTTCGAGAAAATCCTGCTGTGGTACCGGCAGATTTACCGGCTGGAATTCATTGCGCTCCGCTATTTCAACGCCGCCGGCGCCAGCGAACAGTTTGGCGAACATCACCGCATCGAGACGCATCTCATTCCCAATGTGCTCTTCGTGGCCCAGGGACGGAAGCCCCAGTGCGAGATTTACGGCACGGATTACCCGACGCCCGACGGCACGTGCATCCGCGATTACATCCATATCGCCGACCTGGCGCAGGCGCACATGCTTGGCCTGCAACCCGGGAAGACCGGGTTTTATAACCTGGGCAACGGGGACGGCTATTCCGTGAAACAGGTCATCCAGACCTGCGAAAAGGTGAGCGGCAAAAAAATTCCGACCATCGAGAAGCCCCGCCGGCCGGGTGACCCGCCCCGGCTGGTGGCATCCGCAGAAAAGGCCGTTCGCGAACTGGGCTGGAAACCGAAATATCCGAGACTCGAGGACATTGTGGTGACGGCCTGGGCCTGGCACAAAAAGCACCCGGACGGATATCCGGATTAACGGGCGAAGACACCGCTTCTCACTGGTTCACGTTTGGCCTCAGCCGGGTTTCAATTCATGGAATTCGTGCCGAAGACCGGCTACGGTCCCCGGCGCAAGCGATATACCCGCATTTGCCGGCCGGCGGCGCCGGGATCGATGAAGTTGGTTGTCACAAAGATTCCATTGGTGCCGGTGACAATCGCCGGGCTGCAGTCGCTGAAACTGTTCGTTCCGCCCAGGCCATTGGCCGCTTGCAGCACATTGGTCCAGCCGCCTGGCGAAACCCAGTTCACTGAAACATTGGTGCCCTGGGGCAAAATCCCGGTGACCCGGAACACATTGGCCAAGGCATCCATCTGCCAGAGTTCGGAGCCGTGCAGGCCGTCGCTGGCCTGCAGCATATAGCTGTTCCGGAAAGGCGAAATCGGTGCCGGTATCAGGCCGCTGGCAACGGGGCCCGGATTCAGATCTGCCACCAGGGAAAAGTTGGTTCCGTCATACCGCCAGAATTCCATACCGGTGATGCCGTCGTCGGCCAGGAAGTACAGGTAATCGTTGAACGTAAACACGTTCAAACCGCCGTTAGCAAAGTTCGAGACCCGGGTGAGATTGGTTCCATCGCAACTCCAGAGCTGAAAGCTGTTGCCACTGGTGCCATGCACTCCGTCATAGGCGGTAAAATAGGCCAGATTGTGATAGACGGCCTGGAAGAGGGGGGTGGCATTGGTGTTGAAAGCGTTGACCTCGCCCAAAAAGGTAAAATTAGTGCCGTCGTATTTCCAGGGCTCGAAATCGGTGCCGCTGGTCGCCGCGGCCATGTACAGTGCACCGTTGTAGACCAGGAGACCGTTGATCGTGTTGAGAATCATGGTGCCAATCCGGGTGACATTGGTGCCGTCGTATTTGAAAAGCCCGTGGCCGGCGGGGTCGCTGGCCATGAAATAGAGCGCGTTGTTGAAGACCGTCAACAACAAGGGATTGGAATCAATGCTGCCGGGAAAAATGTCCGACACGAGCGTCATATTGGTACCGTCGCTCTTCCAGAGTTCGCTTCCATGGCTGGAGTCCCGGCCGTTGAAATAGATGGCGTTGTTGAACACTTTCATTTCGCCCACGCTGCTCGGCAGGGGAGTGCCTGACAGGGAGGTAAAGTTCGTGCCGTCAAATTTTCGCGTCCCGAAATACCCGGCGCCGTTGAAAAGGACGATGCCGTTGGCGCCAGACGGAGCGATGGTGGTGCTGACGACAGTGACGTTGGTGCCGTCGTATTTGTAGAAATAGTTGTTGGCGGCGTTGTTGGTTGGGAAAGCAGCGAAATAATATGCGTTATTGAAGGCGATGCCGCCGAAGGGGCTGGAACTGGCGGTCCCCGGGTTGATGTCGAGGGCGCGTGAAACGGTGGAGCCATCGTATTGCCACAATTCCCGGTCCCCGCTCCCGTCGGTGGCGACAAAATAGAGCTTTCCGTTATACACGTTCAAGACGTTGGCGGTGGAACCGCTGCTGCCGGGATTGATATCGGCCACCTGGGAAGCATTGACGCCGTCAAACTTCCATAGTTCAGCGCCGGTGCTGCCGTCAGTCGCGTCAAAATAAAGCGCGTTATTGAAAACGCACAGGCTCAGAGGATTGGCGTTGCCGCCGAACGGGTTGATTTGCGTCACGCGAGTCGCGCTGAGGCCGTCATATTTCCAGAGTTCGGTGCCGTTGACGCCATCGTTGGCGGAAAAATACAGGGCGTTGTTGAACACGATGAAATTGACGGGGTTGGAACTGGCGCTGGGATTGATATCTGCGGCGAGACCCTGTCCCGACGGGTTATAAAAGAAGAGTTCGGTGCCGACCGAGGGAACTGTGGCCTGGCAGTACAATACGCCGCTGAACACGGTCAGCCCGGAAGGATTGGAGCTGCCGCTGCCCAAATTGAAATCTGCCGCCAGTGAGGCGTTCACGCCATCGTATTGCCATAACTCGACCCCGGCGGTCAGATTGCTGGCGGCAAAAAACAGGTTGCCGTTGTAAACGCAGAAGCTCGACGGATTGGAACTACCCGCGCCCGGATTGATATCCGCCGCCAGGCTGACAGTTGAACCGTCATACTTCCACAGTTCGTTTCCATTGGTCCCGTCGTTGGCCGCGAAATAAAGTGCGTTGCTGAAGACCGTCAGTCCGGACACGCCGAAGCCGCCGGTCGCCGGCCGGATTTCCGTAATTCGCGTCGCGTTGCTGCCATCGTATTTCCACAATTGCACATCAGTGTTGCCGTTGGTGGTGCCCGAACCGCGAAAGTAAATCGCGCCATTGAAGACGACCGGCAAACTGATGATGGAAAAAGCGTTGCCGGGCGACAAATCAGTCACGCGCGTCGCCGTCACGCCGTCGTACTTCCAAAGTTCCGAGCCGTGCGTTCCGTCGCTGGCTGCAAAATAAAGCAGGTTGCTGAAGATCACGAAGCTGCCCGGACTGGAGCCCGACGGAGACAGATTGATATCCGCCACCAGGTGCAAAAATTCTTTTGGCGCCTGTGCGTTGGCATCGGGAATGCCCATCCAGGCTGCGAACAGGGTGAGAGCCCAGAACGGCCAGAACACGTATCGGGACGATTTCATTTTTTCCTTTTCTGTTGCCGCCGGAATTCCGGCAAAGCTGTCGGAAAGCCAGCAGCCTCCATTCAAGTTTCAATGTCGCGGACCTCGCGGTTCTTCAGGGTTACGGGTCCTATGAGACCGGGAAAAGGCAGCAAAAGCAAGTAAAAACAGGGTCCGGACACCAGCCTGGCTGGTCAGCCAGAAAACGGGTTGTTTATTTCAATAGACGTGTAGTTGGCCTTTCCGGACGGGAAGATATTCATTGAAAAACCGGCCGATAATGTTTCCTTTGCCATTATTTAAAATTCAGGCACTTTGGCCGGAAGCAGATTTATGATTGCAGCTATTACTGGATTGATCGCCGGCACCATTCACGTGCTGACGGGTCCGGATCATTTAACGGCCATTGCGCCGCTGGCGGTGCGCCGGCCCCGGGGCGCGTGGGTTCCAGGCCTCCGCTGGGGGCTCGGCCATTCGTCCGGTGTCGTCGTGGTCGGATTGTTGTCGCTGTGGCTGCGTGACAAGTTGCCGGTGGATTTGTTGTCATCGTGGGGCGACCGGATTGTCGGTATGGTCCTCTTTGGCATTGGCCTTTGGGCGTTGCGCCGGGCATCCCGACACAGTGTCCACGCGCATGAACACGAGCATCAAGGCGATCGTCACGTTCATCTCCACGTCCACCACCACCATGCGCGACATGAGCAACCCCGGGCGCATGACCGGCACACGCACGCGGCTTTTGCCATCGGCACGCTGCATGGACTGGCCGGCAGTTCCCATTTGTTGGGCATATTGCCCATGTTGGCCCTGCCGACCCGGACGCAGGCCATCACTTACCTGATCACTTTTGGCGCGGGCACGGTGCTGGCAATGGCAGGATTTTCCTGGGGCATGGGCTGGCTTACCACCCGCTGGGCGACCAACAGCGTGAACATTTATCGCGGATTGATGGGAAGCTGCGCCGTGGCGGCCATGGTGATCGGTTGTATCTGGTTTGCTGGCAAAAGCTGGTAACTGCGGGGTTTTCCCACCGGTTGTGTTCCGACGGCGAATTATTTTTACTTTCCAATCCCGGTCATCCGGTTTATGTTGTACAGACTTCAGGGTTGGTGGCAGACGCGGTTGGCCATGAAATGAAAACTATATTTCTCGTTGAGGACGACGCGGTGGTGGTCAAGGTTTACGGCGCGAAGTTCGAGCGCGAAGGTTTCCACGTCGAGGTGGCGGAAGACGGTCTGGTGGCCATGAAGACCCTGGCGGCGGTGAACCCCGACATCGTGATTCTGGACCTGATGATGCCGAAGCTCAACGGGGTTGATGTCCTCAAATACATCCGTTCCACCCCAATCTTGAAGAAGACCCCGGTGATTATTCTTTCCAACGCGCACATGACCAATCTGGCGCAGGAGGCGGCCGCGGTGGGCGTGGAAAAGGCATTGCTGAAATCGAGTTGCACCCCCAACATGTTGCTCAAGGTCATTAACGATCTCCTCAGCGGGACCGTGTCGGGTGACGACCCGACGCAACGGTTGGCCGTGCCGGCCCCGACGCCGGATAAGCCGCGGTCCTGAATCCAGAATCGGCTTGCCAAACCCCCGGGCCGGTCGGCATTATCCGACATGGCAGTAGCGCGACAGTCCGGCTTCGATGATCCGTTCTACCAACCGGCGGATCAGTTTTTTCCTGCGAACAACAAGCTCGGCCTGACGTTCGATGACATCACACTGGCGACGCTGTATTCGGAAGTCCTCCCGCGGGACACGCAGCTCGACACCACGCTGGCGGAAGACCTGCACCTCAACATCCCGGTCATTTCGTCCGACATGGACACCGTGACCGAATCGCGCATGGCCATTGCCATGGCGGCGAATGGCGGACTGGGCCTCATCCATTACAACCTGCCGGAGCGGCAGCAGCTTTCCGAGGTCAGCCGCGTCAAACATCACGTGCACGGTCTCATCCAGGACCCGGTCACCGTTTCCCCTCACCAGCTGATCGGCGACGTGCTGAAAATGATCGAGGAACGGAAATTTGCGTTCGGCACGTTTCCCGTGGTGGATAAGAAAGGAAAGCTGGTCGGGCTTTTGTCCGGCCACGTGGTCAAGCCGCGTTATGCCAAACGGAAGGTCGCCGACGCCCTCACCCCGCGCGCGCAGGTCCATACCATCAGCCAGAAGGAACTGGGCCGGGACCCGATCGCCCGCGCGGACAAATTTTTCACCGAACACCTCGGCATTCACAAGCTGCTCGTGGTGGACAGCCGGGACCGGTTATGCGGCCTGTTCACGATGAGCGACATCGAGCGGATCACGCAGGAACGCAAGGCGCAGTTCAAACCCGCGCGCGATGCGCATCATCACCTGGTCTGCGGCGCGGCGGTCTCGGCCACCCGCAATGCCTTCGGCGAGCTCGACCGCGAACGCATCCTGAATCATGTCGGCGCGTTGGTGGAGCGAGGGGTGGACGTGGTGGCGGTATCGACCGCGCACGGCCACAGCCGGGGCGTGGGCGATACGGTAAAGGTCCTGCGCGACGCGTTCGCGAAACTGCCCATTATCGCCGGCAACGTGACCAGCGCGGCGGGCGTGGAATATCTGGCCGATTGCGGCGCCAATGCCATCAAGGTGGGGCAGGGGCCGGGTTCCATCTGCACCACGCGCATCGTTGCGGGCGTGGGCATCCCCCAAATGACGGCGCTCTACGTTTGCGCCCGCGCGGCGGCGAAGAAAAAGGTGGCCATTCTCGCCGACGGCGGCATCACCAAATCTGGTGACATCGTGAAGGCGCTGACCCTCTCACAGGCGGTGATTTGCGGCGGTATTTTTGCCGGTTGCAACGAGGCGCCCGGCGACGTCCTGGAAATCGGCGGCAAAATTTACAAGCAGTACCGCGGCATGGGCAGCCTGGCGGCGATGAAGTCCGGTTCGGCGGCGCGCTACGGCCAGCCGACCAATCCGACGCAAAAGGTTGCCGCCGAAGGCATCGAGGCGCTCAAGGAAGCGTGTGGTTCGGTGGACCGGGTGCTGGCGCAGCTCATCGGCGGCATCCAGTCCGGCATGGGTTACCTCGGCGCGGCGAACCTCACACAACTCCGCGACAAGGCGCGTTACATCCGGGTCAGCCCCGCCGGCATGCGCGAAGCCGCCCCGCACGACGTGGTGGAGTTGAAGACGGGGAATTAGGGGAGGTCGGTGGTCAGTGGTCAACAGTCATTCACCCTCGTGATCTTGACCGGTTGATCTCAAACAGGAATTCAATTGCGGAGCAAGGTTATCCAAGATGCTACTTACTACCGACTCGTTTCTAAAACGCAATCGGCTCGTTCAGTTTGCCGCATTGCACGCAGCGTGAACGGTCCACATCCGCGTCGTCGGTGTACACATAGCCGCAGTCTTTGCAGCGGAAGATGCGGTCCTCCGAGTGGGTTGGCCCGAAGCGGCGTCGGCGCATTTCGGAGTAGATCCCGATGACACAGAGCGCGCCCAGTGCCAGCGCCACATAAATCACGATGAGGGCGGCAACGCTCATGGCCCTTTGCGGGTTGAACCGGTAACTCCGATAAACTCCGTTTCCGCGAGCACGCGGCAGAGTCGGTGTTGCGAGCGGGACGTTGAAACGGTGAGCCGGTTCAGCGGCGCACAAAGGCAACGCCCCGGTACTTTAACGGCCGGGTTCATTGGTCGCGGTTACCGGCACGGTGTGCCA
>Ga0265320_10002016_pt1 | contig 14340 bp, 7 predicted proteins | sample 4827metaG_FD_202087 | JGI IMG/M metagenome (GOLD analysis project Ga0265320, IMG submission 202087) | Rhizosphere microbial communities from Carex aquatilis grown in University of Washington, Seatle, WA, United States - 4-8-27 metaG | ecosystem: Host-associated > Plants > Roots > Rhizosphere >...
TCTTACAAAAACCATTCCGAAGGGTGGAACCTGGGGTGCGGGGTCAATAATGACGCTTTGATTAGTAAGAAGACCAAACTCACTATCCCAATGGATTTTGGGCGGCGTAAAAATGTCATATGTCCAGCCGAGGCCTTGACTTGGATTGTCCTCGCCTTGATCTGGAGGCCTCGGCCAGGTCGGAATAAATTGCCCGATGCTCGGAGCAGGAATTGCAACATATTTCCCACCGCTAAGGTTGATCGCTGGAAACGGCGCACTTCGTTGAATACCGCCATCCTCAAAAAACAAGCCGACGCCAAGGGCAAACAGAACAAAGGAAGCCAAGAAGAGGGCTTTGTCGTAATATTCTTTCATGACGGCTGGAGCTGGGGGCGTGGTGACGATCTCCGGAAATAATACCGACCGACGGTGGATACCTACATACCATACCGCCGCACAGGGTCAATCCTCCCTGCGCCAAAATCGAATCGTAGATTTTAAGTTTCACGCAGCCCAAGGGGCTGCCGGAGCCGAGTCCCGGAATGCGTGCAACGCCACCCGGGGAATTCGAAGCAAAAATTTCACCCGCGCCCTTGTTTAGGGCGTCGATTACCACCTCGCGTCGTCCCCGAACCCGCCGTCCACGCGCGCTCTGCCGGCCTACGCCACACTCGCCAACTGCTTCGACTCGCGCTTGCGGTCTTCGGGGCGGAGGTATTTCTTGCGGAGGCGGAGGTTTTTCGGCGTGGCTTCGACGTATTCGTCGCCGGCGATGTATTCGATGGCGCGTTCGAGCGTCAGCTTGATGGGCGGTGTGAGTTGGATGCCCTTGCCTTCACCTTTGGAACGGACGTTGCTCAAATGCTTTTCGCGGGTCGGATTGATCGGCAAATCATCCGCGCGCGGATTTTCGCCGACGATCATGCCCATGTAAACTTCGTCGCCGCTATTGATGAAGAGCTTGCCGCGCTCCTGAATCTGGTCGAGCGCGTAGGACGTGGCCACACCGGTGTCGGTGGACAAGAGGGTGCCGGTCAGGCGCGAGGCAATTTCGCCCGCGTAGGCTTCGTAATCGAGGAAGAGGTGCGATTGCACGCCGCGGCCGTTGGTCAAATTCATCAGGTCGAACTCGAAGCCGATGAGCCCGCGGGTGGGGATCTTGGCTTCGATGGTCACGCTGTGAGGGTGGGTTTCCATCTGGGTGATGCCGCCTTTGCGGGCGGAGAGCACCTTCATCACGGCGCCAATGGTTTCCTCGGGCACTTCGAGCCAGAGGTTTTCAAACGGCTCCTTGAGGATCCCGTCAATGTGCTTGGTGATGACGGCTGGACGGGATACGAGCACTTCGAAGCCTTCGCGGCGCATCTGTTCGACGAGCACGGCGATCTGCATCGCGCCGCGCGCGGAGACGTAATACACGCCGGCGCGTTCGGATTCCTCGACGTGGATGCTGACATTGCCCTTCTGCTCGCGGTCCAGGCGTTCGCGAATTTGGCGGGAGGTGACGAGCTTGCCGTCGCGGCCGACGAATGGGCCGTCATTGACGGCAAATTCCATGCGAATGGTCGGCGGGTCAATTTCGATGAAGGGCAGGGCGGCCTGGTCTTCGTTGGCGCACAGCGTTTCGCCAATGTCCACGTCCGTAAAGCCGGCGAGGCCGACGATGTTGCCGGCGACGCCGAGGGTGGAGTCATTGGATTGCGTGCCGCTGTACTCGATCACTTTCGTGATTTTGCAACGCTCGCGTTTGCCGTCCTTGCTGACGCGGTAAATCATGTCGCTGGTCGTGACCTGGCCGCCGATGATCTTGCCGATGGCGATGCGGCCGACATAGTCGTCCCACGCGATGTTCGACACGAGCATGGTAAAGGGCGCGGATTCGTCGGCCACCGGGGGCGGGATGTGGGTGAGAATCGTTTCGAGCAGGGGAATCATGTCCACCGGTTTGTCACCGAGTTCGCGGACGGCAAAGCCGTTTTTTGCGCTGCCGTAAAGGAAGGGAGCGTTGAATTGTTCTTCGGTGGCGTGCAGTTCCAAAAAGAGTTCGAGCACCATGTCGTGCGCCTTCTTGGGATTGCTGTTTTCGCGGTCAATTTTGTTGATGAAGACGATGGGGCGCAGGCCCTGCTGGAGTGCCTTGCGCAACACGAAGCGCGTTTGGGCCTGGGGGCCGTCATAGGCGTCCACGACGAGCATGACGCCATCCACCATTTTCATGACGCGTTCCACCTCGCCGCCGAAATCTGCGTGGCCGGGGGTGTCCACGATGTTGATGATTTTGTCGCGCCAGTGGACGGAAGTGTTCTTGGCCTTGATGGTAATGCCCTTTTCGCGTTCGAGGTCCATGCTGTCCATGACGCGCTCGGCGACGACCTGGTTGGCGCGAAAGGCGCCGCCCTGGCGCAAAAGTTGGTCCACCAGGGTGGTTTTACCGTGGTCAACGTGGGCGATAATGGCGATATTGCGGATGTTCTGGCTCATAGATGTCACGCGTCCGTAACCCCATCAGGGGGTCGACGACTTGCGCAAACGGTGAATCTGCCATATTTTCCGATCGAGAGCGAGCGGAAAACACACTTGGCAAAACCACCCCCAACGGCAGGATGACCCCTGTGGCCTATGGGGTGGCACCGTCGCTGTTGCCGAGGAGCTGGTTGGCGAAGTCGCGAACTTCCTTGAGAGGGTCTTTTTGGGCGGCGGTATTGATGATGGCGAGAATATTTGGGTTCGACGGCGCGTAGGGTGCAAGTTGGTCGAGGGCGGCGCGGCGGGCTTCGCTGGAATTGCCATTGAGGGCGACGGTGGCCAACAGGGCATTGGCGCCGGCATTTTCCAGTGCCACCAGGGATTTGATACCCGCCACTTGCACGTCGGCCGCCGGGTCGTGATTGATGGCATTGGTCACCAGCGCGAGCGACTGGTCGGTATTGATGCGGGAGAGGCTGCCAATGGCTTTGGCGCGAATGAGTTCGTTGTCGCTTTGCACGGCTTGGGCGACGGCGGGGGGAACCTCCGTGGGGCCGAGGTTGCTCACGGCATCAAGTGCGGCGACGTAATCGTTGAGGGAAAGATTGGGGGTGTTGAGCACGCCAAGGACGAAATCGTTGATTTGCTGGAAGCGCACGGGGTCGGCGCGGACTTTGTCGCCCACGGCGGCGAGGGCGAGCAAGGCGGTGTTGGCCAATTCGCCGCCCTGCTGGTAGAGGGCTTCGAGCGTGCCTTCAGCCTCGGGTACGGGAACGCCGGTTTGGGCAAACGAAAAGAGCGCCATTTCGCGGTACGAGAGAGACCAGTCGTCGGATGTGGCGACGGCGAAAAGGTCGTATTGGGCGGAGGGCGTGCCAGCCGCGCCCAGAATGCCGAGGAGGGCGGCGGCCATCTCGGTGGTAGTATCGGCGGCGCGCAACTCGTCGAGGAGTTTGTCGGCTAGGCCGGGAGTCTTCTGCAGTTGATTGATAATACTTTTGGCGACACGAATTTCTTCCGGGGAATTGTAGGCGCCATTCTTAATCAAGCCGCGCAAGTCGAGAAGATTGGTGGCGAAATCGCCGTCGTCGGTGGGTGGGGCATTTTGGTCGGCACTGAATTCGCCGGCCCAGGGGGTGGGCTCGAATTTATTGAGGTCAACTTGCGCGAGCGAGCGGCCAGGGCTGGCAGTGGCCGAACCAACGAGACGGAATGAAAAAGTGCCGGAGGAATTCGTCTGGCCAAGGGCTTGCACGCCGTCGAAGGAGATCTTCTCCGCGCCGGCGATGAGGCGTGGATAGGCGTCAAAATGGATTTGGACGGAAGACTGGATTTTATAGGCGGCGGCGACGGAGGCGTTGCCGTTGCTCAGGCGTAAATAGCGCGTTTTCCGCTTAACGAGGTCGGCCGGAAACGCCGCGCCAGACATCGAATATTGGGCAACATATTCACCGGTGGCATCCTCCTCCGTACGCGTCCAGCGGGAAGTGTTGAGGGTTTGGGGCAGGACGACCTGCCACCGGGGAAGCAGGTCGCGCCAGTTGTTGCGGGCGTCCACCGAGAGGTCTTTGGGAACTTGGACTTGGGCAATGCGTCCGTATTTTTCGATAAAAACGAGTATTTCACGACCGGTGAGGTCAGGCGGGGTGGCGTCCCGGGCGGAGTCACCATTATCAAACTGGAGACGAACTTTTTCCCAAGAGAAGCCGACAACCCAGCCGGCCGGGGTGCTGGAGTAGATGTAGAGGTGCAAGCGGCCGGATTCGGAAATCTTGAGGTTGGGCGCGGCATCGGGAACTTTGGCGGTACCAAGACGGAGTTCACCCTCGGTGGTGAAATCGTAGACAAGTTGATCTCCGACGCGGAAGCCATAACCGGGGGCATCGGTGGTATGGCGGGAAGAGCTGCCAGCGCTGCCGGGGGCTCGTTTGTCCGGAGGTGCATCCGACTGGGAGGCCCGCCACCAAACGACGGCCGCAGCAGCGAGGAGCACAAAGATCCACCAGGCCCGGCTTTTTATGCCACGGCGACGCGCGGCGCGGGGTGGAGTGGGCGGAGGCGGCCGGATTTGCACGGAGTTCACAGATTGAAGGCAACTGCCCGGGTAACCGGCAATGGGCAAAGATTCGGAAAAAAATTTGGGACGCCCCACGGTCGAGGCGTCCCAAATTTAAAGGGACAAATCATGCCCCGGAATTATTCCCGCCAAAGCGGGCGCAGGCTCCTGGATTACGGGAGCGAAAGCAGCGTGAAGGTGCGGGCCGGGAGGACGAAGCTGCCGAGAGTGGTGGCACCCAAGGTCGAGGACTTCGCAGTGGAAGCGGCGATCGCATTCAATTGCACGATGAAGGCCAGATTCGCGGCATCAAGGGCGAGCGAATAATTGCCCGTCATGGCGGTGGCGTTGGCCGTTACCGCATTGGCGCTCAGGAGGGCATTCCCGTAGTTCAAGTTTGCGGTGAGGGCGACAGCATCTTTGTACTTCGCGTCAACCGTCGCGGTCGCCGTGCCATTGACGTTGGTGCCGACATTGCCGGAGAGGCCGACGGCGGTTTTGGACAGCGTTGCAGTCATGTCAATGCCGCCGCCGCCAGCGAGGGTGGCGGAGACGCTGACGGGTACGGAAACCGTGGGGGTCGGGACGTTTACCGTTGCGGTAGTGGTGACAAAGGTCTGGCTGACCGTTTTGCTCCAAGTGGTGGTGGCCGTGTTGGTCTGGGAATAGACAATATAGGAGCCGATGACGACGGAGACGCTCGCCGAAGGCGTGCTGCCGGTGAGTTTATCGCTGATGGAAATCGTAGACAAGGGCTTGGTTGTGCCCAACAGGGTGGCGCTGCTATTGCCGGTAGCCGACAGGCTGACGCCGGTGCTGCTGTTTGAACCTGCGACGGCGTAGCTCGACGCATAGCCAAGGTTGGTATTGCCAAAGTTTGAAGCGTACGACACGCTCTTCGAACCGGCCGCGATGGCGGAGGAGGCGGCGGCGGCCAGTACGAGGCCGGCGCACAAAAGAGGCGACTTGAAAAAGGAGGAGTTGGATTTCATAGGTATTCTGGTTTGAATGGAATCTGGGCTGAAGACCCTATGATCAGAGAAAAAGGCCGAAAGTTCAAGTTTATAAGCGTAAAAAAGTTATGAAATTTGTGACTGGGGTGCCTCCGACGAAGAATCGGCGGAAAACTGATGGGAGAGGCATTTTTCGGGTTCACTTTTTGCGGGATTTATGTTCCATTAAGAAATGGCTAAGAAATCGTTGATTCGCTGGTGTATTATCCTTATGGGAGTATTTGCCCTTCTGCTCGTCGTTGGGCTGGTGGTGGCATTGAATTCGGGGGTGCAGACAAGCATCGTTAGGAGCATTCTGTTAAAGAAAGATCCGCAGGCAAAGTTGGAGAGCGTCGCCTTCGGCTTTAGTAGTGGCGAAGTGCGCGGGTTGGCGATGCGGGTCGCGGGTTACCCTCTTAAAGTGGAATCGGCCACGGTGGAGTATTCGCTGATGAATCTTCTTTTCGGGCACATTAAGACCATTGACAGCGCAACGGTGAAAGGCTTGGTGTTCGATGCGAGCCAGCCGCCGGTGAAGGAACCCACCCCAGCCGCGGCGGCCACGGAAGGCGGAAAAGGTTCAACACTATTGGTTTTGGTGAAGAAGGCCGATGTGACCGGCTCTGCCCTTTTGCCGGCGCAACGCACCGTCCAGCTTTCCTTGTCGGCGCAGAATCTGGGCTCCAGCAGCGACGGCAAGGCGACGGGTACCGTGATTTTCCAGGATAAATCGCCGGGCGCCAAAGTGGGCGAAATGCACGCGGATACGCAAGTCAGTGTGTCCCTGGATGACGCGATGTCGCCGAAGAACCTCGATTTGCTGGCAAGCCTCGCCGCCAATTTGCCGGGAGAGACCCAAGCTGCGAAAATCCAGGCGCACGTCACACTCAAGACCGTAACGGCCACCACCGGCCAATTTAGCGTGTCCCTCGCGTCGCCAGAGGCCGGTGCACCGCCGATGCTCGGCGTTTCGGGTACGTATGGCACGGATGGCTCCGCCACGGGCGAATTCAGTGCGAACTTGACGCGGACCCAGGTGGCGCCGTTTGCGTTTGGCATTAGTTTGCCGGAATTTAATATTGCGGGCCAGGGCCAGTTTTCGGGCGACGCCGGGAAAACCATGGGCAGCCTGAAGGCGACACTGACGGGCAGCGCGGGACATTTGGAAATACTCCGGCCTGAACTGGCGGGGGTGGGCACATTGCAGATTTCCGCGAACGTGGACGTTGCTCTGGCACCGGGAAAAACCGGGCCGAAATCGCTGGCCGTTTCAGGAAAAACTTTGTCCGTCACACTGGCACCCCAAGGTGGCCAGACAACGGTGGCGCTGGCCTTGCTCAAGCCGGTGACGGTGGAAATCGGCGACAAAGGCGTGCAACTGCCGGCGGGCGCGGACGTGGCGCGGCTGACGCTCACCCAAGTCCCGGCGGCGTGGTTGACGGCGGTTTTGCCAAAGGAGTTTGCGGCGACAGGTCAGGGGTTCAACGGGCAGATTGTCCTTAGCGCGCGGGACGACGGTGCGATAGTGGCCAACACCGAAAAGCCACTTAGCTTTGCCGGGCTTACGGTGGAGCAAAATAAGAGTCCGCTGCTGGTCGGCGGCGCCATCGAACTCGACGGCACGGCACTCTATGATAACCAGATCCTCACCGCCCAGGTGCGAAAGTTTTCCTTCCAGGCGCATGCGCTGGCCGCCGGAAGCATGACGATGACCACGATGTCGCAAGCCGGGCTGGCAGTGCAGGCGCAATTTGCAGGTAGCCTTTCCGTCAAGCCGGCGGCGGGCGGGGGGCTGCCGGAAATCGCGGCCAGCGGCAATACGGTTGTGGCGCTGGACGTGGACAATTTTGACCAAAAGGCGCTGGGACAAAATCTACCGCGGTTGACGCCCGCCGGGATGCTCACGCTCAACAGCAAATTTGATCTGGCGATGGCCGCGCCGGCAGGCTCGCCCGATGCCGTATTGACCATCAACACGTTTTCGACCACACTGACGAAGGGCATGGGCACGGTGGTGGAGACCTATATGGCCGCCAATGCGTTGCAAAAGATTTCGCTGCCACTGAAAAAGGACGCCACCATTCCGGCAATGACCGGCGATTTGGCCACGATTGACATCACTGGGTTTCCGCTGGCCGTGGCGCAGATGTTTCTGCCGCCGGATTTGAAATTCAGCGGCAATCCCCTGAAGGGAAAGCTTTTGCTCGCCGGCGCGGGGGGCACGGATGCCGGGTTGGTGGTGCATACGGTGCAGCCGCTGACGATTGAAAAGGCGCAATACACGCAGGGCGTGGACAGTAAATTATCGGGCGTGACGCTCGCGATTTCGCCCGAAGGGTCCTGGCATGCCGGCAACCTCACAGGCAATGTGCACGTGCTCGCGACGTCTGCGGCGGGCGCACTGGCCGATGTCGCGCTGAATGTTTCGCAACGCAAGGATTCAATGACCGCGACGGTGTCGGCGGCCGGGCAATTGGGGGCGCTGGCGGACCAGCCGCTGGGGGCGGAGTTTCGCAATTTACTGCCGAAACCGCCGCCGCAATATTCGGTGAGTGCGAATGTGACCATTACGCCCAAGGACTTGACCATTTCTTCGGCGCAGGCGAGCGTCGTGCCGGCGGGCGGCACCGGGGTGGCGCTGGCCGATGTAAAGCTGAACCAGGCAGTGATTTTGCAGAGCGACCCGGCAGCCAAGGCCGGCGCCACGGGCATGGCCAAATATCTTTGGCCGGTGATTAAGGGCGATGTGGTCTCCGCCCGCCTTGCAAACTTGCCGGCGGGGGTGCTGGCGCTGGGATTACCCGGCTACCAATTGCAAGGCCGTGATATATCGGGCGATGTCAAGCTGGTTGGTGGAGCTGACGGCAGTTACGCGCTGGTCACCAATTCGCCCGTCACAGCCACCGGTTTGAGTGTTACGCATATCGTGGACGCGACCACAACCGTGGCCTTGGTGCGTGATTTGACGTTCACCCTCAAGCCGTCGGCGACGTTTAACAACGCGGGTGACATCGTTTGCGGTTTGGATGACTTGAAACTCGCATCCGGACCAGTAGTACTGGCGCAGGGCAATGCCTCGGTCGCGATTCGCGGCGGCGACTTGTTTCCGCAACAGGCCAGGATTTCCCTGCAAGGCGATATCGCGCAGCTCATGAAGCAGCCGGTACTCGCCAAATTCAACAATCTCACGGCGGGAAAATTGGAAATTGACGGCACGCTGGCGGCCGACGGCACAGTTGGACTCAACGCCGACGTCTCCAATTGGACGGTGCAGGGCTCAACGACCGTGTTGCAGGACATGAAATTTCAAAACGCCACGGGCAAATATGTCCGCACTACCGGCGCATTGCAGTTGAATTTGCCGGTGAAGGGCGCGAGTACGGAGGGACCGACGGATTGTTTGCTGGCGCTGACTTATGGCCCCAATGGGAAATCCCACAGTTTTACGTTGAACCTGACTGGCAACAATTTGGTGCTGGATGACTTGATGGCCATCAAGGAAGGGCTGTTTCCGCCAGCGCCCGCGGCGCCCGTGGTGGCGGCGACCGCCGTTAAAACCAGTGCGGCCCCGGTTGTCGCCAAACCCGCCCCTTCGGCGGTGCCGGACAAGGCTCCGGTGTGGGGTGACTTGCAGGGCTCCGCCCAGATAAAGCTCAATAGCATCCGCTTCCATGCGTTTGCGATCACGAATTTCACCGCCGGGGCGCAGGTGTCGCCGACGCAGGCGGTGATTCCCAGTGTGGCGGGCATCTTTCAAGGTGCGCCGCTGGCACTCAATGCCACGCTGGCTTTCAATGCGGCGCAGGCGGACACGCCGTACCAGTTACAGACCTCCATGAGTTTCAAGAATTTTGATGTAGGGGCGTATTTCAAATCGCGCAGCGCCACGGCCACGCCGCCTGTCGAGGGCAATTTTTCCATCAGCGGCAATGCATCGGGCCGCGGGGCCAATATGGACGACCTGATTGACAAGGTGCAATTCGACATGGCGCTGAACAGCGCCGGCGGCGTGTTTCATTTGCTGGACTTGGTTTCCAACAAGACGCTGGCCACCACGCTCAAGGCGGTGGCCAATGTGGCCGGTGTGGCCAATGCCGTCATCGGCCTGCTGGGCAAAAAGGCGCCGGCGACCGGCAATGCGGCGATGGCGACATCCATTCTCAGTTTGCTTTCGACCCTGGACGCCGTGCAATACAGCAAATTGGTGTTCGAGGCGCAACGTGGGGCGGATCTCAATCTCAAGCTCAGCCAGTTCGACTTGCAGAGCCCGATGCTGGAACTTACGGGTACCGGCCAGGTGACCTACCAAGCGGGCAAGGCCATGCCCGATCAGCCGATGACCGCCACCCTGGCGCTGAATGCGAAGAGCGGCATTGAGCAGGTGTTGCAAAGTGTGCACCTCATCAGCAGCACGGCGACGACTCCTTCCGGTTACATCAAGGGCCCGCAATTTCAAGTTGGCGGCACGATGCAGCATCCGGATTACGGTTCCCTGTATTCCCTCATCGTCCAGGCGGTGGGCAATATGGGACTGGGATTGTGATTTCTTGACATAACAGATTTCGCACCGGATGACGACGGCGCCAAGCGGAGCCGGACATGGAATGGTTGGGAGGCAAATTCGCCCCGACTAAAACTGCGCCACTTAACACGGAATTCGGACGTTGCCCTGTCGTTTTTGTCCATGGTAGAAATCATTCTCTGCCATGATGCCGCAACCATTACGCAAGAGCGGAAGGCCCTGGGTCGGGCGCTTTCAGCGCGAGTGGTTCGTGGGTCAGATAGTGCTTTTGCTGGTGGGGTTGACCGGCATTTCCGTTGCGGCCACGGATATTTCCCCGGTGCCTGCCAACCGGGGTGCAGCCCCGGTCGTCCCGGCCGGAAAATCACCGATAACATCAACTACGGCGGGTGCCGCGTCGCCATCAGCGATTCCCGGGCCGGCATATACCTTGGCCAACCTCGGCACGCCGTGGGGGGATTCCAGCGAGGCTAATGGCGTCAATGCCTCGGGCCAGGTGGTGGGGTGGATAGGCACGGCCACAGGTACGCGGCATGCCTTCCTGTACAGTAAGGGCCAGATGCAGGATTTGGGCACGCTGGGAGGGGAATTCAGCGAAGCCACGGCGATTAATTCCGCCGGGCAGGTCGTCGGCAAGGCGGGCTTGCCAGCGGCGGCGGGTGCGCCACACTCCCCGCAGCTCGATTTTTCCGGGCATGTGGCGGAAGCACCCAACACCCAGGCCTTTCTTTTTCAGAATGGCAAGATGCAGAATCTCGGTTCGCTGGGCGGGTTGTCGAGCTGGGCAAGCGGGATTACCGATGGGGGGCAGGTGGTTGGGACTTCGACGGTCAACGCAACGGTCCCGAGTTCCAAAGGCAACATCCCGATTCTGGTGCGACACGCTTTTCTTTACCGAAATGGGAAAATGCAAGACTTGGGCGAAGGTTTGGCTGAGGCCACGGGGATGAATGCGGCGGGTTTGGTGGTGGGGATTGGTCGTATTACGCTGTCCGGAAGGCTGGCCGGTACGGTGCTGAATCCACCTGGACGCCTGCTGGAATGGCAAACGGTGAACACCGGCGTGGTGCCCGTAACTGATCACTACCCCAATAGTGAGGCCCACGCTGTTCGGTACCGGGCCGGTTTGGTACAGGACTTGGACACGCTGGGCGGGGCCGGCAGTTGGGGGTATGCGGTCAATAACGACGGGCAAATTGTAGGCGAAGCGAGGACTCTGCCCGCGAAGGGCAATTTGGAACACGCGTTTCTTTTTACAGATGAAAACCGGATGAAAGATTTGGGGAGCATGGGTGCCAGATACAGCGCGGCATATGCCATCAACGGCCAGGGGCAGATTGTGGGCTGCGTGGCCACAGGGAAGAGCTTGAATGGTTATGTCGGCCAACGGGCATTTCTGTACCGCAATGGAAAGATGGAGGACCTCAATCAATTGGTTGGCGCCGCGACGATTTCGGCCGCTGGATTCCGGGTTCTGCTCTGTGGCAGAGGCATTAATGCCACCGGGCAAATTGCGGGCTACGGCGAGGATCTAAATGGCCACCATCTGGCATTCCTGCTGACGCCGACGAATGGGCGATAGGGTCTGGGCACTTTGAGCCAATGAAGATGATCACCGTTTGGCGCGCCAAATGATTTCAAAGGCAATGGCGAGGAGGATGAACAACCCCAAAACCACCCAGGTGGTTTGCACGGTGCTCAATTTCATTTTAGCCAACAGCGGCGGGCTGGCCGGCGCAGGATTTGCGCCGGGTTTCGACAGTGATGCCGGTTGCCCATTGGCCACGTTTATGGCGGCGATGGCATTGTCCAAAGCGAAGCGAACGTCCGCCATGGCCCGGGGCAGGAATACTCCCTTATTGCCCCAAGTAGCGTGGTTGAGGGCATCCATCGCGTGGTTGAGGGCCGCCACTGTGCCATCCATGTCAGGTGTCGAGGCAACCAGAGTTCTCGTCGGCACGACTTGGAGAACCGAACTCGTGTTCCCCACGCCCTCAGGCAAGTGCGGCAATGCGGAATCCGGCGGCGTCGGTCGGCCGTCGGCGGTGTCATATGCCAGCTTCACATCGGCGATGGCCATTTGCAGGCCCGTTGCCGTGCGTCGCGCGTAATCGCCCTGACGACCGCCAACCTTTGCGCTGGCGAGCAGTTGTTGGGCGGAATAGAGTGCCTGCAGCGCCAAATCCAAATTCGAGGAACCACCCGAACCGTAGACTGGGCTTTGGGCGAGACTGAACGATCCATTCCACGCGATTGCCCCCGGTGGCCCGGCTGGCGGAGGGTTGCCTGGCATCGCCGGCTGGCGCTGTCCCCTGGCGCTGCTTAAACAAGCAAGGACGGCCATGGAAAAGAGCAAAGGGCTTGCTTTCATGGGTGCTGCAGGGATTTCAGTTCCCCTTGGGAGGGTAGGCGGTTCATGCCGGATGGTCCGGGGCTGGTCACCGTATTAATGGCTGCGGGCATCCGGCGCAGTCGCGTGTGGAATCCATACCGCCGATTGAAGGTGCATTGGCAATCCCCAAATCAGCGACACATTCGCGGCCAAAACTTGCTGCAAAGATTGTCAGTCCCGGGACCATGCTTATGCCGGTATCTATTGGCGGGCCTGGGGTTCACGGGCCCACTTGTAAAACCTGGCGGAACCAAACTTAATTGGTGGCCGCAGGATCTGCTGCCGCAGGATCAATGGCTGGGGCATTGGCGGCTGCGCCACCATTGGCAGCCCCAAAACCGGCGCCACCGGCACCTCCCCGGCGACCACCACCACCTGTACCTCCACCGCGCCGCCCGCCACCGCTGCCTCCAGCGATACCCGCGCCGCCGCCTCGCCGGCCGCCGCCGCTGGCCCCGGCGATACCCGGGGCACCACCGCGCCGTCCGCCGCCAGCCACGGGATTGTTGGCATTAAACTGGGCAATATCATCGGCCGTAAGCTGATTGTCCACCGGCGGTGCCGTCGGGAGCGGAATCCGGCTGCGGGCCGTTGTGGCCGGCACCGATTGCAGCTCGATTTCGGGACCCTTGGATGTGGACTTAACTTCGGCCTTGGCGGTCTCGGCCGGGGTCGGGTCGGGCTCCGCCACCACGTATTTGTACAGGCCGATGGCCATGCCGCAGGAAAGAAGGAGAAACACCAGAATGACGAGGACCGTCTTGGTCTTGGAGTTGTTTTCGCTCATGGAAGGACAGGGGGGTGCCGGGCGCAGCCCCAATAGGCGGCGCGCGGTGGGATTTTCGGGGTAAACCGGCTCTCAAGGAAGAAACCGGACCTTTGGCGATTAGTTGCATCCAAATTGGCCGTGGTGATCCGGGGATTTCGGTTCGGCTTTTCCGGGTAAACGGCGTTTACCTTCGATTAGGTTATTAAACGGTCAACCTCGGGCAGGCTGACTCTGGCGCCGGCATCCATGCCCTCATGACGGCGCGTCAAATCGCGCTGGTAACGCCCAAGCACCCTCCGCGTCGCGTCGACGCTTGAACTTTCTGTTCACTCGATCATCTCTACGCGAGGCATTCACGACAGAATGGTAAGTCGCGAGCCGCTGGCTTGGAAAACCGCAAACGGTAAACCGTAAACTTCTTCCCGCCCAGTTCGCCTTTTCGCCAGCGGCAACATCCCCGTACTGTCCCCGAGTTTGTTGTCGCAGAACTTGGTCGCGGGCGTCGGTGGCGAAGCTTGGGATGGGGAAATAGGGCATTGCGCCGTACCTGCCGGCCATGGTAGTAATCATCCACTACCACGATGCCGCAAACCTTACCTCACGGCGGGCGGGATTTGGCTTGGCGAACCCGGTATGGGCGGTTCGCGGGCTGGATGGTTCTTTTCATCGTTTGCCATGGGGGCGTTTTAACCACGGCGACGGAAGTTCCTTCATCCGCGACCACGAATCCCGCTTTGCCACCAAAGACGGCGGCGGGCGCCAACTATGCGGTGACGAATCTCGGCGCACCTTGGGGGGACAGCAGCGAAGCCAACGGCATCAACGGATCCGGTCAAGTGGTGGGATGGTTTGGCAACGCCACCGGGTCGCATCACGCCTTTGAGTACAGCAAAGGTCAACTGCAAGACTTGGGCACGCTGGGGAAGGATTCGAGCGAGGCGACGGCGATAAATTCGATTGGACAGGTCGTGGGCTGGATAGATTCAACGAAAGCGAGTGGCGGGCGGAGCGCCACTTTTGTGAATCCCCAGGCGCCAATTGACCGCGGGCCAAATTCCCGGGTCAGTAGCGGCAGTCGGGCCTTTCTTTACCGCAATGGCAAGATGCAGGATCTCGGTACGATGGGCGGCTTGGCCAGCTGGGCCGGCGCCATCAACGACG
>Ga0265320_10002017_pt1 | contig 14339 bp, 11 predicted proteins | sample 4827metaG_FD_202087 | JGI IMG/M metagenome (GOLD analysis project Ga0265320, IMG submission 202087) | Rhizosphere microbial communities from Carex aquatilis grown in University of Washington, Seatle, WA, United States - 4-8-27 metaG | ecosystem: Host-associated > Plants > Roots > Rhizosphere >...
TTCATCGACGATGCCAGGCCGGAGCTGGGCCTGATACGCCCGCCCGTCACGAGTTGGGCTCGTGTGAAATGAAATCCGAGTCACCTATGTCACTCGGACCAGTGTCACCTATGAACGCTCTTGCACATCGGTCCATCGTGATCACTTGGATCGGCATCGTGATCACCTAGATCGGTCACCGTGATCACCGCCGTTCCGGGGTCCGGGACGGCGAAAAGGGTAGCGGCGCTGGATCGTCCGCCTGAGGGTGCGTCTCGAAGGAGACGCGATGCCCACGGAGCGACTATCCATGCGAGACGTCAGGGAAATACTGAGACAGAAGTGGCAGCTCGGCCGGAGCCACCGGCAGGTGGCGGCGAGCGTCGGTGGGAGCGCCGGAGCAGTGGGCGAGACGGTTCGGCGAGCGAAGGCAGCGGGCATGGCGGGTTGGGCAGCGGTGGAAGGGTTGGCGCCTAGCGAGCTGGAGGCGCGGTTGTACCCGTCGGTGGCGGCGGCGGAGAAGCCAACGCCAGACTGCGCGTGGATCCACCGTGAGCGGCGGCGGGTGGGCGTGACGTTGCAGTTGCTGCACCTGGAGTACTCGGAGCAGCAGCCCGACGGGTATCGCTACTCGCAATTCTGCGAGTACTACCGGCGGTGGCTCGGTCGTCGAGGCGCGACGATGCGACAGGTGCACCACGCCGGCGAGAAGACATTCGTCGACTACTCCGGCAAGAAGCCGTGCATCTGGGACGAGAAGACGGGCGAGCAGAGCGAGGTGGAGCTCTTTGTCGCCGTGCTCGGTGCCTCGAATTTCACGTTCGCGGAGGCGACGCGCTCGCAGCGCGGGCCTGATTGGATCGGGAGCCACACGCGGGCCTTCGCCTACTTCGGCGGCGTGACCAGAGCGATCGTGTGCGACCAGCTCAAGCCGGGCGTCACCCTGTCGTGCCGCTACGAGCCTGGCATCCAGCGCACGTACGAGGAGATGGCCGAGCACTACGGCACGACGGTGCTGCCTGCGCGGCCCTGGCACCCGCGCGACAAGCCCAAGGTCGAGGGCGCGGTGCTGATCGTGCAGCGGTGGATCCTCGCTCGGCTACGCAACGAGAGGCATTTTTCCTTGGGCTCGCTCAACGGGCGGATCGCGGAGCTACTCGAGGATCTGAACGACAGGCGAATGCGCGTGTACCAGGTGAGCCGACGCCAGCTCTTAGACAAGCTCGAACGGTCGGTCCTCAAGCCGCTGCCCGCCGCCCGCTTCGTGTACGCCGAATGGACGCAGGCCAAGGTCAATGTCGACTACCACGTCGAGATCGATGGCCACTACTACTCGGTCCCGCACGCGCACCTGCATGAGCAGGTCGACGTACGCTTTTCGGCGGGCACCGTCGAGGTCCTGCTCGACGGTCGGCGCGTCGCCTCGCACGCGCGCAGCTTCCAGCGGGGACACCACACGACGACGCCCGAGCACATGCCGGTCGCCCACCGCGCGCACCTGGAGTGGAGCCCGTCGCGCATCATCAACTGGGCCGGCACCATCGGCCCGCAAACGTGCGCTCTGGCCGAGGCGATCTTGGCAGACCGGCCGCACCCCGAGCAGGGCTACCGCTCGTGTCTCGGGATCCTGCGGCTCGGCAAGAGGTACGGCGACGGGCGCCTCGAAGCCGCGTGTGCGCGGGCGGTGGCGGCAGGCGCGCGCTCGTATCGCCACGTCGACTCGATCCTGAAGCGTGGGCTTGACCGCGTGCCGCTCCAGGCGCCCGTCGACGAGCCGGCGCGACCGAGCGCCACGGAGCCCCACGAAAACGTCCGAGGACCGAACCACTACAACTGAGGAGATATATCGTGCTCAACGAACCGACTATCGAGAAACTCAAGGCGCTGCGCCTGGACGCGCTTTGCGCAGCCTGGGCTGAACAACAGAAGAGTCCCGAGATCGGCCAGCTGTCCTTCGACGAGCGCCTCGGCCTGCTCGTCGACGCCGAGCATCTCGCTCGTGAGAACAAGCGCCTTGGCCGGCTGCTCAAGGAGGCCAAGCTTCGCCTCGGCCAGGCCTGCGTCGAGGACATCGACTACTCGCCGAGGCGCGAGCTCGACAAGGCCGTCGTGCGTCAGCTCGCAACCTGTCGCTGGGTGCACGAGCACCAGAACGTGATCGTCACCGGTGCGACCGGCGTCGGGAAGACCTACGTCGCGTGCGCTCTGGCGCAGCAGGCTTGCCGCCGCGGCTTCAGCGCCATCTACCGCCGCGCCTCACGCCTCTTCGACGAGCTGGGCTTGGCGCGCGCCGACGGCAGCTACGTCCGTCTACTCTCCAAGCTCGCGCGCGTCGACGTGCTCGTGATCGACGATTGGGGTCTCCATCCTCCACGCGAGCAGGAACGACGTGACCTGCTGGAGATACTCGAAGACCGCTACGGCCAGCGATCCACCATCATGACCAGCCAGTTGCCAACCAAGCAATGGCACGAGCACCTGGCCGATCAGACCATCGCCGACGCCATCCTCGACCGCATCCTCAACAACGCCCACCGTCTCGTGCTAAAGGGTCCGACTCGAAGGAACCCAGAGGCCAAGGAGAAAAAGGACACCGACAAATAACCCGGACGCAGCTCCGACTTGTCCGGGTTGCAGAACACCAGCGGCCCTCGGAGGTGGCGTATCGCCTTCAGCGCCTAGGGTGCCTGTCGCTGGGTGCTTGAGCACCAGAGCATCGCGGTCGCAGGCACCATCACGGTCGACGGTGTGGCCTTCGACCTCACCGGAACGCCCGGTCTGATGCTCAGCAACTCGAACGCGACGATCACGGTCTCGAAGCCGTAGCTTCGCCGGAGCACCCGCGGCGGCCGACCCGACGGCCGCCGCGGGGTAAGAAGGGAGGCCGCGGCTAACGTGTCAATCGGCCGATCACCGGTTGGACCTGGCTCATCGAGCCGAAGAAGACGCCATTGGTACCGGTGGCCAACATCCTCGGCTGCTCCGGGATCGACCAGGCCACGAACGCCGCCCCCAGTTGCCGGCGTCGCACCAACTGGGTGGACACCTGGCCGCGGGCCCGTCGCGCGGTGAGCGTTGCCGTCGTCGGGGTGACCGCGACGGACGCGGGCAGGACGGTGCCGGCCGAGAAGGGCGTCACCAGACTGTCAACGCCGGGCTCGGCCGGATCGAGCGCCGCCATCCCCGTCGCCGACCCCGTCAACGATGTGCCGCCCATGAACACCCGGTCGGCGGCCATGGCTATATCCTCGTTGGGTAGCCCTGGAACGGTCCACTCCGTGAGCTGTCCCGTCGAGGGGATCAACCGTGCAATAGCCTGGTTTTCTTCTTCCTGAAAGAAGACGTCGCCGGATGCGTCGGTGATGATCGCGAACGCAGGCTGCGCCGCGAGTCCCCAGTCCGTGAAGGCCCCGGTGCCGACGTCCAGGCTCGCGAGGCTGAAGGGCTCGGCGTTGTCGTTGAAGAACACGAGGCCGCCGGGGGCGACGGTGACGCGGGTCGCGTCGCCGATGGCGGCGGGCAGCTGCCAGGTGGTGACCGTCGCGCTGGTCGTATCCAGCCGTCCGATGAGAGCGCCGCTCGCGTTGTAGGCCGTGAAAAACACGCCGCCAAGCTCGTCAATGCCGAGGCTGAAAGGCCCGCCGGATTCGATGTCGAGCGGCAGCGGCCAGCGGCGGAGCGACTGGGTCTGCAGATCGAATTGGCCGATCTCGTTCTCGGACAGCCCGGCGACGAAGACGGCACCGTCGCCGGCGCGCACCTTGATGTCGCCCGGGCTCGTCACCAGATAGGGGAGTGGCCACTCCGTGAACCGGGCGCGGTCGACCTCCAACAACCCGAGACGCTGCTCAGGATTGTCTCGAAGGTAGACGACGTTGGCGCCCGCCATGGCGATCTGAAAGGGATTGGCGTCGGTGAAGGGCACCGACCATTCGGTGAGCGTGTCGAAGCCATTGTCTGCCTTGGTGGCTCCCTCGGTCACAGCGCACAGTCCAAGAATCACAGCAGCGGTCGTCGTCGGCCTCATCTGAGCTCCTCCCCGTTTGGTGGCTGCGCGGTGTGGCGAAACGTAACGAGCGGATTGTATCCAGATCCCCGGTCTCGTCTAGCGCGCCGACATGTGCTCCCCCGACCCCGCTCCCAGATTGATGCGCGCCACGAAAGCGGCGCTTCTGCAGTCGCCGTGACGGCACGCTGCATGCTCGTAGGTACCATGCGTGCCGTTTGGAGAAAATGCGATCCGGACGACATGCCGGCGACGTGAGATCGCAGCGCTGGCCAGGTCCTGCCCATAGCCAGCCCGGTGCGCCCGACGGTAGGGACTTGGTTATTTCTGAAATACCGGGTAGGCGCCGAAAGGATAGTTTGAGACTCGGCGCGTGCCATCCGCGTGCGAATCACACAGGCTCACCGACGGTGGATGTGCCTCATCTAGGGGCGGAGCTTGCTCGGGTTCCCGAGGACTACAGAGCCCGCGTCGCGATCACCGACACCCCTATTTCGCTGTTTACATTGAAAAGTGACCCGATGGGGTCACCAGTTTGCTGGCTGTTTTCAAGGCCTTCGCGAACCACGTCCGGCCCCTTGTCAGCTCTTTGCCAATCGGGGGCGCCATCCAGCGCTCCTCCGGGAGCAAGATAGGAGCAAACGGAGGCGAAAATCGTAGCTACGGCCCGCGTCCCGTTGCTAACGGAGTGGGTCCTGACAGGCGCGAGCGCCGGGCCGACGGACAGGCGGTCGATCTGCGTGCGGAGGTAGTCGGGAACGAGATGTCCGTAGGTCTCCGTCGTGAGCCGCGGAGTCTGGCCTTACGCTTGCAGTCACCTCTGCGGCATATCGTCGAGAGGGAGGAAGAGTCATGGGAGTCCGCGCGATTGCAACAAGCCTCGTTTTGCTGGCCACCGTACCAGGAACGCTCGCCTGTGAAATGCTGACGCCACTTCCTGGGGACGGGCCCACGGTGTCGTCTGGGAGCAACGCGCCGATGACCGGGGCAGGCGGGGCAAATCCGGGCATGTCGGTTGGAGCGGATTCGGGCACCGGTGGCGCTCCCGCTAGTTCGCCACCATCGCCGGCTATCATGCAGGAGCTGATGAGCCGCTGGAACCTGGCCGTCGACGCGAGCAACGCGACAATCGATTTTCATTGGCAATACGTCAATGAGTTCCCGCACCCGACGTTCAAGGGTGGGACCGCCCAGGCTTACGGCCAGTTCGCCTCCATCCTTCTGGCCTTTTTGCAAACCAACTTCGACTTCCTCGTGCAGAACCACCTGTTCACGATCGAACTCCATGACGATACGGTGAGCGGCCAGGGCGGCGTGGTGACCAGCTTCGAACAGCTGGCTGACAGTTTCTCGGCAAGCAACGCGTTCGGCGACATCACACCCAATGTCCACGACGGCCTGGTGCAGACGGCGCAGCGGATCCACGAGCTGTAGCGGCGCGGGCAGGCCCCAGCGCCGCCGCCGCGTTCGCTGCCTACCGGTCGACCTCGTGGTGACGATGGAGTTTCACCAGATCGCGCAGCGCGGCCGCTCGCTCTTGGCGCGGATACTTCACCGCGCGTGCGGTGTGCGTATTCCGGTCGATCCGGGTGGTCGTTCCGGCGTGATTCGGGCGCTCGTTCCAGTGGACGTGGGCGCCGTCGGAGCGAAGCGACGGGGCCGGGTCTGGCGTCGGAGCGAAGCGACGGGTGATGGCTCACGCAGTGGGTTGAGACGGCTCGATCTGACTTCCTTGCGGAGGAGAAGGTTGTCCGGTTTGAAGAGGCCGAAGGCTTGCGGCATCACGTGCTCTCGCTTCCGGTACTCAGGATCGGGAGTCGTCACGGCGCAGTAGATGCACCTCGGCATTCGCAGAGCCTAACAGCGATCTTCGACTTGGTATCCGCCCGGTCGGGCGTGGCGCCTCCTCGCCTACCCGTCGCGTCGAGTATCCTTCGGATGTGAGGGAGAATCGGCGGATGCTCAAGGGGGCTGACCCTTCGGCGGGCCGGGCCGCTTGACTACCTAGAGATGTGCGTCGGGGAAGGCGTCTCTCTCGTTCGGTCTGACCCGTGCTAATTTCGGAACCAGCGAGTCCGCGAATGGCGAAAGTTCAGGCAGAGATTCGGGCTCTTGCAGAGCGCATCCAAGCGCTGGCCGACGCGGATCGGGCGAAAATCCTCGCCCAGGTGATGCAGGCTGAGGGGAAGAGGGTCCCCTGGTCGGCCGTGCAGCAAGTGCAGGGTCGCGTTCGCTCTGCAGGGCTCCGGGGCGAGAAGGTGGACCGCGACATCGTTGACGCCGTTCGCGAGGTCCGCCGGGATCGCGCGCGCAAATCTCGCGGATAGGCTTCGCCGCGCTCGCCGGAGGGGGCCGGACGGGGCTTAGCGAATTTCATCCGCTGATGACGACGGCCATCGACGGGCTACGCATTCACCGGCAGAAGAGGGTGCGGGGCGAGGAGACGGCCATAAACCCGTTGAGGGGGAGGGCGACGCCGGCCGAGGCGGTACAGCCGCTGGGCGGCCTGACGCCTTGCTCACTGACGCTCGGGCACATGCTCTCGCCGCGCTCGCGATGCACGGCAGCGCGGCCTGCTACTGCGTGGTGCTCGCGGCCTTCTGCGTTGTCACTCGGTCAACCATCGATCATGCCGTGCAGCTGAAATCGTCCGAAAAACGGACGCAAACCTGCCTTCAAATTGATCGCTCGGGGTACCAACCACACGTATGCTGCTCTCACCGAGAATCGCGCAGATTGTGACGCTGATGCTGCTAGCCACGCTGATGGGCGTGGAGGCGTACGCTGCGGAAGCAACATTGCCGCGGGTAGCCATCCAGCCAGTGCACGGCGCGCCAGACCTGGTGGGGGCCAGCTTGCGCGCGCAGATCGCCCACTTGGTGCGCGCTCGGGGTTTTCGGGTTGTCAGCACGACTGCCAGCGCCGATAGCACCGTTCAGTACGCACCCCTGGCAGGGAATCGCCGAGTGGGTGCGTTTGTGATGGGCGATCTGGAGAGGTCCAAAAGGCGGCACACGTTGACCATCGTGGTGTTGGATGGCGAACGGGGCTCGGAGCTGGGCCGCTGGTCTATGGGCGCACCGCAGAGCAACCCGGGCAAGTTTCTGGCGAGTGGCTTCTGGAAGCACCTTGGTCCGGCGCTGGCGAAGGCTAGCCCGTCAGCACTGCCTTTCAGCTCGCCTCCATCTGGGATGCCCTGCGTCACGAATTGATTGCGGCGAGTTGGGCAGCCGCTGGCGGTTGGTCGTTCGCGCGCTCGAGTGATGCCATGTCATCACTCCTGGATTAGGCTGGGAGAGGCGCTGCAGGAAGTCTCCGGCCGAGGGCTCTTGCCGCCTGGCCGCGATGAACGCCGTCAGGTCCACCGGCGCAGTCCGGATGGCGACTGGTGATGCCGCAACCGGAAGGGGGGGGACCCCGGGGGCAGGGCTCCGCTGGAGCCGGTGGTCCAGCCTCCCCGGCAACTCACGGTCACGGGACCGAGCGGCTCGACCGACGTCGCCGTGAGCCCGCAGCTCTTTTCGCCGAGCGAAGGCCCGGGCGGCGACGGTTACCTGTCCGTGGTCACGCCGTCGTCCCCGATCGGCAAGGCGGTGCTGGGACGGCGAGCGGGTGACACCGTCGAGGTGGTCGTGAAGGGCGAGCCCCTCGAGTGGGCGATCACCTTCGTCGACTAACTGCCGCAACCACGGCAGCCAAATCGACCGCAGCTCATTGCTGCGATGTTTGGCCAACTCAAATCTTCTTGACGCGCTTTGGCTGACGTAGATATAAGGCGCAACTAAGGGCAACGGTTCGTTGCTCAACAAGCGCCCCCAAGAGTCTGACCAATGGGGGCGCGCTGGTTGCCGACAGTGGGCGGAAAGGCGGGCGAACATGAAAACGCAGATCTGGGCAGGCATCGCGCTCGGTGCCGTAGCGACTCTTCCTCTTATCGGGTGTGGTCCTGAGGAGACCGACGAGACCGTCGCCGAGGTCACATCGGCGTTGACCGGGACCTGGACGTCGCTCGTGGGCGCGCCGGCCCCGCTGGACACGTGCGAGTTGCTGACAACCGGTGATGTCCTTTGCCACGAGTATTTGACCAACGTGTGGCACAGATTGCGCCCCGACAACTTCGGTAGCTATCTGAACGGCTCGTGGGACTTTCCGTTCGGCGGTCCTCCGACGATGCCGAACGGCAACGATCCGAGCTTCGGCTGCAGCAATTGCGAGTATGCGCCGCTCTACTTCGCGTCGGCCCTCCTCCGCGACGGGCGGATGATCGTCATTGGCGGCGAGAAGAACCTAACGCTGACGAGCGTTTGGACAAACATCGGCTTTATCTACGATCCGGTCACGGACTCGTGGTCCAATCAGCTGACCGAGGCATTCGGCGGCCACAACGTGGGTGACGCGCAGGGCATCGTCCTGCAAGACGGCACCTTCATCCTGGCGGACACCGCGTTCGGGAACACGAACATGGAGGCTCTGAACGCGACGACCGGTGTATTCACGGCCCGCAACCCCACCGGGAAGCTGGACGGAAACGACGAGGAAGGCTGGAACATCCTGTCCGACGGCACGGTTATGACCGTCAACGCAAACCTGGTCTCGTCGTTCGAGAAGTACAACCCGGCCACGAACAGCTGGGGTAACGGTGGGGCCACGCCCGTCAACATGGCGGACACCGGCCCCGGAACGGTCGGTTCCGAGGAGATCGGTCCGTGCGTGGGGCGACCGGACAACAAGCTGATCTGCTTTTCGGGCAATCCTTTCGGGCAGAATGCCCTTTACACTCCGTCGACCAACACCTGGACCCACACGGCCTCGATGGACTTTCCGGCGGGGCCCACCGGTGATGGACACTTCGCCGTCGCCGACGGCCCCGCGGCGGCGCTCCCCAACGGCAACGTCCTCGTGATGGCAAGCCCGGTCACCTCGACATCCGCCTTCAATGTCGGGAGCCACTTCTACGAGCTGGGACTGTCGACCAACACGCTCGCCGCTGTCACCGACGCGCCGAACGCAGCGTCCCTGATCTCTTACCAGGGACGCTTGCTCGTGCTCCCCACCGGTGAGGTCCTGCTGACGGCTTACGACCAGGCGTCGATCCAGACGGCGGCGCTCTACTCGAACGGCGCCGGACCGGCGTCGTCGTCACGTCCAGTGATCACTTCCAGCCCGGCCACGATCGCGGCGGGGGGCACCTACACCACGTCGGGCCGGTTGTTCAACGGGTTCTCGCAGGGTGCGACCTACGGTGACGACTCGCAGTCGGCGACCAACTATCCGATCGTGCGCATCACCAACACCGCCACCGGCCACGTGTATTACGCGCGGACGTTCAACTTCAGCCGGAACGGCATCGAGGCGACGGGCAGCACGACCTCGGTCACGACCAGTTTCCAGGTGCCGGTCAGCTTCGAGAACGGTCCCGCGAAGATCGAGGTCGTCGCCAACGGAATCGCGTCCACGACCGTCAACACGAACTCGAGGTTCACCAACCTGACGATGATCAACAACTGGACGACCGGCGGCGAGGCCCTGGCGGCCTCGACGGTCACGAACGGCATCGTTCAGCTCAAGGGGACGATCGGGCAGTTTACCGGATCGGGCGGGGCGGCGTTCGTGTTGCCGACGGGGAGCCGCCCGTCGGCGGCCGTGAGCGTGCCGGTCAGCATGGGCACCGACAGCTTCGGGCGCTTGATGATCGACACCGGCGGTAACGTGACCGTTCAGGACGAGACCGGCGGCATCTCGCGGGCACAGCAATTCACGTCGCTCGACGGCGCGTCGTTCTCAATCAACACGAGCGGTTTCACAGCGTTGACGCTGCAGAACGGATGGACCAACGCCCCCTCCGGCACTCGAAACGCGGCGGTGAAGAACGACAACGGGACCATCCGCTTCGAGGGTGCGGTCGCCCATGGCACGACCGCGACGCTGTTCACCTTGCCGACGGCCTTCCGTCCTCCGACCGACGTGTACGTCCCCGTCGCGCTGTGCAACGCGCGCAAGGGCCGGCTGCACATCACGCCAGCCGGCGTAACGACGGTCGCGGTGGCCGGCGGCGACTTTACTCAGGCGCAATGCTTCACTTCGCTCGAGGGCGCGACCTTTGCGCTGTCGGCGACCGGATACACCGCCGTGACCCCGCTGAACGGCTGGACCAACGCCCCGATCTCGACCCGAAACCTCGCCTACAAGGTCGACGACGGCATCTTCCGCCTGCAGGGCGCGATCGCGAACGGCAACGTCGGCGTGTTCATGTTTCTGCCGCCCAACCTGCGGCCCGTCACGGATCTGGTGGTCCACGTCGATCTCTGCAACGGCGCGGTGGGCTCGATCTTCGTATCCCGCTTCAAGGGCTCGGTGGAGGTCGATGCGGAGAATGGGTTCAGCGACGCGCAGTGCTTCACGTCGCTCGAAGGCGTTTCGTTCTCCTTCGGCCAGTAACCAACGCGGTCGTCCAGAACCGCGGCGCCCACGACGGGCGCCGCGGCGTCATAATGATGCGAGTCGAGGCAGATTCGCACCGCCCCCGCCCGAATCGGCTGGCCACCGAGTCTGTAGCGTGTAACACGGCCACGGACTTCTCGTTCGACAGCGCCGACCCTTGGCGAATCCATTCGATCCTCCTTCGCGCGTCGCGAGACGGCTCTCCCCCGAGAGCCTCCGGTCGCGCTCACGTCGGAGTTCGCGGGCGATAGACAGAAGCAGATCCAGTGGACGGCCTTCGTGGCAAAATCGCGCCTTGCCGATCCGTCACCCGATCTCGCCACGGTCGTCGCGCTCCTGCACAGGTTTCTTTTGGCCGGTGCTATTTGGGCTGAGCAAGAGCGGAACCGTTGGGACGATGTGGACCATCGCCGCCGGTTGGCGCTGAGGGCTGCCCGTTGGCACCAGGTTGGCGCGACTAACCGGCTCGACCCGAATCGAGCCGGACCCAACAGCCTTCAAATCGTGCCAACCTGCTGCCAGAATCTGGCAGCTTTCGGGTGCAGCGATTGCCATCGATTCCGTGCCTAGGGCGTGGGTGATGATAGCGCTCATTGATTTCGAAGGGCAACGACGGCGCTGCGGGCGCGCCGGCTCCTGACCGTTGCCAGGTGGTCATTCATGTCGATCGCGATCTCACGTCGGCCGAAGGGACGCTGGGGGCAACGCTCGAAGACGGAACGCACGTTTCCGCGGAGACGTTGCGACGCGTGGCGTGTGATGGCGGGGTGGTGGCGGCGGTTGTCGATGACCAAGGCGCGGTTCTGGACATCGGGCGCCGCACGCGCGCGATTCCGACGGCGATTCGTCGAGCGCTCTGGATTCGAGACCAGGGGTGCCGGTTCCCAGGGTGCTCCAACAAGCGATTCGTCCACGGACACCACATCGAGCACTGGCTGCATGGTGGCCGCTCTTCGCCCGGCGGCGAACTGCCTTTGGGCGGCGGAACGTATCGGACGACGTTGGGGTGTTGTCTGGGAGAATTGCTGGTACCACGAGGTGTTTGGGAACGTCCGGCTGAACGCCGATACCGCGCTTCCGTCGTGGAACGGGGACCCGGTGGACTACGATGCCGCCGTGGGTGCGCTGATGGACGCATAGCTCAGAGCTAATCGGTCCCGAGCGCGCGAGATCATTTACGACCGGATCACGAACCGAACGTATGACCTCGCCGCGCCCCGTCCTGATCAGCGTCGCGAATCGTCTGGTCGCGTCGTGCCTCGACCGGTGGCGGGCGTGACCGCGCGGAGCTCGATTGGCAGCAGCACCGCGCCGGGCCAACCTGGCGCTCGCGTCGCGACTCCGATCGGCCGGCGACCGGGCCGCCCGCCGTGCCTCAGCCCGTTGACGGACATATCTCCCCGAGGCAATAGTGCCGCGCGATGCGCACCCTGTTGCTTCGCGCGATCGGTCTCGCCGCCGTGACGGCGCTCTCCGGCCGTGTCTTCGTGCTGAGATCAGACCGCTCGTCCTGCGAGCTGCCGCGGAGCCGGCGCTGCAGGCGCCGCCGCACAATACCTGCGGCGCGCCCGTGTTCTGAACCAGGGCGCGCGAGGTAGTCGCCCCGATTAATCAGGGTGGGCCGGGAGGTTGCGGCGGCGTGTTTGCGCGCCCGTGCCACTGCAGCAGCAAGGCGCCCACAGACATGCCCGAGCCCTGACCGAAGAGTAGGATCTTGTCGCCGTGCCGAAACGAGCCGCGCATCGAGCCGCGGTCCAGGTTCAGCAGCACGTTGGCCGGCCCGACGTTGCCATACTCCTTGCGCGTCTCGACGACGCGGGCTCGTGGAATGCCGAGGCGATCGATCCAGGCTTCCGAGACGGTCTTCACGTTCTGGTGGGGACAGACCCAGTCGATGTCACCGATGGTCAGATCGACCTTGCGCAGGAGTTCGGCAACGGCGTCGGGCACCGAGGCCATGCACCAGGCGAAGAACTGCTTCACGTCGCCGCCGCGGCTGTGATCGATGTAGAAGCGCGGCCTCACCTCGCAAGGGCCGCCCGCGCGCGGGTAGCGGGGGCCGCGCGGCTCGATGCCGACGTTGCTCCAGTACTGGCCCTGGGCGGTCAAATGCGTCGCGATCACGCCGGCGTGCTCGCCGACCGGTCCCAGCGCCGCCGCCGCCGCGCCGTCCCCGCACACAGCGAACACGGCCGGGTCTGTCTCATCCATCGCCGCCCGCAGCTGAGACGACGCCACGACCAGGATCCGCTCGAACTGCCCGGCGCGGAAGAGCGCGTCGGCCATCATCAGCGCCGGTACCGGTCCGATGCACGCCATGTCGATGCCGATGGCGGCGGCGCGGCGGGCGCCGATCTTGTGCTGGGTCAGGGCGACGTTGCTGGGGTTCACCTTCTCGGGCAGCAGCGTACAACCGATCATGAGGTCTACGTCGTCGGGCGTCCATCCGGCGCGCTCGATGGCCTGCAGCGCGGCGCGAGCCTCCAGGTCCGTCGCGCTCTCCGTCGACGCGACCCGGTGCTCGCCCACGTCCCACTCGACCAGCAAGGCGGGATCGGCGCCCGCCGCGACGAAATCGGACGGACCGACGCGCGTCTCCGGCAAAGCCGCTCCCGTGCCGACGACCGCCAGGTGCGAAGCGACATCCTTCTGACTTGTGCGGCTCATGTCACCCTCTCCGTGAGGCCCAAGACGCGCGTGCGCGCCAGGATGGGCGGCACCACCGTGGGGTCGATCGTCAGGTCGACGAGCAGGGGCTCGGGCGTTCTCCACTCCGCGCGCCAGTCCCACTTGGCGAACGTGGCCAGGCTCTCGATTCGCAGCGCGCGCACACCTAGGGCCTGACCAAAAGCCACGAAATCGACTCGACGCCGAAAACGTAGTCCAGCGGCCGGCATTCCCAGCAACGCGAGCCCGTGCTCGACCATCCCGTGTCCGCCGTCGTTGAACACGAATGTCTTCACGGGCAGGTCAGCGCCAAGCGCGGTCAAGAGCTCCGCTCCGTGCATCATCATCGTGCAGTCACCGGTGAGCGCGACCACTGGCCGATCGGGCCGGGACGCGAGGGCGCCGATAGCCGCGCAGAGGCCGCTACCCATCGGTCCCAGCCCCATCGGGACGTAGAGCTCCTGTCGTTCGCGAATCGGCAAATGGCGTATCACCCAGGCCATCACGTTGCCGATGTCGGCGAAAACCAGCGCGTCGTCGGGCAACGCGGCGGCGAGCTCCTTCACCAGGCAAGCCGGATGAATGAGGCCTGCGGCGTTCGCAGACAGGGTCTCTTCACCCGTCGGGGGCGGGTCCGTGGCCGGTGGCAAGGGGCGCCGTCCTGCGCGTCGCGACGTCGGCCATGCCTCGAGCAATCGGGCGATGAAGAAGCCGATCTCGGCCCGCACCGGCACCTCCACGCGATACACGCGATTCAGGCAACGTTCGTCGCGGTCGACGTGAATCTTGATCCGCGGTTTGGCGAGCAACGACGACCAGCCGGCCGTCGATGTCTCACCGAGGTCGGTCCCGAGGAACAGGATGACGTCGGGATCGTAGGCCTCGAGCCGCGCTGTTGACAGCTGTGGGGCGGCGAATCCAAAGGTGCCGAGGAGCATGGGGTGGTCATCGGGCAAGATGCCCTTGCCATGGCTCGTCACCAGCACAGGTAGTTCGAGCGTGGTCAGCGCGGCGGCTAGCGTGGCGCCCAGCCCAGACGTCTTGATGCCGTGCCCGGCCAGCACCAGCGGTCGCTCCGCGGCCGCGAGCGCACCGATCGCGGCGTCTATCGCTCCGGTCTCCCAGGTTCGCGCGGCGACCCCGCGTTCGTGCGCGGCGCGCGCGTTCGCCAGCGCATCGCCGGTCGCCTGGCCCCCTGCCAACAACGGGAGGCTAGCCAGATTGACCGGGACGTTGAGGTGCACCG
>Ga0265320_10002019_pt1 | contig 14327 bp, 14 predicted proteins | sample 4827metaG_FD_202087 | JGI IMG/M metagenome (GOLD analysis project Ga0265320, IMG submission 202087) | Rhizosphere microbial communities from Carex aquatilis grown in University of Washington, Seatle, WA, United States - 4-8-27 metaG | ecosystem: Host-associated > Plants > Roots > Rhizosphere >...
CATTGATGCAGTCAAGAATAAACAATTTACCGCACGGCGTCAATGCCGCAACTACCATCGCGGTAAAATCGCTGTCTTTTTTTTCGCCCATCGCCCAATCGACGGCAACTATTACGGTGCATTCCGTATGCAGTATTCGCCGACGACGTAAGCCGTCTGGGATAAGAAAAGCGTCGCCAATATTAACATAAATCGGCCATCCGTCATATTCAGCCGTTTGGCGAGGACGGAATAGCATCCCCATTTCATCGTCTGGTTCTTGCTGCCAGCACGCGTTAAACCAGCGACCACGCTTTTGCTTGACAAGCTCAAGACGCTTGAGCGGAACTCGCTCTGGCCATAACGCTTCACCTGGCTTGCGTCCCAAGATATCGTTTTCGCCAGCGATCGCCTTGAACTTAAGTACCTCCCATTTCTCGCCAGTATCTTTCGCTTCCGCGTAAATACGCCCTGGCAAGTCATTCTTGCACCATCTTGTCGTTACCATTACTACGGGGGCTTTCGGGCCAAGACGTGAATAAGCAACCGTCGAATACCAATCCCAATGCGATTCGAGAACGGTTTGGCTCTGAGCTTCTTCAGCGTTCTTCAATACGTCGTCAAGAATAAGGCAATCCGCTGGGCGTCCAGTTAACGCACCATGAACGCCCTTGCAAACCATTCCGCCGCCGTGTTTCTCAATCGTCCATTCGTTTTTAGCTTTGGTATCCTTACGCAGTTCGATGCCGTGCGGATTGCCAAACCGCTGAATAACATCGCGAACCTTGCGACCGAAAGTTCCGCTATAATTCTCTTCGTAGCTCGCTAATGCTATTCGCATGTGAGGGAATAGCAACAACAACCACGCTGGAAAATAATGTGAGCACAGCCATGATTTGCCGTGCTGAAAGGGAAGATGAACGCCAACGCGTTCCTTACCACCAAACGCTACGTCAAGCAAAACGCGATTGATAACCGACAAGTGCCTAGCCATTTTCCATTTTCCGTTCGTGTCCGCTGACGCGAGCGTTGCTGGACTGGCGAGATGAGGGCATCGGTCAATCGCCTCAAGTATGTTCATGCTTTCCGTTTTTACCGTTCATCTTGCCGATGGCATTCAATGCCTTTTCCGAAGCGTCTTTTAACGCTTCATCGACCTCGAGTTGATCGGCTTCAGGGATTGGCTTGCAAATTTGATCGCTAAGCTTCGCGAGATGATCCCGAATGTCAGCCGCTTCCATCGCGGTACGCATTACTGCTGTCGCCTCAAGGACTTCGTAATGCTTCTCTTGGATAACGTTCTCTTCTCGCTTAGCATCCAGCTTATCCGCCTCAATAGCGATCTTGGAAGCCTTGATAAACAAATCGTCATCCGCTCCGTTGTCAACAATCATCTCGACACGTTCAAGAATCTTCTGACGAAGTTCCGGCTTGACGCCCCATCCTTTGCGAAGTGCTCGATTAATAAGATTGAGTTCAGCGGCACGAGATTGCGGTCGGTCAAGTAGACCGCCCCCAAATCCCCCAGTACTATTTGTGTTATCAGACATGAATTGATTCTAACCGTTAAATATGCCCTGTCAAGAGTTGCGACGTTGCCACGAATCAATAAACCAAATTGTGAACATGCAAAGACAGAACAAGTTGAAAGCCAATTCCATCATCGCCTCTCCAGCACCGTAGCCCTATTCCCAGCCCGCTCAAGTTGACCTTTGATCGTCAGCACCACGTCATCAATATCGCGTTGCGATGGCCCACAAGTGATGCCGAGGTCTTTCACGCGATTGGCATTGACATCGTAGACAACAATCGTTGCCTTGAGGTCTAGCCGCGTTCCTCGCGTAAGGATGATTCGTGCTTCGGGCTTTTCTTTAGGCACGCAACAATCTCGGCAAGGAAAGGCCCAGCACGCTGGATGAAGGACAACGTGCCGGGCGGCGTCGGGGAACAACCGATTCACTCTCGTTAAATAAGGTAGCGAATTGATTTTGATATGTCAAGATGTGTTTTTAAGAAAGTCCATCCGCCTTGCGGAGTCCCCACATCTCTGCATGTTTGTGCGCGGCATCCGCGTCAGTGGTAATCCACAGCAATTTCTCGTTGGCCTTCTTGGCGATTTTCATTTCCTCTCGTTTTGTTTTTCCGAGATAGGACACGACTTCGATTTCGCCATGAAAATTCTTGACCACACAGTAATACAATTTGTTCATGATTTTCTCCGATTCGGAGCCGCGTTTCGTTGCGTCACTGAGGATATAATAACACAAAACGGAAACTTGTCAATAGATTTTTTTACTATTTGTTCAAAGTTCCGGAAAAACTTCTCCTTGGCCTTCGGCGATGGTGAGTTTCGCAGAAGCCCGCGAAGCTGTCACGAACCATACTCGTCTCTCTGCTTCCATCCCTTCCTCTTCCTGGATGGATTGTTGCGTCGGATATGGAATGCGATTGACCGCGACGACGTGTGAAGCTTGTGCTCCTTTCGCTGAATGGCAAGTGCCAACTCGCACTTTCGGATTCTTCACCGCTTCGATGCCATGCTTTTGAGCGGCAACCGCCATACGAGCAGCGGGACGTTCAATAAAGTCAAGATATTTGCCAGTCGCGATCATCTCTTTCAATGCATCTGTTGCCCCGATCATATCGAGCACAGATAGCCCCCAGAGTTCATGCGAATGTTCTTTGCGATGAACTTCATCTTTCCATAACGCCTTCGTTCCACGCTCAAATAGGAGCGTTCCTTCGCATGATGCTGGCATTAATTGAGTGAGGCGAAACACCGCTTCGGCATCGATATTCTTTCCTTGCTGCAACTGAACCAAAGCAGCAACGCCAGCGGCACGAGCAGGGGCGTTGAATCCGCCGTTGCCTTTTGTTGGCACCCACGGAATGCCGAGGTCATCGAGCATTTGCGATGCATACTTCGCGTAATCGTTCGTTCTCGCAAGGATCAAAGTTGTTTCGTCGGCCTTCACGGAAGCTATGGCATCGGATAAATCAGTGCGAATCACCTCGCCGCCTTCTTTTTCGGATCGGAAAGGACGCGGAGCGTAGCCGCCGCGAAGCATCACTTCATCGGCAGTCGCAAGGATTTTTGAGGGGCAACGATAGGAGATGGGGAGGATTTCCTCCTTGGCTACAGGACATCGGCCAAAAATCCTGCCGTCCGCCCCTGCAAATTCATAGATCGCTTGATATTCATCAAGGAACAAATAGGACCACGTTGAAAATCGAATAAGCCGATTGAATACCAACGAAGTGAGATAGCTGGCATCTTGTGCTTCATCGTGAAGCCATACAGGAAGCCCAGGATCATATCCTTCAGGCTCTACATCATCGAATGGGGCGGAATGGCTACCTGACCATCGCTTGCCAGCATAACGCATCAGGAGGTCGCAGAAATCGAAGCGGCCTGCTTCGCGTTTGGCTTGCTCGTAGACGGTGATGATGGATTCGCAGAGTGATAAGCTAGGCATCCTTGTGTCATTGCCGCACGATTTATCCCATACCTTGTCAATCGGCGTTTGGGTATTTCGGCAAGCATCCCATAGCGAAAGCACTCGACACGACGCACTGGCGTCTGATGGCATCGCGAATTGATCGTCGTCTTGATTTCCTGACAGCTTGGCTTTCTCATCTCCCAGAACGCCGCGTAGCCACTCGTTATCATCATCTGACCCGGCGAGCAATTCGCCTACCTGAATGCCTAGACAACGGTAACAAACGCTATGCAAGGTACGAAACCATCCTTCCTTCTCAAGAATGGCCATCGGTATATCAAACTTCTTTGCTGCTCGCTCAGCGGCTTCGCGTCGAGCCGCCCTGGTAAAGCTAACGAAACCGATGCGAAGAGGATCACTCACAAGCTTATCAAGTATCATTTCGATAATTTGCAGTGCTCGTGTCGTCTTTCCTGCACCTGGACCGCCGATAGTTCTGGCCATTATAGTCATAAAACACCGTCACGCTCGCAGTAACACTAGAATATACAACTAGAGTGTAGTTGTAAGTGATTGACAGATAAGCCATTAAAACCGAATGTCTTCACGTAGCGTAACAAGCGTAGCAAAAAAAATCGACCTAGTGTATCAACATAAGTCGTTATTTACCAATAGAAATAGGCAAAATGTAACACCGTAACGCGAGAAATCGGTTTGAAATTCTCGCGAAAGTCGCGTTACGGTGTTACATTTTTACATAAAGTATTTGGTATCATTAACATGTGTTGAGCGCAAGGCGTAACAAATCGACTCCATGTAACGCGGAGAATTGGTTACACGCATTCATGAAGACCTTTGCGGATGATTTCATTTTCGATTTCCTTGACCTTTGCAGGTGTAATTTTGTAATACCGATGACGTCTACCGTTTGCTTCGGGAGCATAGTTCTCGCCATAGCGGTTAGCGGCATCGCGAAGATCTTCAAAGAGAAAGCCAGCGGCGTCTTTCTTAGCGGACGACGCCAAAGCTCGCAGCTTAAAAATGATGCTGCCATCTTCCATAACCATTGCATTGCGAACGCCAATATATTGATCGCGTTTATCATTTGGAACTGCTCCACCACGTCGAGCACAATCGATTATCCACTCGATTGCACTGAGTACGCGGTCAAAATCAGGTGCGGAAGTAGCTCGCTCGGCGGCATGCATGAGACGCCTGAATAAGCGAGGTCCGCCGCGTCCATCCCATACGGGCTTCTTGCTCTTGTCTGGCATCACGTAGACGCCGCTTTGGTCGATAGCCTCTTTGCGAAGTGAAATCCAGCTTGAAAGCTGGGCCTTGGTCAAGAGAATGTAGCCGTTTGTCCGTTTCAAATCAAGGCTTTTCTCCCAGATCGGAGAACGAAGCCAGTATCGGCGAGGATTGCTCATTTCGATGCGGAGATGCCATGCCCCTGCGTTGTCGTCTTCCGTCAGACCGTTGCCCATAGACGGATCATTATCATTGACTTCGCTCGCCTCTTCTGAATGCTTGCCGTTGAGTTCTTCCGGCTTAAATCTTGGTGTTGATTCGATTTCCTCATCGATCTTGCCATTTGCTTCTTGTTTTCGAGATTTCGGCGGATCATCAGGGTAGGTCCACCCATCCTCTTTAGCCCAATGAATGAGCGAACCAAGCCCGATGCCGCCTTTTTTGAATGATCGCCATTTCTTTTCGCAAATTCCAGGCGTGTATTTGGATGAATGTTGCGACCATTGTTCCCACGCTCCGAGCAGATTTTCCGACACGGTGAATAGGGCCATACCGACGCGAAGCCACGAATCGTATCCGTCTGCTCGACTGGAATTCAAACCGCTAAGCGTTGATAAAGCTAGATCGTATTCGCTGAGTTGGGATTGAGCCTTGATTTTTTCTGGGAAGACAAGGTGTCGAAGCTCGGAGAGTTGCTGGCTACGATCAAGAACATCGGTAGGGAATCCAGGAACGATATTGCCGGTGACAGTGAAATACCGGCCGCTATCGTAGAACTCGATACCGCGAGAATCGTCTTTCTTGCGTCCTTCGCCAAGAAGTTGACCAGTCGAGAAAACTTTGATCCCTTTACCGGATGGCGATATTTCCGTGTAGCTATCGACCATTGACGCCAGATAGATCGCATCAGGTCGAATCGATCCGTTCTCAATGCATTTGTCGATATCCAAGCCGTTGAAATGAACGCCGCTTGACCCAGCAACGCCGAGCGTAAAACCGATGCCATCATATCGTCCGGATTGATGGGCCTTGAACGCTTCATCGAAGCTCACCCACGTATTGGCGTTTGTGCTGCTGGCTTTCCGTCCGGTTCGCACTTCGAGAGGTGGCTTGTCGAACTTCTTGCCGTTCCATGTCCACGACCATGCTACCCATCGATCGAAGCTTTTCAGACCGATAGGTACATTTGCGGCATTAACAGGCATGGGCATAGGTTTTGTCGGTTCCATGACCATGGCCCAAAAAGACAAAAGCCGCTCACGCGGCCCCATTTCACCTGTCGCCCGCCTCCCAACCGACAAAGGAGTGTTTCGACAATGGGACCGCGTAAAGCGGCTTCTCGATGTACGGAGTATCTCTGCCGATTTCAGACGAGACAAATCAGTCCAGGTGAAGGATGGATTTGCCGATAGGTAAGGTACTAAATGATGAGACGTTTGTCAACAAAAAAATGCCGAGATTAACCGACTCGGCGTCCAGGGGAAGCTAGCAAAATCCTTGGCGTTACCCAAGCGGCAATCTTTCGACGCCCATCCCCTGCGGATTGCACCATTATCGATGATGCAAGTATCAATTGTATCATGATCCGATTTCCACCGCTGCTCGGATCAACACAGCTCAAGGCACAATTATAGAAATCGTAACCAGTAAAGGATTAACCTAGTACCGACCATCTATACATGTGCTGTGGATCAAGGCGGCGGCATCTCCCCAAGCACGCTAGGCCCATCGCCGTCCGCGAAAAGTAAATCCCACGTGTCCACGCAGAACAGGATAATTCGATCAATCATTGCAAAGACTCCTTCCCTTGAAATAAAAACGCCGTGCCAGCATGAAGAGCACGGGGGACGGCATGCTCCCCGCTTCAAGTAGGCCATGAGTGTTGCTCTGACCTGGCTACGGTCAGGGTGCTGGCTTGCCCTATCTCGTTCAGCTACTGCTCGCAAGTAACAGCTTGCGAGCAATCCCGCATTGCAGACCCATTCGGGCTATTCGCTGGGCTGAGACGGCCCCGAAAGACTATGACGCCCAGAAGTACAAAACGTCATCTTTCGCTAGCAAGACGAATCCTGTTCGAGCGGATGGTTCCTAGCCTTTCCGCAACATGATTCCCCGCCGCTCCGCAATCTTAATGAGAGGATGCAGCGGGTTCATGATTGTAGCCGCCGGATCGCCATGTCCAAACTTCTGCACGCTCTGCTCAACAAGCTCCTTGCAAAACGATCCAAACGTAGCATGATGGATCGTCGATTTGACGATGTCCGCCCCGCCGTTGAGCAATATCCACTCCATCACGTCTGGATTGTCCAGGCTGCCAGCAGGGAGCGAGTAATTGACTTTTTTGGTTTGCGAGATGCCGTTGTTGGCAACGCCATCATGATCGATCTTGAGCGACTTGACGCCGGCGGCATCCATCGCACGGATAAGCTCCGTCTCGGCTTGCTCAAGGATCTTATAGCGGCGAGATTTCTCCGTTTCGGCTTCTTCGTCAGCCTTACGAGCGTCGAGGTAAGCTCGTGCTTTGGCGACGACGATCTCTTGAGTGCCGCTGGCGTCGTCGAAGAGGTTAGCGAAATCGTCAATGTTGGCTGGAAGCGTTTCTTCCATATTAATTCTCCTTGAGTAATTCGTACATAATTACCATCGCCGCAATGAACATGGCGATTCGGATGATCCAATCCATTATTCCTCCACCGTAACCGGAGCAACATCCCGCCGAGCCGCTTTGATCGCGTCGGAGAACTGCTTGCTCAAGCCGACTAACGCCTTTGCCACGACGATGTCCGCCATGCCGCCCATCTCGAATGTCGGCATTACGTGAGCATCATCACGATTCTCACGCTTGAGTGTAATGTTGTTCCAAATGACCTGCCAGGCCGGGGACTTCGCTCGAAGCTGATCCATATAGCCGCGTTTCATAATGCCGCCGTAGAAGCGGCCAATCGCCGAGGAAGGCATAATGAGCACGGCAAGCGGCGGGTTGCCGAACGACGGGTTAATCATGAACAGCCAAATCTTCTCTTTGCACGCTTTACCCTTGCCGACTTTTGCCGAGCCGAATGCGTTGAATTGGCACGACGCACAATCTTTGCTCATCGGCTTGAGGATGTCGCTGTCCGGAGTGATGCAGTCGCTTGACTTGCAATCGGGCGGTAGCTTGTCTGCTTTTGGATCGAAAGACTTCTCGTAGTACGCTCGATTGGTGTAGTGAGCGATAAAGAACCCTTGTAACCCATCCTCGCCGTCGATCGTCTCGCCGCTAGGCAGGACGAAGCATCCCTCTTTGTGGTCGATAGTGATGATCGGAAATTTCCGCATCGGTTCTGGCTTGTCGGGATTCTCCGCAAGGAACGCCTTCTCCGCGTCGGATAGTTCGCTCGCCACGCCGAGCGTTGTCGGCGGCTTGAGCAACACCATTGACCGCTCGCTTGGCGGGAAGTCGCCGACTTGATCTTTCGTGATCGTTTGTTTTTCTTTCGTTGCCATGTGCGTTGTCCTTTGTCCTTTGTTAAAAGTATTTAGAAGGCGATTTTTAGTTTTATTTATCGTCACCGTCACCGTCACCGTCACCGTCACCGTCACCGTAACCGTCACCGTAACCGTAACCGTCACCGTAACCGTAACCGTCACCGTCACCGTAACCGTAACCGTAACCGGAACCGTAACCGTCACCGTAACCGTAACCGTAACCGTAACCGTAACCGTCACCGTAACCGTCACCGTCACCGTAACCGTAACCGTCACCGTAACCGTCACCGTAACCGTAACCGGAACCGGAACCGTAACCGGAACCGTAACCGTAACCGTAAAACCAATCCTTTGCTTCTCCTTTCAGATCGATAACATTTCCGGCAATTAGGCCAGTCGCGGAGACAAATTTCTTGACACCTTCCCAGCAAGCACCTTGCTCTAAAGCGTCAACGACAGTTATTCGCTCAGAAATATGAATCACGTTACGCGGCCTCCCATTTCTTAGTGGCTTCAGGCGTCACCTCGAAAACGGCAGTAATTTTGCGAACGTCTATGTCAGCACGTGCCGATACTTTGCTTTTTTCGGTCGGCCCAGTCTCAGCAAGCTCCATGACGCCGCGTGAGGTGCCGAAGTAAATAGCCATCCTCGCTCGTTTCAGAATGATGGTTTGCCCTGTCGTATCTTCGGCATATCCGAAGAACACGCCGCGATGCTCCGTGCAGACGATTACGGGACGTTCAGTTTTTTTAGCCATGTTCGTTGCCCTTTGCTAAAAGTGCTAAGTTTTATTAAGCGTGCCATTCACGCCAGAGGTATCGTAAGGTATTTGTCGATTCTTGTCAATGGTATTTTGGAACTTATTCGTAAGAAAACGAAAAAAGATTCGCTTCCTCTCCGGATGATATCGCCCGATTGCAGTTCCTGATCGCCGCCGCGTGATATTCATCTTTAAGCTCGCAGCCGTATGCACGTCGCCCTAGTTTCAACGCGGTGTACAGTTCGCTACCGATGCCGGCGAACGGGGAGAAGACGAGTTCTCCTGGATTGGAGTAAAGCTTAACGAGGCGGTCGATGACGCCTAGCTGGAGCGGGCATATGTGCTTCGTATCGTTCTCTCCGCGGCCTTCCGCAACATTCAAAGTATCAGTCTCGCGAATGTCCATCCATGCGCATTCCGCCCACTGAATCCAATCGTTACGTGATACTTGAGGGAGCAACTCGAAATCGCCGCTCGTATCGACTTTGTCGGTGATAGGCACGGCGTTATCGCCTGGAACGACGAACTTAATAAGGTAATCAGGAAGAGATCCGCGAGACTTTGCGCGGTCAGATTCTAGGCCGACGAATTGAAGTTCTCTTGATCGTGTGCGGATTGCTTGGGCTTGTGGATTTTTTCGTATGCACCAATCGTATTCATAGATCAACCCAGCACGTTCACCAAGTCGTATGTTCAGGCCGCGAAAATCATGCAATCCACCGCGACGCTCGACACGCTTCATACGTGGTATTTGCATGACATGAACCATGATGACGCGGCCAGGCTTAACGACGCGTGCCAATTGTCGGTAAAAGAAAGACAAATGAAGCTTGGCGTCGCCGCCTAGGTCTTCACTATTACCGATGTCGGCAAGACTGCTTTGGTACGCGTACAGCGCGGGGAAGGGAGGAGAAAATACTGCTAGATCAACCGACCCCTCATCCATCTCCGCCATATGAGTTATGCAATCACCATGATGAATCGCGAATCGTTCGTCCGGTTTCAACTCCATCGCAATACCCCGTTCTTCTTAAAAGTTCTTTCTTGTTCTTCCGTGTCCGCCTGTACGCGAGCGGCCTTACGTAGTGTATTTTCGACTTGTGGACGTTCCACTTCAGTTGTCGGCACATGCACGTTCAAAGGTAGTGACGAGCCAACGCGATTGGCTCGCTTGACTGCCTGGAAGAATTCTTCATAGCTATCCTTCATGCCGCTAAAAATCATGCGGGTGCATTTTTGAAGGTTCAAACCAAATCCCATCACCTTGGCCTTGCTGATGAGAACTTTCTTCGTGCCGTTCTTAAATGACCGAATCATCTCCATGCGTTTCTCGTGCGGCGTGCTGCCAGATATTGAGACACAACCGGGGAAAAGTTTCTCCATTGCGTCTTGCTCGTCGTTATAGTGACACCAAATGATTGTCGATTCATCCGACCACGACTCGACAAGCTTCTTGATGTACGCTGGCTTGTTGCTGGCGATGTGGCCGCCGTTGTACTTCCCCTTGCCGATCTGTGATAGCTTGCCGCGCGTGACGATGCCGTTGCCTGATTCGACGAACAGCTTGCCAGTCAAGCTGTAAACTGCATCGCGCTGCTCACCAGTCAGGTCGATGTCGTGAATGTGGACATGGATCGGTGGGATGCTGTCGCAATTATCCTTCCATCCGTACGTTGCCGGGTTCGTCAGGAAGATGCACCAATCGGACAGGTCGCGATAGAAAGCTTCAACCGCGTGACTCTTCAGTTGCCATCGTTCGCTCGTCTGGCCTTTATTGACGAAATACCTAGCAAGAAAGCTGTTATGCGTTGGGAACGCGTCGAGGAATACGGCATGATTGGCGTATTCGATACGATCATTTGGAGCAGGAGTCCCGGTGTAGCACGTCTTCCACTCAAGACCGTCGCCAAGACGTATGCAGGTTGTTCCCCATTTGCCGTATGCGGATTTTAGCATGCTGGATTCATCGAGGGACAACGATCCAAGATTACCTTGCGGCGTCTCATCGGTTAATGCATCGTAGTTCGTAATACCGATTCGACCGTCGCTCCCATTGATCCAGGTCGATAGGTTTTTCGCTTTGACCTGATCGACCGGCATTTTCTTGCCGTACCATTTCTCAAATTCTTCGAGCGTTTGCTCAACAACCATCAACGGCGAGATGATAAGGTGACGTTTGTTTGGCAGCACCAAGAATGCATGCCGCACGAACTCACCAAGAATCAGCGTCTTGCCAAGTCCAGGATCGGCGAACACGCCAAACTTTCGTTTACGTATCGCAAGTTTGGATATGTCACGCTGATAATCGAACAATCCTTCGGTCGGAGTGTATCGCTTGTCCCTAGACGCTCTTGGCGGATTAACGCCGAGCATCGAAGCGTATTCGTCGGGAATTTCTATCTGATGACCAACGCATCGGAATCGCGGCAACGCTTTGGCTTTGACGAAGATCAAGTAATCTTCGACGCTGTTCGGGTTGAGGACAATCTTCATTTCTTCCCCTCTTCAAACCAAAGCGGCACCGCCACGAATCGATAGTTACCCTGCGTAATCAACGCTGGCGTCCTCGCGTCGGTCCCAGCGAACTCAATCATCGATCCTGAATCAAGCTTGCTCAGCATCGCTATCCAGATGGTCGGATTGAAGAGCATCTCCAGTTCGCCGCCACTCTCCACATCAATCTCAATAGCCGACTTGCCGTGAACGCTTTCCGTCGCACTGAGTGACAACTTGCCAGCGTTAAAGACAAACTTGATGCGGTTGGTCATTTCGTCCGTCATGATGGCCGTTTGCTTGACAGCAGACAGGAGCGAGCCAACATCGATCTTTGCGTTGAATCGTTCGTTCTTCGGAATGATGTTTTCCACCCGCGGATAGCGACCATCGACAAGTCGGCTTCGCAACTCAATCCTTCCGGTCTTGATCGATATCGAGTTGTCAGTAAACAGGTCAATTTGCACTGTCTCGGCTACGCTGGCCGCCGCCAGTTCCAAGAACTTCTTCGGCACGACCTTGCTTGATTCTTCGGAGTACGGTGCGTCATAGTGCATTGTCGCGAGAGCTTTGCTGTTCGCCCCGGTCATGGATAGCTTGCCATCTGCTAACGAGATAAAGATGCCGTTCGTAACGGCCCCGATTTTCGATTCGCCAGCACTGCCAGCGGCGAAGATCGTCTTGTTAACCATTTCCGCGAACATCTCACCGCCCAACTCAATCGCCTTCGAGAAATCGATTGCATCGAAGGACGGGAACTCCGAGACCGGGAAGCTCGCCATCTCGAATTTGCCGTTGCGAAGGATAACTTTGCACGAAGTATCGGACAGGTCAAGGTTAACCTCCTCGCTGTCCGACTCTTTGAGGATATTCAGGAGTTTGGGCGGCAGCATCGCTTCGCCTTCATCATCATTGTTGACTTCGGCCACGGAGACACGAAGCCACATCTCGTTGTCGGTAGAGCTGAGCGTGCAGCCTTTGCCGTCGAGCGTTATCTTAACGCATTGCAGCACTGGTCTGAGGTTCTTCGCTGGCGTGACCTTGAAGGCGGTATTGCACGCGGCGAGCATGGCGGAGCGTTGGCAGGTGATTTTCATTAATCGTTTTCCTCTACCGATTGAACTTCCCAATCAGTTTGTTCAATTTCGTTTTCATCAATGGCATGTTCAAAAGGAGAGTTTGAAGCTTCCTCTCTTGTGCATTCGTCGGTAACAACCTCTTTGATAACGACGCATTTCATGCGGACAATCCACGACTTCTTTTCTACCTGTCTTTTCTTGGCCATTAGAGTATATCCTCCGGTTCGCACAACATCATATTCATTTGAGCGTCTTTTTCGTCTAGTCGCTCATCGACGCGAACATCGACCGATCCTTGACAAATAATCTTCACGACGGAGACAGTGTTCTTGACGCCAAGTCGATGGCACCGATCTTGAGATTGCTTCCAGTAGTCCATGCGGAAATTGCGACTATAGTAAAATTCCGTGTCGCACACTTGGAGTCCGTTAATTCCAACTCCACCAGACCCCGCCATTCCGACGAACCATCTGGCGTCTCCCCTCTTAAAGGAATCAATATTAAGATTTCTGTCCGCATCGTTCATCTTCCCCGTAAGCGTTGCAACGCCGCCGCCGTACTCTTTGTCAAGCCACTTCGCCAGAAACTCCGTTTCGGCCACGAACGCGGCCCAGATGACGACTTGCTTGTCGCCAACCTCATCGGTCAAGTCACGTATCGCTGAAATCTTGCATTTGTCAGGGAACTCGTACATCTTCCCATCATCACTCGGCACGAACCCGCCGACAATTTGTAAAAGGCGAAGTTGTTCGGAGAGGATATTTCTCGCGGTTAATTGGCCAGCTTCTTTCCAATGATTGATCCGTGCAACCGCGTCGTTCTTGAGTTCCTTGTACACTCGCTTCTGATCGCCTTCCATCTCGACGTAGCGAGCCGAGATGACCTTGTCGGGAAGGTCGAGTGCTTCTTTCTTCGTCACGCGGCTACTGATGCTATTGATGTATCCGTGAAGCTCGCCAACGTTGCGATATCCTGCAATCTTCCAGGGACCGTCGCCGCCGATTCGTGCCTTAAAGCAGTAGCGAGCTTCAAACGCCGTCTTCGTCGTGACCGGCAGGAGCGTCGGATCGATAGCGGAGATGACGCCGAACCAATCTTCCAGACCGTTCGGAGCGGGCGTCCCGGACAAGGCCCAGACGCGGTCGATCTTCTCGCTTAGCTTGCGGATGCATTTGCTGACTTTGGCCGTGAAGTTCTTTACTTTTTGCACCTCGTCGAGAATCATGGCGTCCCAAGGAATCGCCAGGAAGTCAGCTTCCATTGAAAGGACCGTTTCGTAGCCAGCAATGACGATGCGGCCTGACTCACGTAGTTTGCGTTGTTTTACTGCTGGATTGCCAGAGATAATTGTTGCGTCAAGCTCGGCATGATCTTTTAATTGCTCGATCCATCCGGGGCATACCGACCGCGGGCAGATGATGAGGAACTTACTGCTATAGTCCATCATCTTGAGCCGATTGCACAATGGAAAACTTTTCCCCGTCCCCTGCTCGTCAGCGAACAGCCATCGATCTTCGCTCATCGTCCTAGCTAAGTTAACTCGCTGATGCTCGTAAGGTTCCGTCTTGAACTCATGGCCATTAATTACGCTTAAATCCACTTGCCGCTTCGCCTCTGGCGTCTTGATATGCTCCGCAATCACTGCTCGTACGTCTGCGTCCAGCATGCCAGGCAGGATGCCGCACACGTCGGTAATCATTAGTACCGTGTCAGGCATAACAGGGAAAGTCCAGAACGCGAACTTGCCGTCGAGGTAGTGCGGCTTGGCACCTGGGATCGCTCTAAAGCGTTCGACCAAGATGGGGGAGTAGCCGGAGACGACTTTGAGGCGATCATCGAATATAGAAATTGAACAC
>Ga0265320_10002021_pt1 | contig 14321 bp, 9 predicted proteins | sample 4827metaG_FD_202087 | JGI IMG/M metagenome (GOLD analysis project Ga0265320, IMG submission 202087) | Rhizosphere microbial communities from Carex aquatilis grown in University of Washington, Seatle, WA, United States - 4-8-27 metaG | ecosystem: Host-associated > Plants > Roots > Rhizosphere >...
TTGATCTTGTAACCGCGAGCGGTCATCGCGGCAGCGAGGGCCTGCGCGTTCTTTATCACCTGACCGCTGTAAACTTTGAAGTCGGGCTTGAGGCATTCGGCAAAGCACACGGCCTTGGCGGCGATGACGTGCATGAGCGGGCCGCCCTGACCGCCGGGGAACACGGCGGAATCGATGGCTTTTGCGTGCGCCGCTTTGGACATCGTGAGACCGCCGCGCGGGCCGCGGAGCGTCTTGTGCGTGGTGGTGGTGACGAAATCGGCGTGCGGGAACGGCGAAGGGTGGTGACCCGAGGCGACGAGGCCGGCGATGTGCGCGATGTCGGCGAAGAGCAACGCGCCGACGCTGCGGGCGATCTCACCCATGCGGGCGAAGTCGATGACGCGCGAGTAGGCGCTGGCGCCGACGGTGATCATCTTGGGCTTCTCGCGCGTGGCGACGGCGGCGAGTTCGTCATAGTCGATCAGACCGTTGTCCTCGCGGACGCCATACTGGCAGAAGTTGTAGAGTTTGCCGGAGAAGTTGGCGGGATTGCCGTGGGTGAGATGGCCGCCGTGGCTGAGATTCATGCCGAGGATCTTGTCGCCCGGCTGGAGGACGGCGGTGTAGACGGCGAAGTTGGCCTGCGAGCCGGAGTGCGGCTGGACGTTGGCGTGCTCGGCGTTGAAAAGTTTCTTGGCGCGCTCGATGGCGAGGGTCTCGATCTTGTCCACCTGTTCGCAGCCGCCGTACCAGCGTTTGCCCGGATAACCCTCGGCGTACTTATTCGTGAGCACGCTGCCCTGGGCCGCCATGACGGCCGGGTAGGTGAAGTTTTCCGAGGCGATGAGCTCGATGTGGCTCTGTTGCCGGGAAAATTCGCCGGAGATGGCGGCGTAAACTTCAGGATCGAGCTGGGCGAGGGGAGTGGCGTTCAGGGACATGGAATAATGTGGTGTGAAGGAATAAGGATGGCGGAAGAAAACTGCCCACAAAGCAGCCCGCTAATCCAGAATCCGCAATCCGAAATCTGCGCGAAATTCAGGTCGGATATGATGGCCAGATCCCCAACTCAATCTCAGAGGGGTTAACCGCTAATCTACACTAATGAACGCTAATAAAAGACCCGCATTCAGACTCCCCGAACCTTCTCCGTAGACGATCAGTCGTAGGGGTGAAGCAAAGTTTCGCCCGTTGGCGAAACTTATTAGCGGTTAAACTCAACCCTTGGACTTCGGCACGAGCGTCTTCAGGTGGGCGATGATGCTGGGGATGGCTTCGACCATCTCGTCGCGGCAGGTTTCGTAGGTCTTGACGTTGCCGCCATAGGGGTCGCCGATTTCCTTGCGGGCGTTCTTGGGCAGGAAGTCGCGGAAGAGGTGGAGATTTTTCGGGACCGGGGCGGCTTGCACCTCGATCATCGCCTTGTGCGAATCAGTCATCACGAGCACGCAAAGGGCCTGGTCGAGCAGTTGCTGGGTGAGCGGGGTGGAGCGGTGGTTCGAAATGTCGATGCCCACGCGCTTGAGGGCGAAGACGGAGTTTTCCGACGCGAGTTCGCCGGTGCGGGCGGCGACACCCGCGGAGATGACTTTGAGGCTTTTCAGCGGTTCCGGTTGACCGGCCAAGGCGTGGGCGAGCAGGCCCTGGCCCATCGGACTGCGGCAGATGTTCGCCGTACAGACAATGATGATGGGACCGGGTTCGCGCATGGACAAAGATCGGTATGCGGTAAGTGGCAGGCTGCAAGCCAAAGACCGCGCAGAGCTCGGTAAAGTTTATCCTCGCGAGGAACACCACGACATCGCGAACCCTCTGAAATTCTCCGCTGGATTGCCACGCCCGGATGCCCGGACTCGCAAAGACAAACAGGGTGAATCTATTGGGTCAGCGCTGCTTGATGGCGAGCAGCGCGCGGTGGAGATGGACGGCGCGCTGGAGGACGCGGTCGGTCAGGGGTTCGACCGTTTTGGTCGCTGCGGGGGCTTCATCGGCTTTCGCGGGTGGAGCCGGATGCTGAAGCGGAACGGCGGATTTGGTCGTGGGATCAGGCGGCGCAGGTGGCGTGGCGTTGGTGTTGCCGTTGTTGAATTCCTTCACCAAGGCGGCCTCGTCAAAACGGTCTTTGCCAATCTTGCCGGAAATAAGAGTGGCCAGCGGCTGGCCGGAATCGAGGGCTTCGTAAGCGCGGAGGTCGGCGTCGGCCGATTGTACGATGATGACCTGAGGGGTGGGAATAGAATCCTTGATGCCGATGGTGATGCACTTGTTCGCGACCAGGGTGAGCGATTCGGCGATGGCCGGCGGGGTGGCGGGACTCACAAGAACAAAGGCCGGTGGTTTGCCCTCGCGCGCAAGGAGGGCGGTGCGGAGCAGCTCGGCGGTTTCGGCGCTGGCGGTGGCGTGACGCAGATCGAGGATGAGGAAATCGCGTTCGCGAACCGCGGCAGTCACGCCTTTGGCGGAATCGGCGAGGGCGTGGACACGCAGGTAGGAGAGGCCTTGGCCCAGGTCGGTGAGTTCCGTGGCGAAAGTTGGCGCCGGGGAAACCGAAAGGAAGAGAACGAGAAAGAGAACGAAGGATGAAAACGATTTGATCATTTGCGGTTCAACTGGCGGGCGCCGATGTCGCGGCGGTAGTACTTGGATGCGCATTGGATTTTTTCGCAAGCGGCGTAGGCGCGGTCGGCGGCTTCGCGCAGGGTGGGGGCGAGTGCAGTGACGCCGAGCACGCGGCCGCCGTTGGTCACGATCTGACCGGCGGGATTCTTGGCGGTTCCGGCATGAATGACCGACGTTTGCGGCGGCAACTGCGCAGGAAAAGTGATGACGTCACCTTTGGGATAATTATCCGGATAACCCTTTGCGGCGATCACGACACAAATGGCGGCGTCGGGCCGCACTTCGAGTTGAAAACCGCGCAGTTCGCCGCGGGCGGCGGCCCAGAGGAGGGTGAGCACGTCGGTCTTGAGGCGGGGCAGCACGACCTGGGTTTCGGGATCGCCGAAGCGGGTGTTGTACTCGAGGACACTCGGGCCCGAGGCGGTCAGCATGATGCCGATGAAGAGCGTACCGCGAAACGCGATGCCTTCGGCGGCAATGGCGTCGACGGAGGGTTTCACGATTTCGCGGTCGATGCGGGCGAGCAATGCCGGGGTGACCACCTCGGCGGGAGAGTACGTGCCCATGCCGCCGGTGTTCGGCCCGGTGTCGCCGTCGCCGATGCGCTTGTGATCCTGTGAGACGGGAAGAATCACGTAGTCGCGATCCGAAACGACGACGAGGAGCGAGGTTTCGTCACCGAACATGCAATCCTCGATGAGAATCTGGCTGCCGGCGGAACCGAATTTATTGCCGGCCAGCATGTCGTGCACAGCGGCCTCAGCCTCGGCAAGCGATTGGGCGACGACCACGCCTTTGCCGGCGGCGAGCCCATCGGCTTTGATCACGATGGGGGCTCCACGTTTTTTCAGATAATCGAGGGCGGGCTGAATCTCCGTGAAGAACCCGGCCGGCGCGGTGGGGATTTTGTATTTCAGAAGGATTTGCTTGGTGAAAACTTTGGAGGCTTCGAGCCGGGCGCCGTCGGCTTTGGGGCCATAGGCGGGAATGCCGGCTGTGATCAATTCATCCACGAGCCCGAGCGAGAGCGGGACTTCGGGACCGACCACGACAAATTCCACTTTCTCCCGCTGCGCGAGGGCGACGAGGCCGGCGATGTTGTCGGCGGCGACCGGGAAACACGGTACCTCCTGAGCGATGCCCGCATTGCCCGGAGCGCAGAGGATGCGCGGCTTGGCCGGCGAAAGCGCGAGCGCCTTGACGAGCGCATGCTCGCGCCCGCCGGAACCGACGACGAGGATGGAGGAAGGGAGGGCCATGTGGAGGGATAGGTTCTAGGTTCTGGAGTCCGGGTGGGAAGCTTTTTGTGATTTCACCACAGAGGACACAGATGGACCAGCCTTCGCCAAGGCTACGGCTGGCAGGCACGGATAATCGCGGCGTAAAGCCGAGTCTGCGTCATGACGTAGGGTTTCCTCTGCAATTTCGCAAATTCACGCGAAATGACGCTGCGACTAATGCTGTTTCTGGCAGGTCGGTGTAGACCGTTAAAACTGTCTTGTTCCTGCCCATGGCCAAGTTCTCGACGTTCCAGAGCTGCCAACCAAACGAAGTGTTTGGTTGCTTTGATGCTAAGTAGGTTTCCCATTCGCGTTTCGTCAGATCGATTACTGAGGCCTCTTGGCGATGGGCTTTAACTTCTATTCTAAGCAATACGTTGTTGCGGTGCGCTTCGACATCAAAACCTGGATTGGATGCAGGCATTTGCCGGACACTCCAGCCCTGTTTCTTTAATTCGGCCTCCACGAAGTTTCGTCCCGCAGTTTCGATATCATCTTTTTCCGATTGTGTAAGCGATGCTCCGCTGCTCGAACCGGAACCTGTGAAATCAGTGTTGACAGGTGAGGGTGCTGAAACCGGTTTCTTTTCGCCATGCTTGATATCCCACTCGTCAGTTTCTGGAGATTTCAAGCGTTCGGATGTGGTCGTGTCCCGAAATGTTGCAGAAGTTGGTTTGGGAGACACTCCATTTTCAGTCTGGGAATCTTGTCGCGTCAGTTTCTTTGCTTCATCTGGTGATGAGTCGGGCTCGCTTGATTGATTTACAGTCAACGGGGTTGCTTGAGCCGCAAAATCGCTCAAACAACCGCTGATAAGATCATTTGCGACACCGCGCTGCTTAAGTTTATCGCACCGCTCCTCATCGGTGCCACTGCTGATGAGTGTTTGATATAGATCGGCATCACTTTCTCGTTCGAGCAAGTTGGCCAACGCCTCGCCAAGATTCGCTTCATCTTTCCCTTTGGCCGTCAGAATTACGCTGCCGACGCGCGCCCAGCTTCGCTCAATCTCTTTTGCGCGGGCGACCCCCGGTAAACGTACCTGCTCAACAAGCTGTTCCGCCCGTCTCACCTCAATCATCTTCAATTTGGCAAGAAATTGGTCGCGTTGCCCCGGCGCATCATTGCTTCGCTTGGCCAAAATATAGGGTGCTACTTGCTGAAGTTGCTTGGTCAGGCCGGTCTCTGCGTCACCGGTGTCTGTCTTCCAGTTGGGCTGCGATTCGCAGTCCGCAAGCCTTCTCAATCCAAGCCAGCGTGTGGCGGCGAAGTGCAATGTTTTGGGAAAGGAAATCTGCCATACTTCTCGGGAGAACGCTTCCGCCACTAATGGATCATCGGTTAGCCAGATGGACGACGGTTCTGTGTAGGCAAATTCGGTGCCTCGACGGGCAAGTAGCTTCACCTGCAGCGGCGCGACAAATTGTTCTGGTCTGTTATTCCGCGCCAGCAAAGCCACCTCATAGCAGCGGCTGGCGGCTTGATAACTTTTCTCACCTTCTACGGCTGGATAGTATCGCTGCATCCGTTCACCGAAGATATCCTTCCACTCCGACAAAGTGATTTCACTCAGTTCTTGTCGGATAAACCGGTTATTTCGCAACCAGTCCCGGACAATTGTCCACTGATCCCCAAAGAAAGCTTTGTCCAACATCGGCAGCAACGGCCTTAGTTCCTGCCGAATGGTCTCATCTGGATTCCACGATTTCTCCAGCGAGGCAACCGGACCGCTCGCAACGCAAGGTGCATTGGCCAGCTTCTGGACCTGCTCCCACCATAAAGCACTAGTTTCAGCTGAAACGTGGCTTCGTCCTCGTTTACCTGAAACATAAATTTTCTGACGAAACCCAAACTGAATCCAGTGATGTGCCAATAGAGTTAGCAAGCTGGCGAAGGACTCTCGTGGCATTTGTTCTGGGTTAATCAGGTCAAAGCCAAGAGGCGGTTTCACGTCCCCTGGATAAAATCCAACATGAGCAGATACACGTTCTTGCTCAGCCTGCTTCTGGCTCGGATCACTATATTCAACCAACCTAGGCCACTGTTTCACCCCCAATGTTTCCAAGAAAGCCTGCCAGTCTTGTTGATAGCCCTCGGGCACAGCAACCCATGCAACACCGGATACATCGTGATAGGTCCGGACCAGCATATCATTGCCCCACTCCTTGCCAAAATAACTTTGGCTGGCAGGAGCCCAAGCATGTCTCGCGTCAGTAACCAGTGGAACAGGGCAGCGCTCGATCTCTTTCACTCCCAATGCACGTAAATCGAAGTCGCCCGATTTTAGAAACTCCAAAAATCTCCCAGATGAGTCGATGCTCTGCGCCTGTTCCCAGTAGCGGGCAATCGCTTTGGCGCAGGATTCGACCATAAGTTTCTGTGACGGTGGTCTCAGACCGGATTCATGTAGAATTTTTCGTACGGATGAGTCCGTCGGAAGCGTTGCCAGCCGGCCCTGAAACCATGTGGCAAGAAATTTGAGCGGCAGCCACTCCGGTAGAGTGTTCTCACATAATCCATCACGCCAACTGACACTGCTGCCCTGCAATTCAGCGAGCGAAGCCTGACCATTCTCAAGTGAAAGCACTTTTAGGCTACGAATGCGCCCCACCAGCACCTCGCCGCCTTGGGCTGATTTGGGCTGGCTCAGCCACTCAGCCAGCCAGTGGAGGGCGTCCCAAAGAAAATCTTTATCACCATTTTCCAATTGGGACTCCAAGCTTGCGACTACTTCTGTCGCCCCAAGTTTGGTGCCACCTAGCTTTACGAGAACTGTTACGGCCTGGGGGAATTCCTCGATTCGTTCATGTACCAGCTGCATGCCCAGCTTGCTTCTGGATAAAATACGGCGGGCGACGGCCCGGCCGGGAAAGGTCTTCTCAAAGACGGCCGCTTCAGTGATTCGCAGCATAGTCTTACCGGTGCAATCTGGGACCCGGAGGTTAGTCTGGGCAGCGGCAACGATGTTTTCCCAGAGGGCTTTCGTCACCGAACCTTCGTCTTTTGTCTGGTCCGTTGGCGCCAGTAAGAGCAATCCAGCCTCGGGCCGATGTGGTGAGAATGTCCGTTGGGCATAATCAACGGCGCATCCTGCCAAGGTCTGGGCCAACCATGAATTGAACGGACTTCCTGAGAATGGCACAATCGCTGTGCGGTCTGATTTCGTCACGAATTCTGCATGAAGTAGAATATCCAGCGGTGCTCGGATTTCAGTCGGATAAAACACATGCAAAAATGGTGGCGGTTGATAGGGCGACGGTGTCCCGCTTTCATCCATGAGTGATGCAACCAGACAGGCAGCCTGTTTGCAGCGCACCCCATCACTCGCGTCGGCAAATTCGTGCAGCGCTTCTGCAGGAGTTTCCAAGGCCTGCCGGGTGATACGCCACTGCTGTTCGGTGGAATCATTTTTCACATTCCAAATATCAGCTCCGAGCGACTCCACTGCGATGGCCCATGACCCCATATCCGTTTCAAACTCGACACGCCGCAGATGGTGAAAGGTCAGCAGAGTATGTGCTTCCAAAGCTTTGGCCTCAGCCACTGCGCCGGCAGCTGCATGTTCGCGCAACGGCAATCGAATCACCGTTGTGAATTTGCCTAGCCGTTCCAGTTCATGGTCCTGCTTTCCTTCTTCCCTCCTATCCAGCCAGTGCGGCAGCCAAGTATAGGGAACTTGGACCATGTTCTCAAAGCCGTTCATCTCAAGAAGCTGCCGCGCATTCTCTTTGTTGAAGCAGACTCCTTCAGCACCGGCGAAGATGGCCGGTTCTCGGGTCACGCAATATACCGCCTTGAAACCGAGGCCCTTCCGTCCGATGGCTTGAGCTGGCTTGTCGGAGAGATGCAGGGCGCTGATTGAGCTTATCGCTCCGGGCTTCAGCCCTTCGCCATCATCGGCAAAGTAGACCGCGGTTGCCGTTATCCGCACTTTGACCCCTTTGGCACCGGCATCATCGGCGTTTTGAATCAACTCGAACAACCAGCGGTTGACGTGGTCCCTTGTTACCGTCTCAGCGCTATTTATATCAATACGAATTTGCTCAGCACTGGCCTTGTAAACGTTGATCCGTTTTTGGCACCAAGCATCGATCGCTTCCTTGAGGAGGTGGTTCGTGTCATCCATATCTGATTCGTGGCGTAGCCAATGTATGGATGAATCGAGTCGCAATATCTATACGGCTAATGAAACGGATTTCGAATGAGACAAGCGCCGAAGAAAGTTTCACCGACGAAGACCATGAGCTGAGGGAAGCGCGTTAGGGACAACACGCTCCACCTTCATGGCTTTTGCTCACAGCACCTTCAGCGTCTTGCGGTAGAATTTTATGACTTCGTCGGGGTCGTCGGTGAAGAGGATGTAGTCGGACATCCAGGCGGGGGCGCGTTTGTCGCGGATCATCGTGTTCACCTGCTTGCGGAGATCGCCCCAGAACTTGGCGTTGAAAAAAACGTAGGGCACGCGGGGACGGATGCCGAGCTTGAGATTGCAGAGCTCGATGCCGATCTCCTCGAGCGTGCCGACGCCGCCGACGTTGAAGATGCAAAAATCGGCGGATTCGAACCATTTCTGGCGGAAGTGGCGGGAAGTTTCCTGGAAGGTGTTGAAGAAATCCACGCCGAGCTCGGGGGGCTGCGCTTCGAGTTCGAGGAAGCAGGCGCCGGTGAGCGCGCCGTGGCCGCGGGCCTGCTCGGTGGCGAGCCGCATGACGCCGCCGCCGCCGCCGGTGAGGACGCCGAGGTTGGAGCCCATGAAGGCGGTGAGTTTGTGGACGAGATCGGAGATGCGCGTGGTGTCGGCCTGGTCGAGTCCGAAGGCGGAACCGTAGAAGGCGAGGATGGTGGATTCCTGGAATTTGCGGGCGATCTCCTCGCGGACAAAGAAACCGTGGTCGCGCTTGTAGGTGTGGAGGTAGAGATCCTTGGTGACCTCGTCGTACCAATAAATCTGGATGCCGATGGCGTGAAAGGTATCGAGCCGGGCGTGGGCGTTGCTGGAGAGAAAATAACCGTGGGTGCGCGAGGCGCGGCGGAAGATGATGCGCTTCAGCTTCACATCGCCGATGCGGGTGACGAGCTCGATGTGCTCCAGCAGGTCGGGGAAAAAATCGACGATGAGGGTGTCGGCGTGTTCGTGTGCGGCGTCAAGGGCCTGGATCATGGTGCGGCTGCCGAGAGGACAGGCATTTTCCGCGAGGAGTTTTTTCAGATCATCGTCACCGGCGCGGACGAGGATGGCCCGGTTTTCCATCGTGGCGCTCTGGCCGCGGACGCTGATTTTGGTTTTGGGGCGGGCTTCGCCGGTGTCGCTGGCGGGGGCGGAGTCGAGGCACTTGTAGAGATTCTTGGCGGTGCCGAGGAGCTGCTGGCGTTTTTTGGCGAGGGTCTTGGCCTCGGGATCATCATAGGGCGGCGCGCGGAAAACCTCGACAGAGACCATGGGATTCACGACGGGATGTTCGCCGGTGTTGTAGATTTCCAGCATGATGTTCGTGCCAAAAGTCTTGATCGGATCGAGGAGGACGGCGCTGGTGTGGAGACCGAAGTTGCCCTCGCCGGGGTTGAGCAGGACAAAGTGCTCGCGCAGATACATGGAACAACTGGTGAGAATGCCGGAGCGGGGCGGGATGGTGAGGGGCGCGGCGTCGTGGCGAAGCTGGATCTTGTCGATGAAGGAGCGGCCGGCGTAGCCGCTGACGATGTGTTCGAAGTTGAGACGCTGGAGACGGGGACTGAGCGTGTAGCTGACCTGGTGCGGGGTGAAGAAGACGCGGCCGCTGCTGTCGATGGAGATCGTGTTCGGCAGTTTCAGGAGGTTTTCCTGCAAAGCGGACCAGACTTCGGTGCTGGTGAGCTTGGCGGAAGCGGGGGCGTAGAAAAGCCGGCCGGCGGGCACGCCGGTGCGGACGAGTTTTTTCCAGTACGAGGCGTTGGGGAAACTGCGGTCGAAGATGAAGGCTTCGGCGGCGAGCACGAGGCGGTGGTTTTCCACCACCGGCGGGCCGAGGGTGATCATCTCGATGCCGATGCGGGCGAGGGAGCTGCGCTCGGTGAAGTGCAGGTCGGCGAGGCGACCCTTGAGAAATTCCATTTCAGCCGGGCTGCGCGGCCAGAACGCGAGGGTGAGCGCCAGGGTGTCGTTGTTTTTCGCCCTTACCGTGAGGATCTGGCCGTCGGTGCTATGCCAGAATTGGTTTTCGTTCATAGAATTGGCAGGGTGGCTTGTACGGCGAGGGCTGACAAGCCCGGCGTTGCGACCGTGGCGTTACGCGAAAAGGGTAAAATTACCGCCTATGTGATTGATTTTTCCGGGAGGGGTGAGCAATTTTTCGCGTTTTCACGGCACAATATCGCCCGGGCCGTTACTCAACCGGGCTTCACTACTCCCAATGAAATTCATCACCAAACTCACGGCAGGCATCGTTGGCATGGGCCTCTTGGCTTCCGCCTTCGCGGATACCGCACCTGCTTCCAAACCCATCAAATTCGAATTGCCCCAAGTAGGCAACGCCACGCAACCCGCCGCATCGGCCGCTCCTGTCGCTCCCGCGCCGGTCGCCCCGCCGGTTAAATTCACCCAGGGCCAGCTCATGGAAGTCTACGGCTACATGCTGGCGATGCGCATGAACATGCCCGATCTGGAGTTTACCGCGGCAGATGCCGATTCCATGGCCAAGGGCATCAAGATGTCATTGGCCCATGAAGAGCCACCCTACGATGCAAAGACTCTCAGCCCGCAGCTCCAGGAATATCTCGGACAGAAACAGCAGGTGCTGTTGGCGAAAATTCGCGGTGCGAACATCGCGGAAGGCACGGCCTTTTTTGCGAAGCTGAAGGAGAACAAGGCGGTACAGTTCACCCCCAGCGGTCTGGGCTACGAAGTGCTCAAGGCCGCCACCGGCTCGATTGCGAAGGTTGGCCAGGAGGTCACCTTCCACTACCAGCTTTCGGCTTTGAACGGCCAGGTGATGGAAAGCTCCGCCGGACGCGAGCCGTTGAAACTGGTGCTGCAAGACGGGGCGCTGATCCCCGGCATGGTGGAAGCGCTCCAGAAAATTCCGGTGGGCGCCAAGTATAAGCTCTATGTCCCGTCCCAGCTCGCTTATGGCGACCAGGGTGGACAGGGCATACCGCCGGCCGCTTCGCTGGTCTTCGAGGTTGAACTGCTCGATGTGAAGGATGCCCCGAAGGAGGCCGCTCCCGCCGGCAAGTAACAGGCCAAGGCTTCGGATTTTCTACGCCCTCCCAATGTGGAGGGCGTTTTTATTTTGCTCCGGGGGACCAATGTTTCCTGTTGCCGGCTGCGAGAGGGGGGAACAGGCTGCTTCGCCGTGTAACGGCTCGCTGTCTGCACGTCGCGCTTGCGCCGGGCGCGGCGGCGGTGTTCGCTGCGACCGACGCGCATGGCACAGACAGGTCCCAATCTTTATCTGGTGGGTTTTACCGGCACGGGCAAAAGCACCGTGGGCCGGAGCGTGGCGCAGCAACTGGGCTATCAGTTTCTCGACAGCGATCACGAGATCGAGCGGCTGCATGGCCGGACCATCGCGCAGATTTTCTCGGAGGAGGGTGAGCCGGTGTTTCGCGCGTTGGAGCGGAAATTCATCGAGGAGCAGCATCCGGCCCGCGGCTGCGTGGTGGCATGCGGCGGCGGGCTCATTGTGCCCGACGGCATGCTGGAACTCTTGCACGGGCGCGGCGTGGTGATCTGTCTGCATGCGAATCTGGAAACGGTGATCGAGCGCACGGCCCGTTCGGTCCACCGTCCGCTGGTGTCCGGCGAGGATCGTGAGGCCAAAGTGCGCGAACTTTATGCCCGGCGCGAAGCGATCTACCGCCGGTCGGGCACCACCGTTCTCACCGATCAACGGTCCATCCGCGACATCACTCCGCATGTGCTGCGGGTGTTTCAGCGCGAAGCGCGGGACTGGGCGGCCAAGCATCCATGAGCCGGGATCCTGTCGCACCGGTTGTGGCGGGCGAACACCGGGAGGCTTTGCGCCGGCGCCTGCGCACGCTGGGTTTTGATGAGGTAAGATTCGCCGCGATCGAGGAGGTGAACGCGCAGGGGCTGCGGGAGTGGCTCGATGCGGGCATGAATGCCGAGATGGCGTGGATGAACCGCACCGCGGACAAACGGATCGATCCGAACTTGGTGCAGACCGGCGCGCGCTCGATCATCATGCTGGGCGTGAGTTATTGGACGGAACAGGGCGGCGGAAATTCTGCCGCGAAATCCGTCCGTCCCAAGTGGGCGCGGTATGCGTTGCATGAGGATTATCATGATACGATCCGCCCAGGGCTGGTGGCGGCGGGGAAGGTGTTGGAGGAACTTTTCGGGGCGCAGGCAACGGATTATCGCCACTATGTGGATACCGGTCCGGTGCTGGAGCGCGGCTGGGCGGCGCGGGCGGGGCTCGGATTTATCGGAAAAAATGGCATGCTGATCTCACGCCGCCACGGCAACTGGCTGTTTCTCGCGGGCATTCTGACGCGGATTGCAATTGAGCCCGATGCGCCGGTGCGGCGAAAACCCCTGCCGCCCAAGGAAGCGGAACCGGCGGGTTTGTTGTGCGGCAAATGCACGCGGTGCAGCGACGCCTGTCCGACCCAGGCGATACCGCGACCCGGCGTGGTCGATGCGCGGCGCTGCATATCTTATCACACGATTGAAAACAAAGGGATCATCCCGCGTGAGCTGCGCGCCGGCATTGGCGACCGCGTCTACGGTTGCGACGTATGCCTGGAGGTGTGTCCGTGGAACCGTTTTGCGCAGGCGGCGCACAGTGTTCTGTTGGTGGCGAAATCTGGCATTGCCGAACTGGGTCTGGACGAATTGCTCGGACTCACGCCGGCACGTTTCGCGGGAGTTTTTCGCGGGACGGCGATCAAACGCGTGAAACTGACCGGGCTGTTGCGCAATGCCTGCGTGGTCGCCGGCAATGTGGCGGCAGGACAGGGCGGACCCTGCGTTTATTTGCCGGCATTATTGAAACTTGCGGCACATGAATCGGCCATCGTGCGGGCGCATGCGGTGTGGGCCGTGCGTCGCATCACGGATGATCTGGCGTTGCTGGGTGCGGCGCGTGCCGCCGAGACTGATGCGGCGGTGCTGGCGGAATACGCAGGCGAAGTCTAGCCGGCGTTCGGAAATATTTCGCGCATCTTAGCGGCGAAAGCAGGCGGGGGGCGGACCGGTTCACCGGCTTTGTTGATGAAAGTGTGGACCGTGAATCCGGTGACCAGCAGCTCTTCGCCCCGACGTACTTCATAGTCGAGGTGGATGCGCAGCAGGGGTCGCTCCTTGAGCTGGGTGAGAATCGTGAGGGTGTCGTCGTAGAGGGCGGGGCGCTGAAATTTCACGCCGACTTCAATCACGGGCAGGAAGTAGCCCTGGGCTTCCAGCTCGCGATAAGGCACACCGCATTCCTTGAGCAGGGTGGTGCGCCCGACTTCAAACCAAGGCAGATAATTGCCATGATAGACGATGCCCATCATGTCGGTTTCGGCGTAGCGAACGGTGATCTGGGTGCGGGAAACTAGCATGGGAAAAGTTCAGACTGGGGACTCGGTGGAGGGATGTCCAAACAACGTTATGGCGTTGTCTCGCCAGGTGCGGCTGCGGGCCCGGAGGTTTCCAGCTTCGCCGAGCCGGCGCCGGAGAGCCGGATCGTCAATGAGCCGGGCAAGCGCGGCGGTGAGCGCCGCAGGATCGTCGGGGGAAACAAGCAGGCCGGTTTCACCGTCGAGCACCGCTTCGGGCACACCCCCGATGGCATGCGCCACGACGGGCAGCCCATATGCGCCGGCTTCAAGATAGACCAGCCCAAAACCTTCGACGCTGAAACGATGCGGCATGCTGGTCATCGCAAAAATGTCGGCCTGGGCGTAGATCGCGCCAAGCCGGTCATCGGGTACATCGCCGAGAAACTTGACGGGAAAGCCGGCGCGCGCGGCGGCATGGTGAAGCGCGGCTTCATAGCCTTCTTTGGGGTGGCCGCCGACCATCCAATATTCGAGGCGGGACTTGAGTTCGGCGGGAAGTTCGGTGAGTGACTGGAGGACGCGCAACTGGCCTTTGCGCGGATGCAACCGCGCGACGGTGAGGACGATGATTTTGTTTCCGGCTTTTTCAGAAAGCCTAGGGACGGCCGGGGTCGATTGAAAATCTGCGCGGAGCGCCCCGGAAGTGAGCACGATTTTTTGGGCGATAGTGGGAAAATAGCGGTTGAGCAACTGCAGCGCATGCTGGCTGACGACGCTGACCCGGTCGGCGCGTGCGAGCAGTCGCCGCGTGCTCCAGCGCATCAGTGGCCGCAGGGCCAGCTTCAGGATTTCCGAGCCATGCAGAGTGAAGACAAGCCGGCCCGGAGGCAAATCATGGAGAAATTGCAACAGCAGCAGGGAGAGCAACGGACCGGGTTCCGGCACGTAAAGAAT
>Ga0265320_10002022_pt1 | contig 14313 bp, 17 predicted proteins | sample 4827metaG_FD_202087 | JGI IMG/M metagenome (GOLD analysis project Ga0265320, IMG submission 202087) | Rhizosphere microbial communities from Carex aquatilis grown in University of Washington, Seatle, WA, United States - 4-8-27 metaG | ecosystem: Host-associated > Plants > Roots > Rhizosphere >...
TCGAACGGGTTCATGGAGAACTTGACGTTCTGCGTCTCAACCCCGGAACCATCCGACTTCACACGAATCTTCACGTTGTAGTCGATCACCCGCTTGATCGCGACCAGGACTTTCATTTGTCTTTCAATCCTCTAATCCGGAGTGCGAATAAATCGGCATCGCCGGGCGGAATTTGCTATTGCATCGCACAATATGACGGGAGGGGTGGGTTGTCAACGCGCACCCCCCGGCACCCAAAGCACGTCGGCGGCTCCATTGCCGTTGGCGACGCGGGCCAGGACGAACAGCAGATCCGACAGACGATTGGCATAGATGATCGCCGCCGGATTGACCGCCTCCACCTCGGCCAGGGCGACCATCAGACGCTCGGCCCGGCGCACCACGGTGCGGGCATGATGCAGATGGGCGGCCAGCGGCGAACCGGCGGGCAGGATGAACGATCGGAGCGGCGCCAGATGTTGGTTGGCGGCGTCGATTTCCGCCTCCAGACGGTCCGCCTGGGATGGGACGATGCGCAGGCGCGAGCCGGCCGCCTCGTCGGCGGCGGCCGGGGTGCACAGATCGGCCCCCAGATCGAACAGGTCGTTCTGCAGCCTTTCCAGCAGCGGCGTCATCTCGGGGCCGGCATGCAGGCGGGCCAGTCCGATCACCGCGTTGGCCTCGTCCACGGTTCCGTAGGCCTCGACCCGCAGGTCATGCTTGCCCACCCGGCTGCCGTCGCCCAGTGAGGTCTTGCCCTTGTCGCCCGTCCGGGTATAGATGCGCGTCAGCGTAACCATCGCCTTGCCGTCCTTGTTGTGTGCCCAAAAGGTTTATGACACGGAGACGGGCGAAACCTCTATACTCGGCTTTCATCGCTCGGCATCGAATCCGGACACCATGCGCCTATCCCCCATCATGAGCGGCTATATCGGGCGGCAATTCGCCTCGGCTTTCGCCACGGTGCTGCTGGTGATTCTGGGGATCATCCTGCTGTTCGACGTGATCGAGCTGATCCGCCGCGCCGCCGCGCGGCCTGACCTGGGCATCGCCCCGATCCTGCTGATGGCGTTCTTCAAGCTGCCGCAGATGCTGCATACGGTGCTGCCCTTCGCGGTGATGATCGGCGCCATGGTGTGCTTTTGGCGCCTGACCCGCACCCACGAGCTGGTGGTGGCCCGCGCCGCCGGCATCTCGGCCTGGCAGTTCATCACCCCGGTCCTGGTCGTGGCCGGCATCTTCGGCATCTTCGAGATCACCATCTTCAATCCCATGGCGGCCGCCATGTACGGCCGCTACGAGCGCCTGCAGGACGAGTTGCTGGCCAACAAGCCCAGCGCCTTCGACCTGTCCGAGGGCGGGTTGTGGCTGCGCGAGCCCCATGACGGCGGCGAGATGGTGGTCTATTCGGAATCGGTGCGCCAGGAAGGGCTGGTCCTGCACATCCGTGACGCGCAATTCTTCCTCTACGACCGCCCCGACCACTTTCATCAGCGCATCTCCGCCGAATTCGCCTCGCTGGTGGACGGCACCTTCGAGGTGCGGCGCGCCTGGGTGATGGAGGGCGGCAAGCCCTCGGTCTTCAAGGAGCAGATGCGGATTCCCACCCAATTGACGCTGGACCGCATCCACGACAATTTCGCCGCGCCCGAAACCCTGTCCTTCTGGCAGTTGCCCGGCTTCATCCACTTCTTCGAGCGGGCCGGGTTCACCGCCAGCAAACACCGCCTGTACCTGCAGTCGCTGCTGGCCTCGCCGGTGCTCTATTGCGGCATGGTGCTGATGGCGGCGGTATTCTCGCTCAGGCCCAACACGCGCTCGGGCGGCCTGCTGGCCCGCATCGGCGCCGGAGTGGCCGCCGGCTTCGCCGTCTATTTCTTTTCCAAGGTGATCTACGCCCTGGGCCTGTCGTCCACCCTGCCGCAGACGCTGGCGGCGTGGACGCCGCCCGTGTTCGCCGGGCTGATCGGCCTGTCGGGACTGTTCCATCTCGAGGATGGCTGATGGGGCCTGCCTTGCTGCGTAATCCCTGGACCTGGGCGATCCTGGCCCTGGTGCCCCTGACCCTGTTCCCCCGCATCGACATCGCCACCTCGGCGCTGTTCTTCGACACGGCGACGCGCGGCTTTCCCTTCCGCGTCCATCCCATCGGCGAATTCGCCCGCAAGACCCTGCCCATCTTCCTGTTCGCCGCCGCCGGGCTGATCGCCCTGGCCGGCGCCGCCGCCGCCATCGCCAGGCGCCCGGTGGCCGGCGTCAGCCCGCGCATGGCCCTGCTGGTGGTGGCGTCGCTGGCCCTGGGCCCCGGTCTGGTGGTCAACCTCGTCCTCAAGGACAATTGGGGCCGGGCGCGCCCCTCGACCATCGCCGAGTTCAATGCCGGCCATCAGGCGGCCCGCCGCTACACGCCGCCGCTGGTCATCTCCGACCAGTGCGAGGACAATTGCTCGTTCCCCTCGGGCCACGCGGCGCTGGGCTTTTGGACGGTATCGCTGGCCCTGATGGCCCCGCTCCGCCGCCGCCGGGCCGCCATGACCGCCGCCCTGGGATTCGGCGTCGTCATGGGCGTGGTCCGCATCGCGCAAGGCGGGCATTTCCTTTCCGATGTCGCCTTTTCCGGGGTCATCGTCGTCGGCCTGACCATGGGGTTGTACCGGCTGATTCGCCCTGACGACCGCAGTGCAGCACAAAAAAATAATTATCACGAGCCCTTGCACGGCCCGTAAGCCCCTATGCGGACGCCTGATTCTCAGGTAATGATATAGGTTCAGGCTGACCTTGGCGCGTTGAGCCGGGCGGAATGCCCTCGCGTGGGTGCGGGGGAGTTTGTTTACTTACGACGAGAATGACACATGGCATGGAACCGAGATAATCATGGCAGGGGCGAGCGCGGTCGCGGTCGTCGGGACGACTTTGGCGAGCCGGCTTTCGATCCGCGTCCTACGCGGCCGATGGCGCCCAGCTCCTTTGACCGTCAGATGGTCAGTCAGGCGAACGTCAGCGCCACTGTGAAGTGGTTCAATGCCTCCAAGGGCTTCGGCTTCGTTGCCCCGTCCGATGGCAGCCCTGACGCCTTCCTGCATATTTCCGCGCTCGAGCGCGCCGGCCTTACCCAGGTCGCCGAAGGTGCCACTCTGGTGGTCGACCTCGGCGCCGGCCAGCGTGGTCCGCAGGTGGTGATGGTCCATGAAGTGGACAGCACCACCGCCACCCCGCGCGCGCCGCGCCGGGAAGAACGCGGCCCGACCCAGACCGTCGAGGGCGTGGTCAAGTTCTTCTCCGCCGAGAAGGGCTTCGGCTTCGTCGCTTGCGACGAGGGCGGCAAGGATGTGTTCGTGCACGTGAAGGCGCTGGAGCGCTCGGGGATCAAGACCCTGGAATCCGGTCAGCGCGTCCGCGTCACCACCACCCTGGGGCTCAAGGGCCCGCAGGCGGATACCGTCGCGATCCTCTAGGTCGTAGAGCCAGACCCTCCCATAAGGAGGGTCTGGTCCGATCTTGAGGAATTTTGCTTGACCCGAATCCGGCATTCTGGTACCACAATGCTCATTACTGCTTTGTCTCCCTGAGATTAGGCGGGACACGGTGATGAACCGGGTCCCGCCACTTTTTTGCCCATCGTCCCCTTTCAGGCCGCCGATAGGCAGTAACACCGACGGATGCTGCAACGCACAAAATCCTGTCGCATTCCGCCGCCGTTTCGGTGCAGACTGTGTTTCGGGGATGCCTGCCAAGGTTTTGGGCTGAGGAACGAGAATGCTGGGACCCGCGGAACTTCGCGAAATTTACGACTGCCTCAAGGGCATGGGACTCGAACCGGTACGGGTGGCCGATGGCCGCAGCCCGTACATCAATCCGGCCTTCGCCGCCGGCATGGCCTTGACCAAGGCCGTCCGCGCCAAGATCGCCAAAGTCCCCGCCGCGCCCGCCGCCGAGTCGGCCAAGCCGGAATAGACGACACTTCCCCCGACTGGGCTTCCCCCGTCCTGAACGCATCGGGCGGGAGAAGACGGTCATGGGAAAAGGTCGCCGGCCGGATCGGTTACAGGCAGTCTGCCAGCCCCTCGCGGTAGCTGGGATATTTCAGCCGGATGCCAAGCTCCTGCTTCATCCGGCCGTTATGGACCCGCTTGTTGTCGGCGTAGAAGCTGAGCGCCATGGGCGACAGCGTTTCCCTGGCCACATCCCAGGGGATTTCCGGCGGCGGCTCGACCCCCAGCAGCCGGCAGGCGTGAAGGATGACCTCCTGGGGCGGCGCCGCGTCGTCGTCACAGAGATTGTAGACGGTGCCGGGATGGGGGCGGCCCAGGGAGGCCTGGACCGCGCCGGCGATATCCTCCACATGGATACGGCTGAACACCTGATCCGGCTTGACCACCCGGCGGGCCTGCCCGGCCCGCACCGTATCCACCGCCGAGCGGCCGGGGCCGTAAATCCCGGCCAGCCGGAAGATGTGCGCCCCCAGGTCGCGCCAGCGGGTCTCGGCCGCCAGCCGGCGGCGGGAGCGTTCCAGGCTGGGATTGGGCGGCGTCGCCTCGTCCACCCAGGCGCCGCCGTGATCGCCGTAGACCCCCGTGGTGGAAAGATAGCCGATCCAGGCGGGCGAGGCCGCCGCGATGGCCCCGGCCATACGGTCGAGCACCGGATCGCCGGCCGCGTCGGGCGGCACCGAGGACAGTACCGCGTCGACACCGTCCAGGCACCCGGCGGGCAACGGATGGTCGCGGTCGAAGGGCAGGACCCGAATTCCGGGACACTCCACCGCCTCGCCCGAGCGGGTGGTGCCGGTCACCTGCCAGCCCGCCTCGGCCAGCCGGCGGGCGATCACCCGCCCCGAGAAGCCCAGCCCGAACAGGAAGAAACGCCCAATCATCAATCTCTCCCTTGCGTCCGCCCGCCGATTGGTGACACTACCGCCCCATGAGATTCCGCGCCATCCCCCTGCTGCTGCCGCCCCTGCTGTGGCTGTCCACCCCGGCCCCGGCCGAGACCATCAATCCCAAGATGGAATACCGCACCTGCCTGACCCTGGCCCGCGCCAAGCCGGAAGAGGGCTGGGAGGAAGCCATCGCCTGGAGTTCGCTGGGCGGCGGCGAGCCGGCCCGCCACTGCGCCGCGGTGGCGCTGATCGGGCTGGGCAAGTACGAGGAGGCCGCCAAGCGGCTGGAAACCCTGGCGGGCCAGAGCCGGCGGGAAGAACCGCTCCGCGCCGAAATGCTGGCCCAGGCCGGCCAGGCCTGGCTGCTGGCCGGCAAGCCGGAACAGGCCCTGGCCGACCAGGACACCGCGCTGAAGCTGGTGCCCGGCCACCCCGAACTGATGCTGGACAAGGCGGTGACCCTGGCCTCGGTCAATCATTACGCCGAGGTGGTCGAACTGCTGAGCGCCCTGCTCAAGGTCCAGCCCAACCGCATCGAGGCCATGGTGCTGCGCGCCGTGGCCTACCGCTACCTGGAAAAGCTGGAACTGGCCAAGGAAGACCTGTCCCGCGCCCTGATCCTCGACCAGACATTTCCCGACGCCCTGCTGGAACGCGGCATGATCCGCCGCCTGGAGGAGAACAATGCCGGGGCGCGCGAAGACTGGATGAAAGCCATCGCCGCCGCCCCGGAAAGCACCGCCGCCGACACTGCCCGGCGGAACCTGGAGATGATGGACGTCAAGGTGAAGTAGGCGCGCCTTATGGCGCGAAAAAACAGCCTTTACAGGCGCCGCGCTTCCTCGTCCTTGGTCAGGGTGGTCAGGGCCAAGGCGTGCACCCGCCCGGCCAGTTCATCGGCCAGCAGGGCGTTGACCATGCGATGACGTTCGACCCGGCTCTTGCCGGCGAAGGCCTCGGAGACGATTTCCAGGCGGAAATGGCTTTCGCCCTGGGGATTGTGGCCGGCATGCCCGGCATGACGGTTGGATTCGTCGATGATGTCCAGGCGCGACGGCGCCAGCCCTTCTTCGAGTTTCTTGCGCATCACCGGGGTCACCTGCATATCCTGGCCCTTTCGCCCATTGGAACCCTCCCCAATTGGGGCCAATGGGCGCCGCCGTCAAGAGGCCGTTGGCCAGAGCCATAATTTCCGCTCCCGCCTTGCCTTGGGGCTAACGAGCCTCCATTATGACCGGTGCCATGAAAGCGACCAACGCCCGCAGATCCTGGCGGCCGGCCTTCGGCCCCACCCCGGCGCAACCGGCCACCCGCCGGTGCGACCATCCCGGCTGCGCGCTGGAAGCCGAATACCGCGCCCCCCAGGCCCGCGACCGGCTGACCGATTACTACTGGTTCTGCCTGAACCATGTGCGCGAGTACAATTCCGCCTGGAACTACTATGCCGGCATGGGCGCCGAGGAGATCGAGGCCGAGCTGCGCAAGGACACCACCTGGCAGCGCCCCACCTGGCCGCTGGGCATCCAGGGCGCCAAGCGGGGTTTCGCCTACACCGTCCACGACCCGTTCGAGGTCTTCGAGGATGCCGCCACCGAGGAGGCGCGGCCCAAGGCTCGGGCCACTACTCCCGAGGAAGAGGCCATGAGGGTTCTCGAACTCACTCCGCCGCTCACCGCCGAGACGCTGAAGGCCCGCTACAAGGAGCTGGTCAAGCAGCACCATCCCGACGCCAACAACGGCGACAAGGATGCCGAGGAACGCTTCAAGCGCATCAACCAAGCCTACAACACCCTGAAGCTCAGCCTGAGCCTTTAGCAGCCCCTTAGGACAAGAGTATGACTTCCAAGACCCAAAGCCCGCTTGCCTCCGACCACCCCCTGGCCATGCCCGACACCGAAATCTCCGCCCGCGAGGTGTTCGGCATCGACATCGACATGAAGGTCCCGGCCTTCTCGGTGGGCAGCGAGCACGTCCCCGACGTGGACCCGGCCTACCGCTTCGACCCGGATACCACCAAGGCCATTCTGGCGGGTTTTGCCTATAATCGCCGCGTCATGGTTCAGGGCTATCACGGCACCGGCAAGTCCACCCATATCGAACAGGTGGCCGCGCGCCTCAACTGGCCGTGCATCCGCGTCAACCTGGACAGCCACGTCAGCCGTATCGACCTGATCGGCAAGGACGCCATCGTGGTCAAGGACGGCAAGCAGATCACCGAGTTCCGCGAAGGCATGCTGCCCTGGGCGCTGCAGCACCCCTGCGCCCTGGTGTTCGATGAATACGACGCCGGCCGCCCCGACGTGATGTTCGTGATCCAGCGCGTCCTCGAGGTGGAGGGCCGTCTGACGCTTCTGGACCAGAACCGGGTGATCCGGCCGCATGCCGCCTTCCGCCTGTTCGCCACCGCCAACACCGTCGGCCTGGGCGACACCACCGGCCTCTATCACGGCACCCAGCAGATCAACCAGGGCCAGATGGACCGCTGGAACATCGTCGCCACCCTCAACTACCTGGCCCATGACGACGAATGCTCCATCGTGGTGGCCAAGCTGAAGGATTACGACACGCCCGAGGGTCACGATCTGGTGTCCAAGATGGTCATGCTGGCCGACCTCACCCGGTCGGGCTTCATGAACGGCGACATCTCCACGGTGATGAGCCCGCGCACGGTGATCACCTGGGCCGAGAACACCCGCATCTTCTCGGACCACGCCTATGCCTTCCGCGTGACCTTCCTCAACAAGTGCGACGAGGTGGAACGGCCGATCCTGGCCGAATACTACCAGCGCTGCTTCGGTACGGACCTGCCCGAGGGGCCGGCCCGCATGCTCGCCTAAGGTTCGAGGAGCGATCTTGCAGCAGAACCCCACGGGCAAGGACGGCACCAGGGGCGAGAGCGTCGGCGACACCATCCGCCGCACCACCGCCGCCACGCTGAAGGCCATGTCCGGCCATTCCGACCTGGATGTCGGCTTCGCCGCCGGCAACGGCAGCGTGCGCGGCACGGAAATCCGCCTGCCCTCGCCGCCGCGGACCATCCTGGCCTCGGACCTGGCCCGCCTGCGCGGCACCGCCGACGCCATCGCGCTCCGGCTGCGCTACCACGACGACACGGTGCATGTGCGGCGCATGCCGCAACTGCCCGACGCGCGCAAGATCTACGACATGGTCGAGCAGGCGAGGGTCGAGGCCCTGGGCGCCCGCCTGATGCCCGGTGCCGCCGCCAACATCGCCGAGGTGCTGGAGGTCAAGGCCCGCGCCGAGGGTCTGGATCGCGCCGTCCGGCGCGAGCAGGTGCCCCTGGCCGACGCCATGCGCCTGATCGCCCGCGAGGTCTTCGCCGGGCTGGAGCCGCCGCCGTCGGCCAAGGCCGCCGTGGATTTGTGGCGCGACGAGATCAAGGCCAAGGCCGGCCCGACCCTGGACAGCCTGAAGGACCTGCTGCGCGACCAGGAGGGCTTCGCCAAGGGCCTGCACAAGCTGCTGCGCGATCTGGATTTCGGCACCGACCAGCCGTCCGAATCCGATGAATCCGAAAATTCCGACCAAAGCGGCCAGGAGCAGGATGCCCAGGGCGCCGGCCAGGAAAAGGAAGGCGAGCAGGAAGGCCAGGGGCCGCAGCAGGAAGGCGACACCCAGGCCCCCGGCTCGTCGGAGGGCAGCGGCGAGGACCAGGGCGAGGGCGACGGCGAGGAGATGATGCTGACCGGCACCGGCACCGAGGAGCCGGGCGGCCCGTCCAAGCAGCACCAGGAGCAGCTGTCCAATTCCGCCGCGTTCCACGACCGGCCCTACCGCCCCTATACCACCCAGTACGACCAGACCATCACCGCCGAGGACCTGTGCGAGCAGGAGGAACTGAACCGCCTGCGCCGCCAACTGGACCAGCAGCTTTCCCACCTGCAGGGCGTGGTCTCCAAGCTGGCCAACCGCCTGCAGCGCAAGCTGATGGCCCAGCAGACCCGCAATTGGGATTTCGACCTGGAAGAGGGCATGCTCGATACCGGGCGGCTGGCGCGCATCGTCGCCAACCCCATGCATTCCCTGTCCTTCAAGATCGAGAAGGAAACCAATTTCCGCGATACGGTGGTGAGCCTGCTCATCGACAATTCCGGCTCCATGCGCGGCCGTCCCATCACCGTGGCGGCCATGAGCGCCGACATCCTGGCCCGTACCCTGGAACGCTGCGGCGTCAAGGTCGAGGTTCTGGGCTTCACCACCCGGGCGTGGAAGGGCGGCTCGTCACGCGAGAAATGGCAGGCCGAGGGCAAGCCGGCCAATCCCGGACGCCTCAACGACCTGCGCCACATCGTCTACAAGGCGGCCGACGCCCCCTGGCGGCGGGTACGGCGCAATCTCGGCCTGATGCTCCGGGAAGGCATCTTGAAGGAGAACATCGACGGCGAGGCGCTGATGTGGGCGCACGAACGCCTGATCGCGCGGTCCGAGCAGCGGCGCATCCTGATGGTCATCTCGGACGGCGCGCCGGTGGACGATTCCACCCTGTCGGCCAATCCCGGCAATACCCTGGAAAAGCATCTGCGCGACGTCATCACCTATATCGAGAACCGCTCGCCGGTCGAACTGGTGGCCATCGGCATCGGCCACGACGTCACCCGCTATTACCGCCGGGCCGTCACCATCATGGACGCCGAGGAGCTGGGCGGCACCATGATGCGCCAGCTGACCTCGCTGTTCGACGACGAGGCCGAGGCCCCAGGCGGCCGTCGCCGGGCGGGATGACCATGAACGGCGGCAGCGTGGCGATCAACCATCCCAGCCGCCCGGATAAGGAGTCCGAGACCGCCCGCCCCTCGCGGCTGCCGCGTCCCAGGCTGCTGCTCGGCCTGATCACCGCCATCGCGGTGCTGGGCGGCATGGCCGGCCTGTCGACGCTTACCTGGTTCGATCACCAGGCGACCCTGGCCGACTGGAGCAGCAATCTCCGCCTCTCGGCCCGGCTGGTGGAATCCCAGGCCCGCGCCGCCCACAGCGCCGCCCACGCCAATCTCGGCATGATCATCGACCATGTGGCCGACCAGCCGCTGAGCAAGCTGAAGGACTCACGTCGCGAGCGCGAATGGCTGGATTCCGTCCTCGGCAATCTTCCCTATGGCGTCGCCATCGCCATCCATGACGAGCGCGGCGACCCGGTCCTGACCACCGACCGCATGGGCCTGTTCGTCGCCAACGCCGCCCAGCGCGACTATTTCGCCCTGCCCCTGGCCCGGCCCGATCGTACGGCGATGAGCGCCATGGTGGCGGGGCGCGGCGATCAGGGACGGGTGATCATCTTCAGCCGGGCCATCGTGGACAGGACCGGCCGCACCCTGGGTGTGGCGGAAATCGCCGTCAAGACCGACTACTTCATCGACTTCTACCGTGATCTTCAGCCGGAGCCGGGTTCCATCTTCCTGGTGTCGCGCCTGGACGGCGGGCTGGTGGCGCGCTACCCCATGCCCGACGCCACCTTCACCCGCTTCGACACCACCAAGCCGCCGTTCACCCGCTTCGCCCAGTCCCAGTCGGACGTCTACCGCTCGACCTCGGTGGTGGACGGCATCGAGCGGCTGGTGGCCTATCGCAACCTCCCCGACCTGGAGATGGTGGTCACCTCGGGCATGCCCACCGACACGGTATTCCGCGAGTGGAGCGTGCGCACCAGGCGCAACGTGCTGCTGTTCGTCGCCGCCATGGCGCTGCTGCTGATCCTGGCGGCCATCACCAGCGAGAGCCTGCGGCACGAGGCGCGGCTGCTGGCCACCGGCGAGCGCCGCACCCGCGAGCTGACCAACGCCCTGGCGGAAAAGGACGTGTTGTTCCAGGAGGTCCATCACCGGGTGAAGAACAACCTGCAGGTCATCTCCAGCCTGCTGACCATGCAGTCGCTGCACGTCACCGACGAGAAGGTCAAGGCGACGCTCAAGGACGCCCTCGACCGCATCCATTCCATGGGTCTGGTGCACCAGACCCTTTACGAGCGCAATCTGGCGTCCAACGTGGACCTGGGCACCTATTTCGGCAAGCTGGCCGAGGCCCTGGCCAATTCCTATTCCTCGTCTCCCGGCGGCGTCACCGTCGAGGTGGAGGTGGAGGGCACGCTCGACCTGGAACGCGCCGTGCCGCTGGGCATGCTGGCCAACGAAGTGCTGTCCAACGCGCTGAAGCACGCCTTTTCGGACGGGCGGCGCGGCACCATCTGGGTCACCCTGGTGCGCGAGGCGGGCGAATGGCACTTCACGGTGCGCGACAACGGGGTGGGCATGCCCGACAAGCCGGGGCGCGGCATCGGCATCGGCCTGATCCGCGCCCTGTCCCGCCAGTTGGGCGGCCGCTCCCATATCTTCGTCGACGAGGGAACGGTGGTCTCGGTGACCTTCCCGGCTTAGCTCAAACCGAGCAGGGCCGCCAGCTTGGCCCTTACGTCATCCAGCACCGACGACGGCACCGCCTGCCCCACCGGCAGGATCGGGCGGGCCAGGGTATCGATGCTGCGCACGTGGCTGGTAAGGATTTCACCGGCCAGTTTCAGACCGGCCGGCAATACCACACTGGTCCCAAACGGCCGGATCTTCGAGGTAATGGGGCAGACCACGGCGAAGCCGCTGGCCCTCCAGAAGGCCACGGGCGATACCACCAGGGCAGGCCGCCTCCCTCCCTGCTCCCGTCCGGTCCTGGGGTCGAAATCGGTCCAGATCAGATCACCTGCCTCGGGCTCGAAGAGCTCGCTCACTCCACCGCCTCGCGGCCGGCATCCTCGCCCCAATCAAAGGAATCCCGCATCCCCTCGGGAGTCATGCCCACCAGCAGATCGGCCAACCGGTAACGCGGACGAGCCACCGAGATCACCACCTGACCGCCGGCAGCCTCGATCTCGACCCTCGCGCCCTCGGTCAGGCCGACCTGACAGGCGATATCCTTCGGGATACGAATCCCCAAGCTGTTGCCCCATCGCGCGACCTGACCCAGCATCGATACCTCCATGGCTCATGCCATGATAAAGTATATCCACGGGATATACAATAATCGACCCGACGCGCTACTTGGCCTTGGGGCGGAAGGCCTTGCACACCGCCGGGTCGGTGTCGATGAACGGGCCGCCGATCAGATCGATGCAATAGGGTACCGCCGGCATCACCGCATTCAGGCAATCGGCGATGGCCGAGGGCTTGCCCGGCAGGTTGATGATCAGGCTTTTGCCCCGAATGCCCGCCGTCTGGCGCGACAGGATGGCGGTAGGCACCACCTTCAGGCTTTCGGCGCGCATCAGCTCGCCGAAGCCCGGCATCATCTTGTCGCACACCGCCTCGGTGGCCTCGGGCGTCACGTCGCGGGGTGCCGGGCCGGTGCCGCCGGTGGTGACGATCAGGGCGCAGCCCTCCACGTCGGCCAACTCCTTCAGCGTCGCCTCGATCAGCGCCTGCTCGTCCTCGATGACCCGGGCCACCGGCCGCCACGGCGTGGACAGGAAGCGCGTCATCTCGGCGACGATGGCCGGCCCGCCCTTGTCCTCGTAGATCCCCCGGCTGGCGCGGTCCGAGATGGTGACGACCCCGATGGGAACGGGCTGATCGGTCATGGCGGCTTTCTCCCAGAGCCTGATCCGGCCGGTGCGACCGGATCAGGCTCAATCCGAATTGAGCCAGAGCAACATTCACGCATCAGGCTTTCGCCTGGATGCGATCTTGCTCTGGCAAAGATGCCCGGAGTGTGATGACCTCATTGGGCCGGGTCAAGAGCACGAGGGCACCATGATCATCACCACCACCGATTCCGTCGAAGACAAGCGCATCACCGCCTATCTCGGCATCGTCAGCGGCAACGCGGTCATGGGCACCAACATCTTCCGCGACATGATGGCCAGCGTGCGCGACATCGTCGGCGGCCGCTCGGAATCCTACGAGACCATCCTGCGCGAGGCCAAGGAGGCCGCCCTGGCCGACCTGCAGGCCCAGGCCGGCCAATTGGGCGCCGACGCCGTGGTGGCGGTGGACCTGGACTACCAGACCGTCGGCGGCGATCACAAGACCATGCTGATCGTCTCGGCCAACGGCACGGCGGTTAAGCTCGGTTAACGATAAGTTAAGAGTCGCAACGGGTTCCGCCGGATTCTTGAGATACTCCGTGACTTTTCGGCCGTAATTGCGCTAGATGATTGGATTCTAGTGCAGCGGAACCGCGACCGTGTCTGTTCGTCTTGCCTTCGCCGTTCTGACCTTGGCCCTGCTGGGCGCGTGCGCATCGCCGCCGCCCCGGCCGGCTCCGCCGCCGCCCATCCTCAACCCCGATTCCGCCTGCCTGAAGGAGTTGCATGATCGCCATGTGGCCTTCGAGCCTCAGGCGGCGTTCGGCAGTTCGGGCTCGTGCTCCATCGCCAATCCGGTCAAGGTGACCGCCGATTCCCAGACCTCGTGGAACCGCCCCGGCGTGATGTCGTGCTCCATGGCGCGCACCGTCGAACGCTTCGAGACCCAGGTGGTTCAGGCCGCCGCCCAACGCATCTTCGGGCAGAAGGTGGCGCGGCTCCACCACATGGGCACCTATAATTGCCGCACGCGGCGCACCGAGACCACGGTGGCGGCGGCCGACATGGGCAGCCGGGGCGGCCGTCTGTCCGAACACGGCAAGGGCCAGGCCATCGACGTCGGCGCCTTCGAACTGGCCGACGGCACCATGATCTCGGTGAAGAAGGACTGGAAGGGCGCCGGCAAGAAAAGCGAGTTCCTGCAGGCGGTGGCGCGGGCCTCGTGCGAGCACTTCAACGTGGTGCTCACCCCCAACCACAACAAGCTGCACGCCGATCACCTGCACCTGGATATCGGCCCGCACAAGCTCTGCGGAATATAGGGGAACGGGGCTGCGCGAAGGGGCAAGCCCCTTCGCGTCCCCTTTTGCGTCCTACAGTACCGTCAGCATGCTGGCCACCAGCGGGTGGCGGACGATGTCCTTTTCGTCCAGGGTGACCACCGAGACGTCGGCCAGCTCCGACAGCCGCGCCGCGATGTCGGCCAGACCGGACATGCCGGGCAGCAGATCGCTCTGGTCCGGGTCGCCGGTCAGCACCATGGTGGAATGCCAGCCCAGGCGGGTCAGCAGCATCTTGATCTGGCCGTAGGTGCAGTTCTGCGCCTCGTCGATGACGATGAAGGCGTTGTTCAGCGTCCGCCCGCGCATATAGGCGATGGGAGCGATCTCGATGGAGCCGTCGGCCAGCAGGGCGCGCAGCCTTTTGCCGCCCAGGCGATCCGACAGGGCGTCGTAGAGCGGCCGCAGATAGGGCGCCAGCTTTTCCTGCAGGTCGCCGGGCAGGAAGCCCAGGCTTTCCCCCGCCTCCACCGCCGGGCGCGACAGCATGATGCGCGCCACCCGGCCCTCCTCGAAGGCTTCCACCGCCGCCGAGATGGCCAGATAGGTCTTGCCGGTACCGGCCGGCCCCAGGGCCACCGTCAGATTGC
>Ga0265320_10002025_pt1 | contig 14287 bp, 8 predicted proteins | sample 4827metaG_FD_202087 | JGI IMG/M metagenome (GOLD analysis project Ga0265320, IMG submission 202087) | Rhizosphere microbial communities from Carex aquatilis grown in University of Washington, Seatle, WA, United States - 4-8-27 metaG | ecosystem: Host-associated > Plants > Roots > Rhizosphere >...
CCCGCAGGATGGACGAGGCGAGGCGCGCCCCGAGGGCTTTGCGTTCGCGGTAGATGTCGGCGTCGTTGCCGCGGGAGAAATAGATGCGCTCGAAGGAGCACCCGTGGCGGCGCTTGGCGGGCTCGGTGAACGGCTCGTGGCGGACCTTGCCGTTGCTCTTTACCACGAGGGCGTGGCCGGGCGAAATTTCGCGAACGTCCTCGTAATCGGCGTCGAAAATGGTTTGCAGCGCGACCCGTTCGCTGGCGACGGCGACGATTTCGTCCGTTTGCAAAAAGAAACCCGGGCGGATGCCCATGGGGTCCCTCATGACGAAGGCGTCGCCATTGCCGATGAGGCCGGCGATGGTGTAGCCGCCGTCCCAGCCATGCGCCGCGGCGCGGAGGACTTCAATCGGATCGAGCTGGGCGGAGATGCGGTCGGGAATGTCCTTGCCGGGCACCCCCTGGTCGCGCAGTTCGCGGAAGATGCGGGTGTGCTCCTCGTCGAGGTAGTAGCCGATTTCCTCGAGGACGGTCTGGGTGTCGGTGTCAAAAATCGGATGCACGCCGCGGTCAATCATCTGCTGATTGAGTTCGTCGGAGTTGGTGAGGTTGAAATTGCCGCAGACCATGAGGTTGCGCGTCTTCCAACTGCTCTTGCGGAAATAGGGATGGCAGGCGGACTTGTCGTAACTGCCGGAGGTGCCGTAACGGAGGTGGCCGAGGAGGACTTCGCCGCCGAATTCGAAGTGTTCTTTGACCGTATTGGGGAACTCGGGAAAGATGGGCCCCTTGCGCGCCATCTCATTGTACGCCTTGAGCTGCTTCGAGAAAATATAAGTGAGCGCGTTCGGGCGGGTGTCGCGCTCGCGGAACATGAAGGCCTTGCCGGCCGGCATGTCGAACTTGACGCAACCAATGCCCGCGCCATCCTGGCCGCGGTTATGCTGCTTCTCCATGAGGAGGAAGAGCTGGTTGAAGCCGTACAGGGGGGTCTTATATTTCTCCACGTAATAGCTCAACGGTTTAAGCAACCGGACGAGCGCGACGCCGCAATGATGCTGGATGGGGTCGCTCATGGTCGGAAAGAAGCTAGAAGCTAGAAGTTAGAAGCTAGGAGTTGGAAGTTGACGACAGGAGACAGGAGACTGAATTTGGAATTTGGAATTTGGAATTTGGAATTTGGGAATCGGCGACGATGAAGCTTAGCGAAGATTCAAGAATTAAATCAAAAGATCGAATGAATATTGATGGGTGTCTCATTCTAGCTTCTAAATTCCAGCTTCTAGCTTCTGCTTCAGGCCATCGCCTTGGGAATGGCGTCGGTCCACGTCTCGCGGAGTTTGCCGACGGGCCACGTGAGCGTATGACCGCCCTCGGAGGCGGGCGTCGGGACCACGATTTTCAAAATCGCTTCGCCCTGGCCTTCGCCAATCAGCACGGCCGGTACCCCGGCGGCAGCCGCCGCCTTGGGGAAGGCGCGGGCGTATTCCGGCTTGAGGGCGAGGATGATGCGCCCCTGACTTTCTCCATAGAGGAGGGCGTCGAGGCGGAAATTCTGGCCCGCGGCTTTGGCATCGGCGGCGGCGGCGCGCAGGTCCAATTCAGCGCCGAAAGTTTTGTGAGTGGCAAAGAGCATTTCGCTCATCGCGACGAGCAGACCGCCTTCGGATAGATCGTGCGCCGCGACGACCCGGCCTGTCCGGATTTGCGCGCGGACGAAATTGTGCAGCTTCTTTTCGGCCTCGAAATCCACCGCCGGAGCATCGCCCGTTTTCAGACCGTGGCGGACGCCGAGGAAATAAGAGCCGCCGAGCTCGTGCGGCCAACCGCCGAGGAGGAAGAGCGCTTCGTCGCCGGTTTTGAGGTATTGCGTCGTGACGTATTCGAGGCGGTCCACCACGCCGGCGATGGACACGGTGGGCGTGGGGTCAATCGCGCCCGCGGGGCTTTCATTATACAAGGAGACATTGCCGCCGACGACGGGCACGTCAAAGGCGCGGCAGGCTTCGGTGAGGCCGGCGATGGCTTCGCGCATCATGTAGAAATTGTCGGGCTTGTAGGGATTGCCGAAATTGAGGTTGTTCGTCATGCCCAGCGGGTGCGCTCCCGCGCAGGCGAGATTGCGGAGGCACTCGACGATGGCGATTTGCGCGCCGCGGCGGGGATTCAAATAGCAGTAGCGGTTGTTGCAATCGTTGGCGATGGCGAGCAGCTTTTCGCGCCCGCCAAGGCGCACGCGCACGACCGCCGCGTCGGACCCAGGCAGCAACACCGCGCCGCCCTGCACCATGTGGTCATATTGGCGCCAGACCCAGCGCTTTTCCGCGATCGTGGGGTGGCCCATCAGTTGGAGCAGGGTATCGCGGACGCCGCTGATGTCGAGGTCGGCCAAACCGGCGGACTCGGGCGTCCAGGCGCGGGTGGTGGCGAGGTGGGCGGGCTCCTGGGCTTCGCGGTCGTAAAGTGGTCCTTCATCGGCCAGGGCTTTCGCTGGAATTTTCACCACGGGAATGCCGTGGTGGGTGACGAGCATGTCGTGGCCGGTAGTGACTTCGCCGATGTGCGCGGCGTGCAGATCCCACTTTTGGAAAATCGCCTCGATTTCCGCTTCGCGGCCCTTTTGCACGATGACCAGCATTCGCTCCTGGCTTTCCGAGAGCAGAATCTCGTAGGAATTCATGCCCGTTTCGCGCTGGGGAACCTTGTCCAACTCGATATGGATGCCGCTGCCGCCGCGCGAGGCGGTCTCGCAAGTCGAGCAGGTGAGTCCCGCGGCGCCCATGTCCTGGATGCCGACGACGAGTCCGGGAACGGCCATCATCTCGAGGCAGGCCTCGAGTAAAAGCTTTTCCATGAAGGGGTCACCCTTCTGGACCGCCGGGCGGTCGGAGGCGCTTTCGGCGGAAAGCTCGCGGGAGGCAAAGCTCGCGCCGCCGAGGCCGTCGCGCCCGGTGGCGGCGCCGACGTAATAAACCGGGTTGCCCGGGCCGCGGGCGGTGCCGCGCTTGATCTGGTCGTGGCGCAGGACGCCGAGGCAGAGGGCGTTGACGAGCGGGTTGCCCTCGTAGCACGGGTCAAAATAAATATCGCCGCCGACGTTCGGAATGCCGATGCAGTTGCCGTAGTGCGCGATGCCGGAAACCACGCCGCGGAACAGGCGCTTCGCGGAAGGGGAGGAAAGGTCGCCGAAGCGCAGAGAATTCGTCAGCAGCACGGGCCGGGCGCCCATGGTGAAGATGTCGCGAATGATGCCGCCGACGCCCGTGGCCGCGCCTTCGAAGGGCTCCACGGCGCTCGGGTGGTTGTGGGATTCGATTTTAAATGAAATCGCCCAGCCGTCGCCGATGTCAATGACTCCCGCGTTCTCTTCGCCGGCTTTGACGAGCACCTGGCCGGGGGCATTGGGGTCGGCCTTGGCGGTGGGAAAGCCGCGGAGCAGCTTCCGGGAATTCTTGTAGGAGCAATGCTCAGACCACATCACGGAAAAGACGCCCAGTTCTGTCAGCGCGGGCTCGCGGCCCAGAATAGTTTTGACGCGCTCGTATTCCTCCGGCAGCAGATTGTGTTTGCGCACGAGTTCCGGCGTTATCGGAACATTGAGCACCGGGTCGGGATTGGGCGGCAGGGACATGGAAAGCGATTTAAGAATTATGATTTAAAATTGATGAAATGGGGTCGTCGCGACTTGTGGTGGCAGGAAAAGAAGGTCGGAAATTTCAGGAGTGGAATGAACCTCATAAATCATAAATCTTAAATCATAACTCCTTCAGTCACCAGTCGGCTCGCCAGAAACGCCCGCAGAATCGCGATGCCGTCCACGCTCGGGTGGAAGGATTCGACCGCGCGCTCGGGGTGGGGCATCATGCCGAAGACGTTTCCGGCGCGGTTGCGGATGCCCGCGATGTTCGAAATCGAGCCATTGGGGTTGCCGGCGGCGTTGACCTTGCCGGTCGGGTCGGCGTAGCGGAAGAGGATTTGATTGTGGGTCTCGAGGTCGTCGAGGCCGGCGTCATCAATGCGATAGTTGCCCTCGCCATGAGCAATGGGCACCCGCAGGCGCGCGCCGAGCCGGCTGCGGTTGAACTGCTCGGTGGATTCCTCAACGTGGATCGTCTGCGTGATGCAGCGGAATTGCAGGCAGTCATTGCGCACCAGGGCACCGGGCAGCAATCCGGCCTCGCACAGAATCTGGAAGCCGTTGCAAATGCCGAAAACCAGTCCGCCATTGGCGGCGTATTCCTTGACCGCCGCCATCACGGGCGAGAACCGGGCGATGGCGCCACAGCGCAAATAATCGCCATAAGAAAAGCCCCCGGGAAGAATGACGGCCTCCGCCTCGCCCAGACTCGTTTCCTTGTGCCACACCAGCCGCGCGTTTACTTTGAGGACATTATCGAGCGCGTGCAAAGCGTCGTAGTCGCAGTTGGAGCCAGGGAATTGGACGATGGCGACGGGCATGTGTGGTAGAGGAAGGGTCATTTATAGTGAGTTATTCGGGCGTGTCGAGAAGGAATGGGCGGGCGCGCACCGCGAGGGGTAAGAGGTAAAGGGGGATGGGTGAAGGGCGAAGGGCGGGAAGTGCCACAAGTTGTCGAGACTATTGCGCAAGCTTAATACCCTACTCGGTAGGGACGGCTCTCCGAGCCGTCCGCCACAGCGCCATCTTTCAGGATTGCCTGCGCGGACGATTTCCATAACCGTTTTGACGATGATCCAAACCGTCGAGGCCGTCGTCAGTCCTGAAGGCATCGTGCGCTTGCTTAAGCCGATGCAAGTGGCGGGCGCTCGCCGGGCGCTGGTGACGATATTGGATGAAGAACCCCTGTCCGACGCGATGGAATGGGCGCGGTTGAGTGAATCCGCGTTCGGCGAGGATTGGAACCGTCCCGAGGAAGACAAAGCATGGGCACACTTGCAGCAGGGGCCGTAATCGCCTCAAGGAATCGTAATTTGCACCCGGTAAAACTTGACCGGAGCGGACGCGGCGTTGGGATCGGTCACCGTGCGTTGTGTGCCATTGTCGGACTGGCTGGCCCCGGTAATTGTGGTCCACGTACCGGGGAGCGTCGTGGTGGAGAGGACGGTGTAGCTGCGACCCGCGAGGATGGGCCCGAAGACAATCTGCCGTTGGAAGGGTTGGCCCGGGACGCGGATGATGTTGACGGCGAAATCTGTTACAGTCTTGAAGGACACGGTCGGGTTTACTCCGGCCACATAGTCATAAAGATTATTATGGCCGTCGCCGGAGGGGTTGGCTGTGGCTTCACCGGCGGGGTTGCCGTTCCCACTGCCCACCCCAAAGTAGGCGACCTGCCAGAAATCGGGTATGCCGTCATTGGCGTAAAGGCCGAAGTCGTCGTTGTTAACATTGACCACCGTAAAATTGCCATCGCCGGAGACCCCAAGACAAGTGCCCCGGGCGGTGGCGGGCGTGTCGGCATAGACAATTTGCGCCGTCAACAATCCGGCCGAATTGATGGATTGAATGGGCCCGGAAACGGCACTCCATGTCACGGCGGACGCGTTGAGCGGCAGGTTGGTGCCGTCGTCAAAAATTTCCGTGGCGCTGAGGGCCAGGGTCTGGCCTTCGTTCACGGACGCCGCCGATGTGCCGATCATCAGGCTGGTCGGATCGTACAGTTGGCCGACGAAGCCGGATTTGGTCACCGTGAGGTTATTAAAGGTCACCGCGCCGCTGCCGATTTCGCCAACCGTGGCGTCATTGGTATAGGCGGCGCTGCCGCTGCGCTGGCCACCCGCGTTGACGGCGCTGGCCACCTGCGTGTAATTGGCGCTCGCCGTGGCGTCGGCGTTCGCCCGCCGAGCGAAACTTACCGCGGCCAAACCCAAAATGACGGCGGGAAAAATTTTCACGGTGCGAGGGTTTTGGATTGTTCGGTCAACCAGTCTTCGTACGAGCGCTTGGGGACGCTGAGAACCGCGGCGCGGAGCGCATTCTCGGTCTTTTCCTGGGCGACGTAAACCAAAAAAGCGGCGGGAGTTTCAATGACCGCGCTCACGTCGCCGGCCTGGCGCAATTGGGTGCGGAGGACTTTTTGCAGCTCGGGGTCGAGGTCATCGAAGTAAAATTTCTGCTCCGGCCCGGCGGCGGCGGGCGCATCCATCGGCTGGGCGACTTGGGCGGTAGCGGAGACGGCGTAGGTGGAACTCTTGGCGCTGACTGTGGTCGCGGCAGGCGCTGGGGCGGCGGTGGCAGGAGTATTTTCGGTGGGGTGGGGGGTGAGCTGCCAGGTGATTTCCTGCACTTGGCCATCCTTGGCGGCACGAAAGATTTTTTCAGCGGCCGCGGAATCGCGTATGGCCAGTGCCTGGGTGCGTGCGTCTTCCGCAACTTTGCGGCGGGCCGCATGAAGGCCGTCGTCATTGTCAAAGCGCGCGCGAAGGGTGCGCTCGACGACAATGGGGCGGGCGAGAGCGTTGGCCAGGCGCGCGGGGTCGTTCCCGAGGGCATGCTTGAGGTCGGCCAGGATGTCCGGCGCGCGAGTGGTGGCGTCAATCCGGGCCAGTTCAGCGGTGAGCATGGCGGGGGTGATGGTGACGCCGTAAACTTTTTTCAGCACACCTTCTTTGGTCACATCTAGACGCGTCAATTGCTCGAGCAAGGCCGGCGGCATGGTTTCCGCAAATGGCGCTTTGGTGCCGGTGCGGTGGTCATAATAGACGCGTTCGAGGGCCGTGCGATCCGCGAGCCGGGAGGCGAAGTCATCCGCCACGGCGGCGAGGGTGGGATGGGAAACGGCGACGAAGGCGAGCAGCAGGATGGCGACGCGCCCGTCGAACGGAAAAAAGGCGGCGCGGTGGGAGTTCACGGCTTCTGATATAAAGTCATGGTTTTCGGCGGCGTATAAGTCCAGGTGGTGTCGGTATTTCCGCTGCTTCCGTTACTGCCGCCAAAGATCAGCAACTGACTGCCCGTCCACACGGCGGCGTGGTTTTTGCGGGCGGAGGGCGCGTTGGTCGTTGGCAGGGCCGTCCAAGTGTCCGTGGCCGGGTTGTAGCGGGCCCCATCGTTGCCGACGCCGCCACTCACCGCCCCGCCCCAGATAATCATGTCCGTGCCAGTCCACACCGCGATGTCGGACTCGCGTTTTGAAGGCGCGTTAAGGGGAGACAGGATGGTCCAGACATTGCTGGTCGGGTTGAAGCGGGCCCCGTCACCCAGGAAGGAGCTGCTATTGTCCCCGCCCCAAATAATCATTTCGGTGCCCGTCCAGACGGCGGTGTGATTCTGGCGGAATGAGGGTGCGCCCAAAATCTGCACTGTCGTCCAAGCATCGTTGGCCGGGCTATAGCGGCCCCCAGAACTCAGGATGCCGCTATTGTCGTGCCCACCCCAGACAATCATCTCCGTACCCGTCCACACCGCCGTATGGTAGGCGCGCGTGGTGGCACCCGCGGTTTGCACTGCCGTCCAGACGTCGCTGGTTGGATTGTAGCGGCCCCCATCGCCCAGTTTGCTGCTGCCGTTGTCCCCGCCCCAGATAATCATCTCGGTGCCGGTCCACACTGCGGTATGGAACCAGCGCGCGGCGGGCGCGTTCGTAATATTCAGGGTCGTCCAGAAATCAATCGCCGGGTTGTAGCTGGCTCCATCATTATCAACGTTGGGGCCGCCGAAACCGCCGCCCCACACAATCATGCTGGAACCCGTCCACACCGCCGTGTGACCGTAACGCACGGAGGGTTCATGGAGGGTCGGTAAAACGGTCCAGACATTCGTCGAAGGGTTATAGCGGGCGCCATCACCCACGGCACCGCTGTTGGTGTTTCCACCCCAGACAATCATCTCGGTGCCCGTCCATACGGCGGTGGGGGAGTCGCGCGGGGCCGGCGCAAAAGTCGATGCAGGCATAAATATCCAAGAATCGCTGGTTGGATTGTAGCGGCCGCCGTCGCCATCGGGGCCGGAACCGTTGAATCCGCCCCAAATAATCATTTCGGTCCCGGTCCACACCGCCGAATGACTTTGGCGGTTGACCGGCGGGCTGGTGAGGGAGACATAGTCCCAGGAGTCGCTGGCCGGACTGTAGCGGGCGCCATCACCCGCGAAGCCACTGCTGGTGCTGGCCTCCCCACCCCAAATAATCATCTGGCTGCCCGTCCACACCGCCGTGTGCTTGTAGCGTGGGAAGGCCGCGCCGAACGTGGGCAACGTCGTCCAAGCATTGCTGGTTGGATTGAAACGGGCTCCGTCACTTGGGAGGGTGGACCCGTTTGACCCACCCCAAACAATCATCTCCGCGCCCGTCCACACCGCGGTGTGGTACGCGCGAACGGACGGAACGTTTGCGGCCGAGGCCAGCAGAGAAGTCCAGGCATTGCTGGCCGGGTTGTAGCGGGCGCCGTCATTCAGGTAACCGGTGTTGGTGCTATACCCACCCCAGACAATCATGTCGGTGCCGGTCCACACGGCCGTGTGGTTTTCGCGTGGCAAGGGCGCGCCCGTGGCGGAGGCCAACAGGGATGTCCAAGTGTTGCTGGCCAGGTTGTAGCGGGCGCCGTCACCAAAAAAAGTGTAGTTGTTATTTTGATCACGACCAAACCCGCCCCAGACAATCATGTCGGTGCCGGTCCACACGGCCGTGTGGCTTTCGCGTGGCAAGGGCGCGCCCGCGGCGGGCAGCGTCGTCCAAATATTGCTGGCCGGGTTGTAGCGAGCTCCATCGCTCAAGATCGTGCCGTTGTTGTCCTGCCCGCCCCAGATAATCATGTCGGCACCCGTCCACACCGCCGTATGGAGTTCGCGGGCAGTGGGTGCGCGGACGAGGGATGTTGCCGTCCATGAATTGCTGGCTGGATTGTAGCGGGCGCCATCGCCCAGGTAAATGTCTGAAGTGCCGCTTCCACCCCAGACAATCATCTCGCTTCCCGTCCACACGGCCGTGTGATAACTGCGTGCGGCGGGTGGGCTACCGTTAGTCGGTTGCTGCCAAAAGTCGCCGGACTGGGTCGTGCCAATTTTCACATAACCGGCGTTGAGCAGGGCGGTGTTGTCGGTGGCGGATAAAATCAGCCCACCGCTGGCCACGCCGGTTTGGCCGCTCGCCTGCAGGTTGGCCACAGCCGCGCCGCTGGCCAGTTGGGTGCTATTCACGGCGCCGGCGGCGATGTTGTTATTCGCCACCGCGCCACTTGCCAATTGCGAACTGCCCACTGCACCGCTGGCGAGTTGGCTGCTGCCCACCGCGCCATTCGCGATGTTCGTCGAGGTAATGGTGCCACTGGCCAGTTGGGTTCCGGTAATCGAGCCCGCCGCGATGCTAACCGAGGTCACCGCCCCATTGGCGAGTTTGGCCGACGTAATGGAGCCATCCGGCACCGTGGCCGCCATTAGGGCGTAGCCGACGGCGGCGATGCGCTGGTCGGGCGACAATTGTTGCGACCCATTCGTGCCGTCGTTGAACCAGACGCGCAGGCGCACATCGGAGTTTGAAAACACCGTGGCCGGGACGGCGGTCATGTGCGTGAGCGACGTGTCGCCCAGCAATACGGAATAGAGACCGTTCGTAACTGTGAGCGATACCGCGGCGGTTGGTTCGGCGCCGGCGGTGCTGGTGCCATCGTTACTCCAATAAGTGATCGAACCGGCGGCATTGACTAGGGCGAACTTGAATTGGCCGGTGCCGTTGAAATTCACTCCGCTGATACTGACGCGCCCCTGATAGTTGATCAGTTGCGGAACCTGGGCCTGAAGTCTGGCGGTGGCCAGACCAAGGACCATCGCCAACCCAAGCAGCAATCGTTTCATGGTATGAAGGATACCCGAATTAAAGAGCGTCTGAACCGCCGTAAAATATAACGTTGCGCTTGGAGCGGCAAGCTAATTGCAGGCGGCTTTTTCCTGCTCGCCCTATTACATTTTCAAAAAGTTATACCAATTCCAGGGCGCTTTTGGACTTCGGCTGAAAACCGTCCATAGAGTCCATCCCGTCCATATAGTCCATAAGCGACTGAGAAATGGTATTACTTTTCCGTGGCCGGCATCCAAAACCGGAACGTCGCCCCCGAGCCGGCGGGGGTTTCGACAATTTCGATGTCGCCACGGTGGTCCCGGAGGATGCGTTTGCAGATGGCGAGACCAAGGCCGGTGCCGTCGGTGCGCGCGGTGAGGAACGATTCGAAGATTTTAGCGCGTAGGGCGGGTGGGACGCCGGGCCCGGTATCCTGCATCGTGACCATGGCAACGCGCACGTTTTCCCGGGTCTCCTCGCGCAGGTCAATGTCGAGCTTCCCACCCTGCGGCATGGCATGGATGGCGTTGAGGATGATGTTGAGGAGGACTTGCTGGAGTTGGCCCTTGTGGGCGTCCACATACGGCGGTTTGGCGGGCAGGTGCAACTGCACGATAACTTTGCTTTGCTCGAGCTTGAGACGCAGCAGGCGCAGCGTCTCCTCGATGACGGCACCGAGGGACCAACGGGCCTGCAGGGCGGTGCCGGATTTCGAAAACCCGAGCACGCGCTCAACGATTTCGCCGAGGTGGCCAAGTTTTTCGCGGATGACCGTCACGTCCTGCGTGCGGGCGTCACCGGGGGGGAAGTTCAGATCCAGGGTGTCGAGCAGCAGAGTGATGACAGTGAGGGGATTGCGGATCTCGTGCGCGATCTCGGCGGCGATGAGGCCAAGGGTGGTCAGCCGTTCGTTTTTCCGGAGCGATTCCTCGGAAGCGAACACGCGGTGGTAAAGATCGGCGTTCTGGACGGCGACGGCGCAGAGATTGGCGAGGGTGGAAAATATCCGCCGTTCGTCGTTGTTGAAGCGGTGATGCTGCCCGGTGTAGACGTTGAGGGCGCCGATGGCACGATCGCCGACGAGAATGGGCGTAATGAGCAGCGACACCAGCCCGGCGCTCGCGACGAGGCGGGTGAAATGGTGTTCCTCCGTCCGCGCGAGGCTGAGGACTTCGATTTGTTTTTTGCGGCGAATGGCTGCGCCGATGACGCTGTCGGCCATGGCAAGGTTTTCCGCGAGGTCGGAGGGGTGGTTGTCCTGGCCGGCCAGTGCCGCCAGCCGGAGGGTTTCCCCGTCGGGGTTGAGCAGAAGTACGGCGCAGAGGCGGCAGGGCATGAGGGTCAGCGCCTGCTGGGTGGCAGTGTCGAGCACGGCCTGCAATTCCAGTTTGGATACAAGCGACTGACCGGTGGTGATGAGCGACTCCAGCTGGCGAGCCTTGATCCGCAACTGGCTGATCAGCCACAGCCGGCCAACGACCTTCGTCGCCTCGCTGGTCAGCAGCGTCAGGATCTTCACCTCCGCGTCGCCGAAAGCATTGATTTTGTCGCTGTCCACATTGACCACGCCGACAACGAGACCGTCGAGCAGCATGGGCACCGCCATTTCGGAGCGGACGCTTTCGTTCAGTTTGAAATAGCGGGCATCGGCGCGCACATCGGGGACGCGGAGGGGTTTGCCATGGAGGGCCACCCAGCCAGTCACGCCCTGGCCGAGGGGCAACTCGAGACCCTGGGAATTTTCCGGCAGGCCGCGGAAGACGTCGATTTGCAGGCGGCGGGAATCGGGGTTGACCAAGGCGATGGAGGCGCTGGTGGCCGGAAGCGCGCGCATGACTTCGTCGAGAATGAGGCGCAGGGCCTCGTGCGGATCCTCGGTGTTGCTAACGAGGCGCGAGATGTGGTACAGCGCATCGAGAACGGATGGAGATTTGTCGGGCACGGCGATGGGAGTTGAGGTGCCAACTTAAGTGGATTTGGGTGCGGTGAACAGCCGAAAGCAGTGGCGGCCGCCAGTCGGCAGCAAAGGGGGATGCTTTTCGACCGCTCGCGGAAATGGCGGTTAAAGTACGACGTGACCCAAACACGCTAAAAAAAATCAAAAAAAAGATATTGCAATTCATGCTAATATTCATAACAAGGAAGGGAAAACCACGGAATTCAATTGGGGCCTTCCCCTGAACAAGCCACTGCGATCTCAATCATTTTATGACCTGGCACAAATCATTTCTCATTGGTTTGGTGGGCGTGTTGTTTCACTTGGGGGCGGCTGGTTGGGCGCGGGCCCAGGATGCCAGCACCCCCGCTGCGCCCAGTCTCCTGCCGGGTACGCCTTTGGCCTCCCCCACCACCCAGCCAGTGGCCGAGCCGGCAGCCGTGGAGGTCATTTCTTCAGCCCCCGCTGGAAATGGCGCGGTTTTGCCGGCGGCGGAGGCAGCGATCAACGTCTTGCCCCAACAGGCCCAGTTGTTAAGCCAGCAATTGCAGGAGGCGGCAACGGAAGTGCGGGCGGCCCAGATTATTGATTTTCCCGTGCAATTGGGCCTTTTGGCGTCGTCATCTACCTCATCGACGGTCACTACAGCGAGTTCGACCGCAACGCCGGTGGCAACACCGCAGGCTTTTCTTCAAACATTACCAGCCGAAGCCCAAGCCGCCTATTTGGCCATGCAACAGCGGCACCAAGTGACGCAACAAGCGATTATGGCTGCGCCGGAACAGAAGGCGGCGTTTGCGGGGCAGATGCTCCAAATGGCGGCGTCTTCGGCGCCAACAGCCGTTCCGCAGAATGCCTCGGTGGCGAACGAAGTTGTGCTGGCGGCCGCGGCCTCTGGCGAGGATGCCGCCCCGCAGCAACAGGCGACCTACCTGGCCGCGCTGCCGCGCGAGCAGCAGGCCGCTTTACAATCCATGGCGCAGCACCACCAAGCCTTGGTAAATGTTTGGCAGATGGCGTCCGCGCAAACGGCCATGGCACCGGCGGTGCTCGCAACCGCGCCTGCGTCGGCAGCCGCCGCACGATCAGTCGTGAACTCCATGACCGGTGAGGGATCCGGCCGCGCGGAGGCCACGCTGCCCACGGGGCCACCCGCTTCATCGAATTAGCCTTTTCCCTAAAATTTAATCCAACCTCCCCTCATGAAAATATCTCTCCTCTCCTGTTTCGACCGGATACCAACGTTGTTTTCGTGCCGCTGGCTGTGCCGCCTAATGGCGCTGGCAGGCATCCTGTACGTCGCTGCCCTTCCAGTTCGTGCGCAAACCTTTTCTGACGTGACGGTCAGCGATACACTGACGGTCGGATGGGACACTTATGCGGATGCAAATTTATGGCTCGGGGGGCTCTTCTATATGTGGGGTGGGGGCGGGAGCACACCGCAATTCACTCTCGGCGTGAATGGCGAATGGGACGGATCTTCCACCAATATCACCTTTGCTGGCTTGAGCCCCAACACCACTTGGACTTGGTCCGGCAATTACGACGGCACGGACCCGGCGACAACGCAGATGACGCTTAACCCCAACGCTGTTCTAACCCTTTACGGCAACCCGGGTGGCAATATTGCGTTTGATCCGTCAAACCAGACCATCGTATTCAGCAGCGGGTTGGTCCTTAATGGCAATGCCAGTGCACTGACCTATGGGTTGTCCAACATCACCTTTATCTTTGGGGATGCGGGCTTTGTAGCGGGCTTTGGGGCGACTGCCACGGGATTCCGGTCAGTGGCCCTGGGTGGCAATGCCACTGCTTCCAACACCTATTCCGTCGCCCTGGCCAGTGGCAACGCCACGGGCTTTGAATCGCTCGCGGTTGCCAATGGATCTACCGTCGGGACGGACTCCGTGGCTTTTTCCTCCAGCACGGCTTACGGCGACAATTCGCTGGCCGCAGCCGGTTCCCTCACCTCGGGCAATAATTCGGTTGCCCTGGCTCAGGGCACTGCATCGGGCGATAATTCCCTGGCTGGCGCGGGCGGCTATGCGTCTGGCCCGGGTTCTGCAGCTTTTGCCAGTAGCGTGGCGGCGGGGGCCTCCTCGGTGGCGCTGGCCAATAGTGGAACAGGCGGAACCGGGTCTTTTGCCGCGGCCGCGGGAGAGAGTTACGGTGCCAATGCCGCGGCCTTGGCTGGCGGCAGTTCTGGCGGCGATTTTTCGGTGGCACTCGGTTATAACAGCAACGCGTATGGCAGCCACTCTGTGGCTTTGGCTGGAGGCTATGCCTACGGGATGGGATCCTTGGCCTTTGGTTTTATTTCCACCGCCGCAGGCACCGATTCCGTTGTGTTAGGCACCGGCCTTACCGGTAACGCCTTCTGCTCGGTGACCGTTGGCCATTACAACGCCAATCTCACTGCCAATGCCACGGGCTGGGAGGCGACGGACCCGGCGTTCGTTGTTGGTACGGGCAACTACACCACCCGTGCCAATGGGTTGGTGGTCCTCAACAACGGCAATACGACCATTGGCGGCAGCGCCTCTGTCGTTGGCGATTCGACGGTCTCCGGCAGCGCCACGATCGGCGCGGGCTTGAACGTCGCGGGCAACCTCACC
>Ga0265320_10002028_pt1 | contig 14282 bp, 11 predicted proteins | sample 4827metaG_FD_202087 | JGI IMG/M metagenome (GOLD analysis project Ga0265320, IMG submission 202087) | Rhizosphere microbial communities from Carex aquatilis grown in University of Washington, Seatle, WA, United States - 4-8-27 metaG | ecosystem: Host-associated > Plants > Roots > Rhizosphere >...
CGGCCACGCACGCCCTGGCCCTGGCCGCGCTCTTCGCGGCCGAGCTGGCGCTGTTCTGGTCGGCGACAAGCCGCCACGTCTCGTGGGCCTACCCGAGGTGGTATGACCAGTTGCAGTACCTGGACGAGGCCTACAATGGGTACGACTGGATGCGGCTCCACGGGTTCGCCTCCGGGGTCCGGCACGTGCTCGGCCACGTGTCGCCGCAGGGGTCGCTGCACGGCCTTCTTGCGCTGCTCGTCTTCGCCGTCACCGGGCCGTCGCGGACGGCCGCCCTGGCTGTCAACCTCCTCGCGTTCCTGGCGCTCCAGGCCGCCACCTTCCTGTCGGTGAGGCGCGTCTGCGGGGGGTACCCGCTTGCGTGGGCCTCGGTGGGGCTGCTGGCGGCAGCAGCCGGACCATGGTCCGGGGGAGGGGGCTCCGCCGCCGACTTCCGGTTGGACTGGATGGCCTCCTGCGCCTACGGCGTGGCGCTTGCGGTTGCAGCCGCGGGCGGCTGGTTCCGATCGGCGCGCTGGTCGGCGATGCTCGGCGCCGCGGTCGGGTTGGTTATGCTGACTCGGTTCCTGACCGCCGTGTATTTTTCGATCATCTTCCTGGTCGCCTTCGCATGGATTCTCTCCCGGCCGCGAAGATGGAGCCGCTGTGCGCGGCTCCTCCTGTCGGCCGCCTGCGCGCTGGCCGTGTCGGGCTGGGCCCTATGGCGCGCGCGGCGCGTCATGTACGATTACTATTGGATGGGGCACATTGCGGGTTCGGAGCGGGCGCTGCGCGACTCGCATCTCGGCCTGGTTTCCTCGATGGCGAGGGTCTGCTCTGAGATTCTTCTCAGGCAGGTCGGATGGCGGGCGATGGCGCTGGGCCTTGCCGCAGCCGCCGCTCTTCTAGCGTGCAGGTGGATGTCCAGGTCGCGGGCCGGGCAGGCGCGAAATCCGGCTGCGGATGCGCGCGGAGCGTGGGCGATGGCGCTCCTCTTCGCCGCCGCACCGGCCGGCGTGCTCGTCCTTCACCCTGAGAAGGCTTCGGCGCCCTTCTCGATAATCCTCCCCGCGGCGGTGTGGGTGATGGTCCTTGCGCTCTCCCGTCTCTCGCGCCGGACTGGGCCGGCCTGCGGCGCCGCCACATTCGGGGCTGTCGCCCTCATGGGAGCGGCATTCTTCGGCGCGGGTCAGTTGGGAAGCGCGCCCCCAAGGGAGCTGGAGGCCGAATTTCGGGACGTGAACGCCCTCAGCGACTACCTGTATTTCCGCTCCGAGGAGGCTGGGCTTACGCACCCGCGCGTCGCCGTCACGATGGATGTCGACGCGCTCAGCGCGGAGATCTTCCGGCTCGTCGGCCGCGAGCGGCACCAAAGGCTTCTGCCCTTCGTTGCCACGCTGCCCACGGGGCTGTTTGCCACAACGCCTGAGATCGTGATGGCGCGCCTCGCGGAGAGCGACTTTGTATGCCTCGTCACGAGGGCGCCGATCAACTGGCCCTTCGATCGGCAGATGATGGCGATGCTGGCCGAGACGCGCGGCTGGTGCGACGGGAATCTCCGGCACGCCGGCGACTTGGAAACCGCCGAGTTTGCCGCTGCCGTCTATGAGCGGAAATCGCTGGCGCGCCCGCCCGGGGGCGGGGTGGATCTGAGGAGGATGATCGCCGACGCCTCGCAGGGGCCCGCGCATGCCCGGGCAAGGCCGCCGGAACGGCCCGTATTCCTGACTCCCGCGAGGCTGTCGTGGACGACCAAGGGTGAGCTGCGGTACGCGGTGAAGACGGCTTACAGCCCGGTCACGTTGCGGGCGGCGGCCCTGGCCGAGGGCCTCGGCTTTGATCCCCTGAGCGGGGAGATCCGGGGTTTGTTTCCCCGCGAGGGGGTCTTTGAGGTGACCCTGGCGGCGGAGAACGAAAGGGGAGTGAGCCGGCGGGCGGTGTCGTTTCGCGTGACGGGTGCGTCCTGGGACGCGGAGATTGACCCGCCAAGGGAGGCCAGGGTGGGTATTCCGGTCGACATCGGGTTCGGCGCGTTCGACGTGGACGGCGGGCTCAACTACATCGACGTGACGGACCTGACTACGGTGACCTCCCTCGGCCGCGTCGTGCCCGACAGCGAGCAGCACGCGATCTGGCAGGGCCATTTCGAGCTGACGTTCGCCGGGGCCGGCCGGCACACGGTGCAGTTCAGGTTCGTCCGATATGATCCCGGCAGCAGGGAGCCCTACGTCTTCGTCGACCGGACGTGCGCTGTCGACGTCGCCCCCTGAGATCAGCGCATCTGCTCCGGCTCGGCGCGGAGCATGTCGGAGAACTCCTGGTTCTCGCCGCCCATGCCCCAGACAAAGTCGTAGTTGCTCGTTCCCGCGCCGCTGTGGATGGACCAGGGGGGTGACAGGACGGCCTCGCAGTCGTGGACCACCAGGTGGCGGGTCTCCTGGGGTTGCCCCATGAAGTGGAACACCGCGCTGCCCGGCCTGATGTTGAAGTAGAGGTACACCTCCGAGCGGAGCATGTGGGTGTGCGGGGGCATCGTGTTCCATATGCTCCCCTGGGCCAGGCGCGTCACGCCCATCACGACCTGGCAGGTGGCGAATGCGCCGGGATGAATCAGCTTGTAGAGCGTGCGCTCGTTGGCGTTCTCCCTTCCGCCGAGCTGCTCGCCGCGCGCGCCGAGGAACACCACGTGCCTGGAGGCGTGCTTCGCGTGGGCGGGATAGCTGAGGAGCCAGAGGCGCGCGGGCTCCGAGGGGGAGAGCGAGCGGAACGTCACCTCGCTTGATCCCCGGCCCAGGTAGAGGGCGTCCAGGTTCCCGAGGCTGTATTCCGTTCCGTCCACGCGCACCAGGCACGGCCCGGCAAGGTTGACCAGCCCGGCCTCGCGGCGCTCGAGGAGGAATGCGCTCTTGAGCTCGGGCGGGTTCGGAAGCGGGATCGGCGTCTCGCGGGGGCATATTCCGCCGAGTATCGTGCGGTCCGTTTCCCAGTAACGCAGCCGGGCCTCCCCCTTTTGGAACAGGCCGGCGACAAGGAATTCCGCTCGCAGGGCGTCCGGGGCCAGCGCCGGGACTGTCCGGGAATAGACGCTTGGGTGCACATCCATGGGGAATTGTTTTTGGGGACTTCCTGGGCGTGAATTTGCCTTGTTTATCGGGGCGCGACGGCCAGAGTGATAATGTTCACTAATGAACCACATATTCATAAGTGAACGACCGTCTCACTGGCAATCCAAATAGGGGCCAGGGCCCCCGGCATCCACATCCATGACCCGCGTCCTTCTGACGACCACATCCTTCCAGGACACACCCGGAGTCCACCACGACCTGCTGGCCAAGGCGGGCTTTGAGATCGTCCGCGAGCGCGGCCCGCTGCCCGAGCCGCGCATGCTTGCGCTCGCGGGCCAGTTCGATGCCTGCCTCTGCGGCGACGACGCGTTCACCAGGGCCGTGATCGAGAGGTCGCTGCCGCGCCTGAAGGTCATCAGCAAGTACGGGATCGGCCTCGACAAGATCGACGTCAAGGCGGCCACGGAGCTCAGGGTCCCCGTGCTCTTCACGCCGGGCGTCAACCACACGACCGTCGCCGAGCACACGTTCGCGCTCCTCCTTGCGGCGGTGCGCAACGTCGTCCTGGAAGCCAACCACGTGGCCCAGGGGCGATGGACGCGCGTCACGGGGACCGAGCTCTTCGGCAAGACCCTCGCGGTTGTCGGCCTTGGGCGGATCGGCAAGGAGGTCGCGGTTCGCGCGAGGGCATTCGGTATGGGCGTGCTTGGTTACGACGTGTACTGGGACCAGGAGTTCGCCCGGCAGCACGGCATCTCCCGAGTGGAGTCCCTCGAGGATCTGCTGCGCGCCGCGGATGTCATCACGCTGCACACAAGCCTCACGCCGCAGACGCGCCACCTCATCAATTCCGGGAACATCGGGCTTCTCAGGCACGGCGCCGTCATCGTCAACTGCGCCCGGGGCGAGCTCGTCGAGCTCGGGGCCCTGGTCGGGGCGCTCAAGTCCAAGTCGATCCTGGCCTATGCGGCGGATGTCCTCGACGAGGAGCCGCCGCCGCCGGATTATCCGCTTCTGGGCCTGCCGAACGTGGTCCTGACCCCTCACATTGGCTCGCGCACGTTCGAGAGCGTGCAGCGCCAGGCCACCTGCGCCGTCGAGAACCTGACGCGCTTCCTCGCCGGAAAGCCGCCGATCGCGCAGGCGAACCGGTTCTGATGCCGGAGGCGGGCGCGCTCGGCGCCTTCCTCAGCGCACCACGCGGGCGCCGCCGCCCTTGATGAGGTTCTCGACTTCCTTCTGGGTGGCCATCGAGGTGTCCCCCGGCGTGGTCGATGCGAGGGCTCCGTGGGCCGCGCCGTAGTCGACGGCGGCCTGCGGGCCGCCGCCCGAAAGGTACCCGAACGCCAGGCCGCTGGCAAAGCTGTCCCCTCCGCCGACCCGGTCCAAGATCTCCAGCTCCGGGTACTTGCGGCTCTCGTGGAACTCTCCGTCATGCCAAAGGATGGCGCTCCAGTCGTTCACCGTGGCGCTGATGACCCGCCTGAGGGTGGTGGCCGCCACCCTGAAGTTCGGGTACGCGCGGACGGCGGTCGCGATCATGGCCTTGAAGGCGCCCGAGTCTACCTGGCTGAGCTTTTCGTCGGCACCCTCGACCTTGAATCCCAGCGAGGCCGTGAAGTCCTCCTCGTTCCCGATCATGACGTCGACATGCTTTGCGATCTCCCGGTTGACCTCCTGGGCCTTCTTGAGTCCTCCGATGCTCTTCCAGAGCGAGGGCCTGTAGTTGAGGTCGTAGGAGACCACGGTGCCGTGCCTCCTGGCCGCCTGGACCGCCTCGACCGCAAGCGCGGCGGTCGACTCGGACAGGGCCGCGAAGATCCCCCCCGTGTGAAACCAGCGGACGCCCCGCTTGCCGAAGATCAGGTCCCAGTCGAAATCCCCCGGCTTCAGCTGCGCCGCGGCCGTGTTGCCGCGGTCGGGGACGCCGACCGCGCCCCGGATGCCAAAGCCCCGCTCCGTGAAATTGAGGCCGTTCCTCACCGTGCGCCCGATGCCGTCGTCCGGGCGCCACCGGATGAAGTCGGTGGCCACGCCGCCCTGCATGATGAAGTCCTCGATCAGGTGCCCGACCTCGTTGTCCACGAAGGCCGTGCAGACGGCCGTGCGCAGGCCGAAGCACTTGCGCAGCCCGCGCGACGTGTTGTACTCGCCGCCTCCCTCCCACGCGGTGAAGCTGCGCGCGGTGCGGATGCGGCCCTCGCCGGGATCGAGGCGGAGCATCACCTCGCCAAGCGACACCTGGTCGAAGGCGCATTCAGAGGAGGGTCGGATCTTCAGGCTCATGGTGGCAGGGGGTTGGAGGACGGGGGAGGGCGCGTCAGATCACCACCGAGTGCGCGGAAGAGCGCGGCCAGCGCGGGCGGCCCGCCTCGAGCGCGAGCTCGTTGAAGGCCTCCATCTCGGCCTCGGTGAACAGGAGGCCGCCGGCGGACGCGCTCCTCCGCGCCCACTCGGCCTCGGGCTGGCCCGGGAGCATGCAGCTCTCGTTTCCATGGCCGAGGATGTCGCCGATGACAGCCTTGATGTTCGATGCCTGGTTGCGCCCCTTCGCGAACGCACCGGCGCTGAGCGCGTCGGGATGGATCGCCTGGAAGAAGAAGGTGCACGTGTGCTTCTCGTCCGGCTCCCGGTCCCAGCGGTTGCGCAGCGTGGGAAGGGAGCCCCCGATGGAGGCGCCGACGATCTCGTCGATGAGGGAGAGTCCGTAGCCCTTGTGCCCCCCGAAGGGCAGCAGCGACACGGCCTGGTGGGGATCCACGGTGGGGCTGCCCTTGCGATCGAGGGCGGCCAGGGGCGGAAGCGGCAGGCCCTCGCGCTTGAGCTGCTGCACCCGGCCCATCGCGATGACCGACGTCGCCCAGTCGATGACGATCGGGAACCCGATCGCCTGCGTGGTCGGGAATCCCCAGGAGTGGGGATTGGTGCCGAGGGTGGGGAACTTGCCGCCGAACGGGACAACCTCAGCGAGCGCGGCGGTGCAGTTGGTATAGGCGATGTACCCGCGTCGCGCGGCGTCCATAACGTAGCCTCCGCCCCAGAGGTAATGGAAGGCGTTGTCGACCGAGACCGTCCCCACGCCGTAGCGGTCTGCCAGCGCGATCGCGGCGTCCATGGCCCTGTAGGCCGTGGGCTGGCCCAGCTTCCGGTTCGCGTTCCAGGCCCTCGCGGCCTCGAAGCGCGAGGGGACCTCCTCGATCGCCGCACCCGGGACGCAGCCTTTCGAGCCCGAGCCAAAGAGGTGGTCGAGGTGGAGGGCCTTTATGGCGTTGTGAGTCCGTATCCCGTGCCGGGAAGCCTCGGCGCAGAGCCGCGCGCCGTCGGCCGCCTCGTCGGGAAGGTAGCCGCGGTGCCGGTAGACCGCCTCGGTGAGGGCGTTGTGCTGCGGCTCGGGGACTATGAAGTAGGTGTCCGACATCGCTCGACCCTTCAGGCGGCGGCCGCGGCCGCCGCAAACTCCCTGGCGCGCGCCGTCACGGCCGCCCAGTCGCGCGCCTTCAGCGCCGCCGGCTCCACCAGGGCGCTGCCGGCCGCCGTCGCGAACGCCCCCGCCCTGAGGAAGTCGCCGAGGGTGCGCGTGGTCACGCCGCCGGTCGGCAGAAAGTCGAGCTTTGGGAACACGGCCCTGAGCGACTTGATGTACGCGGGCCCGAAGAACTCGGCCGGGAATATCTTGATAAGATCGGCGCCGAGGTCCGACGCGGCCGCGATCTCGGTGGGCGTGAGCGCGCCGGCAAACACGGGAACTCCCAGCTTCTGGCAGGCCATGATGACACCGGGGCGAACGGCCGGGGTGACGATGAAGCGGGCGCCGGCTGCCACGCCCGCGCGCGCCGTGTCGGCGTCGAGGACGGTCCCGAGCCCGAGCATGACCCCGGGCAGCTTCCGGGACACCTCCGCCACCAGGTCGATCGCGCCCGGCGTGGTCATCGTGAGCTCGATCACGTTCAGCCCGCCTTCCGAAAGGGCGCGGGAGCAGTCCAGGAGGCTCTCCGGGCCGTCCGCCCGGATGAGGGCGATGACCTTTTCCGAACGGATGCGCTTTAGGATTTCAGCTTTGGACATGGGAGATCGGCGAGGGCGTTTCGGGGAAGTGCGCCGGGCGTCAGTCCGCGTCGGAGTAGCCGAGCAGGCGGGACGCTTCCCTCGCGACGGCGCGCACCTTGGCTGCGACCTCGGGGATCCTCTTCTCCGGCATGCGCACGGTGGCGGCGGTTATGCCGATCGCGGCGACGACCTTGCCGTTGGACGAGAATATGGGCGCCCCGACGCAGCGCACGCCCGAGTGGCATTCCTCGTTGTCGATGCTGTAGCCCCGCCTGCGCGTGAGCTCGATCTCGCGCTCCAGGTCGCCCCGCCTGGTAAGCGTGTGAGCCGTGTGGCGGTAGGGAGGCTCCGCCTCGTGGAATCTGGCAAACTGGTCGGCGTAGATATAGGACAGGAAGATCTTCCCCGTGGCGGAGCAGTGCAGATCGGCCAGGAAGCCGGCCGGGGAGGCGACCCGGAGCGGGTGGGGGCTGTCGTTCACCGCGATGATGAGCGAGCGCTCATTGCAGGGGATGGCGAGGTGGGAGGTCTCGCTCGTCTGAAGCGTGAGCTTCTCGAGCAGCGGCAGGGCGAGCTTGCGGATGTCGGTGCCGGCGAGCGCCGCATTGCCAAGGTGGATGAGGGCCGGCCCGAGCACGTAGCGCCCGTCGTTCTTCTGGACCAGGCCCTCGATCTGGAGCGTGGCGGTTATCCGCATCGTCGTGGTTACCGGTATGCCGAGCATGCGGGCAATCTCCGACGCCTTCAGGCCGCCCGGATGGCCCCTGAGCAGCTTCAGGGTGCGGCAGGCATTGCGCAGGTTGGGTATGACGTAGCGCTCCACGGAGGCATTCGGCCCGGGGCCGCCCGGGTACCGGCTCGCCGGGGCGGAAATGGCGGGGGCAGGGTTCTGCCTGGAAAGGGGGGGCATGGCGAATCTCCGGGCTATTTTCTTATTGCCGAGGATACTGTTCACCTATGAATTGCAAGTTCATTAGTGAAAGTTGAGGATACTCCGCCGGGCGCCTCGCGATCGATGGCTACAGCGAGCGCAGCTTGGCGCTTCCCGGAGTCCTCCGATCCATGCAGCTTCCGCACCTCGATGAAAACTGACCCCTATCTTGAAACCCTGTTCGGGCTCAAAGACCGCGTCGCGGTCGTGATCGGGGGCACGGGCGAGCTTTGCGGGGCGATGGCCGAGGGACTCGCGGCCGCGGGCGCCGAGGTGGTCCTGGTGGGCAGGAACGCCGAGAAGGCGAGGGCCCGCCTGGAGAAGATCGCAGCCGCGGGCGGCCGGGGCTGGTTCCACGCCGCCGAGGCCACCAGGAAGAGCGACCTGGAGGCGCTGCTCGACGCGGTCCTCAAGAGGTCGGGGCGCGTCGACATCGTGATCAACGGCGCCGGGATGAACTCGCCGACCCCGTTCTTTGAGATCTCCGAGGAGGAGTTCGACCGGATCGTGGGCGTCAACCTCAAGTCGGTGCTCCTCGGTTGCCAGGTCTTCGGCAAGTACCTCGTCGAGCGGGGGCAGGGCGGGTCGGTGATCAACATGGGGTCTATGTCGGGCTTCGTGCCGCTTTCACGGGTGTTCACGTATTCGGCGACAAAGGCCGCCGTGCACAACCTGTCCAAGAACCTCGCGCGCGAGTGGGCGCCGCACCGTGTGCGGGTCAACACGCTCGTGCCCGGGTTCTTTCCCGCCGAGCAGAACCGGAAGGTTCTGACCCCCGAGCGCGTCGCCAGCATCATGGTGCACACGCCGATGAAGCGCTTCGGGAACGCCGAGGAGCTGGTCGGCGCCGTCCTGCTTCTGGCCAGCGAGCGGGCGGGTTCCTTCATCACCGGCTCGGAGCTCGCGGTGGACGGCGGCTTCAATTCGATAAGCATCTGATCCACAACGTGAAGCGCATCAACCGCTTTCTCATCCAGCACGGGCTGCCGATCGCCCGCAACCCGTGCGTCAGCCCGGACTTCTGCCTGGACTGGCAGGCCCTGCGGAAGAAGCTCTCGGGCGCGGGCGCCAAGGGCCTTATCCGCCACGCGAAGTCGGCCTTCCTGACCGCCGCGGGTTCCTGGGAGCTCGTGGAGGACCCTGAAACGGGCGACTGCGCCTGGGGACTGCAGCCCTCCGACCCGGCGGGCGCCCAGGGAGCGCTCCAGGATGGGTCGGCGTCGGGCGAGGCCCACTATTTCCCGGCCACGTGGGAAAACCTGCTCCGGCTGAAGAACCTGGTCCAGGAGCACGATCCGGAGTCCACGATCTTTCCGTCGGGCGCGGGCAAGCTGGGGACGAGCACGCTCGGCATCGGGGCGCGCTTCACGACGCTCCATTGGCCGGCCGTGGAATGGGCGATGAGCGCGCTCGAGCTTGGCGTGACCGCAAACCAGAACAGCATCCCGCGCGAGCTTGTCTACGACGTGGATGCGATGCTCGACGGGCGCCTGGACACCGTCCCGTTCCCGTTCATCGGCACGAACGTGCCCGAGGGGCATCAGGGCCAGAGCGTCGAGGGCATGAGCCACGGATGCGTGCTTTCCAAGCTCAGGCACGGGTTTCACCGGCGCCGCATCCCCTGGAGCTTCAACGCCGACCATCAGCCGATTGGCGGCGCCTTTGACGCGCGCGAGGACGCGCTGGTCGCCGGATGCCTGCTGGCGAGCTACATAACATTCGACCTTTCGCCGGAGCTTGCGCTCGGGCGCCCCGCGGGGCTGGAGGAGATAGACCGGGGCATCGTCGAGGCCGTGCGGGCCCGCGTCTCCGCCGCCGGGCTCTCCCTGGAGGACGGAGCCTTCAGCGCCCTCCTTTGCGCGGTCTGGCCGGCGCTGCAGAAGATGAAGCGCCGGGATGAGAAGTACCGCGGCGCGCGGGAGCGGGCGTTCACGATGCCGGTGGGCCGGCGGTACCTGCGCGAGCTATCCATCGATGAGCTGCCCGGCCTGACGACGCCCGAGACGACCGCGGTCATGCTGGCCCTGTGCTCGGCGCTTGAAATGCCCGTCAACTTCATAGCGCCCGCGTTCGGATTCCAGAAGAACATGCCCTATCCCGACAATGCCCGGCTGCGGGCGCTGGTCGAGAGGCAGTGGTCGGTGGCCCGGAGCTTTGGCGCGAGCATCGGCTTCCACTCCGGGTCGGGGAAGTCCGCGGAGAACTACCGGGTCATGGGGGAGGTCACGGGCGGGTGCCTCGAGATAAAGACCAGCGGACGCTACACCTACGAGATGGGAGTCGCGCTCTTCCGCTCCGGGGATCCGTCCGACAGGGCGCTCTGGGGCGAATGGTACCGCTTCACGCTCGAGCTCGCGCTCGCCGGGGCGTTCAGCGCCGACCCGACGGAGAGCAAGATGGCGCGCGCGTTCCTCGCCGATTCCCTGTCGAAGGCGGGCGTGACGGGCGACGTCTTCTCGACGCCGGGCGGCTGCAGGGCCGCCGTGGAGGCGCTCGGGCCGAGTCCCGACCGCATGTTCTTCTTCGAGTACAACTTTCTCTTCGTGCTTGCGGCAGGCGGGAGGGCCGAAAAGGCGGCGCTCGGCGACCATTCGGGCGCCGGCTACGCCCAGCGGGCGCGGTTCTACTCGATCAGCCCCGAGGCCCGGCTGCTTTACGCCAAGGGCGTGGCGGCCTACATCGTGTTTCTCGCCGAGCACACGGGCCTCGTCTCGGCGGAGCGGTGCGCTGCCGTTCGCAGGCTCCTTGACCGCATCGGCTCCCACGACGAGTTTCTGAGCGAAATTTCACGATGAAGGCGTTCATAAACGAGGATTTCCTCCTTCAGTCCGACGCAGCCCGCGAGCTGTACCACGGCTACGCCGAGGGGCAGCCGATCTACGATTACCACTGCCACGTCCCGCCGCAGCAGATCGAGTCCAACCACCAGTTCGCGGATCTCGCGGAGATCTGGCTCGGGGGCGACCACTACAAGTGGCGGGCGATGCGCGCCAACGGCGTCGACGAGCGCTTCTGCACCGGGGACGCGGCGCCCCGCGAGAAGTTCGACGCCTGGGTGGCGACGCTGCCGCACGCCCTCGGCAATCCCCTCTACCATTGGTCGCATCTCGAGCTGGCGAGGTACTTCGGGATCGGCGGGATCATAGGCCCGGCGACCGCCGACGCGATCTGGACAGGGGCGAACGCGAAGCTTCCCTCCCTGCGGGTGCACGACATCCTCGCGGCCAACCGGGTCGCGGTCATCTGCACGACGGACGACCCGGCCGACTCCCTGGAGACCCACGAGAGGATCCGGCGGTCGGGGCTCAAGACGCGCGTGTACCCCGCGTTCAGGCCCGACAGGGCGCTCGGCGTCGCCGACCCCGCGGCCTTCAACCCGTGGGTCGAGCGGCTGGCCGGGGCGGCGAGGGCGAAGGTGCGCTCGTTCGACGACTTTCTCGGCGCCCTGAAGACCAGGCACGACGACTTCCACGAATTCGGCGGGCGGCTCTCCGACCACGGCATGGAGGCGGCCCTTGCGGAGCCGTGCACGCATGCGGAGGCGGACTCCGTCTTCAAGGCCGCGCGGGGCGGGCGGGCGGCGTCCCCGCAGGAGGCGGCGAAGTTCGGATCCTATCTCATGCTGGAGTTCGGCCGCTGGGACGCCCGGCGCGGATGGACAAAGCAGCTGCACCTGGGCGCGATAAGGAGCAACAACACGCGGCTGCTCGGCAAGCTGGGGCCGGACACCGGATTCGACTCGATCGGCGACTTCCCGCAGGCGCGCCCGCTGGCGCGCTACCTGGACGCCCTCGACGCCTCGGGCGAGCTCCCGCGCATGGTGCTCTACAACGTGAACCCCGCCGACAACTACGCCTTCGCCACGATGGCGGGGAACTTCCAGGACGGCTCGGTGCCGGGCAAGGTCCAGTTCGGAAGCGGCTGGTGGTTCCTGGACCAGAAGGAGGGGATAGAGTGGCAGCTGAGGGCGCTGGCGAACATCGGCCTCCTCGGCCGCTTCGTGGGCATGCTGAGCGACTCGCGCAATTTCCTCTGCTACACCCGGCACGAGTACTTCAGGCGCGTCCTCTGCAACCTCCTGGGCTCGCAGGTCGAGCGGGGGGAGCTTCCGGCTGATCCCGCCCATGTTGGCGGCTTGGTGAGGCGCATCTGCTTTTCCAACGCCCGCGACTTCTTCGGGCTCGAGCTCGACAAGGCGTTCCGCTGACCCTCGCGGCGGGCAGGGTCCGGCTAGAGGTCCGTGATCGTCCTGTGGCGCGGGACGAGGATCTTGATCACGGCCCAGGCGATCAGGTAGCTTGCGGCGCAGATCGCGAACATCATGCCGTAGGCGACGTGCGGGGCCGCGGCGAAGGCGTCGGCGAGGCGGCCTGAAAGCTTCTGCACCAGGACCCCGCCGAGGCCGCCCGCCATCGCCCCGATGCCGGTGACCGTGCCCACCGCCTTCTTTGGAAACATGTCGGACACCGTGGTGAAGAGGTTTGCCGACCACGCCTGGTGGGCGGCTGCGGCGATGCAGATCGTGGCGCAGGCCAGGACGGCGGCCATCCTCCCGAAACGCCCCGCGTCGCCGAAAAATTGGGTGCTCAGCACGACCATAGGGAAGACTGCGATCAGAAGCATCGCGCGCATGCGGGCCTGGTAGACGGGCAGCCCCTTCCTGATGAAGGTCATCGGAAGGCTCCCGCCGTAGATGCTGCCGATAATGGCGACGCCATAGACCGTGAAGGTCGGCAGGCGGACCTCCGCGGTCGTCATCCCGAACTGCTTCTGGAAATAGTCGGGCAGCCAGAAGAGGTAGAACCACCAGACGCCGTCGGTCAGGAACTTTCCCCAGAAGAAGGCCCAAGTCTGGCGATAGAACAGAAGCCTCCACCAGGGAACCTTCGCCCTGTCGCCGGATTGGTCCCGAATCTCCCCGGCGTCCAGGTCGCTGTTGATGTGGGCGAATTCGGCCTGGGAGAGCCGCCTCTGGTCGGCGGGGGTGTCGTAGAGCCAGAACCAGAAGATCAGCCAGACGAATCCCACCGCGCCCGTGAGGATGAACGCCATCTTCCATCCCTTTTCGTAGCCGTAGTGCACCAGGCACCAGGGAACGAAAAGGGCGGCGATCATAGCCCCCAGATTTGAACCGCTATTGAAAACGCCCGTGGCCAGGGCGCGTTCGCGCTTTGGGAACCACTCCGCCACGGTCTTGATCGAGGCGGGGAAATTGCCTCCCTCGCCGATGCCGAAGGCGCTCCGCACCACGATGTGCATGACGAGCAGGCGGCCCACGAAGGCGTTCAGGATCCCGAACACGGACCAGGCGACAAGCGACAGGGCAAGCCCCAGCTTGGTCCCAATCCTATCGATGACCCAGCCCGCGACCATCGTCATGCCTGCGTAGAAGAACGTGAAGGAGGAAGTCAGGTTGCTGTAATCCCCATTCGACCAGCCAAATCCTCCCTGAGCGACCGGGGTGCAGTAGTACTCCTTGAGGTAGCTGATGACCTGTCGGTCCAGATAGTTGAAAGTCGTCGAGAAAAGGAGCAGTCCGCAGACAATCCAGCGGTAGCTGCTGCGCTCGGGCCTGGCGGGGGACGGGCTTTGCGGCATGGGGTTTAGGCCCGGGAGGAAGGGGGTCTGCGATATGACAGCGAAAAGCGGGATGCGGAAAGCGAAAACCGGCCGGATCGGGGCCCCGGACGCCCGCAGCTCGCGTCCGCCTCAGACGAACGCCTTGCCGATCAGCTCCTGCGCCCACTGCGGAGGGCGCACGGGGCGGCCCTGGCGGTCCACGAAGGCGTGCACGGTGCTGCCGGTGGCCAGAAGCTCGCCGTCCCGGCGCACCTCGTACTCCAGCCGGATGCGAAGGAGCTCCCGCTCGCTGAGCACGGTCAGGATCTCGAGCGTGTCGTCGTAGACGGCGGGGCGCAGGAACTTGGCCGTGACCTCGAGGACGGGCAGGCGGAAGCCCTCCTCCTCGAGCTTCCGGTAGGATATGCCGATCTCCTTGAGAAGGGTGGTGCGGCCCACCTCAAACCAGGGCAGGTAGTTGGCATGGTAGACGATGCCCATCATGTCGGTCTCGGCATACCGGACCGTCACGAGGACCCGCGACCGGATCATCCCGACTCCTCCACCTTTGCAAACAGGGTGGAGGCGTTCTCCTGCCAGCAGTTGTGCGCGGCAAAGCTGCGTCCGGCGTCGCCGAGCCGCTTGCGCAGCGGAACGTCGTGGATGAGCTTCTCGAACGCGGCCGCGAGCTCCGCGGGACG
>Ga0265320_10002030_pt1 | contig 14271 bp, 10 predicted proteins | sample 4827metaG_FD_202087 | JGI IMG/M metagenome (GOLD analysis project Ga0265320, IMG submission 202087) | Rhizosphere microbial communities from Carex aquatilis grown in University of Washington, Seatle, WA, United States - 4-8-27 metaG | ecosystem: Host-associated > Plants > Roots > Rhizosphere >...
TGCCGAACCAGGGCTGGCTCCCCATGCGCATGAGGCCGCGGCGAATGTCGTTCTGGAAGACGATGACGACGATGATCACGGCGCCGGGGATCAGCGCGCCCATGATCGTGAGCAGGGTCGGCAGGTGGAGCTGCGCCGCGACCAGGTAAAGGACGAACACGAAGAGCAGCCCGATGCCGATCTGCATCGCGCGCGTGCCGCGCAAGACGAGAAGCGCGCGGTACACGATGTAGTAGACCGTCGCGACGTCCGCGACGTCCCGGAGACCGTCGAGCAGGCTCTTGCTCGCGAAGTAGTCGAGGATGCTAGAGAGCACTCCGGACCTCCTTCGGGGCAGGGCGCGCGGCCTGCATCACCGCGAGCGCTTGCCGCATCTCGCGGACGTCGTGCACGCGGACGATGTGGGCGCCGCGTTGAACGGCGAGGAGGCTCGCGGCGATCGTGCCGCCGAGCCGCTCTTCCGGCGGCGCGCCGTCCACCGACGCGATGAACGATTTTCGCCCCGGGCCGACGACGATGAAGGGGACGAGCGACGCGAACTCGCCGAGCCGCGACAGGAGCTCGAAGGATTGCCCCGCGTTCTTCGCGAAACCGAAGCCGGGATCGAACCAGACCGCGCTCTCGGGGAGCCCGGCTTCGATCGCGCGGGCGCGGGCGCGGACCCAGTCCGACCGCACGCCCCGGACGACGTCGGGATAATCTCCGTCGGGCCATTCTGAAAAGCCCGTCATCTTCGACATTCCGCCGCGCACGTGCGTCAGGATCAACGCGGCTCCCGCGCGGGCCGTGACGGCCGCGAGCTCGGGGTCGGCGAGGCACGAGACGTCGTTGACGATGCGGGCACCTTCACGAAGCGCGAACTCGGCGACTTCCGGGCTCGTCGTGTCGACGGAGACGAGGGCGCCGCGATTCACCGCGTGGCGGAGCGCGGGCGTGATCCGTTCGATCTGCTCGGCGGGCGGCACGGGGAGCGAACGCGGGCGCGACGATTCGCCGCCGATGTCCACGATGGTCGCACCCGCGTCGAGCACGGCGTCCACGCGAGCGACTGCGGCTTCGGAGGCGAGATACCGCCCGCCGTCGAAAAACGAATCGGGGGTCGTGTTCACCACGCCCATGAGCGCCGCGCCGCGTTCGACGACGGCAGACTCGATGATTGAAGAGAGCTCCGCCAACACCACTCCGAGTAGCTCCCGCTCGCCATCGAAGACAGCCCCGCGCCGAAAGCGCGGCTCCGCCTCTTCGGCGCCGCTCGCGCCGAAGCTTGGCTCGCACGGGAGCCGACATTTCTAGCGCTAGCAAGTCGAGCGCCTGCAAGCAAAGGATCTCGCTCGCGGTTCTCGTTTCCGTAAGAGTGGGGGGCCCGGACGCGGGGACGGGGACACGCCTCCTCAGTCCGAGTCCCCACTCTGCCGAGCGCGACGGGCCACGTGCCCATGCCTGACGCGCGGCGTTGCGGAGTATCCTAGGAGCGCGCTACGGTAGCTCGCGACTGGCGTTCGAGCCCCCCGCCGCGTCGCCACCGTCCTGGACCGAGCATGCTGCGCACCCGCGTGAGAGCTGGGCCGATCGAAGGGTTCATTCTGAGCCTGCTCGCGGCGTTCATTCTCACCGGCATTCAAGCGGGGGATCTGTTCGTCGAGGTCTGGGCACCGACGTGGGACCATCCGGTGCATACGGCGTTGCGCATCCCGTATGGCCCGCGCATCGTTCGCGATTCTTCCAGCGGCTCGAGCGAGCTCCGCTTCGAGAACTTTCGCGTCGTGGTCGCGCCGGGCACGGTGCTCACACGCAGCCGCGAGGACCATCGGGCCGCCCACCTCTACGAGTCGGTCCGGCGCCCGCCGCGGTGGGATCGCTTGGCCGGCGACTTCGTGATCTTTTTCACGCTGTCGATGGCGCTCACCGCCTACCTCAGAAAATTCGGGCAGTCGCGACTTCGGCTGATGCGCTCGCAGGTGGGCGTCCTTTTGTTGATCGGCATCGCGGCAGTGGCCGCGAAGCTGCTCCTCTTGTTCACCGCCTTGCCCGAATACTGGATTCCGATGGCGGCCGTGTCGCTGTCCGTTTCGACGAGCTTCGACCGGCGCACGGCGTTCGTCGTTTCGGTCGTCCTCTCCTTCGTCGTCGCGTCGCTGCTCCGGTTCGACCTGCTCCTCTTGACGGTGATGCTCACCCAGGGCCTCGCCGCGACGCTCACGCTCTTCGACGTGAAGCGCACGCGACACATGGTCTATTCCGGCGTGCTCGGCGGCGTGAGCGCGGGCGCGGTGCTCGTGTCACTCACCGTGATCATGGAAGGGGCGTTCGATTTCAGCGGCGACTTCGTGAGCCTGACTCAATCGCGGCTGGTCGCCTGCGTCGGGGGTGGGCTCGTGTCGGGGCTCCTCGCCGCCGTCTTCCGTTCGTCGGCGGAACGCCTGCTCGGGCACGTCTCGCGCGAACGACTCCTCGATCTCACCGACCTCGAACAGCCGCTGCTGAAGAAAATGGCGCGCGAGGCGCCGGGCTCGTGGGAGCACTCTCGCGCGATGGCGAACCTCGCGGAAGCGGCGTCGGCGGCCATCGGCGCGGACGCGCTCTTGACTCGAGTGGGCGCGTACTACCACGACCTCGGCAAAACGACGCAGCCCAAGTACTTCGTCGAAAACCTCGCGCCGGGCGAGCGCTCGCCCCACGACGACCTCGAGCCCGACGTCAGCGCGGACGCGATCATGGCGCACGTCGTGGTCGGCGCGAAGATCTTACGCGAGGGCGGCGTCCCGGAACCGGTCGTCGAGTTCGCGTACACCCACCACGGCACCCAGGTGGTCGAGTATTTCTGGAACAAGTGCCTGGAGCAGGGAAACCCCAAGCACCTGAGCCAACGGCACTTTCGTTATCCGGGCATGAAACCCGGAACCAAAGAGACGGCGATCCTCATGCTCGTCGACTCCATCGAAGCCGCGTCGCGGACGATCGATCCGCCCAACCGCGACCGATTCGAGACGATGATTCAACGCGTGCTCTTCACGAAGCTGAACAGCGGGCAGATCGATCAGTGCGGGCTCACGGTGGAGGATCTCCGTATCCTCGTCACGCGCATGACCGACACGCTCGTGAACATGCATCACCATCGCATCAAGTATCAATGGCAGGCGAAGCAGGCCGAAGAGTTCGGCGTGCCCGCCGAGGTCGCGCGCTCCTCGTCGCCGGATATTCAGATCAAGGAGAGCGTGCTCCCGAACTCGATCTCGCCGATGTCGAACGGCGACGGTTTCACTTCGCCCGCGCCGAACGGAGAGAAACCTTCGACCGTCGCGCCGACCCCGCCGCCCTCCGAGAGCGCGAAGGTCGAACAGAAGACCCCGCACCGACAGTGAGCGAGCCGAACGCCGCGCAACGGCGGGTGTCGCAAACCAGGCGTCGAGGTGCGGTCGCGTCGGGAAGTGCCGGGTGATCCGCTCCGTGTGGAATTAGCTGAAGAACAGAACGGGGTTGCCGTTTGGTCTGGGGTGCGCGCCCCTTTGACGACGGCATCGATCCCTCCGGTCAGCGCCGTGAGGTCGCGGACGGTCGAGGCTAGGGCCGATGAAATTCGCAAGCGGCCGTCTTTCATGGACTCGCTCGGGCCGCCGCGCCCCACGCTCACGTCGGCCACCGTCATCGAGCTTGGGCCGTTCGGCAGCACGCGCGTGAGCGCCGGCATCTTGAGCGGCGTCGCCGGCTTCGTCGACACGTCGGCGTTTCTCGCACTTTTCGGTCTGCTCCCGGCGCATCTCACCGGCAACCTCGTGACCGCGGGCGCGGCGCTCGGCACGAAGCAACACGTCGGGCTCTTCGGTCGGCTCTCCGTCGTGCCTTTGTTCATGATCGCCGTTGCGCTCGCGGCCATCGTCGCACGCGCGGCCAAGCGACGCGGTGCATCGATCCTCGCGCCCTTGCTCGCGTTCATGACGGTAACGCTAGCGGTCTTCGGCGCGAGCGGGACGCTCCTCAAGCGCTACGAAAGTTCCCCGGACGCCTGGGCGGTCATCCTCGTCGGTGCCGCGGCCGTCACTTCGATGGGCATTCAGAGCGCCTTGATGCGTGAAGTGCTCGGCAACCTGTGCCCGACGACGGTCATGACCGGAAACCTCACCCAGTTCACGATCGATCTCGTGAACCTCGCCTATTCGCTGGTCGATTCGGACCGCGAACAACGCGCCCGCGCACGAAGGCGGCTCCCAGGTCGGCTCATGAAATTCGGGCTTCCCGTCGCCAGCTTCACCTTCGGAGCGGGCCTCGGCGGTTATCTCACGAATCAGTTCGGCCTCACGAGCATCGCGCTGCCCACCGTCGTGGTCGGGTGCCTGACCGGCGTCGCGTGGCGTTCGAGCTCGGCCGTTTGAACGTCGCTCGCGCCGGGCTAAGCGAGAAAGTCAGTACCCGGATCAGAACCGTGGCTGAGTGCTGAATTTTCGAGGCCCTTGCCCCGTCGGGGCCTCGAAAATTCTCAGACGAATCTTGGATCCGGGGGACTAGAAGCCGACGTCGGGTTCGTCGCCGCCGTGCCCGCTCGGCTTGCCCGCGGGACGTTTCTGCTTCGAAGGATCGACGTGTATCGTGCGTTTGAGAGCCCCCGATATCGCCGACGCTTTCGTTCCGGCGACGGCCGCGGGGCGCCCGCTCGGGTCCGTCGTGGGATCGACGGCGGACGGCGCCGCGGCGAGCGCACGCACGACGGGCGCTTCCGAGGCCCCGGACTTCGACGCGGAGTCGATGCCGTCGTTCGGAAGGCCGGGCCGAGCCGCGAGGTGGCTCGAGCCGTCCGTTCCGCTATCCGATCCCGAAGCATGAACCCGCGCGGCGCCGTATCCGCCGGCCGCGACGAGGAGCGCCGCGCCGGCGAGCAGCGCGCTTCGCCAGCCGCTGGAGCGTGCCCGTTGGCCGCCGTTCGCGACGCTGATCGCCGAAGGGCCCGCGCTGATCGCCGGATCCGTCGACGTGGGCGTCGAGTCCCGGAGTCCTTTGGGCGGGGGAATGGTGGCTAGCTCCAGATCCTCTCGAGGCGAGGAGCCCTTCAAAAGGTAGTAGCAGCGCTCCGCCGAGATACGCGCGCGGCGAGGGCCGAACGGGTAGAGCGCGATCGCCAGCTCGGCGACGCTCTCGAAGCGGTCATTTCGATCCTTGGCGAGGCACCGTCGGACAATCTCTTCGAGCTCGGGCGGCGCGTCGGGAAGGCGCGAACGGAGCGGCGCAGGATCCTTTTCGAGGATCGTCGCGCTGAGTTGCATCAAGGACGGCGCGTCGAAGGCCGCGGTGCCCGTCAAGAGCTCGAAGAGCACGCAGCCGAGCGACCAGATGTCGGTGCGCGGGTCGACCTCGATCCCGCGGATCTGCTCGGGCGACATGTATACCGGCGAGCCGAGCGGCGCCATCGTGCGAACGAGCGGCACGCCACTGTCGAACGCCGATCCGGTGAGGGCGACCTTCGAGATGCCGAAGTCGAGCACCTTGATGATGTCCACGCCTTGCGCGCGGTGAGTCAAAAACAGATTTTCCGGTTTGATATCGCGATGGACCACGCCGAGCACGTGAGCTGCAGCGAGCGCCTCGCAGGTCTGCATGACGTACTCGACGGCTCGCTTCACCGGTAGCGAGCGCTCGACGCGCAGGAGGTCACACAGGTCGGTGCCCTCGAGGTACTCCATCACGATGTACGGGGTACCGTTGTCGAGCGAGCCCACGTCGAAGACGCGCGCCACGTACTCGCTCTTGATCCGCACCGACGCTTGCGCCTCGCGTGAGAAGCGACCGACGATTTCCGGATTGCTCATCGCCTGAGGTCGCAAGAACTTCAGCGCGACGGTTTCGCCGAGCTCCATGTGGAGCGCGGACACGACGAACCCCATGCCGCCGGTGCCGATGAGTCCCTTGACCTCGTACTTCGCGCCGATGATGTCGCCGGCCGAAAACGGGAGCTCCAGCGTCTCGTCTGGAACAGGGACGAGCTCACTAGAATCCAGTACCTCCCAGGAGGGCCTCTTTGACATGCCTGACTTCCCATACGTCGCCCCGGCCGGCGTCTTTAGACCCCGGCGGACTCAATCAAGGGCGCTAGGGCGGGCATCCAGTGTAGGCACCGTTCTTCATCATGGTCTCGATGTCGTACGTGAGGCCGGAGCTGCCGAACGCCGGAGTCGGAGTTCCTCCGTTGATGCACCACATTTCGATCCGCCCTCCGACAACCTCGCCTGTCTTGTCCCACGCCAAGGGTGCGAAGGTGCCGATAGCGGTAATCGGGCTACCGGAAATCAGCTGCTGGAACGAGGCGAGGATCTGAGTGCTCTGGATCGTGAAGGTGCTTCCCCCACCGGTCAGTTTCGAGAGACCCGAGGAGATGCCGGCGCCGGTGACGTTCGTCGCTCCCGTCGCGGCCATGGCGTAGGCAATCGCGTACGTGGCGTCGTAGGACTGCCCCATTCCGGAGATCTTCGCGGACGTTCCCGGATAACGCGCCAGGTAGTCGACCTGGAACTCGGAGTAGACCGGCACGGACTCAGGCTCCGGGGTAACGCCGGTGCCACGGACGCGGTGGCGCAGATCGTCGTTGCCGGTGACCGCCGTGATCAGCTCGGGGACCTTCACCGAATCGATGAGCACGTAGTAGGGGCGATTGCTCGGGCCAGCGTCGCCGCCCGGTGCCGCAGCCCATCCCTTCTCGAGGGGCACCATGACTTCGGTGATCGCCTCGGCAGTTCCGGCGAGAACGACGATATCTGGCGCGAACTTCACGTACTGCGCGACGACCGCATCCTGGTTCGGCTGCTTGAAGTCGTAGCCGGTTTCCTGGACGTTGGAGCCGAGATTGTCGGCGAGGGATTTCCCGTTCAGGGTGAGCGAGTTCAGCGCGGTGCGCGTGCCGACGCCGAGCGCGTCGTTGCGGAAGATGACGCCGAGCTTCACCGTGGTTTCGTTCCGCGCGTTCTTGAGCATCGTCTCGAGGTCGTTGATCTGGCTGATCATCAAGGGCGCGCGCTGAACGTCCGTCGGCACCATGAGCCAGGTCAGGTTGTTGTCGACGAGATCGCCGATGCTCGAAGCGACGCCCGTGGGACTGATGACCAGCGTTCCGGCCTTGGCCGTGAGTCCGTTCGAGACGTCGATCGTATCCTGGCTGGTGTTGGGCCCGACGATCGCCGGCACGCCGAGATCGTTCACGAGGTGTCCGGCGGCGCGGAGCAGATTCGTCGACTCGTCGCAGGACACCATCACGAGCGGACGGTCGGAGCCCGCGGCCTGGCCGAGCGGCACGCCGCCGGCGTTGTCGATCTCTTCGACGGCGAGGGTCGCGCTCTGCTGGCGCGGCAGATTCGTCGCGCCCTGCGTGCCCTTCGTCGAGAAGAGCGAGCCGATGATGATGGCGTTGTCGTTCGTGTAGTCGCCGGTAACGTAGCTGCAGTCGACCGAATACAGATTCACGCAGTGCTTGACCGCGCCGGTGCACACGGCGGGCACGGTGCCGCCGTCCCCGGCGTCCGCGGCGAGCCGGGTCGCGAGAGCCGTGCATTCGTTGTTCGTCGTGCACGTGGCCGACGCGTCGGTCATGGCGGTGCCGCCTCCGCTGCCACTCGCTCCCCCGCTGCTATTGCCGCCGCTCCCTCCGCTGCCGCCGCTGCCTCCGCTCGGATTGCCGCCGGTCCCGCCGTCCTTCGACGCTTGCTCGATCGATAGCTTGTTGAGACCGAGGATCGAGTCGCAGCTCGTATTCGAGATCCCGAGTGCAAGGACGCAGAGTCCTGCCACCGAACGCCATTGTTTCGCTCGCATGTCGTCGCTTCCGATGATTCGAGGGGTTCGATGGCGCCGCGCAGTTGCGGTCCAGCGCAGAGTCTCGTCCTCGTTTAGCAGCGTAGACGATTCCGCCGATGTCGGCAGCTTCCTCGCGGAGCCTCGCTGACGGAATGCGCTCGGTGCTCGGGCGCGGCCTCGCGGGCGCCCAAAGACAACACCCGCCGGCCGGATCGACAACCCGGCGGATTCGAATTGGCCCCCATGGGGGATCTTTCGTCCGTGCATCCGTCACGACCGCGACGATTTCGATGCGAGGCACCAGCGAGGTTCGACCTCGGTGCTCGTCGTGGAATGGATCTCGACCGTGAATGGATGCGAGGATCCGACAATGGTTCATCGCACGGCGATTCGCTTTCATCGCGTCGGGCAGCGCGTCGGGCCGGCTCGTCGGGCGCTCGCTCGCGCCTCGCTTCTCATGGTGGCGCTCGTCCCCGTGGCGGCGCACGCCGAAGACGATAGCGCGGCCGACGTGGCGGCCGCGCGTTCGCTCGCCGTCGACGGCGTCAAGCTGGCGCAATCGGGACATTGCGACGACGCGATCGACAAGCTCGAGCGCGCGGAGAAGCTGCACCACTCGGCGATCGTCCTCGAGCACCTCGGCGAATGTTACGTGACCCTGGGCCGGCTCGTGGACGGGACCGAAGCGCTGCGGAAGGTGCTGCGCGAGCCCGTCCCGCCCGACGCGTCCGCGACACTCAAGAAGGCGTACGAGCACGCGCAGACCGTGCTCGACGCGACGAAGCCGAAGATTGCGGCCCTGACGATCTCGGTGAACGTCGGTGCCGACGCGCACCCGACGGTCACCGTCGACGGCGAAGCCGTGCCGCCCGCGCTCATCGGCGCGGATCGCCCGACCGATCCCGGCGATCACGTGGTCGAGGCCACGGCGGCCGGCTACCTCAAAGCGTCGTCACACGTCAGCGTGGGGCCCGGCGAGAAGCAGAGCGTGTCCCTCGAGCTCGACGTCGATCCCGAAGCGGCGAAAGCCGCTCTGGCTGCCCAGGAAGCTGCGCCGGCGACCGCCCCCGCGGTTCCCACGCCGGGTGCCGAATCGCCCGCGACCGCATCCGTCCTCGACTCGAGCCAGACGGGACCGCCGCCTTCGCCGCCGAACCACGTCGCGGCTTACGTCTCGTGGGGCATCGGCGCCGCGGCGCTCGGCGTCGGCACGGTGTTCGGGATTCTCGCGATGAACGGCAAGAGCAAGCTCGACTCGCAGTGCAACGGGAACACGTGCCCTCCCGACGCGAGCGATCGGCTCGACTCGTCGAAGCGCGACGGCAACATCGCCACCATCGGATTCAGCGTCGGCGCGGTGGGCGCGGTGCTCGGCACCGTGCTGTTTTTCACCGTCGGCCAGGGCTCGCACGGCGGCGCGGATTCGGCGTCGTCGAAGGCCGCCCCGGGCACGTTCTCCGTCGGTTCGCGCGGAACGAATTTCGCTCTGCAATTCTGAACGCGAACAGTCTGAACGCGAGCGCCCTTGGACGCGAACGCTCACAGTCGCGGCGCGGGGCCGCCGCTCCGAGCGACTCGCGGGCCGTCCGCGGGAAGCGTCAGCTCGACGGTGTGAAAGCCCGGCTCGTTGCAGCGGTGATTCGGATCGATCACGAGACTGCCCGTCGCGCTCGAGCCGGCGCGCGCCGCGGTGATGTTCCAGGCTCCGACGCCGAGATAGGCGCGATAGCACGGTGAAAACTCGACGCGCTTGCCGTTCGATTCGGCCACGACGCGGGCGTCGCACACCGGGTGAGACGCGCCGCTCGTCCACACCGTGACGTCCACCGGTTCGTCGCAGGAGTACGCGAGGACCGCTGCGCCGACCCCCACCACGCCCACCCCGGCTCCGACCAGCGCGACGCCACAGCTCGTTCCCGCGAGCCCGAGTACCGCCGCGGCGATCGTCCAACGACGATGTCTAAGACGATTCGACATCCACGATCCATTCTCGACGTGCCCACTCGTGAAACCATCGACCGACCGACGTCTGAATGACGGCAGCGTCGTCGGGAAAACGCTCGGCGACCGCCTCGCACGCGGCGAGGAGCGGCTCGCCCTGGTGGAGCAAGCGAAGGAGAGCGGCCTCGACCGCGGTCACCTCGGTGTAGTGGAGGTTCCGGTCGCTGCCGCGATGAAGCACGAGGTGCGCCGGTTGCCGCTCCGGAATGGGCACGGGATTGTTGCTCGCCATGCGCAGCTTTCGCCGGAGCTCGACCACCGGGTAGCGAACGTCGAGGAGCGCGACGGCCGGCGCGAAGCGCATGCGCGCGTTTCGCCACGCCTCCGGCAATATGGCGGCGACGCGCGCTGGGGCGAGCCGCGACGCATCCTTCGCGTCGAAGATCTCGATGTATCGCCACTCGAGTCGCGCCATGTCGACCGCGAGCTCGTGGTGCTCGAGCCAGTCGCACCGCTCGACGTACGCCGGGAGTCGATCGCCGAGGTCGCGAAGCGACCACGACGTGGGAGCCACTTCGCCGAGGTACCCCTCGACGAGTCGCTCCCAGTCCTCTTGCCCGAGGATGCCCGAGAGCCCCGGGAAATCCTCGACGAGCGATGCCGTGTGGCGCAGCCAGAACTGCTCGCGGTAGATTTCGAGCTGCTCGGCCGGCGTGAGCCGATCGTTGCCGGCGATGTGCTGCGACGCCTCGACGCGCACCGTCGCGTCGAGCGGCAACGCGCGGTCGTGCCGGAGCAACGCGGCCATCCATTCCTGAACCTCGGCGAGATCGCTCACGCGGGTGTCTCGTTTCCTTGGTGGAGCGTCGGTTCGAAAACGGCTCGCCGGTTCATTCGCTTCTCGTCGAAATTTCGTCGAATGCCGCGTCACGCGGCCCCCCTTGGATCCACGGGCGGTCGTCGTCGGGCAGCGTTTCTCGCGCGAGGAGCGGCACTCGACGCTCTTCGGGGATCCCTCGCACGCTCGACTCGCGGACGCCGAGCGCGTCGTCGCGAATGCCGCGCGCCCGCTCCGCCTCGGCGAGCACCACGTCGAGCGGCGGAATCTCGTCGTCCCACTCGACGATGGTCGAGACCGGACCCGCGAGCTCGATCGTCTCGCGATAGAGATCCCACACCGGTTCGATGACCGGACCCCGGTGCGTGTCGACGATGTATTTGCCGAGGTTCGTGTGCCCGGCGACGTGCACCTGCACGATGCGCTCGTGCGGGACCGCTCGGACGAACTCGAGCGGATCGAAGCCGTGATTGTACGCGTTCACGTAGACGTTGTTCACGTCGAACAGAATTCCGATGTCCGCCCGTTCGACGATCTCCGACACGAAATCCCATTCCGCCATCGTGCTCGTCGCGAACGTGAGATAGCTCGAGGTATTTTCGAGCGCGAAGCGCACTTCGAGGTGGTCCTGGATCGCCCGCGCGCGCTCGACGACGACGCGCACCGCCTCTTCCGTGAAGGGCATGGGCAAGAGATCGTGCAGGTGCACGCCGCGTGCGCCCGAAAAGCAGAGGTGGTCGGTCACCCAGGCCGTCTTCGTGTACCGAACGAGGTCCTTGAGCTCGTTCAGATACTCGCGAGACGGCGGCGACGGTCCCCCGATGCCCATCGACACGCCGTGCAGCACGATCGGGTAGTTCTCGAGCACCCGGTCGAGGTGATGGCGCGGCTTTCCGCCGCCCACCATGAAGTTTTCGCTGATGACCTCGAAGAAATCCACCTTCGGGCGCCGCCGGAAAATCGCGGGATAGTGCGGCACTCGGAGGCCGATCCCGACGCCCAAATCGGGCTGTCCGAGGCGAGGCGAGTGCATGGGCGGACTATACTCTTCTCCCATGTCCTGGCCTCATCGGAGCCCTGCTGCGGCGTTCGCTCGGCGGCGCTCGCGACTCGACGCGCTGCTTTCCGGTCCGAAGGTGTTCGTCTCCGGTTACGCGCGCCCGAGAAATTTCGCGCACAACCCGTATCCGTTCCGAGCGGAGAGCCACTTCTTGTATTTCGTCGGCGCCAATCTGGAGGGCGCCGTGCTCGTCGTCGACGGCAAAGACACGGCCCTCTACGTGGAGCCGCCCCATCCCGACGATGCAATCTGGTTCGGCGAAAAGCCGACGCTCGACGAGCTCGCTTCGGACCTCGGGCTCGACGTGCGTCCGCTCGAGCGCTTCGCCACCACCGAGTCGGCCGCCCTGTTACCTCCGCAGGACGCCGAGAGCGCGTTCTTTTTGGCGGATCTGCTCGGGCGCGACGTCGAAGCCGGCGGAGGCGACGGCTTGGCGGGCCCCGATCTCGCGCTCGCCGACGCCGTCATCGAGCTCCGTCTCCAGCACGACGCCGCGGCGATCGAGCAGCTCGAGCTCGCGGCGAAAGTGACGGCGGAGGCCCACGCCGCGGGGTTCGCCGCGACGCGACCGGGCGTCCGCGAAGCGCTGGTCCGCGCCGCGATGGAGGCGGTCATCGTGCGAAACGGCATGACGACCGCGTACGGATCCATCGTGACGGTGCACGGCGAGATCTTGCACGCGACCACGCATCATCGCGAGCTCGGGCAAACGGATCTGCTCCTCGCCGACGTCGGCGCGGAGACTCCCGAGGGGTGGGCAGGCGACGTCACGCGGACGTGGCCGGTATCGGGCCGGTTCTCGACGACGCAACGCGAGCTCTACGAGGTCGTGCTCTCGTCGCAGCGCGCCGCGCTCGCGGGCGTGCGGCCCGGCGCGCGCTTTCTCGACGTCCACCGCGCCGCCGGTCGCGAGCTCGTCCGCGGGTTGGTCGAGCTCGGCGTCCTGCGCGGCGATCCGGCGGAGCTCTACGAGAGCGGAGCCGGCGCGCTGTTTTTTCCGCACGGCATCGGACACCTGCTCGGGCTCGACGTGCACGACATGGAGGACCTCGGCGATCGCGCCGGATACGCGCCGGGCCGCACGCGCGCGACGAGCGCGGGCGATCGGCTCTTGCGTCTCGATCGCGATTTGTCGCCCGGCATGTGCGTCACGATCGAACCCGGGTTTTACAAGATCCCGACGCTCCTCGACGACCCCGATACCGTGGCCGAGTGGTCCGGCGCCATTCATCGACCCACGCTCGACCGGTTCTCGGACGTTCGCGGCATTCGCATCGAAGACGACGTGCTCGTCACCGAGGACGGTTCGCGGGTTCTCACGCGCGCGATTCCGAAATATCCAGACGACGTCGAAGCCGCGATGCGCGCAAGCGTCTCGTAAAACGGCGCTTCCGGCGTTGCCAGGCGACGACGAATGCGCCGGCCACGAGCGCGCCTATCGAGACGTCGCGGTCGCCCGCGCCGCCGCTCACTCGGCAGCCGCACCCCGTCGTTTTCTTCGCCGGGGACGGCGTCGATCGCGCCGGCGGCGAAGACGAGCCGGAGCTCGTGCCCCCCGTACCGAGGTCGACGAGCCGCGTTCCCCCGTCGGGTACGACCGCGACGATGCCCGTGCCCGGATCCGCCGCGGGTTCTTTGCAGATCCCATTTTCGCAGGCGGCGCCTCCGGGGCACGCCGCGCCCGCGCACGGATCGACGCAGGTTCCCGGCGCCGCGCACGCCTGGCCCGCGGGGCAGGGTTGCGCGCCGCACCCGGGGGCGACGCAGCGACCACTGGTCTTGTCACATTCGAGCCCGGTCGGGCAGAGACGGCAGCCGCAAGGCGCGACGCAGACCCCTTGTTCGCAGACTTCGTCCCCTGCACACTCGACGCCGTCGCACGGATTTTCGCAGCGACCACTGCCGGGGTCGCAGTTCTGCCCGAGCGGACACGTCACGCCGTCGCACGCGGCGACGCAGTTTCCGGCGCGGCATACGGTGCCGACGTCGCAGGTCTTGTCCCTGCACGCCGCGTCGATGCAGAAGCCCCGGTCGCACACCGTCGTTCCCGGGCACGGGAATTCGCCGCCGAGACAGTTTCCGACGCACGTGCCGTGTTGGCAGACGTATCCGGGGTCGCAGAGGTTGCCGTCGTCGACCGTGCCGTTGCAGTCGTTGTCGACGTTGTCGCACTTCTCGGGGCTCGGCGTGACCGTCGGCTTGCATACCAGCGCGCCGCCGAGCCCGCACTCGGTGAGGCCCGGCTTGCAGAGCCCGAGCCCCGACGTTTGACAGGGCTGCCCACCGCCGGTGCAGGTGACCCCCTGAATCTCGAACACCTTGTCGTTGAAGTCGCCGTCGTTGCCGAACCACGTCGAGTCGTTCGCGCCCTCCCAATCTTCGAACGCGAGGTAGTAAGCGTTCGCCACCGTCGACGATTGGTAGGTGAGCGACATCTTCCAGTAGCCCGGCGTGCTGCACATCGAGCAAAAGACGTTGCGCCGGTACTCCGAGTAGTAGACCGGCGTCGGATCGGGGAGATTCTTCATCAAGGCGAACCCGACGAGCCCGCTCTGGTAGTTCGGATCCGAAATGATGTCGCCGCTCGTGATGACCTGGCCCACGGTCGCCGCGGCGGGGCCGATCGGGTGCACGACGGGAGTGGCGGTCGGGTCGGCGG
>Ga0265320_10002033_pt1 | contig 14258 bp, 12 predicted proteins | sample 4827metaG_FD_202087 | JGI IMG/M metagenome (GOLD analysis project Ga0265320, IMG submission 202087) | Rhizosphere microbial communities from Carex aquatilis grown in University of Washington, Seatle, WA, United States - 4-8-27 metaG | ecosystem: Host-associated > Plants > Roots > Rhizosphere >...
ACGCGCCCCGCGTGGCCGAGGAAGCCGTCGCGCTGCACTCGGCGGCGCAGTGCCCGGAGGGCGAGTTCGATCTCATGCTCGACAGCTCTCAGCTGGGCCTGCAGATTCACGAATCCATCGGACACCCTATCGAGCTGGACCGCGTGCTGGGCTCGGAGGCCAACTACGCGGGCATGAGCTTCCTTACGCTCGACAAGCTGGGCTCGCTGCGTTACGGATCCGGAATCGTGAACGTGGTGGCGGATGCTCGGCTCCAGCACGGGCCGGGCCTAGGCACCTTCGCCTTCGACGACGAGGGCGTGCCGGCGCAATGCTCGCCCATCATCCGCGACGGGCTGTTTACGGCGTACCTGATGTCGCGCGAGACGGCCGCCGCCATCGGCCAGCCGCGCTCGAATGGCGCGATGCGCGCCGATGGATGGGCGCGAATCCCGCTGGTTCGCATGACCAACATCAGCCTGCTGCCAGGAGAGCAGTCTCTCGGAGAGGTCTTCGACGGCGATGGAATTTACATGGAGACCAACCGCAGCTGGTCGATTGACGATCGTCGGTTGAACTTCCAGTTCGGTTGCGAAATCGGCTGGGAGATTCGCGGCGGGAAGCGCGTGCGCATGTTGAAGAACCCCAGCTATAGCGGCGTCACGCCGGAGTTCTGGAATTCCTGCGCGGCGATTGCAGACCGCCGTCACTGGACGCTCTGGGGCACGCCGAACTGCGGCAAGGGCCAGCCGGAACAGGTGATGGGAACGGGGCACGGTGCGAGCCCGGCCCGCTTCCGGCGCGTGAAGATCGGCTCGGCTTATGGGGGATGACGGGATGGCGGAATCGGAGCTGCTGACGCGGGCGCAATGCCGGGAGATCTTCGAGCGCGCCGAGCGGGCCGCACGCGCGGGCGGGGCCGAGGTCGAGATTCTGCTCGGCGTCAACTCGTTCGCGCTGACGCGTTTCGCCAACAACACCATCCACCAGAATGTCGCGGAGGAGCGGCGGTTCGCTTCCATACGGACCGTGCTCGGGCAGCGCACCGCGCGCGCCACCACCAACCGGTTCGACGAGGCATCGATTCGCGCCACGGTCGCACAGGCGCTGGAAATCACTCGCGCGCAGCAGGAGGATGCGGAGTTGCTGCCGCTGGCCGAGCCCGCACCGATCGACGAAGTGGATCATTTCTGTCCTTCGACCGCCGCCGCGACGCCGATGGAGCGCGCCTCGACGGTTGCAGAGGCCATCCGCATTGTCGAGAGCGCGTCGGGGACCGCGGCGGGCATCTTCTCGACGGGCGATTCCGTAGAGGCGGTTCTGAATTCGCGCGGCGTGTTCGGCTACTACTTCGACACGGGAGCTCAGTTCTCGATCACGGCGATGGGAGCGGACAGCTCGGGGTGGGCGAAGGCAAGCGCTCCGGATCGCGGCGCGTTCGATCCGCTGGCGCTGGCGCGGTCGGCAGCGCAGAAAGCCGCGCTCGGCGCCCATCCGCGCGATCTTCCGCCGGGACGATATACCGTGATACTCGAACCGTCGGCGGTCAGCGACCTGGTGGGGCAGATGTGCTTCGACTTCAGCGCAACGGCGGTACGCGATCAGCGCAGCTTCCTCACAGGGCGGCTCGGCACCAAACTGTTCGGCGATGGAATCAACATCAGCGACGATGTGTACCACCCGCTGCAATCCGGGGCGGCGTTCGATGGCGAGGGCGTGCCGCGGCGCCGGCTCAAGCTGGTGGAGAACGGCGTGGTGGGGCAACTGGCTCGCGGGCGGCCGGCGGCGGCGCGCGACGGAGTCGCGGCCACGGGGCACGGGTTCCCGGTGCCGAACGAAGAAGGCGAGGCGCCGCTCAATATCGTCATCGAGGGCGGCAGCCAGCGGCTCGAGGACATCGTCGCGTCAACTGAACGCGGCATTCTGGTGACTCGCTTCTGGTATATACGCGAGGTCGACCCGTATCAGAAGATCATGACGGGCATGACGCGGGACGGGACATTTCTCGTCGAGGGCGGGCGCATTGTTGGCGGCGTCAAGAATTTCCGGTTTAATGAGAGCCTGATTGAGCTGCTCAACAAGGTCGATGCGATGTCGCCGGCGGAGCGCGTGAGCGGCGAGGAGTCCTTCGACATGGTCGCGCCGGCCATGCGGGTACGGGATTTCAACTTCACGGAGACGACGGGGTTTTAGGGACCGCTCCCTGGCGGTCGCGGCTGGGTACCGGCGGGACTGATTCAGTCGAGCTTCAGCGATTGCACCTTGATGCTGTCGCCGGTGAGTTCGCCGACCACGGTGGCGCGCAGGTGGTCCTTCTTCTTCGTGGCCTTCAGTTCGGCGAGCGCCTGCCTGGTGCCGTCGGCGTCGAACTTGAGGAAGGTGCCGTCGGCGGTCAACAGGCCCATGCCGTCGGCGCCGCAATGAAGAGCGCACTCGATGGTGTGCGCGTCCGGGTTGGCCTTGATGCTGGCGGCGCACATCGCATCCACCAGCGTGACGTGGTTCCAGGTTTGGACGGCCGCTGCGAGCGGCATGGCCAGAGCAAGCAGAAGAGCAGCCAGGAGGATTCGCATGCTTCCAATGTGGCTGGAGAGAATCGGTAAGTCAAGACTGACTATTGACTTTCCCCTTTTATTCGCCCACAATGAGGCATGGCCATAACCCGGCGGCAGAAGCAGGTTCTGGACTTCATCGCGGGCTTCATCGAAGAGCACCGCTACAGCCCGAGTTACGAGGAGATTGCGCACGGGCTCGAGCTGGCCTCGCTGGCGACGGTGCACAAGCACATCGCGGCGCTGGAGTCGAAGCACTATCTCAAACGCGGCTTCAACCAGAGCCGCTCGCTCGACCTGACGCTGAAGTATTACCAGGAAGTGCGCCGGCAGCACCCGCCTGGATCGGGGAGTCTGGACGTGCCGCTGCTGGGCCGCATCGCGGCCGGCATGCCAGTGGAAGCGCTGGCCGGCACGGACCGGCTGGACCTCGCGGATTTCGCCAACCACGAGAAGGTCTATGCCCTCGAGGTGCGCGGCGATTCCATGATCGAGGACCACATCTGCAGCGGAGACCTAGTGCTGGTAGAGAGTTCCGAGCAGGCCCGCAACGGCGATATCGTGGTGGCCCTGATTCGGGGCAACGAGACGACGTTGAAGCGGTACTACAAGGAATCGGACACGCAAGCGCGGCTTCAGCCCGCGAACTCACAGATGAATCCCATCGTGGTGCCTTTGGCTGATCTAAGAATTCAAGGCCGCGTGCTGGCTGTGTTGCGCAAGTACGCGTAACGGCGTGCGCGACTAGGCGCTGATCTTGCGGCGGCTGTGGACTTCCTGCTCGGCGCGGGCCCAGTCCTGTTCGGGCGAGCCGCCCTGACAGCCACGGGCTTCCCAGTAAGAGAACGCGAGCTTTGCGATTTCGTCCTGCTTGGAAATCTGCACGGCCGGAGTTTCGACGGTTGGTGTTTCGAGGACAGCAGCGGGCTGCGGTTCGGATGACGCGGATACGGGCGGTTGCGTTACGCTGGCGCGCACGCTGCGGCGATGAGTTGCCGGCGCCGCGGCTCCCTCGGCAGAGATGATAGACCTAGCCTCATTGCGTTTTCTTGCCATTGTAAAGATTTCCCTCTTTCCCGAGTTGGGTTCTTGACTATTTTAGCAGAAGGCGCGGGGCAGCAGCCGCGGAATCGGCCGTTTCGGCACAAAAACTTTGGATCCGGGTCATAAAACATTCTCGGGCGGGATGTTTTGGCGGCCCTGGGGCGGCCCTGACGGGGCGCGGCTGTCAGCGGTCAGCTTTCAGCGATCAGGTGAGGCAAGAAAACGAACCCAGCGCCGAGACGAGTCTCGGCGCGGCAGGCTGAGAGCCTGCGCCACGGAACTGCATCCCTACACCGTCACTTCGGCGGGGGCGGGGGCCATTTCGTATTTGTACTTGCACTCGGGATTGGGGCACTGGGCGATGTGGCCCGACTTCGGCCATTTCTCGAGCAGATACTTGCTTCCGCATTTCGGACAGGGCTCGGCGAGGGGCTTCGCCCAGGCTACGAACTTACAGTCGGGGTAACGCGTGCAGCCGTAGAACGTCTTGCCGCGCTTGGAGCGCCGCTCGCTGATATCGCCCTCGCCGCACTCGGGGCATTTCACTCCGATTGTCTTCTGCTTGACGTATTTGCAGGACGGATAATTGCTGCAGGCGGTGAATTCTCCGAAACGGCCCGACTTCAGGACCATATTGTTGCCGCACTGAGGGCACTTCTCGTCGAGCGGTACGTCGGGCTTTCTCTCATCGCCGCCGATGCGCTTGGTGGTCTTGCAGTCCGGATATTGAGAGCACGCGAAGAACGTACCAAAACGGCCCTTCTTGAGGACCATCGGGCGACCACAGTTCTCGCAGAGTTCCTCTTCGCCCTTCTCCTTGAGATCCGCCTCGTCCAGGTCGGGAAGATCCACTGTCAGTTCGCGGGTGTACGTGCAAGCATCTTCTTTCCTCCGCGAAACCAGGGCAACGCCCTCAGCGGTGTCTTGCAGTTCGAAGTCGTAAAACTCGTTGACTCGCGGGTACCGGCCCGCGATCGACTTCAGGCGCGATTCGATCAGGTCGCGATTCTTCACTCTCTGCTCTGCGATGCTCGTCTGGAGCCCTTTCAAGAGGGCAAGCTGCCCCTTGCCGAGACGCCCGGCACCGGTCCAGGCGAGGCCGCCTTCACTCCACTCGATCGGCACGTCGGGATTCTTCGCTTGCAGTTTCTCCACCCTGGGCGCGAATTTCTTGCGAGCCCTTTCCTGCTGGCGGGCGATCTCCTTCTGCACTTTCTCCAGATCGGCTTCCACGCTTCGGGGGGAGAAATCGGGATATCCGGTGCAGGCGATGAAGCTGCCGTGCTTGCCCCACTTGATCACCAGGGGACGGCCGCAGTTCTCGCAGGTCAAGCCGGTTGGTTTCTCCATCCGCTTGATGTCGGTCATGTGCTCTTCTGCGTGGCTAAGGTCCGCGCTGAACTTCTGATAGAACTCGGCGATGGCGGCGCGCCAGTCGACCTTGCCTTCTTCGATGAGGTCGAGTTCCTCTTCCATGCGGGCGGTGTAGCTGATATCGAGGATGTCGTCGAAGGCTTCGACGAGCAGGTCCGTCACCACCATGCCGAGTTCGGTGGGCAGGAACTTGCCGGTCTCCTTCTTGACGTAGCCGCGGTCCTGGATGGTGGAGATGATGGAGGCGTATGTGGACGGGCGGCCCACGCCGTCGGCCTCGAGTTTCTTGACCAGCGTGGCTTCGTTGTAGCGCGGCGGCGGCTCGGTGAAGTGCTGTTCGGGCTCGATGGAGCGGAACTTCAGGACCTCTCCTTCGGTGACCAGGGGCAGCCGGTGTTTCAGCTCCTCGTCCTCGTCGTCCTTCTGATCCTTACCTTCTTCGTAGACCGCGAGGAACCCATCGAAACGCGGCACGGAACCGGTGGCCCGGAACAGATACTCGGCGCCGTCGGCGCCCTGGGCCGCGATGTCGATGGTGGTCTGGTCGAAGACCGCGGGCATCATCTGGGAGGCGACGAAGCGCATCCAGATCAGGCGGTACAGTTTGAGCTCGTCCTCCTGGAGCAGCTTCTCGAGCGACTCCGGAGTTCGGGTCACGTCGGTCGGGCGGACGGCTTCGTGCGCGTCCTGCGCTCCCTTTTTGCTCTTGTATATGTTGGGCGTTTCGGGAACGTACTGCGGTCCGAAGCGGCCTGCGATGAAAGTCCGCGCCTCGGCGAGCGCCTCGTCGGAGACGCGCGTGGAATCCGTGCGCATGTAGGTGATCAGGCCGGTAGGGCCTTCCTTGCCGACTTCCACGCCCTCGTAGAGGCGTTGCGCCAGGCCCATGGTGCGCTTGACGGAGAAGCGAAGTTTCCGCGCCGCCTCCTGCTGCAAGGTGGAGGTAATGAAAGACGGAACCGGATTGCGCTTTTTCTCGCGCGTGACGACCGACTTGACCCGGTACGGCCTGCCGGCCAGCTGCCCGATCAGCGCCTGGGCGGCAACTTCATCCGCAATCTCGATCGCTTCGTCGCTGCGCTTGATGAAGCGGGCCTTGAGCGGCGGCTGCACCGTCGCTTCGAGGTCCACGTCGATGGTCCAGTACTCGTGCTTCTGGAACGCCCGAACCTCGCGCTCACGCTCGACGACGAGGCGCACGGCCACCGACTGGACGCGTCCGGCCGAGAGACCCCGGCGAACCTTGTCCCACAGGAGCGGAGAGATCTTGTAGCCCACCAGGCGGTCCAGCACCCGCCGCGCCTGCTGCGCGTCCACCAGGTGCATGTCGACGTCCGTGGGATGCTCGAAGGCCCGCCGTATGGCGTTAGGCGTGATCTCGTTGAACATCACGCGGGCAATGCGCAAACGCCCATCCTTCTCTTCGAGCGCCTCCTTGAGGTGAAAGCAGATGGCTTCGCCTTCGCGGTCCGGGTCAGCCGCCAGGTAAACCGTGTCGGATTTCTTCGCGGCTGCTCTCAGCTCGGCGATCAGCTTCTCCTTGCCCTCGATGACGGCATACGTAGGCTCGAATCCGTGGTCGACGTCCACGGCCAGATCGGTCGGGGGCAGGTCCTTGACGTGGCCCAGGGAGAACTTCACGACAAAGTTCTTGCCCAGGTACTTGCCTATGGTTTTGGCCTTCGTCGGTGATTCGACGATGACGAGAGATGTTGGCATATCGACTTTTGAGTCCGTTTGGACCGTCTCGGGACACTCACCCTACCTATTGTTCCGCGGAGGGTGGCGTTCCCGAAGGTCTCACCACACTTTAACAAAGTTTCTGCCGGGAAGTTGCCGGATCGCTCCCAGCATCTCCAGCTCGAACAGGGCGGCGACGATTTCCGAGGCGGACGCTTCTTCGACCCGCGCCAGCAGATCGTCGATCTGGATCGGGGTCTCGATCTTTATTTGTTCCAATAGCTTACGAGCGATCGGATTGTCCGGCTGCTGAATGGTAGATGCACTTCCGGCGGGGCCGGTTTCAGGCACTCCGGCGGCGAACAGGCGGCCCTGGGCGCCGGCGGCCAGCTCGCGGCGGGCATCCGGGCCCAGTTCGACCACCACGTCATTCCAGTCCTGCACCAGCTTGCAGCCTTGCTTAATGAGCAGGTTGGGGCCCCAGCTCATCTTCGACATGATGCTGCCCGGGACGGCGAAGACTTCCCTGCCCTGTTCGAGCGCGAGACGAGCCGTGATGGAGGAGCCGCTGTACTGTGCGCCTTCGACCACGAGGACGCCGACACCCAGCCCGCTGATGACCCGATTGCGGATGGGGAAGTTCTGCGGGAATGCGGGCGCGCCCATGGGGAACTCGGAAATCATCAGACCGCGCGAGACGATCTCGGCGGCAAGTTTGCGGTTTTCGGAAGGATAAACGAGATCCACGCCGCAACCGAGGACGGCGACGGTGTTGCCCCCGGGGGTCAGAGCCGCACGGTGGGCGGCGGTGTCGATTCCACGGGCCATTCCGCTGACGATGGTCAGGCCGGCACGCGCCAGGTCGCCGGCGAGGCGCTCGGCCGCCGCCATGCCATAGGGCGTAGGGCGTCGCGTGCCGACGATTCCCAGCATTAGCGTGCCCAGCAATTCGACCCGCCCGCGAGCGAAGAACGCGAAGGGCGGGTCGAAGATCTCGCGGAGGGGCTGGGGATAGCGAGGGTCTCTCAGCGTGATGAGGTCCGCACCGCACTCACGCATCTTCTGTTGCTGGAGGACGGCTTCGTCGAAGGCGCAGCCGCTCGACACACTCTGCGCGACACCGCCGGCGACGCCGGCCGCTTCGAGCTCGCTGCGGGTGGCGGTGAGGATGGCCTGCGGTGTGCGGAAGCGCTCGAGCAGCCGGGAAGCGGTGCGCGCGCCCAGGCCGGGGACCATCTTCAGGGCCAGCCAGTTCAGCTCTTCTTCCTGGGTGAGGTTCGAGGTAAGGGTAGGCACTTTAATAAGTTGTGCGGGCAGGCAGGGCGGAATCTCAGGATCGGCTCCGCGACCGGGCAAATAATTTCTCTTGCGCCGCGCGTGGATCGGTGTAAAATCAACCCCAGCATATTTCAGAGGGGGTACCATGTTTCCTCCGGCAGTAATCGCACGAAGGGCGCTTGCCGTTTCTCTCGTGTTGGGCTCGGCTGTCCTGCTCAGCAGCACTGAAAGATCCTTAATCCTCAGAAGGGGCGGCCTCAGAGGCAAGGCCGACTTCGCCGACCAGGCGTTAGTCAGCTTCGTCCGCCCGGGCCTGGTGGTCAAGATCAGGGGCGCAAGCATCGCGGGGGACGGCACCATTCAGGTGCAGTTTACGGTGGCGGATCCGCAAGGCCTGCCGCTCGACCGCACGGGGGTGGGCACGCCGGGCCCGATCAGCACCAGCTTCATAGCGGCGTTCCTGCCGCAGGGCCAGAACGACTACACGGCTTACACCACGCGCGCGGCTAGCAGCACGGTCACGGGCATCACCACGCAGCAGCCCTCCGCCGATTCCGGGGGGACTTATGCGCAGACCGCCGATGGCCAGTACACTTACACCTTCCACACGAAGGCGCCCTCGGGCTTCGACGCCACGGCGACGCACACCATCGGAATGTACGCCAGCCGCGACCTGACGGAGTTCAGCCTGGGGACCAACTACGACGACGACGTCTTCAGCTTTGTGCCCAACGGCAGCCCTGTGACGGTAGTTCACGACGAGGTTCGCACCATCACCTGCAACAAATGCCACGACCCGCTGGCGGAGCACGGCGGTGCGCGGCGCAGCGTGCCTCTGTGCGTTCTGTGCCACCAGCCGCAAGCGATCGATCCCGACACGGGCAACCTGCTGGACATGAAGGTCTTCATCCACAAGATCCACATGGGATCGAGTCTGCCCAGCGTAAAGGCGGGCACGCCGTATCAGATTATCGGCTTCCAGAACTCGGTGAACGACTACTCGACCGTGGTGTTCCCGGCCGTGGCTCCGAACAATTGCACGTTCTGCCACGAGGGCGGGATCGTTCCGCCGCCGGTCTCGGGCCAGCCGGGACAGGGCGGCGTTATACCGCCACCCGGTGGAGCGGCCTGTGGCAGCGCCGGCAATCCGGGCTGCAATCCGGACCTGGCTGCCTGGCCCGCGGCGAAGGTCGACTACTGGACGACGCACCCCAGCCGCGCGGCTTGCGGCGCCTGCCACGACGACGTCAACTTCGCCACGGGCGCGAACCACGTCAATCTCCCGGAGATCGACGACACGCAGTGCGCCAGTTGCCACATCCTGCAGGGCGAGCTGCCGTTCGACGCCTCGATCGTGGGCGCCCATACGATCGCGCAGTTTACTCCGGGCTTGCCGGGCGTGGTCTTCTCGCTGGTGAGCGTTACCAATGGCGCGGCCGGGCAATCTCCGACCGTGACTTACACGATCGCCGATAAATCCGGTAACGTGCTTTTGCCCTCGCAGATGAACTTCCTGAACCTGGTCCTGGCGGGGCCGACTTCCGACTACCAGACGTTGATCTCGGAAAGCGCGCTCAAGACTTCAACGGGCCAGAGCGGCACCTATGCGTACACGTTCACGGGGAAGGTTCCCGCGGGCGCCACCGGGACGTACTCGATCGGGATCGAAGGGTACCGGAGCATCGTGATCCTGCCGGGAACCGTGGTGCAGCAGACGGTTCGCGACGTGGGCTTCAACCAGGTGATCAATTTCTCGGTGGACGGTTCGCCGGTGGAGGCGCACCCGGTAGAGATTGCGCAGGCCAACTGCAACGCCTGCCATTTCGCGATTTCCGCGCATGGCACGATCCGGCAGAACGTGCAGTATTGCCTGTTGTGCCACAATCCGACCCAGACTGATGCGGCGCTGCGGCCGGCGAGCCAGGCTCCGCCACAGAGCATCGACTTGCCGGTGCTGATCCACCGGCTGCATTTCGGCGACTCGGGCAACGACGAGGCCGCGGCAGGGCCGGTACAATTCACCCCGTTCGTGATTTGGGGCTTTGGCGGGAGCGCCAACGACTTCAGCGGGGTCCGGTACCCGGGCGATTTGCGAGATTGCGCCAAGTGCCACGTCAACCAGTCGCAGGAGCTGCCGCTACCGCCAGGGCGCATCGCCGTGAACAATCCGCGGGACTACATCAACCCGACGCCGCCCATCACGGCGGCGTGCACGGCCTGTCACATAGGGGAGGACGCTTCGGCGCACGCCGCTACGCAGACAGACTCGAAGCTGGGCGAGGCTTGCGCGGTCTGTCACGGTCCCGACGGGGATTTCTCCGTGGATTCAGTGCACGCGCGGCCGCTGTAGGGAGGGCAGCGCGTCGCCCGTCGCTTGTCGCTCGTCGCACGGGCGGCGCGGGATATACTGGTTGTGATGACGGTTCAGCTCTCAGCCCATGGGCAGCAGCTGCTGGAAGCGGCACTTGCTCGGGGTCTGGGCCGCTCGCCCGAGGAAGTCATCGAACGGGCGCTTGAGGCAGCCGGCAGCGTGACTGCCACGGTCTCCGACGAAGAGCGGGCGCGGCGGCGTCAGGCGGTTGCGGGCGTCCTCGCTTTCCGCGAGAAGCACCATCTTGCTCTGGGGCCTGGCCTGCGCATACAAGACCTCGTTCACGAGGGCCACAAGTATTGAGCGGTCCGTTCGTTTTAGACGCCTCGATGGCTTTGAGTTGGGCCTTCGAGGATGAGTCCAGCGCGCTGACAGTGGCCGTCTTAAAATCCCTGGAGAACGTGCACGCGATGGCGCCCGCCCTGTGGCCGTTCGAAGTAGCGAACGTGTTGGCCGCCGCCGAACGCCGGGGCCGCATCAGCGCAGAGGCGCAATCGAGCATCGCCCCTCCGCTTGGCTTGCTCAATAGATCCTGCCACTGGTGCGGACTTACCGCCTCAGCGCTTACGATGCTGCCTACCTCGAGCTGGCAATCCGCGAAGGGTTGCCGCTGGCCTCGCTCGATGACGACCTCCGGCGCGCTGCCACGGCCGCTGGCGTGGTCATGGTCGAGCCGTAACTGCTGCCCCGCTCTGGTATCCTGAGATCGAGCTTCACACCTTGAAAGTCGGCTTTGTCAGTCTGGGCTGCCCCAAGAATCTGGTGGACACCGAAGTCATGATGGGGCAACTCGCCTCTCAGGGCTGCGAGCTGACACCGGATCCGCAGGACGCGGAAGTTATCGTCGTCAACACCTGCAGCTTCATCGACCCGGCCAAGAAGGAATCGATCGATACGATCCTTGAAATGGCCGCGTACAAAAAGACCGGCGGACTGAAGCGGCTGGTGGTGGCGGGGTGCCTGGTGGAGCGCTACCGGGACGAGATCCGGCGCAACATTCCGGAAGTGGACGCCGTGGTCGGCACCAACGAGCTGGAGGAAATCGTCGCGGCGTGTCAGGGAGCGGTAGTCGCGAATGGCGCCGAGCCGTACCTCTACCACGATCTGACACCGCGGGTGCTGGCGACGCCGCGACACTACGCGTACATCAAGATCGCCGAGGGCTGCGATCATCCCTGCTCGTTCTGCGTGATCCCGCAGTTTCGCGGAAAGTTTCGAAGCCGGCGGTTCGAGTCCGTGGTGGCCGAGGCTACGAAGCTGTTCGCCTCCGGCGTGCGCGAGATCAACCTCATCGGACAGGACACCACCTGCTATGGCGAGGACCTCGGCCTGGCGGACGGACTGCCCTTGCTACTCGCGCGGCTGGCCGGTATCGAGACGCCCTGGGAGAAGTGGGTGCGGTTTCTGTACGCCTATCCGAACAAGGTCACGCAGAAACTGCTGGACACGATCGCGGAGCATGCCGCGCTGGCGAAGTACATCGACATGCCGCTACAGCACTCCAGCCGCGAGGTGCTCAAGCGGATGCGGCGCGGCGGCTCGGGCGAGATCTTCCTGAAGCTTGTCGAGCGGATGCGCCGGACGATCCCCGGCGTCGCGATTCGCACCAGCATGATCGTGGGCTTCCCAGGCGAAACCGCCGCGGATTTCGACGAGCTGTGCGAGTTTGTCGAAGCGGCGCGGTTCGATCGGCTCGGCGTCTTCTCGTACTCCGACGAAGAAACCAGCCGGAGCTACGATCTGGACGGCAAGGTGGACGCGAGGACGATCTACAACCGCAGGCGGCGGCTGATGGCCATCCAGCGCAAGGTCTCGCGCGCGCGGAACCGCACGTTGCGCGGCCGTGAGATTCCCGTTCTGGTCGAAGGGCCGTCGCAGGAGACCGATCTGCTGTGGCAGGCGCGCATGAGCACGCAGGCGCCCGAGATCGACGGCGTGTGCCTGGTGAACGACGTGGAGGGCGCGGCGCCGGCGCGCGGCCAGATGCGCTTGCTGCGCGTCACCGAGACTCAGGACTACGACGTTGTCGGCACGCTGCTACCATCGACCGAGGAGGCGCCGCGGCCCGCTGCGGCGAACCCGTTCGCGATCCTATGAAATGCCCGATCTGCAAGAAAGGTGTCGAGCCTGGCGGCCCGTATGTGCCGTTTTGCAGCGACCGCTGCAGGCTCTTCGATCTGGCCAACTGGGCCGATGGGACGTACCGCGTTCCGGCAACCGACGAACCGGATCCCGAGGACGAGGTCGAAGACCGTGAAGCCTGAGCGCGGGGGCGGGCTGGCGATGGTCGTCGCGACGTGGTTCGGCTGCGGACTGGCTCCCTTCGCTCCGGGAACGTTCGGCTCGCTCGGCGCGCTGGTGCCCGCGATCCTGCTGGCACGCGCGGGCTGGCGGCCGCTCTACTTCATGGCGCTGGCGGTGGCGGCGCTGCCGCTGGCCGTGTGGTCGGCCGACCGGACGGCGAAGCGACTCGGCAAAAAGGACCCCCAACTGGTGGTGATCGACGAAGTGGTGGGGCAGTGGATCGCACTCGGCGGCGCGGCCTCTCTGGGGCGCTGGCCGGTGTGGGTAGCGGCCTTCGCGCTGTTCCGCGTGATGGATATCTGGAAGCCGGCTCCGGTCCGCCAACTGGAGAGGCTGCCGGGCGGCTACGGCATTGTGGCCGATGACGTGATGGCGGGAATTTACGCTGCGCTTGTTTTATGGGCGGCGGGATGCTTCAATCTTTATTGAGATGGCGAATCGCAAGGACGGTGATGTGAGACCGCAGATCGCGAAGGTCACCCCGGTCGCCGCTATTGCCGGCGGCGAGTTTCAGATCCGTGGGAAGTGCTTCGCCAAGTCCGCGCGCCCGCGCGTGTTTTTCGGAGAGGTTGATGCGCCCGTGGTCATCGGCTCGGATTCGTTCGTGATCGCCCGCGTGCCGGAGACCGCTTCGGTGGGCGAGCTGATCATACGGAACGGCGAAGAGGCGAGCCAGGCCTGGACCTGCGAGATCGGCATACAGATCGTGGACGGGATTCACCCGGTGGCGAACCCGGCGGTTGACGCGGCCGGGAACATTTTCACCACGCTCAGCGGCTCACGCGGACAGAAGACGCCGGCCTCGGTCTACAAGACCGACCTGAACTACAACACCAAGCCGTTCCTGACCGATGTGATGAACGCCACGTCGCTGGCTTTCGACCGCGAGGGGTTCCTGTACATTTCGAGCCGCTACGACGGCATCGTGTACCAGGTGACGCCGGCGGGCTCGATGTCGGTCTACGTGGAGGGCATGGGCGTCGCCACAGGCATCGCGTTCGACCCCGACGAGAACCTCTACGTCGGCGACCGCCAGGGCACCATCTTCAAGATCAGCCGGTCGCGCCAGATTTACGTGTTCGCCACGGTCGAGCCGTCGATAGCGGCGTACCACCTGGCCTTCGGGCCGGACCATCACTTGTACGTCACCGGGCCCACTACGTCGAGCTTCGATTCGGTTTATCGCGTGGCTCCGACGGGCGACGTCGATACGTTCTACCGCGGGCTGGGGCGCCCTCAAGGGATGGCCTTCGACGCCGAGGGCCGGCTTTACGTAGCGGCTTCGCTCGGCGGGCGGCGCGGGGTGGTGCGCATCGGCGCCGATCGCCAGCCGGAGTTGTTCCTTTCAGGGCCCAACATCGTGGGGCTGGCGTTCACGCCATCGCGCTCTATCGTGGTCGCCACCAACGGCGTTCTCTACCGCGTGGACGCGGGCATCATGGGCCGGCCGCTGCCATGACGGCTGTCATGGCAGCGGTCGGCAGCTGTCAGCTATCAGCTGTCAGCTATCAGCTAACGACATGAACGCTGAGATTATCGCCGTTGGGTCCGAACTGCTGACACCCCAGCGTCAGGACACCAATTCGCTGTACCTCACGGATCAGCTGAACGCTCTCGGGGTGGAGGTCGTGGCTAAGCTGATTGTCGGCGACGACCGGGGGCGGCTGGCGGCGGCG
>Ga0265320_10002034_pt1 | contig 14256 bp, 14 predicted proteins | sample 4827metaG_FD_202087 | JGI IMG/M metagenome (GOLD analysis project Ga0265320, IMG submission 202087) | Rhizosphere microbial communities from Carex aquatilis grown in University of Washington, Seatle, WA, United States - 4-8-27 metaG | ecosystem: Host-associated > Plants > Roots > Rhizosphere >...
GCCCGTACGCCGGTGGCGGTCGTCTGCTCGGGTCCCAAGTCGATCCTGGACTCGCGCCTGACGCTGGAGTACCTGGAGACACGCGGCGTGCCGGTGGTGGGCTGCGGGACCGACGAATTGCCCGGTTTCTTCGCCCGCGAGAGCGGCCTGCCGACGCCCATGAGCGTGGGCACGCCGGCCGAGGCGGCCGCCCTCGCCCGTCGTCACTGGGGCCTTGGCCTCACCACGGGGCTCGTCTTCGCCGTGCCCGTGCCCGAGTCGGCGGCCCTGCCGCGGGACGAGGCTGACAGCGCCATCGATCGCGCCCTGGCCGAGGCCCACGCGGCCGGCATCCAGGGCCCGGCCGCCACGCCGTGGATCCTGCGGCGGGTGGCCGAGCTGACCGACGGCCGGTCGGTCGAGGCCAACGTGGCCCTCATCGAGCACAACGCCGAGGTCGCCGGCCGCATCGCCGCGGCGCTCGCCGCCGGCTGACCGCCCGCGGCTTCGCCACCGAGGTCGCGCGCCGGCGGGGCTGGTACCATCGCCATCGGCCGATCGGGTCGCGCGTGCCGCCGCCACCAGCAGGTCCCGATCGCAGCCCCTGTCCCGGCCCGTGGTCGCCTGGCGAGGCGCCCGCATGGGTCGGCGCCCGCCTCCGGGAGTCCTCGTGTCCGACGTGCCCCACCCCACCGACGCCATCTCCGACCACGCCATCGAGGCGCGGGCGGTCACGCGCGTCTACAAGGCGCGGCCCGCCCCCGTCACGGCGCTCGCGGGCATCGACCTGGAGGTGGCCCCGGGCGAGTTCTTCGGCCTGCTGGGGCCCAACGGGGCGGGCAAGACGACGCTCATCAAGATCTTCACGACCCTGCTCCTGCCCACCACCGGCACGGCCCGCGTCTTCGGCTTCGACGTGGCCATCCAGACGAAGCAGATCCGCCGGATCATGAACATGGTGGCTGGCGGGGAGCAATCGGGCTACGGCGTGCTGACCGTGCGCGAGCAGCTGTGGATGTTCAGCCAGTTCTACGGCCTGGGCACGCGCGAGGGCTGGAGCCGCGTGGACGAGCTGATCGAGGCGGTCGGCCTCGGCGAGCAGCGCCTGCAGCGCATCTCCTCGCTGTCGACCGGCGAGCGGCAGAAGATGAACCTTGCCCGCGGCCTGCTCAACGACCCGTGGATCCTTTTCCTGGACGAGCCGACCCTGGGCCTGGACGTCTCGGCGGCGCGCGTCGTGCGGCACCTCGTCAGCGAATGGCGGGCGGCGGTGCCCGGCCGCACGGTGCTCCTCACGACCCACTACATGGCCGAGGCGGACGAGCTGTGCGAGCGCATCGCCATCGTCGACCACGGGCGCATCCTGGCCATCGGTTCGCCGGCCGAGCTCAAGCGCATGGTCCAGCGCGAGTCGATCTTCCGCCTGGAGCTGGATCGCCTCGATGGTGGTCCCGCCGCCCTGGCCGGGCTGCCGGGGGTCGTCCACGCCAGTCCCGCGGGCGGCGGTGATGCCGGCGCCGCGGTCGATCGCCAGACGGTGGCCGTCAACCTGGTGCTGACCGACGATGCGGCGCTGGGCGGCGTGGTGGGGGCCCTGGGCAGCCTGGGGGCGCACATCGTGGCCCTGGCCAAGTCCGAGCCGAGCCTGGAGGACGTCTTCGTGGAGCTGGTCGGGCGCGGCTTCGATGACGCGCCGGCCGAGGCCGCCCGATGACCAGCCCGAACCTCTACGTCCACCGCCGTACGAGCGGTCCGCGCGCCGCCGCCGCCTGGGATCGCCGCCAGGTGCTGATGAACAACCTGCGCACGGTCCTGGGCCGTGCCTTCCCGCGCCTCATCGGGCTGACCCGCGAACCATCATGGCTGCTGTTCGAGGTGGGCCTGCCCTTCCTGACCACCTCGGCGTTCGTGCTGGTCTACCGCGCCCTGCAGGCGCCGCCCGAGTACATCGGCTTCGTGGTGGTGGGCGGGGCCATGACCGCCTTCTGGCTCAACGTCATCTGGATGATGGCGGCGCAGCTCTACTGGGAGAAGGACCAGGGCAACCTGGAGCTCTACTTCACGGCGCCCATGGACATGATGGCGGTGCTCTTCGGCATGGCCGTCGGGGGCATGCTCGCCAGCTGCCTGCGGGCGGCCGTGGTGCTGATCGTGGGCAGCGTCGTGTATGGCGTCCACTTCAGCGTCGACCAGTGGTTGCCCCTGCTGGCCGTCTTCTTCCTGACGCTGGTGGCGCTGTACGGCCTGGGCATGATGCTGGCCAGCCTCTTCGTGCTGTGGGGGCGCGAGGCCTTCCACATGACGCAGCTGCTCCAGGAACCCATGTACTTCGTCTCGGGCCTGAACTTCCCCGTGGGCCAGCTGGGCTTCCTTGGCGCGTTGGCCATCGCCCTGCTGCCGCTCGCGGTGGGCCTTGACGCGATGCGCCAGCTGGCGTTCGCAGGCGGCACGGTCGTCTTCGCCACGCCCTCGCCCGGCATCGAGATGGCCATCCTGGTCGTCATGGCGGTCGTCTTCCTGGTGCTGGCGCGGTTCTGCCTGCGGACGATGGAGCGCCTCGCCCGCCACGAAGGGCGCCTCACGGCGCGCTGGCGGTGAGGCGCCACCATGGCCGGCGCTGAGGTCCGTGGCCCGGTCGCGACCGCCGTGGGGCGGGGCGACGGGTTCGACCGCGGGCGCGCCGAGCGCGGTGGTGCCGCCGCGACCTGGCGGGCGTTCGCCACGTCAGCCCGGCTGGGCTGGCAGATGGAGGCCAACTGGACCGACCCGCTGCTGTTCTTCATCTACTCGGTGGCCAAGCCGCTGGCCAGCGCCCTGATCCTGGTCCTGATGGTCCAGATCGTCAGCGGCGGGGGCACGGGGGCCGCCTCCGCGCGGGCCTTCGTCGTCATCGGCAGCGCGCTGTGGTCCTTCGTGCTGGCCGGCGTGCAGGGCATCGCCTGGTCGGTGCTCGATGACCGCGAGCGGTACCGCATGCTCAAGTACCTCTACGTCAGCCCCAGCGACTTCCTGGTCGTGCTGGTCGGCCGTGGCGTGGCCCGTGTCGGCGTGGGCGGGATGGGCGCGCTCATCACGCTGGCCGCGGGGGTCATCTTCCTGGGGGTGCCCTTCGACGCGGCCCACGCCGACTGGGGCCTGGGGCTGCTGATCATGGTCGGCGGCCTCGCCGCCGTGGTCGCCCTGGGCATCCTCATGGCGGCCGTCTGCCTGCAGACGCGCCAGGAGTCGTGGTCCTATCCCGAGGCCGTCGCAGGGGCCCTCTTCCTGCTGGTCGGGGCGGTCTTCCCCCTGTCGGTGCTGCCTCTGCCGGTCCAGGGCGTCAGCCTGCTGCTGCCCCTGACGTGGTGGATGGCCGGGTTCCGGCAGGCCGTCTTCCCCGCCACCACCAGCTCCATCGGCGGCGACGGCTCGCTCTTCCAGGCCTTGACCGGCACGGCGACGCCGGGCACCGCCACGATCGTGCTCGCCTTGCTGGCCACGACGGCGCTGGTTACACTCGTGACCGCGGTGCTCTTCCGGTTCAGCGAACGGCGAGCCAAGGACCGCGGCCTGATCGACCGGACGACCGGTTCCTGACGGGAGGCGCCATGCGGATCTACGAGGGCAGCCCACGCCAGGACTACGAAGAGGTGCTCCGCTCGATCGGCGCGTTCCTGGACCAGCGCGGCATGCGCGAGGTCCTCTTCGTGGAGGCCCCCGACGGCTTCATCGTGCAGGGCCTGGTGGCCCAGCAGGAGTCGGGCAGCAGCTGGTCGGAGAACGTGGGCCAGGTCCAGAAGGAGACGCTGACCTTCCTGGACGACGACGTGGGCCGCTTCATGGACGAGGCGCTGGCGCGCCGCAAGACCGGTGCCCCGGCCCCCGACTGGACCAAGTCCGGGCCGTACGAGCGGGCGCTCCGCGTGCTCGGGCGCTACATCGACGAGCAGAAGCCCCGTGACGTCTTCTTCTTCGAGCAGGGTGGCTCGTTCGTCATCCGCATGCTGGGGTCGACCGGCAGCGGGGCGCAGCACACCCTGGCCGAATTCACCCCCGACGACATCGAGCAGATGATCACGCAGGGTCCCGGCTGGCGGAACCAGGCGCGATCGACCACGCCCACCGCCGCCGCCGGCGGCGGCGCGGCCCCAGCCAAGGGGTGAGGCCGCTCGCGGCCCCGTCCCACTAACGGAGGTAGCTACCCATGAAAGCCCTCAAAGTCGTGGCCGTCGCCCTTGGGGTCACCCTGGGCGCCCTCATCGTGATCCCGCTGGTCGTGCTGGCCGGGCTCTTCATCTGGCTCAAGCTGACCGAGGACAGCGACGAGGACGGCCTGGAGCTGGAGCCCGAAGCCGCCTGAAGCGGGTCAAGCCGCCTGCCGGGCCGGCGCCGACGCGGTCCGCCGGCCTGACCAGGGCCCACCCATGACCTTCGACGAGTACGTCGCCCTGGCCGCCCGCACGGACTCCAACGCCGGCGACGCGCTCGTCGTGGCGGCGCTCGGCCTGGCCGGCGAGGCCGGCGAGTTCGCCGATCGCGTCAAGAAGATCGTGGCCCAGGGCCACGCCCTGGACCGCGACGCGCTGGTCGACGAGGCCGGCGACATCCTGTGGTACCTCGCCAAGGCCGCCCGAGCCCTCGACATCTCGCTCGAGGAGGTCGCCCGCCGCAACGGGGCCAAGCTCGCCGCGCGCTATCCCGACGGCTTCGCCGTCGCGCGGAGCCTTGCCCGCGCCGCCGGAGAGTGACGGCCGGCACGCCGGCCGAGACGCCGCCGCGCGAGCCGCCGAGCGGGCTTCGTGTGAGCATCCTGGTCGACTACGACGGGACCATCTCGCGCCTCGACGTGGGTGACGAGCTGGTGCGTCGCCATGCGCCGGATGCGGCCGAGACCGCCCGCCAGGACGCGGCCTACGACGCCGGGCGGGTCGGCTCCCGTGAGCTGATGCGGTGGGACATGGACGTCCTGCCGGACGATCCTGGGCTGCTGCGCGGCGAGGCGGAGGCGGCCGGCCAGGACGACGCGTTCCCCGCCTTCGTGACGGCCGCGCGGGAGGCCGGGGCGGTGGTGGAGGTGGTCAGCGACGGCCTGGGCTTCTACGTCGCGCCCAACCTGGCCCGCCTTGGCCTGGCCGATCTGCCCGTCGCCACCAACGAGAACCGCCTGCGCGACGGCGGCCGGGGGCTGTCCTTCCCCTACGGCCACCCGGCCTGCTTCGTGTGCGGCACCTGCAAGCGCGAACGAGTGCGCGCCCACCAGGACCTGGGGCGCGTGGTGATCTTCATCGGCGACGGGTCCAGCGATCGCTACGCGGCCTTCCACGCCGACCTGGTGTTCGCCAAGGGCGATCTGGCCGGCTTCTGCAGGGCGGCCGGCTGGCCCTTCCGGCCCTGGGCCGACTTCGCCGAGGTGACCACCTGGCTCACGGACGCCATCGCCGCCGGCGCCCTGCCGGGGAGCGCCGCGGAGGTCCCCGCGTGGCGCGCCGCCAACCCCTCGATGGCGGCCCGCGCGGACCGGCCCTTCATCTGCGGCCCCGAGGCATGGGGTCCCGGCCGGACCATCCCGGTCAGCTTGCTGTAGACGTCCCGAGGTCGCTGCGGAGGGTCCGCGGCTTGCCCCGATCGCCGGCTTCCGGTACCATCGGAAAAACCCCGGAGGACTCGACCCATGGCGAAGTATGTCTTTGTGACCGGAGGCGTGACCTCCTCACTCGGCAAAGGCATCACCGCCGCCAGCGTCGGCCGCCTGCTCAAGAGCCGCGGCCTCTCCGTCTCCATCATCAAGCTCGATCCGTACATCAACGTGGATCCGGGCACCATGTCGCCCTACCAGCACGGCGAGGTCTTCGTCACCGACGACGGGGCGGAGACGGACCTTGACCTGGGCCACTACGAGCGCTTCATCGACGAGAACCTGACCCAGCTCAGCAACGTCACCACCGGGCGGATCTACCAGGCGGTCATCGCCAAGGAGCGCCGCGGCGACTACCTGGGTGGCACGGTCCAGGTCATCCCCCATATCACCAACGAGATCAAGGAGCGCATCCAGCGGGTGGCCCGCGACGGCCGCGCCGACGTGGTCATCGTGGAGGTCGGCGGGACGGTCGGCGACATCGAGAGCCTGCCCTTCCTGGAGGCCATCCGCCAGCTGCGCAAGGACGTCGGCCGGACCAACGTCCTCTACGTGCACGTGACGCTGCTGCCCCAGCTGGCCGCCACGGGTGAGCTCAAGACCAAGCCCACGCAGCACTCGGTCAAGGAGCTGCGCGGCATCGGCATCCAGCCGGACGTCATCGTCCTGCGCTCGGACCAGCCGGTGAGCGACGAGGTGCGGGAGAAGATCGCCCTCTTCTGCGACGTGGCCCAGGAAGGCGTCATCACGGCCGAGACGGCCTCCACCATCTACGAGGTGCCGCTGCTCCTGGAGGCCCAGGGGCTGGGCGACCTCGTGGTCCGCGAGCTGGGTCTCGGCGCCACCGCCAAGCCGGCCGACCTGACCGCCTGGCGGGCCCTGGTGGACCGCATCAAGCGGCCCAAGCCGGAGCTCGAGATCGCCCTGGTGGGCAAGTACATCGAGCTGCCCGACGCCTACCTTTCGGTCACCGAGGCGCTGCGCCACGCCGGGTGGGCGCACGACCGCACGATCCAGGTCCGCTGGGTCGACTCGGAGACACTCACGGCGGAGAACGTGGCCGAGCGGCTGGCCGGCGTGGCCGGCGTGCTCGTGCCGGGCGGTTTCGGCCATCGCGGCATCGAGGGCAAGGTGCTCGCCGCGCGCCATGCGCGCGAACACAAGGTCCCGTACCTGGGCCTGTGCCTGGGGCTGCAGTGCGGCGTCATCGAAGTGGCGCGCGACGTGGCCGGCGCGCCCGAGGCGAACTCGACCGAGTTCGACCTCTTCACGCCCGATCCGGTCATCGACTTCATGCCCGACCAGCGCGAGATGGAGGACAAGGGCGGCACGATGCGGCTGGGCCTCTACCCGGCCCGCCTGACGCCCGGCTCCAAGGCGGCCGAGGCATACGGCAGCGAGGTCATCTACGAACGCCACCGCCACCGCTTCGAGGTCAACAACCAGTACCGCGACCGTCTGGAGGCGGCCGGCATGATCCTCTCCGGCCAGTCGCCCGACGGCCGCCTGGTGGAGATCGTCGAGCTGCGCGACCACCCCTGGTACGTGGCCAGCCAGTTCCACCCTGAATTCAAGTCGCGACCGGACCGGCCCCATCCGCTGTTCGATGGTTTCGTGCGGGCCGCCGTGGCCCACCGCGGGCGCGCCCTGGCGCCGAAGCCCCAGTCGGTGGAAGCGCTCGCCTGACGAGGCCCTCGTCCCGGGCCGGGTTCGCCGGCGCGAAAACGTGGCGGTCGTAGAATCGCCCCTCCCGCCGCAAGGAGCCGCCACCCGATGAAGATCTTCCTGGACACTGCCGAGATCGAAGAGATCCGCATCGCCGCGCGGTGGGGCGTGCTCGATGGGGTGACCACCAACCCGACCCTCTTCGCCAAGGTGGGCGGCAGCTACGACGACGTGCTGCGCCAGATCTGCGGCATCACCTCCGGACCGGTGAGCGCCGAGGTGGTCGCCGAGGACGTGAGCGGCATGCTGCGGGAGGGCCGCCACTTCGCCAAGATCGCCCCCAACATCGTGGTCAAGGTGCCCATGAGCGAAGAGGGCCTGGAGGCCATCTCCCGTTTCGCGGAGGAGGGCATCAAGACCAACTGCACGCTCATCTTCAGCAGCAACCAGGGGTTGCTGGCAGCCAAGGCGGGCGCCTCGCTCCTGTCGCCGTTCGTGGGTCGGCTGGATGACATCAACCAGGACGGCATGGAGGTCGTGCGCGAGCTGGTCAGCATCGTCGAGCTGTTCGACCTGGGGGCGGAGGTCCTGGCGGCATCGATGCGCCATCCGCGCCATATGACCGAGGCGGCGCTTGCCGGGGCCCACATCGCCACGGTGCCCTTCCAGATCTTGAAGCAGATGGTCCATCACCCGCTGACCGACAAGGGCATCGTCCAGTTCCGCAAGGACTGGGAGACGGCCCGCCACGAGGGCGCCGCCAAGACGGGCGCGGCCAAGACCAAGACGAGCTGACGGGGGCCGACCGGCCCTTGACCGGCCGGCCGGCCGTGCTATCATCGGGGGGTCCCATTCGCCCGCACCGCGGCAGCGGCCGTGCGTGCAGAGGCGCCCCCACGACGTGCGGCAGGGGCGTTCCATACCGCTCGCGCGTGGCTGCTGAGGTCTGGCATCACGCGTCGACACACAAGCGAAGCGACCTGCACACGCCGGCCCGTGCTCGCACCCACCTTCCCACCTGAGGAACCCCGTACCCCACGATGAATATCAACGAACTCAAGGACATGAACATCAAGGAACTCGTCCAGATGGGCGGCGATCTGGACGTCCTCGACGCCCGCGAGATGCGGCGTGAGGATCTGGTCGAGTCGATCCTCCAGCGCCAGGTCGAGCGCTCCGGGCAGGTCTACGCCACCGGCATCCTGGATCTCGTCGACGACGGCTACGGCTTCCTCCGGCGCCACGGCCTGATGCCCAGCCCGGATGACATCTACGTCAGCTCCAGCCAGGTCCGGCGCTTCGGTCTGCGGGCCGGTGACCGCGTCGGCGGGGTGACCCGCGCCCCCAAGGAAGCGGAGAAGTACTGGGGCCTCCTGCGCGTCGAGTCGGTCAACGGGGTCGATCCCGCGACGGCCGCGCGCCGCCCGCATTTCGACGCCCTCACGCCGATCCACCCCATCGAGCTGATCAACCTGGAGACCGAGCCCAAGAACCTCAGTCAGCGGCTGGTCAACCTGGTCAACCCCATCGGCAAGGGCCAGCGCGCGCTGATCGTGAGTCCGCCCAAGGCGGGCAAGACGATGCTGCTCAAGAGCATCGCCAACGGCATCACCGCCAACTACCCGGAGATCCTCCTCATGGTCGCCCTCATCGGCGAGCGGCCGGAGGAAGTGACCGACATGCGGCGCTCCGTGAAGGGCGAGGTCATCTCCTCCACCTTCGACGAGCCCACGGAGAACCACACCCACGTGGCCGAGATGGCCCTCGAGATCGCCAAGCGGCAGGTGGAGACCGGTCGCGACGTGGTCATCCTGCTGGACTCCATCACACGCCTGGCGCGGGCCTACAACCTGGCCCTGCCGCCGTCCGGCCGAACGCTCTCCGGCGGCATCGACCCCATCGCCCTGTATCCCCCCAAGCGCTTCTTCGGCGCCGCGCGGAAGCTGGAAGAGGGCGGCTCGCTGACCATCATCGGCACCTGCCTGGTGGACACGGGGTCCCGCATGGACGACGTCATCTACGAAGAGTTCAAGGGCACCGGCAACAGCGAGCTGATCCTGGACCGCAAGCTGGCGGAGAAGCGCATCTTCCCGGCCATCGACGTGCAGCGTTCGGGCACCCGCCGCGAGGAGCTGCTGCTCGAGGAAGGCACCCTGCGCATGGTGTGGACGATGCGCCGCATGCTCACCGCGGTCGGCACGAACGAGGGCATCGAGCTCCTGCTCAATCGCCTCGCCAAGACCGACTCCAACGCGGCCTTCCTGGCCACGCTGACCCGGCAGGCCGCCGCCGAGGCCTGACCCCGGCGGTGGCGCGGCGATAGCGCCTCTCACGCCGGACCGTGCATCATGACGCCGTGATGGCCCCACGCCCCGAGTCGGGTGGCGAGACCGCGCGCCCGCTCCTCCACCCGTTCCGCCTGACGGCCCTGGCCGGCGTCATCGCCGTGGTCGTCGGCGTCTTCGGGCCCTGGGTCCAGGGTGCGGTGGCCGACGGCAGCCTGGTCACGCTCAACGGCTTCACCGGAGCCGCCGACGGCGCGTTCCAACTCGTCACCTGCGCGGCCGTGGTGCTGCTCCTGCGGTCGCGGGCGGCCGGCGAGAGCCACACGCTGGTCGTGCAGCTCCTGCCGGCCCTCGCCGGCCTCGTTTGCCTCGCCTACGCCGTCATCGCCTGGCGCACCCTGGACGAGCTCGAGTTCCTGCTCTCCGACCAGGGCGCGACCCCCGTCGTGGGGTGGGGGATCGGCCTGGATGCCGTCGGCTCGGCCCTCGTGGCCGGCGGGGCCGTGGCGACCACGGCCCTCGTGATGCGGACCCACCCCCGCACCGCGCGGTCACCGTCGGACGCGCCGGTGGTGGACCGCCAGGTCCTGACGACCGTGTTCCTGATGCTCGGCGGCATCGTGACGGGCGGCGCCCTTGGCCTGCTGGCAGGGGTGCTCGTGCTGGGCTCCACGGCCGACGCCTTGATCGTCTTCTTCGTCTTCGGCGGCGCCGTGGTGGGCTGGCTGGTCACCGACACGCTGCGCCGGATGGGCCGCGATTCGGGCTCGCTGGACGAACGCTGAGGGCGCCCCGCAACCCACCCATTTGACGGTCATCTGCGTCGTCTGGTACCTTCGGACCGTCCAACGGACGCTCGAACGGGCGGCAGGGAGAGCCGCAGCGAGCGTGGCCACAGCGGCAATGAGGCCCCAGCTCCATACCGCTCCCTCCGGGCGGCCCGCGATCCCGTGCCCTTACCCGCGACCTTTTCACCGCCCGGACCCCACAGGAGACCGTATTGCTTCAGGCACCGGTCGCCGTCCGGCATGCGCGTGCGCGCCTGACCGACGACTTGCATGGGCTCCGAGCCCGCCTTGGTCAGGTCCTGCGGCCTTCACGCCCGCAGACCACGCGCGCCGCGTCCCGGCGACGCTGGCACGTACCCCAGCCGTTCGCGGCGCGACCGCTCCTGGCGCGCGTCGGCGGGGATCGGCGCCTCGCCCCCGTGGTCGTGCTGGCCCTCATCCTGGTCGCCAGCCTGGCCGCTGCGCTCCCCGCGTCGGGGGCCGCCATCGGTGGTACGAGCGGAGCGGGCGAGGCGGCCAACCCCCAGATCGCCGACCTCCAGGCAGCCGCGGGCCTGGCTGCTCCTGCGGCCTCCACCGACACCACATCCACCTCTGGCTCCACGGACGCGTCCCGCGCGACCCTCCTCGCCAGCCTCGGCGACGAGGATGCGGCGAGCACGGGCGACTACACCGCCGACGGCACGCTGCTCGCGCCCTACGCCGTGCCGGCCGCCGTGGCCAGCTTCCAGGCGCAGGTCTACGTGGTGAAGTCGGGCGACACGCTGACCGGCATCGCCAGCCACTTCGGGCTGAACATGATGACCATCTGGTGGGCCAACAAGCTGTCGGCCAAGGATCAGCTGCACGTGGGCGAGAAGCTGCTCATCCCGCCGGTGGATGGCGTGCTGTACACGGCGCAGGAGGGCGACACCGTCGTATCGGTGGCGGCCAAGTACCATGCCGACCCGCAGGCCATCATGCAGTACGACTCGCTGACGTCCGAAGAGCTCACCCTGGGCCAGCAGATCATGATCCCCGACGGCGTGGGCGCGGCCATCGCGGTCACCCCGCCGGCGACCAAGACGGCGACCGTGCGGCCGGCCACCACGAGGTCCACGAGTGGCTCCACGGGCGGCTCGGGCTGCCTGTCCTGCCCCTTCGTGCCGCTCGCCTGGCCCGTGCCCGGCGGGTACATCAGCCAGGGCTTCCACTACGGCCACTGGGCCATCGACATCGCCGCGCCGTGGGGTTCACGCATCGTGGCCGCGGCGGCCGGGACGGTGACGTTCGCAGGGTGGAAGAACAATGGTGGCGGCTACCAGGTCTGGATCAGCCACGGCCACGACTTCTTCACGACCTACAACCACATGTCGTCGACCGCGGTCTACGTCGGCGAACATGTCGGACGGGGCCAGTTCGTGGGACGCGTCGGGATGACCGGCGACGCGACCGGCCCGCACTGCCACTTCGAAGTCTGGATCGGCCCCATCTGGGATGGCGGCCAGCGCGTCAACCCGCTGAACTACTTCTGACCGGCGGCGACCCCGCGCGGGCCCGGGCGCGCCCCCGCTCTGGCCGGCCAGATCCCTCCCCAGGCGCTGCTACGATCGGCGCCGATGTTCCTTGACCACGTCACGATCTGGGTCGCCGCGGGCGGCGGCGGGGACGGCGCCTCCACCTTCCGACGCGAGGCGCACGTGCCGCGCGGCGGCCCCGATGGGGGCGACGGGGGCCGCGGCGGGTCGGTCTACCTGCGGGTGGACGTGGGCCAGACGACCCTCCAGGACTTCCGCTTCAAGCACCATTTCCGAGCGCCCGCCGGCGGTGCCGGCGCGGGTGCCAAGCGCCATGGCCGAGCGGGCCGCGACATCGACCTGGTGGTGCCGCCCGGCACGGCCGTTTTCGACCGCGACTCGGGCGATCTGCTGGCCGACCTGGTCGCCCCGGGCCAGCGCGTGATGGTCGCCCGCGGCGGGCGCGGCGGCCTGGGCAACGTCCACTTCGCGACGGCCACCCATCGGACGCCGCACCACGCCCAGCGGGGCGAGCCGGCGGAGGAGCGGTGGCTGCGGCTGGAGCTGCGGCTGATCGCCGACATCGGCCTCGTGGGCCTGCCCAACGCCGGCAAATCGACCCTCCTGGCGGCGCTCACGGCGGCCACCCCGAAGATCGCGGCCTACCCCTTCACCACTCTCGAGCCCAACCTTGGCGTGCTCGACCTGGGCCTGACCGACCCGGAGGACACACGCCGCCCCACGATCGCCGACGTGCCCGGCCTTATCGAGGGGGCCAGCGGCGGGGCGGGCCTGGGCCACGCCTTCCTGCGCCACGTGGAGCGGACGCGCGTCCTGCTCCATGTCGTGGACGTGGCGACGCCCACGGCGCTGGCCGACCACGCCGCCATCCGCGAAGAGCTGCGCCTCCACGACCCGGCGCTGCTGGCCAAGCCGGGGTTCGTCGTGGCCAACAAGATCGACCTGCCCGGAGCAGCCGAACGGGCCGCCGAGCTCGCCCGCAGCGTGGCCGCCGACGGCGAAGCGTGCCTGGCCGTCTCGGCCATGACCGGCCAAGGGTTGCCGGAGCTCGTCGGCCGCCTGCGGACGCTGCTGCCTGTGGCGGGCAGCGACGAGGCCGTCATGCCGGCGGGCGTGGTGGTCCACCGCTTCGAGCAGGCCGCCAGCACGTTCTCGGTCCAGCGCGAGGCGGATGGCTATCGCGTCCGGGGGCGTCGCATCGAGCGGCTGGTGGCCCAGACCGACTTCGACAACGAGGAGTCGGCGGAACGGTTCCAGCGTGACCTGGAGCGCCTGGGCATCGACCGGGAGCTGCGCCGCGCGGGCGTCACGGCCGGCGACACCGTCCGCATCGGGAGCCACGAACTGGCCTGGGGCGACGAGCCGTGGGCCTGACTGACACCGCCGTCGCACCGGTGCCTACCGCGCTGCCGGCCGAACTGCGGTCCCGGACACGCGGCGCCTGGGGCATCCTGGGCGGCACGTTCGACCCGCCGCACTATGGCCACCTGGCCATCGCCGAGCACGTGCGGGTGGCGCTGGACCTGATCGGGGTGCTGTTCATGCCGGCCGGGGTCCCACCGCACAAGCAGGGTCAACCCATCAGCCCGGTGGCCGACCGCGTGGCCATGGTCGAGGGGGCCATCGCCGACAATCCCGCCTTCCGGCTCTGCCGCATCGAGGTGGATCGGCCCGGGCCCAGCTACACCGCCGACACGCTGGCCCTCCTGCGGGCGGACCCGCCACACCTCACGACCGCAGACGGCGCGGACGTGCGGGCCTCCGGGGAGTACGTCCTGATCCTGTCCACCGAAGCGCTGCTGGGCCTGCCGGGGTGGCACGAGCCGCAGCGCATCCTGGGCCAGTGCCTCGTGGCGGTCGTGCCGCGCCCCGGCTATCGCACCCCGGGACAGGCCTGGTTCGGTGAGCACTTCCCGGGCCTGGAGGATCGCGTCGTGTTCGTCGAGGGGCCGGCGCTGGGGCACTCCGCCTCGCTGATCAGGCGCTACGCGGCCGACGGCCTGCCCATCCGCTACCTCGTGCCGCCGGCCGTGGACGGATACGTGCGGGAGCACGCCCTGTACGACGCCTGGCCGGCGGCACGACCATGAGCCGCCCGGTGCCGGCACCCGGCTCACGTCGCCCCGGCCTGCCGGCGCGCGAGGCCCGGCCCGCCGACGTCGTCCCCCTCGATGCCGCCGCGGCACTCCACATGGCGCGGCGCGCGGTGGACCTGGCGGCCGACAAGAAGGCCATCGACATCGTGCTGCTGGGCATCGGCGAGCTGACCACGGTGGCCGACTACCTCGTCATCTGCGCCGGCTCATCCGAACGCCAGCTGGGCGCCATCGCCGACGGCATCACGGAGGGCCTGGCGGCCGACGGAATCAGCCCGCTGGGACGCGAGGGCGCGGCCGGGGCGCACTGGG
>Ga0265320_10002035_pt1 | contig 14241 bp, 16 predicted proteins | sample 4827metaG_FD_202087 | JGI IMG/M metagenome (GOLD analysis project Ga0265320, IMG submission 202087) | Rhizosphere microbial communities from Carex aquatilis grown in University of Washington, Seatle, WA, United States - 4-8-27 metaG | ecosystem: Host-associated > Plants > Roots > Rhizosphere >...
TTTCGGCGCCTGCCTCATACAATGATTACCCCGCTGGTAGCTTCCCGGTAAAGGATAAAAACGGGTTTGCAGTAAAGACGTACACCGAAGGCGGCGCTAATTTTGAACTGGTCGCGCCGGGCATAAACATCAAAGAAATATCATTTAACGCAGGAGAACATGCAATTCCGGTTTCTAAAGACAAAATACTATCGGCATATATAATAGAAGGAAAAATTAATATTGGCGGCGAAGATCTCGGGGCTAATGATTTCTTTACGGCTAACGACGATGCGGATATATCATTTACAGCAAGCGAAAACGGAAAAATATTTATAATCGAATCTCCTGAAACGGTTCCATACAAAACTTATGCGGAAAGATACCGTTGATCTGCGTCTTGACAAAGGATGTATTTATGAAAGGAAGAGTGATCTTACTAATGGGTATTTTAAGCGCGGCCTTAGCTTTATTTGGCTGCAAACAAATTAAAACCAGGCCGGAGAACCAAATGACGATACAGGGACAAAAAACGCTTTTCGATTATTCGGCAAAATCAATCGACGGAAAAGACGTTAATCTTGCAGAATACAAAGGAAAAAAAGTCTTGATAGTGAATGTGGCTTCTGAGTGCGGCTTCACGCCGCAATATAAGGGACTTGAGCAGCTATACGAAAAATATAAGGATAAGCTTGTTATACTCGGGTTCCCCGCAAATAACTTTGGCTCGCAGGAACCGGGCACAAATGAAGATATAAAAAAGTTTTGCGCTGACCACTACAGCGTTACCTTCCCGATGTTTGAAAAAATATCCGTCATAGGCGACGACCAAAATGTAATTTATAAATGGCTGACAAGCAAAGAGCTGAACGGATGGAATGATAAAGCGCCTAACTGGAATTTCTGCAAATATCTGATCGATGAAAACGGAAAGCTGATGAAGTTCTATTCCTCGGCAGTAGAGCCAATGAGCGATGAGATTGTTTCTGAGTTGAAATGATCAAGAATAACCGTCTGCACGCTTTAAGCGGTCTGACGGTTAAATATCACTTCGCAACGTAACCCAGCGGACCGCTGGGGTCTATCATATCGGCAAGATTACTGAGCGGGATTTCCACAACCGGCATGCCTACCATTCTTGGCGCAACCTGGTTTTCAGGAAATGTAATTATCAAACTCCCGTTTGAAATATTAAACGCCTTAAAATTATTTGAATCAGCCGACGCCCCTTTTTCTATATCCGCGTCGTAACTTTCGTCATTTGCTTTAGCGGTATCTTTAAGATTCCTTATGCAATAATCCGAGATGTATTTTACAAACGGTTTATCTTTAAGAAATATATCGCTTAAATAAAACACGTCCCACCGGTCGTAGCTGAAGTTTACGCAATTAACCAGACCTATCGGGTGCGCCGCATGTTCGGGGTCGCTATAGCCAGAAAATTTCACGCTGAAAACAAACTGGTCGTCAAGAAACTTTTCGTAGCCCATGCCAAGCGTACTTTGTTTTTTGTCATCGGGCGACTTAAAATCACTAACGTCTTTTTTAAATTCAGCAACGCGGTTATCAACGACTGCTTTTATCGGCAGATTGAAATCGCCAATCATGCCCCTCACTCCCATAAGCCCATCTTTAGGCGGTATCATCTCAGGATATTGGATTATTATATCGTAAGCTTTTGTAGACTCTTTGTATTTGGAATTCTTTATTTCATACTTCTGCTGCGCATTGAGCGCCGCTGAAAATATAATTACCAGAACGGGCGCCAATAACGCGAGCTTAAAAAAACTAGTTCTTTCTGAATTCCAAACCATGAAACTTTTCCTCAATAATTTTAGATAGCTCTTCAATTATCTTTTCAAGAACTTTGTGCTTCTCAATTTCCAGCAAAATCGCTTCCGCCGTGATGTCCGAACCGGGAATTTCTGTCATTTTTATTGCCCCACTAATTATCCTCAAATATAAGAATATATTTAAAAAGTAAATATGAGTCGGGGAAAATGAAAAATAGTTCGGGCGGACACATGGGTCCGCCCCTACAGAAGATTGAATTTGGCAAAGCGCTTGAAGAAACCTTGTCCCTAAGAGTGCATTATGCCTTTGTTGGCGCCTGCCTGCTGCAGCAGGTTATTACCAACAACTTCGTATTTTGAATCCTCCCGATTCCTGCGCAGCGCTTCGGCAAGCAGGCTGTCAGGCCATGAAGACCTTTCAGAACAGATAATTTTACATCCCCTCCTGCCTGTTTACCTGCCTAAGGCATGGCTACAGGCAGGGGGAGACGATAATTAGGTCCATTCGGGTTTTAACCCCTCCCGGTACGATCGGGAACGCAAACAATGGCTTAATTTTGCTGAAATCAATAAATTTGTCAAATTTAATGTAACCTCTTGATTATTGTTTTAGGTATGCCTAATTTTGTAATAAAGATACGCCTAACTAATATATTAGATATGCTTTCACGTTCTGTAGAAGATTACTTAAAATATATATATCACCTTCAGCTTGAAGGAAGCAAGGTTAATACATCAAGTTTAGCCGGGATACTTAACATTTCGCCCGCTTCGGTAAGCGAAATGGTGGGCAAGCTTTCGAAACTCGGATGGATAACAAATAAACCATATTATGGTTTTAAGCTTACAAAAGACGGCGAAAGAATTTCAGTTAACCTGATACGCAAGCACAGGTTGCTTGAGGTTTTTTTACATCAGCAGCTCAACTATAAATGGGAAGAAGTTCACGGCGAAGCCGAATTACTTGAGCATGTTTGCTCGGACCTGTTCATAGAAAAGCTGGATGAATTCCTTGGTCACCCGAAATTTGATCCGCACGGCGACCCGATACCGGATAAGAACGGGAGCTTCCCGAAAATTGTGCGGATCACTTTGAGCAAAGCTGAAGCAGGCAAACATTACGTAGTTTCAAAAGTAAATGATACTTCCGAAGAAGCGTTAATATATATTTCAAAGATCGGGATAAAACTAAACAGAAAAATTTTTCTGAGCGAGTCGCTTAAATTCGACGGCTCCGTTATTGTGATAATAAAAGACAAGCATCAGCTGCTCAGCAAAAAAATAGCTGAAAATATTTTTGTGGTTGAAGATAAATCAGCGGTTAAATGATAAATAAATACTTTTATAAGGAAGCGGTAGTAGACCCCGAAACAAAAAAATGGGGCGATATCAGCGTGGTTCCCTCGCTTCCTGAAGTATTTTCTTCGGTCAAGGTTCCAACTGGCGGCAGCGTATGGAAAAAGATGCTGGCTTTCACCGGGCCGGGTTTAATGATAGCTGTGGGTTATATGGACCCCGGCAACTGGGCGACCGATATCGCGGGCGGCGCAAAATTTGGCTACACGCTTCTATCTGTAATATTCATTTCGAATATCTTCGCTATGATCCTCCAGCACCTTTCGCTAAAGCTTGGAATTGCTACCGAACGCGACCTAGCGCAGGCGTGCCGCGATCATTATAAAAAACGAACAGCAATAACCCTCTGGGTTCTAAGCGAAATTGCTATTGCCGCATGCGATCTTGCGGAAGTAATAGGCTCGGCAATAGCTTTGAATTTACTCTTTGGCATACCGCTTGTAATCGGCGTTTTAATAACTGTATTAGACGTGCTCGTAATTTTATTTTTCCAGTATAAGGGATTCAGGTTAATTGAAAGTATTGTTGCGGGATTAATAACCGTGATATTCTGCTGCTTCGCTTATGAAATAATAGCTTCTAAGCCCGAGATTGCCGCTATGTTCGGCGGATTTATTCCGCAGACTCAGATTGTAAGGAGCCACGAAATGCTTTACATTGCCATCGGGATTTTAGGCGCAACTGTTATGCCGCATAATCTTTACCTGCATTCAAGCATAGTGCAAACGCGCGCGTATGAAAGAACCGAGAAAGGGAAAAGGACAGCGATACGTTTTGCGACTCTCGATTCAAATATTGCGCTGATACTTGCATTTCTTATTAATGCTGCAATATTAATAGTCGCTTCGGCATCATTTCATAATACAGGGTTGCAGGATGTTGCGGATATTTCGGATGCATATAAACTTCTGAATCCTGTGCTTGGCGTGACTTTTGCAAGCGTGTTATTTGCTATAGCGCTGCTTGCATCCGGACAAAACTCGACTATAACGGGAACGCTTGCAGGACAGGTTGTGATGGAAGGATTTTTACGCCTGCGGCTAAAGCCATGGGTAAGAAGAATGATAACCCGTCTTATCGCGGTAACGCCTGCGTTTATAGTAACTTTATTTTATGGCGAAAAAGGAACAACAGGCCTCTTAATCCTAAGCCAGGTAATATTATCTGTGCAGCTAAGTTTTGCCGTGATACCGCTTGTAATGTTTACAAATAATAAGAAAATGATGGGAATGTTTGCAAACAAGCCCACCTTGAAATTCACAGCATGGGCGGTAAGCGCGGTAATTATTACGCTGAATGTGTTTCTTCTTTATCAAACTATCGGCGAATGGATAGGGATGAAATAATTTTATGATAGATAATAAGACCCGGGAAATATGGAACCACCATTTACAGGATGAGGCTGACGCCGAATATCTTTACAAAATCCTGGCGGGCCTCGAGCCAAACCAGCGGAGAAAAGATATATATTCACAGCTCTCAGACGTTGAGGGAAGGCATAAACAAGCATGGCTCAAAATGTTTAAAGATAGCGGCGAGAATGTAAAAGAGCCAAAGCCATCGGGTAAAGCAAGGTTCAATGCGTGGGTTTCAAAAAAATTCGGCGCGGGAATGCTCTCTAAAATGATGCTTGAAGAAGAAGGGATGGAAGTTAAATCCTATCTTGGCTTATACAGCAGCTCAAATGAGAAAGCCACTAAAGATATTGCAAAACGTTTGGCAACTGATTCGGCAGAGCATTCGGGAAAGCTTTCAGAATTATTAAATAAAGAAGGCGAGAGCTGGCACAAGATTTCATCCGGCGGCACGCTGAGGAATGTTGTTTACGGATTCAACGACGGATTGACTGCGAATTTCGGATTAATTGCCGGCGTTATCGGCGCGGCGGTTCAGCCGCATGTTATTCTGATCTCAGGAATCGCGGGATTAATAGCAGATTCTCTTTCTATGGGTTCTTCCGGTTATCTTGCCGCGGTAAGCGAGCGCGAAGTGTTCGAGCATGAAAAGAAAATGGAAGCCGAAGAAATTGCGCTCATGCCTGAGCTTGAAGCTGAAGAGCTGGCTTTGATATATGAAGCCAAGGGAATTACAAAAGAAGAAGCACGGAAGATGGCGTTTGATATTATCAAAGATCCTGCCATGGCGCTCAAAGAATCAGTACGCGAAGAGCTTGGCATCAGCGAAAACAATGGCAGCCCGTTTAAAGAGGGATGGGTAACGGGTCTTGCAACCGCGATCGGTTCATTTATCCCCGTTGCGCCGTTTTTGTTTTTAAAAGGTTCTACAGCTATTTATGTTTCATTTGCCGTCAGCATGCTTTCGCATTTCGGCGTGGGCGCCGCAAGAAGCTTTTTCACGGGCAGGGGAATTATCCGAAGCGGCATAGATATGTTTGTAGTCGGTTTCGGCGTTGCCGGCGTTGGGTATTTGATTGGTGAATTAATTTCACGATTATTGTAAAATCGTTTATTAATAAATTAAATAACGAATTATTGAAGAAGATCTATTATTTAGTTTTAGGTTTATTCGTTTTCTCATCAATTCCCCTGCACGCACAGAGCAGAAATGATACAACGGTACATGTAACAATTGTTCAGACAGCGCCTGATGAAGACCTTATCGTCGCGGAGCGCCCCGGGTTTACAAATCCGCCTGCCGTTGTGCCAAAGAAAAAACTCCAGATCGAAGCGGGTTTTAATTATGAGAATGTTAAATTAAAAGGCTCGGATATTTCAACAGATTATTATTTATATCCAACTACTTTTTTCAGATACGGGCTGACCAAAACTTTTGAGCTGCGCCTTGAAGCGGATATAGCCGGGATTTCTTCCGGCAGCGCTGGCGTGAAGACGACTCAAAGCGGATTGAATCCCGTAACAATTGGGGCTAAGTATTACATCTGCGAACAAAAAAAGGCTAGGCCTGAGGCTGCGTTTGTTTTCAGTCTTACGCTTCCGTATATAGGCAGGGATGATTTTCAGCCGTTATATCCAGCGCCCGGCATGGCATTTTATTTTCAGAATACATTAAACGATAAATGGAGCATTGGCTACAATGCAGGAATGCAATGGAGCGGCAACGATGCGAACCCGGTAAGCCTGCTTACATTTTCACCTACATATAATATCACAAAAAAACTTGCCGCGTTTGCTGAGATCTACGGCTATTTTCAAAAATATAACGTGCCTGATATACGCTGCGATGGCGGCGTAACGTATATACCGATTCCGAATCTGCAGCTGGATATATCAGCCGGGCCTGGACTTGCAGGGCCGACGACAAATTATTTTGTCGGCGCAGGGATTTCAGTCAGACTCCCGAGATAATTAGTTTAAAGGAAGGTTCAAAATAGTTGTTATTTCATGGTTTTACAATTATTTACAGTCTGAAGCGCTTTATGTAACCTGATGATAAAAATATTTTTGTTATATTTGCAGCAGTTTAATATTAAGTAAAATAAGGAGAATTTAAACGATGCAATGGGAACATATTTTATTTGTGGCGATTATTGCCCTCATCTTTTTCGGCGGGAAGAAGATCCCCGAGATCATGGGCGGGCTTGGCCGCGGCGTAAAGGAATTTAAGAAGGCTACAAAAGACATACAGGAAGATCTGTCTATTAAAGATTAGCTTCGCGCAATTCCGGAGCTACCCAATGGAGCAGTGAACGAATTTTAAAAAAGTTAAGGTGTGGTTTGCATCTTAATTTTTTTATTTTCATTTTTGGCAAAATTTATTAATAATCAAATAATTCCGTATCGAGAATTCCTACGTTTTAAGTAAATCAAATTAAGAATAATATTCGCATTTACTCAAGTTTGAAAAGGGATTATTTGTTCGTTTTTCTTCTACTGTTATTTTTTTCATGCGGCGGGCTTTATGCGCAGGAACTGCACCTGCATGAAAAAAACAACGCGGGTAAACACATTGCCTCGGTTACCTTTTCCAAATACAACATTTCATTTTCACCAAAAGATACTGCCGTAAGCCATCTTAACTGGCTGCGTTTCGGAGGGCTGACAGGATTTACCATTGGCGCGGTCCTGTTCCTGCATAATTTTCAGCAGCATGCGTGGTGGTCAGGCGAACGCGGAAATTTTCATATTGAAAATGACTGGGCATACGCAATGAGCATGGATAAGATCGGGCATTTTATGGTAGGGGGCCTCATCAGCAAAACCATGAAAGGCGCGTTCGAATGGAGCGGAATGAAGGAACGTCCGGCAATCTGGTGGGGAGCGCTGTTCAGCATCGCTTATATGACCGATATAGAAATAGAAGATGGCTTTGCAACTCAGTGGGGCTATAGTCCCGGCGATGAGATCGCAAATCTATCGGGCGATATCTTTGCCGTGGCGCAGGAGCTCTGGGCGCCGCTGCAGACCGTAAATATCAAATGGAGTTACGTGCCTACCGGCGACCCGAATCATAAAGGCGACTTCCCGGATGATTATGGGGGCCAGGTGTTCTGGCTCTCTTTTGATGTACGCGATTACATAGGTAAGAAGCATAAGAATGCTTTTACCGATTATGTGAATCTTGCTTTTGGCTATGGAGTTCAGAAATATGAAGATTACGGCCCTGACGGAAGGATACAAAACATTTACCTGGGGCTTGATTTCGATTTGAGAAAAATAATCCCCGGCGATTCATCGTTCATGCGGTTTTTGAAAAACTTCCTCCATACTTTTAAAATAATACCGACGCCTGCCATAAGATGGAACGCAACAAAAGGAAAAGTCGGGGTTGTAGTGCGCTGATCTTGAAAAAATCAAAGAGAAAAAAACTTCGTATAAATATTTTAAACAAAAAATAAATTAAATGAACATTTATTTAAAGATATTTCTTCTGTTATTGGTGTTTATGTTTTCGAATGTAACTTCACGGGCGCAGATGAACCTAATGGTAGGCCCTGCCATAGGTTTCACTATTCCCGCGGCAGATTATGGCGGGAACGCGCCGGCCTTTTACAAAACGGGACAGTATGGACTCAGCCCCGGCTTTCATTTTGGAGCCGAGAGCAGGCTGGGACTGGGAAAAATCGCAGTCAGGCTTGCATCATCATATGCAATGCTATCGGCAAACGGGCTTTCAGACGAAGAACACAATGATAGTTTTGTAGCGGTCAACCAGCGTCTGCTGAATGTTTCGCTTGGCGTACAATATGGTTTCGTTTCGATTAAATCCGTCTTCGGTCCGTATGCCGGCGTTGATCTTTTATATTCATCTATTACAAGTTCGGCAGATTTTCTAAATACGGCTACTCTCACAAACCCGACGCAAACGATAACAATGAACGCCGCAACACGCTTCGGGCTCGGCTTAGCTTTGGGGGCCGATTTCAGAATAAACAAAACCACGCTTGACCTGAGCCTGCGTTATAACATGATAAATATGTTCGGAAAGAAATATGAAGCCCCGGCTACCGGAACAAGAGATGATGTTTACCGGTATCTTAACGATGCAGCAGATCCAAACTATAATGCCGCCGACCCGAATCATCCTGTTGCGGCAAACAGAAACATAGCAACCGTTCAGGTGCAGATTGGGGTCCTGTTCGGTTTTAAGCTGTGATTTTAAAAAGTAAAAGGCAGTTCAGAATTGAGCCGCCTTTGTGATTTCCGGGAATTCAAATCCGGGCGCCCGGACCTATAATCAATTTAAAAACTGTATTGATTCATCGTGTTTATCGTGCCGATATTTGTATTATACGCGTTGATCATATAATTGTAATACGTAACAACATTATCGTACCCGCGGTTGAATTCACTTTCTTTTTTATTGCCGCCGTCAATAAATTTCTGCGTCGCCTTGGTAAAATCGGTTACGGTTTTTGTGAAATAATCTTCAAAAGAGTATTTAAGATACTTTGTTTTATCCGTAAACGGAGCAGATTCGACTTTGTTTTTATCTGTTTCAAAACCGGATTGAAAAGCGCTGAGTTCCGCCTGAAGCGATGACGGATCAGATGATTTATCCATATTCTTCAGCTTATCATAAAACCCTTCAGCTCCATCCAGCGTGTTTTCATAAGCATCCATCAGAATTGCGACCGATTTCTTGTCGGGGTCCGATATAGATTCAGGGTCCCTGTTCTTTCTTTTCGGTTTATACTTTTTCAGCAGGCCGTTAAACTTATCGAACGCGTCTTTGAATTTAGTATACTGGCTCTTCATCTCGTCATCAAGCCCCGGGGCTTTTGAAGGGTCGCTTTCGTAGTCCTTATCCTTAAAGTAATCCGAAGTTTTCTGCGCGGCGCCGTAATAACCATCCATTACGTCAAGCAGGTTTTTGAAAGCGCCTTCTATATCCGATTTCATATCTTTGGATGCGGTCAGCTTCGAAAGCTCGCCGCCATCGAGGAATGAACGCTTTTGATCTTTGAGTACTCTTTCGAAATCGCTCACTTTAAAATCAAATGCAATGCTTACGAGTATCATTCCTTTTCTTATCGATTTGGGAGCCGGGATATCTTCAATATATAATTTGTTAAGCCCGTCCCCGGTTTCTTCTATCTTATTTGCAACGTCAATGTATTTGTTATAGAAATTCAGGTCCTCGCCGGAATCGCCGCTGACAGTTTTTTCTTTTTCGTTGCCGTCAACCGTTTGCTCTTTGGTGTCGCCGTCTTTCTTAGACATCTTTTCTTTGATTTTATCCACCAGCGAGCAGCTTGTTGTTATAAACAGCGTGAATATTATTACGAATATGATTTTTAGCTTCTGCATATAATTAAAAATTGATTTAGAAATCCTTCAAAATTAGCGCTTAATTTCGAGAATGGTAATACCGCTTTTTCTATTTTCGGGGGAAAAATTTTTTGAAATGTTTTAGAAAACATTGTATTGCCGCCTGTAAAGTTTGAGCAGCTTTCCGGGCGTATCCTCGTGTTTCGGAGAGCAGCAAAAATACAGGATTGTAAAAAACTGGGCTGAATAAATCATCCGGTCGAAACCAAAAGTCAGGAATTAGAGTAGTAAGAAGTTTAGACTACAGCCGTAATACCTTACCTTGTTTAATCGTTGATATTTAGGTATTTTATGTTGATTTTTAGATAAAATAATCATTTTCAGACCGTTAATGGGCAAGAAAGACGTATTTATTGTTGACGCCACGCGTACGCCGATTGGAAAATACGGCGGAGCTTTAAAAGACGTGCGGCCCGATGATATGGCTGCGGGAGTTATCCGGGAAATTGTCAAAAGAAATTTTGATGATAAGGGGATCGGCAAAGAATTAATAGAAGACGTTATTCTTGGCTGCGCCAACCAGGCAGGCGAAGATAACAGGAACGTAGCCCGTATGAGCTTGTTGCTTGCAGGGCTTCCTGTTTCTGTTGCCGGATGCACCGTGAACAGGCTTTGCGGCTCAGGCATGCAGGCTGTTTTAGACGGGGCAAGAGCGCTTGCCGCAGGCGAGGGCGATATAATTATTGCGGGCGGAACTGAATCGATGACGCGCGCGCCTTTTGTAATGCCGAAAGCGGCAGAACCATTTTCGCGGACGAATGTAGTTTATGATACAACAATCGGGTGGCGTTTCACTAATCCAAAGCTGGCAAAAATGTATTACCCGTACTCGATGGGTGAGACCGCTGAAAATGTAGCGCAGAGATATAAAATTACGCGCGAAAGGCAGGATGAGTTTGCGCTGAGCTCGCAAATGAAAGCTAAGGAAGCTATACTTGCCGGAAAATTCAAAGATGAAATAACCCCGGTTGAAATAAATCTAAGGAACGAAGTAAAAATATTTGAGACCGATGAGTTCCCGAGGTTCGATACGACAATTGAAAAACTTGCAAAGCTGAAGCCTGCTTTTGTAAAAGAAAACGGAACGGTGACTGCCGGCAATTCTTCCGGCATTAACGACGGCGCATGCGCAATACTTCTGGCAACTGAAGAAAAATGTAAAGAGCTTGGATTAAAACCCCGCGCGCGGATAGTTACGGGAGCGGTGGCGGGCGTAGAGCCTGACTGTATGGGGCTCGGCCCGATACCTGCTTCAAAAAAAGCGCTGCAAAGAGCGGGCCTGCAAATGGACCGGATAGATCTGACTGAGCTTAACGAAGCGTTTGCCGCGCAATCGCTTGCCTGCATAGTTGAACTTGGACTTGATGCAAAAAAGGTTAACGTTAATGGCGGCGCAATAGCGCTTGGCCATCCGCTTGGTATGAGCGGCGCGCGTATTCTGACGACGCTGCTGTATGAAATGGAAAAAAGAAACCTGAAATACGGCCTTGCAACCATGTGCATCGGCGTAGGCCAGGGCATTGCCTCGATAATCGAGAAAATCTGAGATTTGAGATATTACGCGTTAATAATTCCCGTCTCATAGTTCGCGAATCCAAAATTAGAAAATGAATTTTCCGAACACATTAAGTTTACTCAGAATTCTGCTCGCGCCGGTATTCGCGTTTATGTTCATATCGGGCGAGCCTGTTTTAATACTGATCTCGTTCTTTGTGTTCACCGCGGCTGCGTTAACCGACTGGTATGACGGCTGGTACGCCCGCAAATATGGTTTCAAAACGCGCTGGGGGCAATTCCTGGACCCGCTTGCGGATAAGATCCTCACTTCAAGCGCGCTTTTATGTTTTTATATTATCAATAACAGGCAGCCCGAATTTTTCGGCACGCGTGAAATAATCCCGATATCGATTCTGATCGGGATAATTATTTTCAGGGATATCGCGCTGACGCTTGCGCGTTCAATAAGCGAACTAAGGGGAAGAGAATTTAATACGTCGATGATATCAAAGACCAAGACGTTCGCGCAGATGACATATATATTTCTTGTGATCGGGTTCATGGCGCTTGCCGTTACTTTTCCCGCGTCATCCGCCGCCAAAGCGCTTGCGTCTTTCCTGTATTCCGACTGGAATTATTACCTGCTTTTATTGATAACGTTACTCACTGTTGCAAGCGGAATTGCGTATATATTTGAATCAGGCTCAAAAACTACTGTAAACGAAACAACCTGAATTTTGCCATTATTTAAGAAAAGACATCCAATAAATAAAAATTATAAGGTCCCCTTTGTAGTGAACCTTATCGGCAGCGGCTTATTCACCGGGCATATTCCTTTTGCTTCGGGAACATTCGGCAGCATGGTGGGGCTTGGAATATATATTCTATACGGCAGCGCGGAATATTACGTGCTTGCTATCCTCATAGCGGTCTTTTTCTGCCTGGGAATATTTGTGGCTGAGATAATGCGCAAGCGTTACGGTGAGGACCCTCCGCAGGTTGTTATAGACGAAATTGTCGGACAGTGGCTAACATACCTGGTGGGATCTTTGTTCTTCGATTTTTTCTTCAAAGCAAAGTCATTTGATCCCACGTTCATGTTCGCTTCCAAGGTTGCGTTTGGAGTTATCGGGTTTTTGATATTCCGTTTCTTCGATATTATAAAGCTTCAGCCTGCAAAATATTTTGATGAAAAAGATTCCGGTTTCGGAATCATGATGGACGACGTGATAGCCGGAGTTTATGCCGGAATTTTTTCAGCGCCCATCACACATTTCCTGTGGTTCAAATTTCTCGCCAAACTTCTCTTTAAATGAAAGCTGCAATCCTTACCATCGGCGATGAGATCCTGATAGGGCAGGTTATAAATACAAACGCCGCATTCCTGAGCAAAAAACTTTTTTCGGCTGGCGTTGCCGTCGAAAGGGTTATCTCTCTGCCTGATGATGAAAAAGAAATATTGAAGGAATTCCGCAGCGCATTCAAAAAATACGACGTTGTTGCGGTAACAGGCGGTTTGGGGCCGACGCATGACGACATTACAAAGAAATGCATTGTAAGGTTTTTTAGAACAAAGCTTCGCGAAGATAAAAAAGTACTTAAGCACATCCGGTCAATTTTTTCGAGAAGAAATATCCGGCTTACAGAAGCAAGCGCGATGCAGGCGATGATGCCTGCCGCCGCGATCGCTCTTCACAATAAACTTGGAACGGCGCCGGGAATTCTGGTGGATAAAGGCGGAAAGATATTCTGCGCAATGCCGGGCATTCCTTATGAGATGGAATATATCACTGAACATGGCTTAATTCCATACATCGCGAAGAAATCGCGCAATTCAAAACGCGCGGACACGCTGGTTCAGAAAACGCTGCATACAATAGGCATCCCTGAATCTCAGCTGGCTGAGCGAATAGGCGCGGTTGGGAACATTGTCCGCTCTGGGCCGGGATACTCGGTGAAACTCGCGTTCCTTCCTTCTTTTTATGAAGTGAGGTTAAGGATTACCATAAGGGCTTTATCGGTTAAGATAGCAAACTCGCTTTTGCGCGAATCGGTAAAAAGAATAGAAGAAAAAGCGGGAAGATATATTTATTCTTATGATGAGAGCCCGATCCAAAAAGCTGTTGGAGATATATTAAAGAAAAAGAAAATGACCCTATCGGTCGCTGAATCATGCACAGGGGGTTTAATAGCATCAAAGATAACAGATATTGCAGGAAGCAGCGACTATTTTACTGAAGCCGTTGTTACATATGCCGATAGAGCTAAGGAAAAGATACTGGGTGTGAAAAGATCAACATTAAAAAAATACGGGGCGGTAAGCGAACAAACCGCAATTGAAATGGCTGAAGGGATCAGAAAAGTTTCAGGCTCTGATTTTTCGATTTCAACAACGGGAATTGCAGGCCCATCCGGCGCTAAGCCCGGAAAACCTATTGGGTTAGTGTGGATTGGATACGCCGATAAAAACAAATCGTTCGCGAAGAAATTTATTTTCACAAAAGAGCGGTTCCGCAACAAAGAAATAATGAGCAAGATGGCGCTGGAAACGCTTAGAAGAGAACTTTTGTCAATTAGCAATTAGAAATGATAATTGAATCATGATAGAAATTAAAAATTTAACAAAAAGTTTCGGGAGCAATCATGTGCTCAAAGGGGTTAACCTGAACATTGAAAAGGGGAAGACCACGGTTATTATCGGCGCCAGCGGCTGCGGGAAGTCGGTGATACTTAAACATATCATCGGGCTGCTGAAACCCGACTCCGGCGAGATACTTATCGACGAGGAGGATATCACGAAAATGAGCGAGAAAGAAATTTACCGGATAAGGAATAAATTCGGGTTTCTTTTCCAAGGAGCCGCGCTT
>Ga0265320_10002038_pt1 | contig 14226 bp, 16 predicted proteins | sample 4827metaG_FD_202087 | JGI IMG/M metagenome (GOLD analysis project Ga0265320, IMG submission 202087) | Rhizosphere microbial communities from Carex aquatilis grown in University of Washington, Seatle, WA, United States - 4-8-27 metaG | ecosystem: Host-associated > Plants > Roots > Rhizosphere >...
GGCGTCGGCCGATGGGGCATGAAATCCTGCGAAACGAATGAGAATCTATTTCATGGGCGTCTGCGGCACCGCCATGGGGAATGCCGCGCTGCTTGCCCGCGCCGCCGGGCATGAGGTCTGCGGCAGCGACACGTCCGTCTATCCGCCCATGAGCACGGTTTTGGCCGAGGCGGGGATCGCGGTGAGCGAGGGCTACGATCCAAGGCGGCTTGAGGGCATGAAGCCCGACCTGGTGGTCGTCGGAAACGCGCTCTCCCGCGGCAATCCCGAGATCGAATGGCTTCTCGACTCGCGCGCCTTCCCGTTCACCTCGCTCCCCGCCATGCTGCACGACCTCGTGCTGCGGGACCGGAAAAACATCGTGGTCGCGGGCACGCATGGAAAGACGACGACGACCGCGATAGCCTCGTTCCTGTTGCTGGCGAACGGCCGGGATCCCGGGTTTCTCATCGGCGGTGTGCCGCAGGATCCTCCGGAGGGAACGCGCCTGGGCGCAGCGGCGGATCCCTTCGTCATCGAGGGTGACGAATACGACAGCGCGTTCTTCGACAAGCGGAGCAAGTTCATCCACTACGCGCCCCGGATCGCCGTCCTGAACAATCTCGAATTCGACCACGCCGACATCTTTCGAGACCTCGCGGACGTGCAGCGCACCTTCTCGCATTTCGTGCGCCTGGTGCCGCGAAGCGGTTGCATCGTCCTCAACGGGGACGATGCCAATCTGGCCGCCCTCGGCCCGATGCCCTGGGCGCGGGTCGTGCGCGTGGGCACGGGGGGTGACAACACGGTCCGGATAGCGGACTTCCGCGAGACCTCGTCCGGCGCCGAATTCGCGCTTTTTTGGGAAGGCAGGGAGTGGGCCCGCGTCCAGTGGGCCCTGCCGGGCCTGTACAATGCGCGCAACGCCGCGATGGCGGCGACCGCCGCCGGACTGGCCCTGGACGCCAGGGATCCGAGCGGGCTGCGGCTGGACGGCCTCGCTCGCTTCAGGGGCGTCCGGCGCCGTCAGGAAGTCCTGGCTTCGCCGGCGAACCTCACCGTCATCGAGGATTTCGGGCACCACCCGACGGCCCTGGCCGAGACCCTTCGCTCGTTTCGCGGACGTTTTCCCGGCGCGAGACTCACGGCCGTCTTCGAACCCCGGAGCAACACCGCGCGCGTGAGGACGCTCCAGGATGCCTTCATGGGCGCCCTCGCCGAGGCGGACGAGATCTATCTCGGCCCGGTCAGCCGGCCGGAAAAGCTGGATGCCGGGGAACGCTTCGATCCGGAAGCCGTCGCGCGGCAGATCGGGGAGCGGGGAAGGGTGGCGAGCGCCTTCAAGGACAACGCCGCGCTGCTGGCGAAGCTGACCGCAGACACGCTGCCGCCCGTGGGCCCCCCGCGCGTCGTCGTCTTTTTCAGCAACGGGAACTTCGACGGGATCGTTCCGCGCTATGCCGCGGCCGTGTCAAAGGGGTCGTGTCCCTGACGGCGCTAAGATAAGAGGCAGTATCGATATAAAATTAATTGTCGAAGGGCGGTGGAGCGCCGTCAGGGACACGATCCCTTCCCGCCTTACTGCGCCTGCTTGGCGATCTTGTAGTCGGCGGGCTCCTGGCCCGCGGGAAGCGCGAGAAGATCGTAGTCGTGGCAGCCGGTGATCGTCACCCGGGAAAACTCGCCGACCGGCAGTTCGCGCGGCACATAGACCCTGCCGTCTATGTCGGGGGCGTCCGCCTCTCCCCGCGCCACGCCTGGCTCCTCGACAAGGACGGTGAGTTCCCGGCCGACGGCGCCCCTGCCCACCTCGGCGGCAATCTCCTTCTGCAGTCGCATGACCCGGTGCCAGCGGCGCTCTTTTTCGCGCGCGGGAATCTGCCCGTCCATCTTGGCCGCCCGCGTTCCCTCCTCCTGGGAATAGCGGAAGACCCCGAGGCGCTCGAACCTGGCCTCGGCGATGAAATCGCAGAGCTCGTCGACGTCGGCCTCGGTTTCGCCGGGAAATCCGACGATGAAGGTCGTGCGAAGCGCGATCCCGGGTATGCCGGCCCGGATGCGGCGAACCAGGTCGCGGATGTGGGCGCCGCTCGTCTCGCGCTGCATCGCCGAGAGCATCCGGTCGCTTATGTGCTGGAGCGGCATGTCCACGTAGCGGGCCACCTTCGGGCATTCGGCGATCGTCCGGATCAATTCATCGCTCCAGTGGGCCGGATGCGTGTAGAGCAGCCGGACCCAGAAGTCCCCCTCGATGGCCTGGAGCTGGCGGAGGAGGGTGGTCAGCGCGGTGCCGCGCGAGGAATCGACGGGCGTCCTCGGATTCGGGCGCTCCTCCCAGGTGTCCATGCCGAAGAAAGTCGTGTCCTGCGAGATCAGGTTGAGCTCCCGAACTCCCTCGGCCACCAGCTGCCGCGCCTCGGCCGCCACGCTGGCGACCGTCCGGCTCCGGTGCCTGCCCCGGATCTGCGGGATGATGCAGAACGTGCACGGGTGGTTGCAGCCCTCGGCTATCTTGACGTACGCGAGATGGCGCGGCGTGAGCCGGAAGCGCGGCGTGTCGAAATCCGGGATGAAGGTCGAGCGCCGGGTGACGAAGCTGGCCGGAGCCGCGCCCCGCTCCCTGGCATAGATTTCCCGGATGATCGGGGCCACCTGGGTGACCTGGTCCAGGCCGATGAACGCGTCCACCTCGGGCAGCTCGCCGGGAAGATCCTTGGAGAAGCGCTGGGACATGCAGCCCGCGACGATGAGCTTCTGGTCGCGGCGCCGCTTGCGCAGCCCGCGTTTCTCGTGCGCCTCCAGGATATGGCTGATCGACTCCTGCTTCGACGAATCGATGAACGAGCAGGTGTTTACTATGACGACGTCCGCGGAATCCGCGTCCGGCACGACCTCCATTCCGGCGCCCTGGAGGTGCCCCACCATGATCTCGCTGTCGACCAGGTTCTTGGCGCAGCCGAGTGAAATGAGGCTGACCTTGATCACGGGGCGCCCGTCACTTCTTCTTGGCGGCCGCGGCGGCTTTCTTGCGCTTCAGGTAGGCGTGACGGCGTTTCCGTTTGATGACTTTGTTGAGTTGTTGTCCCATGGGGAAGGCTCAGACAAACGCTATTCGGCGGCCAGATCAAACCCCAATTGCCGCGCAAGGCTCTGCTGGCGTATTCCGTAGAATGCGGCGAACTCGCGCAGCCGGGCCGCCCGCGCCGCGTCGCCGGGCGCGTGGGCGCGGATTCCGGCGATCATGATGTTCTTCGCCGTGTGCTCCGTCGATACGAACTCGAAGACGCGGGCGCGGTAGCCGGCCCATTCGAGAAGCAGGGCGCGCAGGGCGTCCGTGACGAATTCGGCCTCCCGCTCGAGAAAGATGCCGTGGCGCAGGGACTCGGCCAGGACGGCCGGCGGAACCATGCGCGGCCTGAGCTCCTTCTGGCAGCAAGGCGCCACGAGCAGAAGGCGGGCCTCGGCGGCCACGCCTTTGGCAAGGGCGTCGTCGGTCGCGGTGTCGCAGGCGTGGAGCGCGATCAAGACGTCCGTTCCGCCAACCTCGGATCCCTCGATCCGGCCCGCCGAAAACGAGAGGCGGGGGGCAAGCCCGCGCGCCGCCGCCACACGGTTGCAGAGTTCGACGAGCTCCGAGCGGACCTCTATGCCCCGAACCTCGGCGCGCTCGCCGAGGAGGGCAGCCACCGCAAAGGTCAGGTAGCCCTTGCCGCATCCCATGTCGGTCACCCGGACGGGCGCCGCATCCAGGCCGGACTCCTTCAGGAGGTGGCCGAGCAATTCGGCAAATTTCTCGATCTGGCGGAATTTTGGAGTCATGCCTTCGCGCGGGCGGCCGCGGTCATTCGTCACGCCGAGGTCGCGGAGCCAGGGAACGTCGGCGGGGATCGGATAGAGCTTTTGCTGGTCGTGCGCGTCGCGGCCGGGGCTCCCGCCGGCCCTGGCGATCACGCGAAGGCGCGCCGAGCCGTCCTCTTCGCATTCGAGCTGCGCGGACGCCCGCGCCGTGAACAGATGCGCATGGAGAAAATCCCCGCCGACCAGGGGTTCTATCGCGGCGAGCCCCGCATCGAGCGAAAAATTCTTTGTCAGGTCGCGCGTGGCGTGGCGCCAGACGAAGGAGAGTCTCGGCCCCGAGGCCAGGACGACCGGACGCACGGAGAGCTTCGCAAGCGAGACGTCCGCGCCCCGGTGCTTGCCGAGCGTGATTTTCTCCAGCGAGCCGTCGCGGACGGCTTCCCGAAGAAGCGCAAGGAAGCGCTCTCGTGAGGGGGCTGAGGACGGCGGATTCAAGGGGCGTGCCGTCATCGGGAGACCGCGTCCAGGCGGGCGACCGCCGAGCGGGCCTCGGCGCAGCCGGGATCGGCCTTGAGCGCGGTCGCGTAGGCTTCCCGGGCCGCGGCCCGGCTTCCCGACTTCTCGAGCTCGCGGCCAAGATAAATGAAGGCGCGGACGCCGCGCGCAGCGTCCCGCCTCAGGATCTCGCCGGCCTGCGCGCGGGCCTTCAATGCGCTTCCGAGCGGCCAGGGCGCGCGGGCGTAGAACTGCATGAGGCCCTCCCGGGCCTCGAGGTATCCGGGATCCAGGCGGATCGCCTTCTCCATGGCGGCGCGCCCGCGCGTGGCGAAGGAAAACGAGCGATGCCGATCCGCGAGCTGCAGGCAGGTGCCCCCTAAATCGCCGAGATAGACCGCGTTGTCGGGCGCGAGCGCCGCCGCCTTTTCCAGCCAGGGCACCGCCGCGTCGAGGGCGCCGCCCCCGGCGCCATGCCGCAGGCACATCCCGAGGTAATAGCACGCGGCGGCATCCCGGGGGCGCGAGGCAGCCATCGGCTCGAGGGCGGCCTCGGCCTCCCCGTACCGCCGCGCCCGATAGAGCGAGACGGCCTGATCCATGCCGGCGTCCGCGCGAAGGACGGCGCCGAGGACGAGCGGGATGAGGAAACGCGGGGTGCGGAACACCGCCTACTCGTAGCGCAGCGCCTCGATGGGATCAAGCTGCGCCGCCTTGCTCGCGGGGTAGTAGCCGAAGCACACGCCCACGGCGCCGCTGAACGCGAAGGCGGCTACAATCGAGACGGTCGAGATCACGACCGGCCAGTGCTGGATGCTCGAGAGCAGATGCGAGCCGACGATGCCGAGAAGGATTCCGATGCTTCCTCCCATGAGGCTGAGGACGACGGCCTCGATGAGGAACTGCATCCGGATGTCGCTTCCGTGCGCGCCGACAGCCATACGGATGCCGATCTCCCGCGTCCGCTCGGTCACGGAAACGAGCATGATGTTCATGATCCCGATGCCGCCGACGAGCAGGGAGACGCCGGCCACCGCGCCCAGCATGAAGGCGATCGTGCGGTTCGTCGTGTTGGCCGCGTCGGCGATTTCCTGCTGGTCGCGCACCGTGAAGTCATCCTCGCGTCCCTGGGTCAGGTGGTGGCGGTCCCGCAGGAGATTCGCGATGTCCTGCTCGACGGCGGGCATCCGGTCCGAGGAATCCGCCTGGACGTTGATGAAGGGGAGGAAGGACTGGCGGGAAAAGCGCTTCATGGCGCTCGTGTAGGGAAGCAGCACCACGTCGTCCTGGTCGACGCCCTGAAGCGAGAAGCCCTTGGTCGCGAGGACGCCGACGATCTTGAACGGCAGGTTCCTGACGCGGATGCTCTTTCCGACCGGGTCGCCGTCCGGAAAAAGGTTGTTCACGACCGTCTGCCCGAGGACGCACACCTTGCCGTCGCCGCGCACGTCCTGGTCCGTGTACATCGCGCCGGCGGAGAGGGGCCACTGCCGCATCGAAAGGTAGTCCTCGCTCTCGCCCAGGATCCGCGTGGCCCAGTTCAGGCCGTTGGCGAGCACCTGGGCGTTGCCGCGGACCTCCGGGCTGACCGCGATCACGTCGCGGACCTCAGACTTGATCGCCTGGGCGTCGTCGATGGTCAGGGTGCCGGCGCCGCCATAGCCGCTGCGCGCGCCCGCGGTGTTGGCGCTGCCCGCAAAGACAAGGATGATGTTCTGGCCGAGGCTGGCGATCGTCGCCTCCACCTGGGACTGCGCGCCGTCGCCGATGCTGACCGTGACGATCACCGCCCCGACGCCGATGATGATGCCGAGCGCCGTCAGAATGGAGCGCATCTTGTTCCGGCGCAGGGCGCGCAGGGCGACGAATATGGTGGAAAAGAAGCGCATGGCGTTCAGTTCGTCAGCTTTGCGGCCGCCTCCGCCTCCCGAAGCTTGCGCAGCTCGTCCTCGGCGATCAGGCGGTCCGCAATCCGGATGTCATTCACCAGCTGGCCGTCGCGAAGGATCAGGTTGCGCTTGCAGTAGCGGGCGATGTCGAGCTCGTGGGTCACCATCAGGATCGTGATTCCCTCGTCGTTGAGCTTCTGGAAGACGCCCATCACCTCGATCGACGTCTTGCTGTCGAGGTTGCCGGTCGGCTCGTCGGCCAGGAGCACTTGGGGCTGGTTCACGAGCCCGCGGGCGATCGCCGCCCGCTGCTGCTGGCCGCCCGAAAGCTGGCTCGGAAAATGGTCGGCCCGGTTTCCGAGGCCGACGATGCTGAGGCAGTGCATGGCCCGCTCTTCCATCTCCTTGCGGGTGATGCGCCGCCGGCCGTAGAACATGGGGAGCTCGACGTTCTCGAGCGCCGTCGTTCGGGCGAGGAGATTGAAGCCCTGGAAGACGAACCCGAGCTTGCTGTTCCGGATGTCGGCCAGTTCGTTTCTGTCCAGGGCGGACACATCCGTGCCGTCGAGCAGGTACTTTCCCTGGGTCGGGCGGTCCAGGCAGCCCAGCAGATTCATCAGCGTGGATTTTCCCGAGCCGCTGGCGCCCATAAGCGCCACAAACTCGCCCTTCTGGATCTCGATCGACACGCCGCGGACGGCGTGAACCTGGACCTCCCCCGAGTCGTAGACCTTGTGGATGTTATCGAGCTTTACGACGCTGTTCATGGGTCGCCGGGGCGGATGGGCGCGGGTTGGGGCAGCGCGGCTAGAAGCGCCCGCCGCCGGGAATGCCCCGCCCGCCGCCGCCGCCGCCGCCAAAGGGATTGGCCGCGCCCTGCGCGGGAGCCGCGGAGGGCTGATTCACTCCGGTCACGATCGTGTCGCCCTCCTTGAGCTCGTTGCTCAGGATCTCGGTGTTGGCGCCGTCGGTGATTCCGATCCGGACGCGGACCTCCTCGAGCGCCGCGGCGGCCGCGGGACCGCCGGCGGGAAGCCGGTAGACCAGGCGAAACACCGGGGCGTCGCCCGCAGCGGCCGCGCTGCGGCCCCCGCCGAGCATGTAGGCGGGAAGATCGATGCCGCGAGCCTTCGCGAGATCCTGCATTTTCTGGATGAGGTCGGGGGTGGGCGGGCCGCTTCCCCGCGTGTAGCCCGCCTCGGCCATGATCTGCCGGAGCGCCTGCCGCCGCTCGTCGGGGCTCAGCTGCTTCACGGGCGCGGCGGCAACCGCCTCAGCCGTTCCCTTGGGGGCCTCGGGCGCGGGAGCTGCCACGGCCTTGATTCCCTCGGGCAGGCGGAAGCGCAGGGCGCTGTTTGCCAGTCGAAGGACGCTCGGGTGCCGGGTGATGACGATCGACGCGTTCGCGGTCATTCCGGGCTTCAGCTTCAGGTCGGCATTGTCGACCTTGATCATGACGTCGTAGATGACGACGTTCTGCTGCGTCTGCGGCGCGTTGCGCACCTGATAGACCACGCCGTGGAACTGGCGGTTCGGATAGGCGTCGACCGAGAAATTGACCATCTGTCCGTTCTCGACGTTGCCCACGTCCGCCTCCGCCACGGCCGTGTCGATCTGCATCTGCGTGAGGTCGTTGCCGATTTCGAAAAGGGTCGGCGAACTCAGCGTGGCCGCGACCGAATTGCCGACGTCGATGTTGCGCGAGATAACGATCCCGTCCATCGGGGAGACGATGTTGCAGTAGCCGAGGTTGGTCCTGGCCGTGTCCAGGGTCGCCGACTTGATCTGGACCTGCGCGGCCGCCTCGGCGACCAGGGCAGCCTGCGTGTCGTAATCGGATTGCGGGATCAGGTTCTTCGCCAGGAGATCCTTGTCGCGGCCAAGGGTGACGGTCTGCAGGTCGAAATTGGCTTTGGCATTGGCCAGGTCCCCCTCGGCCGATTTCACCGCAGCCTGATAGTTGGTCGGAAGCAGCGTGGCCAGGAGGTCGCCCTTCTTCACCTTTGCGTTGAAATCGGTCCTCCAGGAAGTGATGTACCCGGATATCTGACTGCTGACCAGGACGTCCACGAGCGGCTTGATCGTGCCCGACGCGGTGACGGTCTGGATGATTTCGCCGCGCGTGACGTTCGCGGTGTAAAACTCGGGGCCCTTTTCCTTGTGGCCCTGCCAGAAGTACCAGCCTGCGGCTGCGGCGGCCAGGACGACGGCCAGGGTGACGGGGGTTTTGAAGCTGCTGGGTTTAGCCATACGGTCGTGGGTGCGTTGAAAAGGGTGCGAATTCGCGGGTCTGTGCGCTGCCTAGACGCACCCCCCCGGCAAAGGTTGCGCGAATCAACGCCTTGCGGCGTAGGCCCGCTTGAGTTCGGCGGCCACGTTCGGCGGAACGAAATGCGCGACATTGCCGCCATATTGGGCGACCTGCTTGACCAGCGACGAGCTTGTGTAGCTGAACTGCTCGTTTGGCATGACGAAGATCGTCTCGATCTCCGGCTGCAGGTGTCGGTTCATCAGCGCCATGTTGAACTCGAATTCAAAGTCCGAAAGGGCGCGCAGGCCGCGGATGATCGCGTCGGCCTTCCGGGCGCGGGCGAAGTCCACCAGGAGCCCGCTGAAGGTCGCGAGCTCGACGTGCTTCAGCGACGTGATGTTGGGGCGCACCATGTCGAGCCGCTCCTCCTGCGAGAAAAGCGGCTCCTTGCCCGGGTTGTCGGCGATTGCCACCGTCACGCGGTCGAACAGGCGCGCGGCCCGCGAGAGCACGTCGAGGTGCCCGTAGGTGATCGGATCGAAGGTGCCGGGATAGATGCAGTGGCGCATCGGAGAAAGCGAAATCGGAAAGCGGAAAGCGGAAAGCGGAAGACTAAGGGTACCCCCTATTCGGAAACGAGGAAAAATGCGACCGATCCAGCCTTTAACTTTGCACGGCAACGTTTTTCCGATTGATTGGGTTTTCCGCCTTTCGCTTTCCGATTTCCGCTTTCTCCGATGAGTCTCCCCAACGCCATCACGCTCTCGAGGATCCCGCTGATGTTCGTCATAGCGTGGCTCTGCTACCAGGGATGGCTCGGCTCGGCCTCGCTGGCTTTCTGGCTCTTCATAGCGGCCGCGGTCGGCGACTGGCTCGACGGCTACCTGGCCCGCTCGCGCGGGCAGATCTCCGTCTTCGGCAAGCTGATGGATGCGCTCACCGACAAGATCATGGTGATGGGCCTCGTGATCGTCTTCGTGGACCGGCAGGCGATTCCCGTCGCCCTCGCCCTGATTACCCTGTGCCGGGAATTCCTGATCACGGGAATGCGCATGGTCGCCGCCTCCAAGGGAATCATCGTTTCCGCGGACGGCGGCGGCAAATCCAAGACGGTCACGCAGTTGATCGCCCTGGGCTTCCTGCTCGCCGCCCCGATGGTCGATAGGGACTGGGCCCACTTCGTCTCGCGGGATCTCCATGCCTTCGCCTCGGTCGTTCGCCAGACCGGACAGGTCATCTTCTGGATCGGCACCGCTCTAGCCGTTTGGTCGGGCGTGCGGTACATCATCCACCACCGGAAGATGGTCTTCGCCGCGGCCGAGCAATGAAGCTGGAGCAACCGGCATGGCCGCGATTCCTGGCGACCCGAACGGTCGTGGCGTGGGCGACCCTGGGGCCGGTCGGCCGGCGGCTTCCTGCGCCCGGCACGTGGGGATCTGTCGCCGGGCTTCTCTACTTTACGGCGGTGTTCGCGGGGCGGGTTGGCACCGCGGGCAATCTCCTCCTGAGCGCGATCGGAGGCTATCTGGCTGTTGGCATTTGCGGCGAGGCCGAGTCCAGGATCGGCAGGAATGATCCGGGCGAAGTCATCCTCGATGAGTTCGTGGCCATGCCGCTCTGCTTCCTGGGCTGGCCGCACCTCCTGAATCCGCTTCCCGCCTCTGCGGTCTTTCTCGCCGGCCTCGGACTGTTCCGGCTTTTCGACATCGCGAAGCCGTTCGGCATCAGCCGGCTCCAGTCGCTGCCGGGAGGCTGGGGAATTGTCATCGACGACACGGCCGCGGCGCTCGCCTCCTGCCTCTGCATGCACGTGGGGCAGTGGGCATGGCACGCCGCGCACGGCGGCTGACAAAGGCTGGCTAGGGCAGGACGATGAGGTTCTCGGCGGCCACCTTGACGAGGAGGCCCTGCCGCAGCACGTCGACCGACAGGACGATGCCGCGGGGATCGGCCGGATCGTCGACAAAGCCCTCCAGGCCGTGCAGCGGCCCCCCGACGACGCGCACCCGCCGTCCCTGGGCCAGGAGCGGCCGGAGCGTCAGTTCGTAGCCGGAGGCGATCATCGCTCGGACGTCGGCGAGCTGGCGGAGGAATGCCGGCTCGTCCGCGATGGGAAGGGCGCGGGCGAGGAGATCTTGCTGGTAGATGCGGGCCTTCTGCCCGACGGGCACCCGGGCGAACACATAGCCGGGAAAAAGAGGCTTTGTGAATCGCTTCGTCTGGCGTGCGTAGCGGCGCACACTGTCTACGAGGGGAAGGTAGTGCTCGAATCGTTCCGCCGCCATCAGCGCCGCGAATTTCTTCTCGCAGCGCGGCCGGGTATGGCAGACGAGCCAGAGGGCGTCGGTCTCTGCGGAAGCGGCCTCCGGCATCGGCGGACCCATCAGCCTGCGGCGGGCGCGAGAAGCAGGAAGCGGACGGCTGCGTGATAGCCCTCGAGGCCGAGCCCGCTGATCATCGCCCGGCAGGCCGGAGCGGTGAGCGACGTGTGGCGGAACTCCTCGCGCTTGTAGATGTTCGATATGTGAACCTCGACCACGGCAAGGTTCGAGCCGAGGAGCGCGTCCCGCAGGGCGACGCTCGTGTGCGTGAAGGCTCCGCCGTTCAGGACGATGCCGTCGACCTTCGCATCCGCGAGCTGCGCGATCCGGTCTATGAGCTCGCCCTCGTGGTTCGATTGGAAGAACTGCAGCTCGGCAGCGGCCCCGAACTCCGCCCGCATGGCCTTTTCCAGGCCGGCGAGCGTCGTGCGGCCGTAGATATCGGGCTCGCGCGTGCCGAGACGGTCGAGGTTGGGGCCGTTGATGATCGCTATTTTCTTCATGGGGTTGCCCGGGGAGTGCGTCAGAGCGGATTCTCGGTCGCCAGGAAGGCCCAAGGCAACCCGAACTTCTCCGCCAGTTCCGCGGCGAGCGCCTTGACGCCGTGGACCTCCGTCGCGTAATGGCCGCAGAGGTAGAGGTTGAGCCGCTCCTCCTGCGCCCGGTTGAAATGCTCCTCGCGCAGCTCGCCGGTGACCAGGGTGTCGGCCCCTGCCGCGGCGAGAGCGGGTATGGCGCTGTTTCCGCCGCCGCTGCAAAACGCGACCGCCCGCGGCTCCTCGGAGCCGAATTCGATCGCCGTCACTCGGGGATAAAGGGATTCGAGCCGCGCGCGAAGCTCCGTCCTCCGCAGGGCGCAATGAGCGACTAGCCCGATGTCACCGCCCGGGTTGGGCAGGAAACCGCGGAGCGGCTGGAGGCCGACCTGCCGGGCCAGCAGCGCGTTGTTGCCGATCTCCGGATGGGCGTCCAGCGGCAGGTGGCTCGAGTAGAGCGCGCAGTTTCCCCGGATCAGGGTTGCCAGCCGGTCGTAGGCCGGCCCGGACAGCGGCTCGGGCGCGTTCCAGAAAAGCCCGTGATGGGCTATCAGAAAGTCGATGCCTGCCCCAACCGCGGCCTGGAACGGCACGAGGCCCGCGTCGACCACGGCTCCGATCCGCGTGACCTTGCCGTCGTTGGCGACCTGCAGTCCGTTCAAGGCCCCCGGAGCATCCTGGAACGCGCCCCGGCGCGTGCGCTGGTCGCAATAGGCGACGATGTCCTTGAGGGAAGCCACGGGGAAGGAGAAGACCAAAAGCGGAAATCGGAAAGCGGAAAGCGAAAAACTCCTCAGGCTCCCATCCGGCAGGCGTGGGCGCTGAAGCCCGCGCCAAAACTCACGAGCCAGAAGTCGCCGTCGGCTCCGGGAGTCGCGCTCTTCAGTGTTTCCTCCAGGGCGAACAGAACCGATGGGCTGCTCATGTTCCCGCAGCGGCGAAGGACGGCCCTGCTGGCCTCGAGGGAGTGCCCCGGAAGCGCCGGTCCCAGGGCGTCGAGGACATCCCGGCCTCCGGTGTGAACGACGACGCGTGAGACCGCGCGGGGGCTGCGTTCCCGCCAGAGGCGGCCGACCGCCCCCGCCGCAAGCTCGGGCACGGTTCGATGCAGCAGGTTGCGCAGCTTCCCCTCCCGCATTTCAAAGCGGAGCTTGTCGCGCTCCGCCGGCAGGTGGAGCGTCTGGAAATCGAAGCAGCGGAGCCCGCCGGCCTGCCCCTGGCCGCGCCAGACGGTCGCCGCGGCGCCGTCTCCGAACAGGCAGGCGCTTATCAGGACTCCGGGATCGTCATCGAGATAGAATGCCGCCGAGCAGATCTCGACCGCCACGCAGGCGACGGTGGCGTCGGGCTGCGCGGCGAGGAGGTTGCCGACGGCTCGCAGCGTCGGGATTGCCGCCCCGCATCCGAGGCCAGCCAGATCGTGTAGGACCGCGCTGTCGCGAAGCCCGAGCCTTTCGGCCACGTAGCTTGTCAGGCCCGGGCAGAGGTACCCGGTGCACGTGCAGATGAAAAGGGCGTCAAGCTCCGCCGCGGCGACGCCCGCCTTTTCGAGGGCCGCAACAAGCGCGCGCTCCGCCAGCTTCGGAGCCTCGCGCCTGAAGGCCGCATTCAGCTCATCCGGAGTGAGGTCGAAGACCCGATCGATTGCCGGCAGCGCAAAATGGCGCGTCGCAATGCCATTGTCGCCGCACAGGATGCTGTGAAGGATGAGCCTCGAGCGCCGGTCCAGCCTTTCGCGGGCGGAGGACCGGGCGACGATGTCCCAGCACTCCTTCTGGGTGTACGCGGAATCGGGGAGGGCGGTGGCGAGGGATTGCAGGTACATCAGGAATGGCGGGTGGCGACCATGCGGTACGCGCCGAGTGCCGTCGAGTAGCAACGAAATTTCCACGAACCGCGGTTGAGGCCGAGCGCCAGCGGGAGCTCCTCCCCCCGAAATCCCGCGGCGATGCTGACGCGCGCGTCGTGGAGCGTCACGCGATTGGCGCCCAAGGGCGGTCCCAGGAGGGCGATCAGGACCTGGGAGAAGCGCCGTCTCGCGGGCTCGCAGGCGACGATCGCCCGGGCGCTCCCGCGGATATTGTCTCCGAGGGCGGCCAGCTCTGCGGCGCCCAGGTGGTGAAACACCAGGTTTCCCGCGACGAGCGGGTACCGCGCATATCCCGTGAAGGTCCGCATGTCCGCGCGGTGCCAGGAAGAGGCCTCGGGCCAGCCCGCGGGCCGCGGCCCCAGATCCAGGGCGTCCACCCGGACTCCGAGGGCGGCGAAACGCATCCCAAGGAGGCCGTCGCCGGCACCCAGCTCGAGCGCGGTTTCTCCCGGCCGGAGCAGGGGAGGGAGGGTCCGGCACAGCCATCCCGGGTTGCCCATGATGCGGTTGATCAGCCGGAGATCGCGCCGGCTGTGCTGGGCGTCGGGATTGTCGGGAGGGAGGGTGTCGAGCAACTCCGGCTCAAGGACGCGCTGCATGCCGGCTAGACGGAACACCCGCCGGCGCCGCGATTACGACCAAAAATTTGGTGATGGTCCGTTTGCCGGAAGCATGCCCCCATCCTCAAAACGTACCCCTGCCGAAAATTTCCGTGTGTTTCGGCCGCCCAGCGGTTCAAGATGGCGTCGTGGAAACGAGCACAATCCCCCCCGGCGGCGGTTCCGGCGACCCGGTCGACCTGATAGAAAAGGCTGCGGAGGCCTTCGGGCACCGGCCTTCCTGGGACGAGTATTTCATGGCGACCGCCGTCCTCATTGCATCGAGGTCGCCCTGCGAGCGCCTCCACGTGGGGTGCGTGATCGTGACCGGAGGCGTCCGCAAGAACCGGCTCGTCGCGGCCGGATACAACGGATTCCTGCCGGGATCCCCCCATGTCTCCCGCGTGCGGGACGGACACGAGCAGGCGGTCGTGCACGCCGAGCAGAACGCGCTTGCCGACGCCGCCCGGCGCGGCAGCTCGGTGGAG
>Ga0265320_10002043_pt1 | contig 14212 bp, 12 predicted proteins | sample 4827metaG_FD_202087 | JGI IMG/M metagenome (GOLD analysis project Ga0265320, IMG submission 202087) | Rhizosphere microbial communities from Carex aquatilis grown in University of Washington, Seatle, WA, United States - 4-8-27 metaG | ecosystem: Host-associated > Plants > Roots > Rhizosphere >...
GAATCGTTCTATAATCGCCACCGCGCTCACAGCGCCTTGGATTACCTTTCACCCCTTGACTTCGAAAACCAAAACAACTAACCAAATGACTCCAATTTCACTGTCCGTTTTTTCGAAGCAAGCCCAGCCCTCTCCTCCCTTGGGGGAGGCGAGGGAGAAAATGGGGGCAGTCTCAAGATGCGCCCTTTTTGGAAGGAACCATGAAAAAAATACTGATCATTGAAGATGAACCCGAAATGCGGCGGAACATCACCGCCCTGCTCCGGTACCATGATTACGAGCCGATCGAGGCGGAAAACGGGCGCACCGGGGTGGCGCTCGCGCAGCGGGAAAAGCCGGACCTGGTCCTCTGCGATGTCATGATGCCGGAATTGGATGGCCACGGCGTGTTGCAGGCTTTGCAACAGGATGTCAACCTGGCGCTCATTCCGTTTATTTTTCTCACCGCCAAGGGAGAAAAGGACGATCTGCGGAGCGGCATGAATCTCGGCGCCGACGATTACCTGACCAAGCCCGTGACCAACGCCGACCTGGTCCGGGCCATCGAAGCGCGGCTGCGCCGCTCCCGACAACAGGCGGAGCGCGAATTCAAACCCGATTTCTCCTCCCTCGAGCCCCTGCTGAAACTGGGTCTCACGGCCCGCGCGACGGAAACGCTGCTCTGGCTCGCTCAAGGCAAGACGAACCCGGACATCGCGACGATTCTCGGCATCACCGAGTCCACGGTGAAAAAGCACGTGCAGGAAATATTCGAAAAGCTCGGCGTGGAAACCCGCGGTGCCGCCACCGTCCGCGCGCTGGAAGTGCTCAGTTCACCGTCCCGCCGGGCTTAGTGGTATTATGTCAACGGCGGCGCACGAGAAATGCAACAGCACCAACCACCAGCAACCCAAAAGCCGAAGGTTCAGGCACGGGCAACGTTACGCCCTGGAAGGCTAGTCCGTAAGGAGCAGATAACCCGGAAGCAAAGGTACTTCGCGTTCCGTCTGGCGTGAATTCATTAATAGTGCCGGTCCCGCGCTCGACCTCAAATAGATTGCCAGCGCCGTCAAAGGCCAATCCGATAGGAAGATTCAGCCCGGAGGCAAAAGTGCTCTGCGTTCCGTCTGGCGTGAATCCATAAATGTAGCCGGCACCAGGCGGGCCGCCAGTCGACACAAACAAGTCGCCCGCGCCATTGAAGGCCAGTCCTGAAAGAGTAGATAATCCGGAAGCGAAAGTGCTTCGCACTCCGTTCGGAGTGTATTCATAGATATTGCCGCTGCCCTGATTCGCCACAAACAAATTCCCCGCGCTGTTAAAAGCCAGATTGAGAGGATGGATCAATCCAGAGGCAAACGTGCTTTTCACTCCGCGCGGCGTGAATTCATAGATGTTGCCACTACCCCAATCCGACACAAACAAATTGCCTGCGCTGTCAAAGGCCAGGTTATTGGGTTGATTCAACCCATCGGCAATGGTGCTTCTAAATCCCTGAGGCGTGAATGCGTAAATTAAACTGGAATCTAGATTCCGGTCCGCCACAAACAGATTGCCCACGCTGTCAAAAGCCAATCCAGCGGGATTGACCAACCCCGAGGCAAAGGTGCTTTGCGTTCCACTCGGCGTGAATTCATAAATATCACCAGTGCCGAAATCCGACACAAACAGACTTTGCGCCTGGGCGCCGAGAGCAGTCAGCAGCACCGTTCCCACAAAGACCGTTCCTCTGAATGAATCATATGCGGCACGGATGTTGGATTTGAATCTCGTTTTCACGGCGGTCATCGGCGCGATTTCCCCGACTGATTAATTGCAATATTACGCTGACCTGCATCCTTGTCTATTCGTATTAATAAAGTTAAACAGTGTGTAATGAATCAAAGTAACTTTCTGACTACTCACTGCGCCCGGAGAAAACGGTCTAATTAGAGGCGGGAGCCGGGCCTAAACCGGCTTTCGCATACAGGGGATTAACCCACTGCGTATTTTCGGTCTCTCGCTTCTTGAAGCGCTTTTCGAAGTTTTATTAAACAATCTGCATAGGTTATGAATTAGGTGAACCTTTTCCTAACGGTCGATAGCAGCCGACGAGAAATGCAGCAGCACCTAACGCCAACAACCCCAAAGCTGAGGGTTCGGGAACTGCGGCAATAATAATCTCGCCATTGGGTGAACCATTGGGACTTGCGGCGCCGGAAACTTCGGCGAGAACCATTATTGCCGATGAGTCAATGATGGAGCCGCCGCCCCCGCCGCCGTTGTTGCCCCCGCCGCCGCCACCGCTGTAGCCGCCGCCACCGCCGCCACCGTAGAAGCCGCCGCCCCCGCCGCCGCCGTAGCCGCCGCCACCGCCGCTGCCGCCGCCGACGCCGTTGCCGGTGTTGAGGCCGACGCCGCCAGCCCCACCGTGCAAGAAGCTGCTGCCGCCGCTGCCGCCGTCGCTGAAATAACCGCCGCCCCCACCGCCGCTGACGCCGTAGCCGTAGCCGGCGTAGGTGCCGCTGTAGCCGCCGTTACCACCGGAGCCGCCGCCGCCGTTGAAGATGCCGCCGTTGAAGTCGCCGCCGGTGCCGCCGGTGGTGCCAGTTAAGCCAGAACCACCGGGGCCGCTCCCGCCCCCGCCCCCGCTGGCGATGACCAGTGGGTTACTGCCATTGACAACGAAACTACCGCCGCCACCGCCGCCGCCCCCGTAACCGTTTACAAGGGAGATACCGCTACCGCCAACGAGCAGAGTAAGTGTTGCAGGTGCTGTGAAGTTGAACTGACCTTCCATCTCGGCACCGAGGCCGCCTTGGTTGACTCCGAGAACACGGGCGGAGCCGGAGCCGCCCTGAGCGCCGTAGGCGGTGATGTCATAAGTGCCTGGGTTCAGAGTAATGGTCGTGATAGACCCGGTAAACAGGTATATGCCGGTCTGGGCGAAACCAGCGAGCACTCCAACCTGCAAGACGAGCGCAACCGCACAAACCACCGTGAATGAATGACGTTTGGGATAAATGATGGGATTGCACTCCGTTTTCATAAGGTTTCACAGGCTCAAGTTTTTCCGACTGATTGATTGCGGTTTTACCCCGTTCCGCCTTTTCCTACTAGGAAATGTTATTCACATTCCAACGGAAACAATGAATCCAATTAATGAGCTTCATCAACTTCCAAGGAACTGCTGCCTTGGTTGCTTGCTGCACTCGGTAAATACGGTCTCCAGGCAAGACGAACCCGGACATTGCAACGATCCTCGGCATCACCGAGTCCACCGTAAAAAAGCACGTGCAGGAAATATTCGAAAAACTCGGCGTTGAAACCCGCGGCGCCGCCACCGTGCGGGCGCTGGAAGTGCTCAGTTCCCCATCCCGTCGGCTTTAGTGGTGTTAGTAAGCGGAAGGTGATTGACCATCATTCATGATTTCTCTAAAAGTTTTGCCGAGTTCGTTTTCGCTAAAACTGACACCTAAAATAGGAACGGTTTGAGAAAACGACGGAAGGCTAACTAATCCGGTTCGGACAAGATTTGTGCGGAGTAATTGCGTTTGGGGGTTTAGTGGTGCTCGCTGACCTGTGGTTGGAGCAGGTTCGATTTTTACAAACTCCCTCAAATCAATCACGGAACCCAAATCAATTGCTGTTGCCAGTCGCCTGAAAACATCAAAGTTGATCTTGCCTCGAACAAATGCGGCAAACATTCTTGCAACCATTTCCGGCTTTTCCATGTCATCCAGTCTATCAAGAATGAGCACAAGCGAATCACCGAGTTTTTGCGCCTTTTTGCCGTCGGCCAAATTCTCCTTAAGAAACCCTTCTTTCTCCGCCTCTGTAAATCGAGGACAGGCTGCCAAAAAACCTGCAACTTTTCTCAAAAACAATTGGTCACGGATCGCCAGCGAAATTTTGAAGCACGCCACTACTCCTTTAATCACAGGAATCTCCTTTAAAACGTCCTCCCCTAAGGTCGATAAGCTGATTAGCTCCGAAGAAATAGAAATGATATTTGAGGCATTTGCCAAAAACTTGGGATCATACAGCTTAACCGTCGATGAGTTTTGCACCAGAAACGAAATCCTTCTGAATCATATTATCGAACGCTGGCAAGGAGATGTTTCGCCATTGGTCAATGCTATCCTGCCGTTTGGTCACTGGAGCAGCAGGCGATATGATGGTGTCAATGCGACGGCTTTGCACCAACGGCTGTCCCGTGCGATCCTGCCAAGATTGGCAGCGCAAGTGATTGGTGGATTGCGGAAGCCTGGTTATGTGCAGCGTGTCTGGACACATGATCAGGAAACTCATCAAATCCGCTGCCTCTTCCTTGATCACGAAGGCCCCCTGTGGAAAGATGCGCGCAAAGAGCTGTTAGCGGTTGTCCAAGATGCCGGCAGTTATCAGGTGATCCAAGAGAATGTGCATGAGTTACTACAATGGTTTGAACACGGCTTCGATGAACGGTCACAAACGGGCGACGCGGAAAGCCTAACTAAATTGTTCTTGGATAAGGAACTTCTCGATGCGCTTTGGGCTGCCGCCACGGCCAGACCTTTGGGACCCTATTCGACCGTCCGGCTCAATAATTTTGTCCTGAGTATTAAGCGAATAGGAGCAACGGTGAATCTTCCGCCGTGGTGGGATGAAGCAATTAGGCAGAGTGGTTATAAGCCGAATCCTGTGCCACATCCCACGAATCAAACGTCTGATAACGAAACAGACCAAACGGCATGAGCAAAAATCAATGCGATTCGGGGAAGAGCGACCCAGCCGCTTGACGCCATTTCAAGATGGCCTCATTTTCCGCGCCGAAGCGAATCAGTGCCCCGCTGGAAATTCCAAACGGGGCACTGACCTGATTTGCGGGTTCCCGCACACTGGCTCGTCTCGAAGGAACAATCTGCCGGTATGCGTGGCGGGTTTTAGTAGCGCCGGCCCTGGTCGTCGTCGTCCGCTGAGCAGTCTTTTTGCAGAACCCCGAACAACCCGTGCGCTTCGCCATTGGGGCCAGCGGTGAAGTACAGGTCGGTGGGAACGCCCGCCATGCCGGTAGACTCTGGCCATCCAGTTTGCCAACGTCGATTGCATTCGCGTTGTCCTTGACGGCGTCTCTTCCCTACCCCATGCAGAGGCAGTTTGCCACGAACAAAACAGATTTATTGAGGATTGGCAGATTTTTTTTCAATCATTTGGCGGCTGACCCTGACAATCAATTCGGGTTCATAAAAAGGCACCATATGACCGCTGTTTTCGGTGATGATGTGTTGTCCGTCAGGCACCTTTTCCAACCATTCGTTATGAAACTTCAGCCAAAACGACCGGTAAAATTTCATGTCTTCCTTTTGTTGTTCAGTGACGAAGCTGGGGATCACGGCGGGGCCCATGGCGGTTATCAGCACGATCGGTATCCCTTTCGGCACCTGGCTCTCGTGGGCTTCATCGAGACTGGCTTTCATGTCTTTCCATTCTTCATCCTGTCTTTCGACGCGGTTGGTTTCCCGCGCCTGGTTCCAATAAATGAATTCTTCCTGGGTCGGATCAATCAGAACCATGCCGCCGACCTCCTTCGGATAAATGCCTGCAAAGACGCGGATCAAGGGACCGCCGAAAGAGTGCCCGACGAGAATATACGGCGGGGCAACGCGGGCGTTTTGCAGTGCGGCATGGAGTTCGCGGGCGACCTGCCGCGCGTCGCGAGGTTTGGGGCCGGGAGCCGACAAGCCGATCCCGGCCCGGTCATAAGCGACGGTCGTCGTAAATCTGCTCACCGCCGGCTGCACTCGTTCCCAGGCCTCCAGCGGCCCGCCATCCGCAGGGCTTCCTCCCGCTTCAAAAACCACCGCGGGCCCTCCATGTCCGGCGATGTACATTCGAACTTGATGTCCTCCGACATCAATGTATTTGAATGCATAGTGCCCGGGATCCAAGCCCAGGAAGATGGCGAGGCCGCTGACCAGCGTCGCCAGTGTGATGAGGAATTTCTTCATGGCGTTAAGGTCGCTTTAACAGCGGATCACTGATGGCGGTTTTTCGCCAGAGACAAGGGAGCCAGACCTAATCGTGCGAAGGGAAAAATCAGAAACGCGGCGAGGACGTAGAGATGTTCGAGACGATGGGTATCCGCCCACGGACGAGAGAGAATGCCAAGAACGACGAAACCAAGCGTGGCGAAGAGCCATATGAAGATGTATTGCCAGGCGCAACGAGGGGTGATTTTGCTCCAGGAAAAGACCGCGAACCAGAGCTTGACGATAACTGCAATGGTGAGCAGCCATCCAGTCACAGAAAGAGCAATCGAGATCAACCGAACGGGGTTATCACGAATCTCAACATCAATTGTGTCCGACAAGATGCCAGCGGCCAGCAGTAACAGGGCCACCGTAATCACTTGCAACAAAGAAGCAGCGACATAGTAACTGCGATTTCCACACAGCCCGATCCACAATCCGCTCACCAGGCATCTCCAGGTCAAAACAACGAAACCGGCGAAATATAAAATGATGATGGTTTGCCAGGATTGGGGGTAGAGCATACGAAATTTGACCATGAGCCCGTTTAGATTGGTGTCGTCGGCCCAGAGCGGAAGCCAGAGCGCGATGAAAACAACAATGAGTAGCCAGGTGGCGGCAACGCTCAAAGTCGCAACCTTCAATTTGCTGATGACAAATTCTCCAGCTGACAAAGGCCGGACGGCCAAAAACGGCGGTAGCGCAAAGTCGGTGGACCAGAGTTCCGGTTTGACGAAGGCCTTCCCGACACAGAACGCCAAAACGAGGGGCATCAACAAAATGCGGAGCAATAGGTCCACCGTTGCTTGAGGGTCATTCCGACAGAACCAGGAGAAAGGGCCGAAGATTACAGCCAGGACCAGACTCGTGCAGGCAGGCAGCAGCAGTCCGGCCCGCCGCCATTCAAACCAAAACTGCGCGGCAGCGGGAGAGGAGAAATCTTTGGCCCGCCGCGGCAGGGCATCGGTGATGCGTTCCAGCAGGATTTTGATCCAATGACGCCGGAGCCCGCCACCGCACCTCTGGCGGGCCACGGTTCTCCACGCGACAATGAAGGCGATGAAAGCCAGGAACAACAGGATGGCAATCAAACGCGTTTCCGAAAACCAGGGCGACGGAACGACTTCATCGAACATGGGCAGACACGCCACGGCAATGCTGCTGACACCCCCCAGGCTGAGAACCAGGAGACGCACAATGCGAAATCCAGCCAGGCTCCATAGCGCGGCCTGGTAAAAAATCATGTAAGCACCCAGGACAACCGCAAACCATTCGGGCCTGACAATGCTGTCGTGAGTCCAGACGAGTTTTATCCACGCAAGATAAAGCAACTCCACCGAAACCACCCCCAGGAACATGGGCAGTGCCACGAGTTGCCAGGTGCGCAACGGCAGAGTGAACAGGCGATAGGGAAAACCATTCCATTCTCTTGTGGAACTGAATTCGGTGTAGTTGAAAACCCCCATCATGAGGAATAATGAACAAGCCATCAGCAACCCAAAAAGTGAGTTAAACAACCCCGGGCCGAAGTCGGAGGCACTGAACCTGTTTTGGGCAATCAGGTTGATCAGAGCGCAACCGGCGACGCATCCGAAGGCAAGCCGGGCGGACCGACTGCCCCGGCACCAGATTTCCCATGCCAAAGTTGCCAGGCGTGAACTCATGTTGGATTCAGGAATTGGGTTTCAAGCTTGAGCCGGCGCAGCCGTGCCCGCATGAGCTACGAATACCTCGTTGAGCGACGGGACCTGCTCGGCAACGATCCGGGCACCAAGGTCAGCTGCAATCTTCGGAAGCACATCTCGCGCGCCATTACACATGATTGCCCACTCTTTCCCCATGCCTGAGACGCTCAAGGCACCGGCAATGACCGGTGGTTTCACTTGGGCGGTCTCGAAATTGAGGATGAACCGGCGATGCTGCGCTTTAATCTCATCAAGCGAACCGCAAAAAACAATCCGGCCTCGATGCACCATGGCGATCTGGTCCGATACCCGCTCAATTTCCTCCAATAGATGAGACGAGAAAAAAACGGTTCGCCCTTCATCGGCAACCGTGCGGATGACCGCCTCCAAAATCTCACGGCGCACCATCGGATCAAGACCGGAACTGGGCTCGTCCAAAAGCAGCAGCCTGGGGCGATGCGCCTGGGCCGCGAGCAACCCTGCTTTTGCCTTTTGACCTTTGGAAAGAGTGCTAAGCCGTTGCGCTGGATCGAGGCCGAATTGTGCGCGCAGCGCTTCGGCATAGGCCACGTCCCAATTGGGATAAAAGGCTTTGGTATAGCGCATCAACTCATCCACCCGCATCCAGCCGGGCAGGTCAGGCTGTTCTGAAAGATAACCGATGTTGCCCAGGACCGTGACCGGATCAACCACCGGATCCAGGCCGAACACCCGCACCGTGCCCGCCTCCGCCTTGAGCAAGCCGAGAATATGTTTGATCAACGTGGTCTTGCCGGCGCCGTTTTCACCGACCAATCCAAAGACGCCACCGCGCGGGACATACAGCGATACGTCGTCCAGCGCAGTCTTGGGGCCAAATCGCCGGGACAAGCTGGTGACGGCGACCACTGCTTCGGCGGATGAGGGTGAGGGAAATTTCATTTTCGGATTTCCTTTTCCATCAATTCATCGCGTTCACGAAGCAGTTTGATGATTTCGGATAAGTCCACGTCGAGATGTTTCGCTTCGGTCAGCAAAGCGTCCGTGCGGTTCGCCAATATCTTGATCTTATCCGGTTTCGACAACGAGGTGCGGACTTCTGCCACATAGGTGCCGGAGCCGTGGCGCTTGGTGACAACCCCGGCACGTTCCAATTCCAAATAGGCGCGCGCCACGGTATTGGGATTCACCAAGAGTTGCTCGGCAAGGACACGGATAGGCGGCAATTCGTCCCCCGGTGTTAACCGCCCCGACGCGGCGAGATGCTTCACCTGGTTGACAATTTGTATGTAAATCGGCACCCCGTCGGCGGAAGTGATATGGATTTGCATGATGCGTTTTTCGATAAATAAAGTGTATTGGTCTATTAACACACAGGAGGCCCGCCTGTCAACCTTGTTTTTGTTGCCAGCGCAACGCAACAGAAGCCGGCAGGTGCCGGCAGCATTGGCAAAACTCCGTGGCACAGTCACCCGCACAGTGGACAGGTAAGACTCAAGGCAAGACGAGTCCGGACATCGCAACGATCCTCGGCATCACCGAGTCCACCGTGAAAAAGCACAGGCAGCCTGCATTTTGCTGCGACAATCGAACCTGCTCGTCCATTTACTTTTTTCGATATTCATTGCTCACTGCTTCCAGCATTCCAGAAGAATCTACATATTGTGTCCCATCGATTCCGAAGCAGCTAACGCACCTGTTAACTGTTCCGAGTAAATTGCTTTGTTTGAAGAACTCAAACCGAAGGTTTGGGCTCGCCATCACCTTGGCATTTTTCTGTGCTGATGAAATCGCCGCGACAATTTTTTGGGGGTTCAATATTTGTGACTTCAATCCCGAAAGGGTCACCGGCATAGATGTTTGTTAAGACAGTCCGGTCAGCCTCTGAGATGCGTTGGACAAACTTGTGTTGCTGGGAGCATCCGCAAAATGCTGCGGCAATCACTAGACATACCTAACTCCTTGCTGCTTATGCAACAAAACTTGGGGGCGAGGGTCGGCATCGGTCAGGGCACCTTGGGGGAACCGGCGGCGGGGTGCCATTTCCCGTCGTAGGTGCCCGTGACCATGAATCCCTCGTCCGGCGCAGGCAATTCCGGCACGGGCGCAGGTTTCGCCGCGGCTGGGTTGGGGATCATCGTGGTGGCTTCCTCGTCGTGGAGGCGGGCGGCTTCAATGATCAGGAATTCCCACTGGCCGTGGACGGTGCGTTCGGCCGGTTTCTTGAACGGTTGCAGGCGAAACTCACCGCCGGTCAGCGACAGCAGCCGGTAGAAGGCTTTCTCCCCCGTCAACGCACCCGCCGTGGCGTGAACAATCGCGCCGGTCTCGATGTAAATGTGACCGTGCATGCGCTGGTTGCGGACCTCCAGTATCGACGAGTTGCGCCCGAGACATTCCATCTGGATGACATCTGACAATCCTACCTGGCGCAACATGCCGGAGAATCCCCTGCCCTGCGCCCACGAAATCAACTCGTTCAATGTGGTGAAGACCGCCTTCATGCCCTCGCCGGAAAGCGGTTTGTGAATGAACAACTCCGCTCCGCTGGCCAGGCAGGACTCCCGGTTGCCAGCTACGGCGCTGCCGGTCAAAATGGCCTTTTTGACGTCGGGATATCGCCGATGAATCAAAGTGAGCAACTGCATGCCGTCCAGCACCGGCATCCCGATGTCCAGCACCACCAGGTCGATCGCCTTTTGCTGCAAGGCAGCCAGCGCCTGGTCCGCAGTGGCGGCCCGATGGATTTCCCACGTCTGGTCGCCCAAAATCCCGTACAACTCGGTGATGGCTTCGAGAAAAGCCTGGTCGTCATCCACAAAAAGCACCTGGTGCTTTTTCCCGGATGGGTTGCCGGATTCCGCCGGACCGGCGGGAACGGGGGCGCCGGCGGATTTTGCCGGCGCCGCGAACATTTTGGCAACGACCGGGGTGACGGCAGCCGGCGTTGCCGGCGGACTGGAGGCTTCCAGGCGCAGGTCCACGTTGCCCAGGCGCAAAATTTGGCCGGGCTTCAGGATGGCTTCGGTGATGCGTTCGCCCCTGAGGAAGGTGCCGTTGGTGGACTTCAAGTCGCGAACGATGATTTCGTGGCCGCGCAGCAGGATTTCACAGTGCCGGCCGGAGATGGAAGGCTCGACGATTTGAAACGTGTTGCCTTCGGCTCGTCCGATTGTGGTCCAATTCACACTTAACTCGTGTGACAAACCTGCCAGACCTTCAGACAGGACAACAAATTTGGGCATATGGAAGCTTGTGACTCCCCGAGTGTGATATGATTTCGCAGGCCGGAGTCAAAGCAAATCGTCAACCGGGAAAAACGGCCGCCCCATCAAAGCTTCAGGGTTTTGCCCAGGAGCCGTTCGTATTCGAGCACCACGTAACGATCGGTCATCCCGGCCAGGTAATCGCACACGGCGCGGTGCAAACCGGCCGCGCGGATGCGCTTGCGGGATTGCCCGCCAATTTGAGCCGGGTGCTTCAGGAAGTGGTTGAACAGGTCGATCAGGATTCGTTTGGCACGAACATGCGGCTCATTGACGACCGGATTGTAGTACAGGTTTTTGTAAAGGTAGCGGCGCAGTTCCACATTCAATTTCCGGCGTTGGGCACTGTATTGAACCAGCGTCTTCGGCCAGAGCCGCACCTCATCGGCGGATTGGACGCCCGCGGCGTCAATCAGCTGTTCACTGTTTTCCACCACGTCCCGGATTTGCTGGTCAATGATGGTGCGGATGATGTAGTAGCGCCGGGATTCGTCCGGCAGCTCACCATGTTCCCTTTTCACCAGCCGCGCGGCCTGCGCCCAGACCTGCACCTCGCGGCGCAACTTGCTTTCGGACAGCAAGCCGGAGTCAAGACCGTCGTCGAGGTCATGGCTGTAATAGGTGATTTCGTCGGCGAGATTGGCGATCTGGGCCTCGAGCGAGGCGTTTTTTGCGACAAAACCCTCCCGCCGGCCGGGATGGTCGTAGGCGGTCTGGTGTTTGGCCAGCCCCTCACGGACTTCCCAGGACAGGTTCAGGCCGGAAAAATCCGGATATTTTTGTTCCAGCTCCTCGACGATGCGCAAGCTTTGCCGGTTGTGCTCAAAACCGCCGTGGCCTTGCATCAGCCGGTCCAGGACGGACTCGCCCTTGTGGCCGAAGGGCGAATGGCCGAGGTCATGTGCCAGCGCGATGGTCTCGGCCAGGTCCTGGTTCAACCGCAGCGCATTGGCAATATTGCGCGAGATGGCGGCCACTTCAATCGTGTGCGTGAGGCGGGTGCGCAGATGATCGCCGGTGCCATTGAGGAAAACCTGGGTCTTGTATTCCAGCCGGCGGAAGGCGCGGGAATGAATGACGCGGTCGCGGTCGCGCTGGTACTGCGTGCGCCATTCGGGCGGCGGCTCGGTATGTTCGCGCCCGCGGGTGTCACCGCTGAACTGCGCGAAGGGGGCGAGCACCTGGCGCTCGATTTGTTCCATTTCCTGCCGGGTGCGGGGCATGTTTCAAAAGCGGAATGAAAAGCCTGGGGTTAATTGGCCGCTACCAGTTCCTGCACCGAGATGCCGCGCAGCTCGAAGAGCCGGCGAATGGTGTCCTCGATCAAATTGTTCGGGCAGGACGCGCCGGCGGTGACACCGACGGTGATTTTGCCGGAAGGCAGCCAGTCACGCGTCTCAATCTCCTTCTTGTCGTGCTGGTCGTAATGGCGGATGAGCCGGTCCGATTCCATTTTGGCGGCGTTCTTGATGAAATAAGTGGGCAGCTTGCCCTCACCCATCTCGGCGAGGTGCGAGGTATTCGACGAATTATAACCGCCGATGACAATGAGCAGGTTCATCGGCTCGCGCAACAGTTTCTGCAGCGCGTCCTGGCGATCCTGCGTGGCGCCGCAAATCGTGTCGAAGAAACGGAAATGGTCGTCAATGGTCGCCGCGCCGTATTTCTGAATCATCGCGGCCTTCAAGCGGTTTTGCACCTCCTCGGTTTCGCCGCGCAACATGGTGGTCTGGTTGGCCACCCCCACGGCTTGCAGATGCTTGTCCGGGTCGAAACCATCGGAGTAGGCCCCTTTGAACTTGTCGAGAAATTCCTGTTTGTTGCCGCCCTGGATGATGTAGTTGCAGACATAATCCGTTTCCGCGAGCGTGAAGACGACGAGGTAATGCCCGCTGCCATAGGCGCGCGCCTGCGAGCTCGTGGCCTTGGTCTCCTCGTGCCACGACTTGCCATGAATGATGCTGGTGACCTGTTCCTTGGAATACTGGCGGACGCGTTTCCAAACGCTCATCACGTCGCCGCAGGTGGTGTCCACCAGCTCGCAGCCTTTTTCCTCCAGCCGCTTGCGGGTGGCCACTTCCGTGCCGAAGGCGGGAATGATGGCCACGTCCCCGGCCCGCAGTCGCGCCAGCTCGTCCTCGGTCGGCTTGGGGGAAATGATCTGGATGCCCATGTTGCGGATCTGATCGTTAACCTCGGGATTGTGAATGATTTCACCCAGCAGATAAATGGGCTTGTCCGGCGGGAAAAATTTCCGCGCCGCGTAGGCCAGGTCAATCGCGCGCTCGACGCCGTAACAAAAGCCGAATTCCTTCGCGAGCTTGACGGTGAGGTCGCCGGCGGCGAGCACGTGGCCGTTGGCCCGGATGCGCTCGACGAGCTCGCTGCGGTAGTGCGACAGGACCTGCGCCTGCACGGCTTCCATGATATCGGGCCGGCGAAGGTTGACCTTTTGGGCGACGGGCGCTGGTGTTGACATGACGGGAACAATGTAACATGGCCACCGGCATCGTCCAGCCGGAAAGCCGGTGGAAATGGGATGGCGGAACATTGGAGTGATGGAGCGGTGAAATCGCCTGAGTTATGATTTTCCTTGCGCCAACCATCCAGCACTCCAATCACCCAACGGAATCTCATTGCCGAACCGGCTGAATCCGTGGATATTTCAGCCCGCGCATCGGAGCGTAGCTCAGCCTGGCTAGAGCGCGTGGTTTGGGTCCACGAAGTCGCAGGTTCGAATCCTGTCGCTCCGACCATTTCTTTCCCCTGCTGTTGAAATTTATTCACCGGTTTATTGGCCCTTTTTCCCCGCTCCAACTGCTGGCGAAAATTTCGTTCCGTGCGCAAAAGAAAACAGAAACGGCGGGCCGGGCTCCGCCGGCCAAAATTTTATTTTCCCTCGGCAACCCGTTGTAAATCCATGGGTTTGGACAATTCTGCCCGGGAAATTTCCCGGCTGGCATTGCCGTTGCTAAAGGGCGCGCTGTGCCAATCACAGCCATGTTTAGTTGGATACCACACACGCCCGTGAGGTGCGGGCGAAAGCTGAGTTGCGCCGGGAAGCCGGACGCACGGGTTGGCTCGGACAGGCGCAGCTCAAAACCGACCATGAACAAAATATGAAGAAAATCGAAGCGATCATTAAACCATTCAAACTCGAAGAAGTGAAGGACGCCCTCAGCGAAATCGGCATTGAAGGCATGACCGTAAGCGAGGTCAAGGGGTTTGGCCGCCAGAAGGGCCATACCGAAATCTATCGCGGCAGCGAATACACCGTGGACTTCCTGCCCAAAATCAAAATCGAACTGGTGGT
>Ga0265320_10002044_pt1 | contig 14211 bp, 9 predicted proteins | sample 4827metaG_FD_202087 | JGI IMG/M metagenome (GOLD analysis project Ga0265320, IMG submission 202087) | Rhizosphere microbial communities from Carex aquatilis grown in University of Washington, Seatle, WA, United States - 4-8-27 metaG | ecosystem: Host-associated > Plants > Roots > Rhizosphere >...
TCTGGCCGATTTTCCCGGCGCAATTGCACGACGCCGCGACGCCCCTGCTCTGGCTCTCGCTCGGTGGCGTGGTCCTCGGTGCTTTCGCGGCACTGCGCCAGACGGACATGAAGCGGATGGTCGCTTACTCTTCGGTGAACCATCTGAGCTATTGCCTGCTCGCCCTCTTTGCCGTCGCCGCTGGGTCGACCGGGCCCACCGCCGGTATCGCCGCTGTCTCTTCTTTCAACGGCATCGCTCTCCAGATGTTCAACCACGGTCTCTCCGCCGCCGCGCTGTTCTTTTGCGTCGGGGTGTTGGAGGAACGCTCCGGTGGCAAACGCAGCCTCGCCGATTTCGGCGGCGTGCGCACGGCCATGCCGATGTTCGCCGGTTTCTGCGGCATCGCGCTGTTCTCCTCGCTCGGCTTGCCCGGACTCAACGGCTTCGTCGGCGAGTTCCTCCTCTTCCGCGGCATCTTCAGCTTCACCCCGTGGGCCGCCGCGATCGCCACACTTGGCCTGCTGGCCACCGCGCTCTTCCTTCTGACTTTCTGGCAACGCGTCTTCCACGGCCCGCAGGGCGCGGGGGTAGCGAAGTTCCGCGATCTCCGCGGCTGGGAAATCACCACTCTCGTTCCGGCTGTCGCGCTGATGTTCGTTCTCGGCGTTTACCCGCAACTGCTCGTGCAGCTCTTCAACCCGCTGTTCACCGCGTGGTCCGCGCATCTGCCATGACCCTTCTGCCCTACACCATTTACCTTTCGTTCGCCGGCGCATTGCTGTCGCTGGCGGCGGGTAAGCGTTCGGCGGCAGCGGCTCGCGCTGTCGCTTTGCTGACCGCGGTGGTTTGCACGGGAATTTCCTTGGCCGCGGCTTTTGAATTCAAGCCCATCGCCGGACTGCAAACGCTCGTCGACCTGCCGTGGATCGCCACCCCAGCCATTCACTATCACCTCGCGGTCGACGGCATCAGCATGACCTTGATTGTGCTGACCGGTCTCGCCGCCACGGCCGGAATTCTTTTCTCCTGGAACATCGAAGAGCGCACCGGTGAATTCTTCGCCTTCTACCTCGCGCTGATCGGCGGCGTGTACGGCGTGTTCATGAGCGCCGATGCGTTTCTGTTTTTCGTCTTCTACGAAATCGCGATCGTACCGAAATATTTCCTGATCGCGAACTGGGGTTCCACCAACCGCGAATACGGAGCGATGAAGCTCGCGCTTTATTCCTTCGCCGGCAGCGGTCTGGTACTGGCCGGTTTGGTTTGGACCTACGCCGTTGGTAGCGCCACCGGTGCCCCAATCACTTTCGGCCTCGACGATCTTGCGCGTGCCGCTCTCACCCTACCCGCGCATGATCAGATTATCATCTTCGCCCTCGTGTTCTTCGGTTTCGCGACCCTCGCCGGTCTCTTCCCGCTGCACACCTGGGCGCCCACCGGTCACGTCGCCGCACCCACCGGCGCCTCGATGCTCCTCGCCGGTGTCGTGATGAAGCTCGGTGCCTACGGTTGCCTCCGCGTTGCCCTGCCGCTGTTTCCCGTCGGCTTCGCCTACTGGCAAACCACCATCGCCTGGCTCGCCGTGATCGGCATCATTTACGCCGGGCTGGTCGCGCTCGTGCAGCAGGATTTTAAATTTGTCATCGGTTACTCGAGCGTGAGCCACATGGGCTTCGTGATGCTCGGCCTCGTCGCCGCCAACGAACGCGCCGCCAGCGGTGCCGTGCTGCAAATGTTCTCCCACGGCGTCATCGCCGGCCTGCTCTTCGCCGTCGTCGGCCGCATGGTCTACGAACGCACGCACACGCGCCAGCTCGACGCCCTGACCGCCATGCCGCTGCACCGACTGCTGCCCTGCGCCGCCTTCACCTTCGTGCTCGCGGGTCTCGCCTCCATGGGTATGCCCGGCTTCAGCGGTTTTCCCGCCGAGCTGACGATACTCATCGGCACGTGGCAAATGTCCCCGCTGCTTGGATTGATTGCCGCAGTGGGTGTGCTGGTGGCCGCTGCCTTCACGCTTCGCGCCATTCAGGTTTCGTTTTTCGGCAAAACAGGTAGGGCGGGACCGCTGGGACCGCCGGATCGCGAGCCTGAACCTGCGGCGCGCCCAGCGGCGGAAGGTGTGATAGCCTTTCCGGTCGCGCCCTACCCCCCGATCACTTGGCCGGAAAAACTCGGCACCATGCTGCTGCTTGGCGCCACCGTCCTGATCGGCCTCAAGCCCGACCTCTTGCTCAACTGGATCATCCCTGCGCTACAATCGCCCGCCTTCCACGCCGTCCTGAAGGGAGGTTCGCTATGAACGCCGACTACGCCGAACTCTTTCACGCCCTGTTGCCTGAGACCGCTCTCGTCTGCGGCGCGCTGTTCATTCTCTTCTTCGATATTCTCTGGGCACGGCACCATTCCACCGATCGCCTGCGCTTTGCGGTCATGCTCGGGCTGCTCGGCCTCGCGTCCGCCGCTTACCTCGCCATCGACGGCGGCACACCCGGGCCGCAATTTGGCGGCGTGCTCATGCTCGACATGATGACGCTTGTCTCCCGCGTCGGTGTGTTCGCGCTCGGCGCGTTGACGCTCGCGCTGCTGCCCGGAACCACCCGCCTGCGCCACTCGGCGGAGTTTATCGCGATTGTCTTGTTCGCCACGGCTGGCTTCTCCCTGATGGCCGCCTCAAACCAGCTCCTGCTCGGCTTCCTAGCTCTCGAACTCGCCAGCCTTTCGCTCTACATCCTTGCCGGTTTCGACAAGAGCCGGCCCGAGTCCGCCGAAGCCGGGTTGAAATATTATCTGCTCGGCGGCATGTCCTCCGCGTTTCTGCTGTTTGGTTTCAGCCTGCTCTACGGTCTGACCGGCTCGATCGAACTGACGCACATTGCGATGGCGCTCCATCAGACGAGCATGACACCCCTGCTCGCCATCGCGCTGGTGATGGTGCTCGTCGCCTTCGGATTCAAAGCCGCCGCCGCGCCGTTTCATCTCTGGGCACCCGACGTTTATCAAGGCGCGCCCGCTCCCGCGACCGCGCTCATCGCCTCGGCTTCCAAGGTAGCAGGATTCACGCTCTTCATCCGGCTGCTCTGGCCCGGCCTGCATGACGTCGCCGGTTCCATCGCCAGCACATCAGCACCCAGCGGCTGGCTGACCATTGTCGCCGTGCTCTCCGCCGCCTCGTTGCTGCTCGGCAATCTCGGCGCGCTCGCCCAATCGAATGTCCGCCGCCTGCTCGCCTATTCAGCCATCGCGCACACCGGCGTGATGATGCTCGGCTTGGGCGTGATCGCCCGCGCCGGCCAAGGTCCGATCCTTTACTACACGATCACCTACGGTCTCGCCACCGTCGGCGCGTTCGGCGTCATCGCGGTCGTCGACGCCAACGGCGGCTGCCAGCGCCTCACCGATCTCGTCGGCCTGCACAAACGCTCGCCCCTGCTCGCCGGCTGCCTTCTCGTGTTCATCCTCTCGCTCGCCGGCGTGCCGCCACTCGCCGGCTTCTTCGGTAAATTCGCCATCTTCACCGCCGCGTTCCAACTCGGCGGCATTTCCGGCCCCGCCGGCTGGCTCGCGCTTCTGGCCATTGCCATGAGCGCCATCGGCCTCTACTACTATTTGATCATCCTGAAACAGGCCCTGATCGTGCAGCCTACCGATGTAGTCGCTCCGATCAAACTCCCGCTTCCCGCCGCATTCGCCTTGTTCACCGCCGCAGTTCTGCTCATAACGCTAGGTGTATTTCCGTCACCGCTGCTTGGGTTATTTTAGGTTCAAATACAGTGAGTCAAACTATCGCTTAGAGTCGGATGAAGAGCGGTATTGCACCTTCCGTGTCGTTATATTTTGATGGCGTGGACCGCACATTCTCATGGCAACACCACGCGAAATCTTCGACAAGGACAGCATGGGGGGGCTCAGTGTTCAGAACGATTACGAGATCAAGAATGGCATTGGGATAACCGCTTGGGTGACGGTTAGAGTGAGTCTGGATTTCAACGCTGGGGTTCGGTTTATTTCACTCTACATCGGGGAAACGCCACTGGCGGGCAGTGCCATCGCCCACTATGTCAATCACCCCGAAGACGCTTTGAAAGTGGCAGATGGAATCGAAACAATTACGGGATTTCATGGGACCTCTGAGAGCATTTCTTCAAAAGGCCTGAAGTTTTCCGGTAGAATGTTCGCTTACACTGCGACCGTATTATCTGACGGAGAACGAGCGGAAGTGGAGCAATTTGCGGCGCAAACTGGCGTTGCTTTGGTGATTCGGGACGGAAAATATTTAGCCCAGCGTATCTTGATGGAGAAACCAATGGCGTTCATTTCCCACGATTCCAGAGATAAGGTAGGTTTCGTGCGGGAATTGGCACAGGTCCTTCAAAAGATGCTCTGCACCGTCTGGTATGATGAATTCAGTCTGGTGCCCGGACAAGGGCTACGCGAAAGCATCGAGACGGGGCTCAAGCAGTGCAAAAAGTGCGTGCTTGTTCTGTCGCCTAATTTCATTGGGAATGGCGGATGGACAAAAGTGGAGTTCGATTCCGTCTTCACCAGAGAGCTCTTGGAGAAAAAGAACGTGATCATTCCCATTTGGCATGGGGTAACCAAGGAGCAAGTTTATGAGTATAGCCCTCGATTGCTAGACCGAGTCGCGTTGCATTCGGACATCGGCGTTGAAGAGGTAGCAAAAAAACTAGTCGTCGCGGTTAATCGCGAAAATTGAAAAACAACCATGCCTCCCAAGATCATCGCTATGATAGCGGCAATCTGCTAAATCCGCAGAAAATTTCTGAGAGCGAATGCCAATCGTTCTTAATGGACCTGAAGCTACCGCGACAAGAGATCGGCACCGAAACGTATCCGCTTAAACTGCTTCGTGACCTTGGGATCACTGATCGTTTCGAGCCGGATCAAGGAGTCCATCTCATCGAGCATTTTCAGACGTTCGTCCTGACGGTAAAGGGTCATGGCTTCGCGGGAGTTGGGATGCCAGCCACCCAAAATACTCGTCCAGTCGAAATAGTAGGCGGCGAGCTGCGACAACGGTCCGAAGGTGAGACGATAAAGCGGAGTGATCTGCTCCTTCTCGGCCAGCGCCAACCGGCCTTTGTTCGTCAGAATCTCTTTTTCGGTCAGTTTCACCCGGGGAGTCGTGACGAGGTAGGGCTCCAAGATAACAGTTCCCTGAGTCACGGGACCGGGTGAGACCACCGGCGCCGGTTGCGGAGCAGCCGATGTGCTCTCGCCCTCTTTGGCGGGCGGACTAAATGATACACCCAAACGAGCCGCCGGTGACATACTGGCAAAGCTTGATTTGGTTTCGACCGGTGCATCGCCTGGAGCCGCTGGCGCAGCACCCAGCGTGGAAGCAGTCAGCACAACGCAAAACACAAGAGTGGAATTTGCCCGGGGTATCATCGTCGGCGTTTAATTAATCCGAGCCCAACATCGGTTCCGAGTCAAAGACCATCATACCGGCCGGTTGTTTCCTGCGACTGGAAATAATCCCGAAGGATTCTCTGTTTCCTCTGTTGCCTCCTGTAAAATATTATCCCAATCCCTCCGGGTTTGCCCTGTGCGTTTTGCAGTATTGATGGGACGCCGCGACCGGATACTTGTTCGCCAGATCCACGTCGTTCAGCGCCGACTTCGCGCCCCACGAAAATACCCGCTCGAAAAACGGCAGTCAGCGGCTCGTGCGGATTTGCTCGAGGAAGTACACCTCGTGCTCCTTTTCCTTCAGGCCCATTTCATACAAAATCTCGTCGTGCTCGTGAATGCCGAGCGACTGGAAATACTGCATCATGACAAAGTATTCGCAGACGTTCCCGCTCTCCAGCTTGCCCGCGAAGAAGTACGGCATGAACCAGCCGATCACATGGCAACTGACCGAGATCACTTTCCCGATGATGAAAAAGCGCGCCTCGTAATACTTTGAAACCGGCACGTCGTATTTCTTCATCAGCTCCAGGACGCAGGCCCGATGATGCCACTCGTCCTGCTCAATCTGCCGGACCGCCGCCTTCGCCGCCCGGTTCTTGAGCGAGTGCGCGTGGCCCACGTAGGCGAACGACGCCGCCCTTTCCGCCGAGTAGGCCTTCTGCAACAGATCGACGAGTGCCGGGTGATTGAGTTTCATAGTGGAGAGAGCCGAGCGGCGAAGCTGACCTATGCCAGCAGGCCGGCAAGCCGGGAGAAAAAACGAACCACTGAATCTCCGCGGATCACACGGATGAACGCGGATGAGATATTTCCGAAGTTTTGCCCACGAAACACACCAAATACACGAAAGGGTTGACCGCTCAGCCACACTCATCGGCCATTAATGAAAAACATTTATTAGTGTAAACTTAGTGTGGATTAGTGGTGCCAAATTTTGGACAGCGTTTTTAGATACGAGATCCTCTCCCCTCTTTTTTGTGTGTTTGGTGTGTTTCGTGGTGACCACCAGTTGGCCGCTTAGCAAAGCGGCTTCTCCACTTTATCACCGGCTCTCAATTCCAGCCGGTACACAGTCTTGTGGTTGCGCTGACCGGCTTCACCGGTAGCGTGACGGCTTGAATTCTTTTCCGCTGTGAATCCTGTCCACGCCCATGATTCCCGCACGACTGCCGGACCCAACGGTGGCGACAAGGTTTTTCATGTCCGCGCGCTGACCAAGATTTACGGCGAAGGCACCGCCCAGGTCCGCGCGCTCGACGGCGTCGACCTCGATCTCAACTCCGGCGAGCTTATCGTCCTCCTCGGTCCTTCCGGCTCCGGCAAGACCACGCTGCTCAACCAGCTCGGCGGACTCGACATTCCCACCTCCGGCGAACTGCTCTACCGCGGTTCCGATCTCACCACCGCCAACGAGGAACAGCTCACGCTCTACCGGCGCGAGTCGGTGGGTTTTATTTTCCAGTTCTACAATCTCATTCCCAGCCTGACCGCGCGTGAAAACGTGGGGCTCATCACCGAGATCGCCGAGCATCCCCTCGCCCCCGAAGCCGCGCTGGAGATGGTCGGACTCGGCGCGCGGCTGGATCATTTCCCCGCCCAGCTCTCCGGCGGCGAACAGCAGCGCGTAGCCATCGCCCGCGCCATCGCCAAACGCCCCGCCGTGCTCCTGTGCGACGAGCCCACCGGGGCTCTCGACGTGAAGACCGGCATCGTGGTGCTCGAAGCGATCGAGCGCGCCAACCGCGAGCTCGGCACGCTCACCGTCATCATCACCCACAACGCCGTGATGGCCGACATGGCCGACCGCGTCATCCACTTCATGGACGGGCGAGTGCAGAGCGAGCGGCGCAACAAGGAGCGGGCGGCACCGGCCACACTGAGGTGGTAGCCATCCCCTCCTTCTCATTCCCGTAATCTTTCTCGTTCTCTCCTCCAAATCCTTACCGATCAAAAAACCGAGATTATGATAACGATTAAGAGAACGCGAACGATTCGCCACCCATGATCGCCCACCTCGACCGCAAGCTTCTCCGCGACCTGAGCCGCCTCAAGGGCCAGGCGATCGCGGTGTCGGTCGTGATGGCGTGCGGCCTCATGATGATGATCATGGCGCGCAGCCTCATTGCTTCGCTCGACGGCACGCGGGCCGATTACTACGAAAGCAATCGCTTCGCCGAAGTCTTCTCCTCGCTCAAGCGCGCGCCGAATTACATCGTGGACCAGATCGCGGCCCTCCCCGGCGTGGCCGGCGTGCAGCCGGACATCGCCGGCCAGGTGACGCTCGACCTGCCCGGCCTTGACGAACCGGCGAGCGGTCTCGTGCGTTCGCTGCCCGATTACGGCGAACCCGAACTCAACCGCCTCTACCTCCGCCGCGGTCGCTGGCTCACACCGGGTTCGCACGGTGAATTGCTCGTGGGCGAAGCCTTCGCGCTCGCCAACAAACTCGAACCCGGCGACACGCTCACGCTGCTGCTCAACGGCAAGCGCCAGCAGTTCCAGATCGCCGGCATTGTGCTCTCGCCCGAATATATCTTTGAATCCCGCCCCGGCGCGGCGCTGCCCGACAACCGCACGTATGGCATATTCTGGATGCCTTACAAGGAGGTCGCCACCGCCTGGGATCTCTACGGTGCGTTCAACCATGTGTCGCTCGCGCTCGCCCCGGGTGCAAAAACCGAGTCCGTCATCACCGCGCTCGACCGGTTGCTCAAACCCTACGGCGGCATCGGCGCCTATGGCCGCAAGGATCACCCGTCGCACATCCGCGTGTCCGACGAAATCCGCGTGCTCACGATACTCTCGATCGGATTTCCCGCGATCTTCCTCAGCGTGGCCGCGTTCATGACCAACGCGGTGCTTTCGCGCCTGCTGAATTTGCAGCGCGAACAGATCGCCATCCTCAAGGCTTTCGGTTTCACCAACCAGCAGATCATTGTTCACTACCTGAAATTCGCCGGCGTCATTGCGCTCGGAGGATGCGTGGGCGGCGCGATTGGCGGCAATCTGCTCGGCCGGTGGATGGTGAAACTCTACGAAATTTTCTTTCGCTTTCCCAATCTCGCTTTCCGGCTCGACCATTCCGCCGTCGTGCTCGCGCTCGGCATCGGCATCGTGGCCGTGGTCGCCGGCGTATTCAGCTCCGTGCGCCGGGCCGCAAAGCTCCCGCCGGCCGAAGCGATGCGCCCCGAGCCACCGGCTAACTTCCGTCCGTCGCTACTCGAACGCATGGGACTGGGCCGGTTGTTCTCCCACTCCTTCCGCATTGCGGTGCGCAATCTCGAGCGCAAACCCACGCAGGCTCTCTTCACGATCGCGGGGCTCGCGCTTGCCACCGGTTTGCTGATCATACCCAACACGCTCAAATCCGGCATCGCCGACATCCTCGACAACCAATGGGACGTCGTGCAGCGCCAGGATCTGAATCTCGGAGTCGCCGAGCCTTCCTCGGTGCGCATCATCCACGAGCTGGAGCGACTTCCCGGAGTCATTGGAGTCGAGCCCGCCCGCAGCGTCGCCGTGCGTCTCCACTTCCAAGGCCGCAACCGGCAGATTGGACTGCGCAGTCTGGAAGTCGCGGCCCAACACAGCCGGGCGCTCGATCAAAGCGGCCGCGAAATCACCCCCGAACCCGGCAGCCTCATTCTCTCCGCCAAACTTGCGGATGTCCTCGGTGCGCGGGTCGGCGATGATATCATCGTCGAATCCCTCGAGGGGCGGCGTCCCGTGCGCCCATTCCGGCTGGCTGCGTTGGCGGAAGACTTCACCGGTATCACCGCCTACCTTGACCGCTCATCCATCAACCGCTTTCTCGGCGAGGGCGATGTCATCAGCGGAGCCAGCATCACCATCGACATGACCCGCCGCGCGGAGTTTCTCCACGCCATCAAGACCATCCCGCGCATCAGTTGGATCGCGATCAAGGAAACGATGCGCACGAGCTTTCGCGAGACGACAGCGCGGATGATGGGCATGCTCACCACGCTCTACCTCTCGATGGCCGTGATTGTGGCCTTCGGCGTCATCTACAACAACGCCCGCATCTCGCTCGCCGAACGCTCGCGCGAACTCGCCACGCTCCGCGTCATCGGCATGACGCAACGCGAGGTCGGCGCCGTGATCGTGATCGAGCTTGGCATCCTGGCGTTGATTGCGGTGCCACTCGGATTGCTGCTCGGCACCGGATTTGCCTCCGTCATCATTCATTCCATCAATACCGAGACGGTCCGCGTGCCGCTCGTTTTTACCTCGTACACTTACACCTTCGCCGTGCTGGTCGTCGGCCTCGCCTCGATCGTGTCTTCGCTGGTGGTGCTGCGCAAACTGAAGCAGCTCGACCTCATCGGCGCGCTGAAAGCCCCGGAATAAGACATTTTTTGAACCGCTAATTGACGCTAATGAACACTAATTTTCAGCAAACTTGTAGGAGCCTGTTTACAGGCGACACAAAACGCCCGCCGACATCGCAAGTCCCGAGTCGCCTGCAAGCAGGCTCCTACAAGTTGATCTCGCTTGAAATTCATTCGCGTCAATTAGCGCAGATTAGCGGTTAAAATTCATTTTTATATCTCCTGCATTTTTCATGAACGCTCCCAAGAAAACCAAACGCCGCTGGCTGCCTTATGTCATCGTCGCCGCTGTCATCGTCCTCGTCGCGCTCGGTCTGCGTCCGCAATCTTCTCCGGTGGAGACCGCGCTCGTCAGCACCGGTCCGTTGCGCGCCACCGTCAGTGAAGAGGGCAAGACCCGGATCCGCCAGCGCTATGTCGTCTCGGCTCCGGTGAGCGGACAGTTGCGCCGCATTCCTTTCAAGCCCGGCGCGATGGTGGAAGCCGGTAATACCGTGGTCGCTGTCATTGAGCCCATGGCCGCCTCGCCACTCGATGCCCGCAGCCGCGCGTTGGCCGAGGCCCGCCGCGCTTCGACCGTGGTGTTGCTCGAAAAAAGCCGCACCACCCACGAACTCGCCAAGAGCGAACTCCGCCGGGTTGAACAGATGTACGCCGCCAAAACACTTTCACCGCAGGATCTCGAAAGCGCCCAGATGAAGGAGAACGCCGCCGCCCGCGAGGTCGCTGCCGCCGAGGGCTCGCTCCGCGAGGTGGAAGCCCAGCTCGCCGAGGTCGCGCCGACCGCAACCGCCGCCCAATCCGATCCCGTGGAAGTGAAAGCCACCGCCAGTGGCAGCATCCTCCATGTGTTTCAGGAAAGTTCGCGTGCCATCACCCAAGGCACACCGCTCCTGGAGATCGGCGATCCCACCGATCTTGAGCTTGTGGTCGAAATGCTTTCGCGCGACGGCGCCGCCCTTCTTCCCGGAGCCAAGGTCGAACTCGAACAATGGGGTGGCGCCATTCCCCTCGAAGGCAAGGTGCGCCTGGTCGAGCCCGCCGCCTTCACCAAGATTTCCGCCCTCGGCGTCGAGGAGCAGCGCGTCAACGTGGTTGTCGATATCACCACGCCCATCGAGCAACGCCGCACGCTCGGCGACAACTTCCGCGTCGAGGCCCACGTCGTCGTCTGGGAAAGCGAGAAGGTCCTGAAACTGCCGTCCTCCGGTGTCTTCCGCCGCGCCAACGACTGGGCCGCGTTCACCGTGCATCATGGACAGGCCCAACTCGTCCCCGTCAAAGCCGGCCGCAGCAGCGGCACCGAAATCCAAGTGCTGGAAGGCCTCCACGAAGGCGACGAAGTAATCCTCTACCCCGGCGACCGCGTAAAAGACGGCCAGCGCGTCCAACCCGTCAAGGTCGTGCGGTGAGGCTTACGACGCTTCGCGGCTTCGATTTTTGCTGTAGTGCATAACGGCTCACAACCGGTTCAGCGGGTAGTGTTGATCAATGTACTGATAATCTCGGTCGTTTTCCAGCAGGTTGACGCCGTGCTGCACGACGGTAGCGGCAATCAGGCAGTCAATCGGGCTGCGAATCGTCGCCCCTTTCCGACGTAGCTCGCGATAGATGCCCGCACCGAGCTCGAAGGTTGAGCGGTCATCGTCCAAGTAAAGCAGCCCATCGAACAGACGCTTGGTGTCAGCGAAAGCCTTCTCATCCCGAATCCCTTGGAGAACCTCCGTAAGAATGAAGCCACAGCAGCAAATGTCCTCCTTTTGTACGATGAGTTCTTCCAATTTGGCTACCTTGTTGGACGTCGTTCCGCGAAAAAAATCGATCCAGACCGAAGTATCAACCAACACCTTCATGCCGTGCGGGTCTTGCGCATGGCACTGAGATCTCCTTCCCATTGCACCTTTCCCTTGAGCGCCAATAAACCGGTCTGGCGTTCACGCCGGACCAGTTCTTTCAAGGCGTGATCCACCAATGCCCGGCGCGTCTTCAGACCGGTGCTTTTCAACCCTTCACGAACCAGGGCTTCATTCAGAACAATATTGGTTCTCTTCACCCATACACATTAATATCCGAATTCAGGTGTAGGCAAGTGGAGTTTTTTGGTTGGAATTGCCAGGCTCACCCAATCCCAAAGGGTGGCAGGCATTGAGGATGAACCCATTAGCCGTCGCAGGATTTCATGAATCTGCTGCATACTCGGCCCGGCTCCTGCTATTCGGTGGTTTCCTCACCGCATGGCCATACACGCCGCCCTTCACCACAAGACTTCCTACGATTACGACCGCCTCGTCGGCCTCGGGCCGCAGGTCATTCGGCTGCGCCCGGCGCCACATTGCCGCACGCCGATTCTGAGCTATTCACTCAAGATCGAACCGGCCGAGAATTTCCTCAACTGGCAGCAGGATCCACACGCCAACTACCTCGCCCGCCTCGTCGTGCCGGAAAAGATCCGGCGCTTCTCCGTGACCGTGGATTTGGTCGCGGAAATGTCGGTCTACAACCCGTTCGATTTCTTTCTCGAGCCCTACGCGGAGAAATTTCCTTTCACGTACGAAAAGAAACTGGCCGTCGAACTCTCGCCCTTTCTGCGCAAGCACCCGCGCAAACCGAGATTCGCCGAGTTGGTGGCGTCGCTCGACACCAAGCCGCAGCGCACGATCGACTATCTGGTCGCGCTGAACAGCCGGATCAAGACTTTGGTCGCCTACACCATCCGGCTGGAGCCCGGCGTGCAGACTCCGGAACAAACGCTCGTGAAGGCCAGCGGCTCGTGCCGCGACTCGGCGTGGCTGCTCGTCAACACGCTGCGCCATGCCGGCCTGGCGGCGCGTTTTGTCTCGGGTTATCTGATACAACTGAAATCCGACGTGAAGTCGCTCGACGGTCCGTCGGGTGCGGAAAAAGATTTCACGGATCTGCACGCATGGTGCGAAGTCTTCCTGCCCGGTGCCGGCTGGGTGGGACTCGATCCGACTTCCGGTCTGCTCGCCGGCGAAGGCCACATTCCCCTCGCCTGTTCGCCGGAGCCGTCCGGTGCCGCTCCGATTTCCGGCGGCGTGGACGAAGCGGAGGTGGAATTCGGTTTTGAGATGAAGGTGACCCGCGTGGCCGAAACCCCGCGCGTCACCAAGCCCTACACCGAGGAACAGTGGCAGCATATCGCCAACCTCGGGCACGCGATCGACGCCGATCTGGTGAAAAACGATGTCCGCCTCACGATGGGCGGCGAGCCGACGTTTGTCTCGATCGACGACCCCGACGGTCCCGAGTGGAATTTCACCGCGGTATCGCACAAAAAGCGCACGCTCTCCGGCGAACTGATCAGGCGCCTGCGCGGTAAGTTCGCGCCCGGTTCGCTGCTGCATTACGGCCAGGGCAAATGGTATCCGGGCGAGCCGTTGCCGCGCTACGCCCTTGCCGCCTACTGGCGCAAGGACGGCGTCCCGATCTGGAAGGACGACGGACTCATCGCCGATGAGTCAAAAAATTACGGTCACGGCGCGAAGGAGGCGAAGGAACTCGCCACCCGTCTCGCGCGCACGCTCGGCGTCGATCCACAGCACCTGATGCCCGGTTACGAGGATATTTTCTATTACACATGGAAGGAACGCCGGCTGCCCTCCAACGTCACCGCCGAAAAATCCCACATCAAGGACAAGCAGGAGCGCGAACGCCTGACCCGTCTCTTTCAAAAGGAGCTCGGCGAAACCGCCGGCTACATTCTCCCGCTCAAGCGCGTCCAATATGGCAATCAGCAGGGCTGGATGTCCGGCTCGTGGTTCTTGCGCGATGATGACACGCTCTGGCTCATCCCCGGCGACTCGCCAATGGGGCTGCGTCTGCCGATCGACTCGATCCCGTGGGTGGCCGAGAAAGAATATCCGTGGGGCACATTGCATGATCCGTCGCAGAAATTCGGCGAGCTGCCGAAAGATTATCCCTACCGCGCAAAACCCGAGGAGAGCGGCCAGCGCTTCCGGCGCACGGGCGAGTCACCACAGCCTGCGGGTTACGGCCGGGGTGAGCAGAAACAAAAACTGGATCTACCGCCCGAATACGATCCCACCCGCCGCCCCGCCATCGGCCAGAGCGCACCCAACGTCATCCGCACGGCCCTGTGCGTGCAGCCGCGCGATGGCCGGCTCCACGTTTTCATGCCGCCGGTTTCGACCACCGAGGATTATCTCGATCTCATCGCCGGCATCGAAGCCACCGTCAGCAGCATGGGCCTGCCGGTCATCATCGAGGGCGAGACCCCGCCGAAAGATCCGCGCATCAACAAGCTCGCCGTCACGCCCGACCCAGGCGTCATCGAGGTGAACATGCACCCGAGCAAGACGTGGGATGAGTTGGTGGAACGCACCACGACGCTTTACGATGAAGCTAGGTTGACGCGCCTCGGCACGGAAAAATTCATGAAGGACGGACGTCACACCGGCACCGG
>Ga0265320_10002047_pt1 | contig 14205 bp, 9 predicted proteins | sample 4827metaG_FD_202087 | JGI IMG/M metagenome (GOLD analysis project Ga0265320, IMG submission 202087) | Rhizosphere microbial communities from Carex aquatilis grown in University of Washington, Seatle, WA, United States - 4-8-27 metaG | ecosystem: Host-associated > Plants > Roots > Rhizosphere >...
ACCGTGCCCGCCGCGCTTGGTGGAAAAATACGGTTGAAAGATCCTGGGCAAATCCGCCTGGGCGATGCCCACGCCATTGTCGGCAAAAGCCAGGTAGACCCAGGCGTCATCCGCCCGCGCGGCGATGCGCAAGCGCCCGCCGCGTTCCATGGCCTCCATCGCATTTTTCAGCAAGTTGAAAAACACCTGCTTGATTTGGTTGCGGTCGCCGAGGACGGGCGGCGGCGGTTGGACCACTTCAATCTCGACGCGCACGCCGAGGTTTTCCAGTTCCTGCTGTTGCAGCGCCAGGACTTCCGTCAGGAGCGCCAGCAAATCCACTTCCGCCAGATTGGGCGGCTGCGGGCGGATGGCTTCGAGGAAATGGCGGATGATGCCGTCGAGCCGTTCGATTTCGGAGACGCAAATGTCAGCCGACGTCTTGATTTTCTTCGTGGCGGCCGTCTCTTTGAGCTTGGCGAGGTGGCGTTCGATGAGCTGCAGGTGAATGTTCATCGAATTGAGCGGATTGCCCAGTTCGTGGGCCACGCCCGCCGCGAGCATGAGCACGGAGTCGAGCCGCTCGCTTTCGATGAGGTCGCGCGTCGAGCGCTGTTCCTCGGTGATGTCGGTCAGCACGACGGCAAACTGGCCTTCCGCGCCGCGTTTGCGGTCGCTTGCCAGGGGGACCACATAGAGGCGCACGTGCCGGCGCTCGGGGTAGGTAATTTCAATCTCGCGGGTGAGCGCCCGGGCCGGGGCAATGTCACCGGTGGCGCGGGGCGTCAAGTCCAGCGCGCGCGCCAAATCCGGCATGACCTTCCCGAGGCGCGCGGAACCGACATCTTTTTCCGGCAAGGCAATCAGGGCCCGGGCGGCGGCGTTGGCGTATTGGATGACGCCGCTGGGGTCCACCACGAGAATGCCATCTTTGATGGTGTTAAAGACGGTCTCAAGCGTCTCGCGCTCCCGGGCCAGGCGCTGGGCGAGAATGGCGAGGTTGCCGGGATCGAGGTCATCAATCCGGCCCAAAATACGTTCCAAGGGGTTGCCGCGGCGGGACATGGGAATGGCGCGGTTAGGGCCGAGGATGATGCACGATGGGTTGGCGAGGCAAGTGCCAGCAGCCGCCTGCCCGGCGCTCGCGCTGCCAGCGTTCAATGGCCTCGACCCGCTGCTCCCAGCCAACGCCCGGCGCGACCCGCGACTGGCTGCGCTGGCTGGCGAGGAATTTTTCGAGAGGCCATTTCTTTTCCATAAAATTTAATTCTTTTCCGGTAAAAACTGGCGGGAGAAATTCCGCCAGGCATCAACCAAGTGGTGACGCGCCAACAATTCCTGAAACTTGCCGCGGTCCAGCGCATCCGCCTCGCAAAACAAAGCCAGCCGGACTTTATCCTTGGGACGACCGACTTGCAACATAATCGCCGCCAGATGCTCCGCCGTCAATACCCGGGTGGAAGTTTGGCCAAAATTCGCCGTTCGGGCCTGGGCCAGCGCCTCTTCGGTCAGGGGATTGTGGGTGGGGAGAAATTGCACCAACCAGCCTTCGATCTCAAAGCACGCCTCATGAGCGGCATGGCCATGCTCCCGCAAATAATCGAGCAACTGGCGCACATCTACCAGTCCCAACTTATCCACCTGGATGGGAATGAAGACATCCAGATCCAAGGTGGCGGTCGGCGCAATATAATAGGAGGCCGCAATGGCACCGCCAATGGCATAGGATCCAATCACGCCACTGGACACCATTTCATTAAGAGCCTGGAGGGTTTTTTCCATGACTAAAAACAAATCATAGCCGCGAAATAATTCCGCAGGCGAGTGATAAGTTGCTTGGCGATCCCTGCCTTTGGAGCGAGGCCAAGTTTTAACCAGGTGCCGTCGCGACCGATGAGCGTCACTTTATTATGGTCGGATCCAAAACCCGCACCCGCCCGGCCCACGCGATTGGCGACGATGAAATCCAGATTTTTCTCTTTGAGCTTGCGGCGGGCATAAGCTTCGAGGTTTTTGGTTTCGGCGGCGAAGCCGACAACGAGCTGGCCGGATTTTTTGCGCGCCGCCATTTTCTTAAGAATGTCCACAGTGGGTTCGAATTTGACGACCAGGGGGGCGTTGCCCTTTTTAACTTTGTGGGAAATAACCTTTTTGGGGCGGAAGTCGCTGACGGCCGCGCACATGATCAGCACGTCGCAGCGGGGAAACCGTTTTTCCACCGCCGCCAGCATATCGGCGGCGGATACCACCTGAAACACTTTTACCCCGGCGGGAGGCGGTAGTGAGACCGGGCCGCTGATTAAATCCACCTTCCAGCCGGCCGCCACCGCGGCCGCGGCGAGGGCGTAGCCCATCTTGCCGCTCGAAGGATTGCTGAGAAAGCGCACGGGGTCGAGGTGTTCGCGCGTCGGCCCGGCGGTCACCAAACAGCGAATGGGTCGGGGCTTCATGGGCGTTGGATTCCGAAAAATCTACTGCTTTTTAAATCGTTTTTCGGCGGCAACGCAATCGCGCGCAATTTGTTTCTTTAGGGCCTTCAGGGAGGGAAATTTTCTTTCCGGGCGCAGGAATTCCAGCCACTCGACGCGCACTTTGGCGCGGGGGCCGGGCGCCGGACCGCGGCCAAGCAAATGGGTTTCGAGCAGGGGCTTGACGGGACCGCGGCGCTCCACGGTGGGACGATGCCCGTAATTGGCGACGCCCCGCCGCCACCGGCCATGGGAGGTGCGCAAGCGCACGGCATAGACGCCGAGGGCGGGCTGGGCTTCCGGTTCCCAGGCCAGGTTAAGGGTGGGAAAACCAATTTTCCGGCCCAGTTTCCGACCGGGTTGGACGATACCTTCGCAGTAGTATGTGTAGCCAAGCAGGCGGCTGGCCTCATCAATGGCGCCGCGGGCCAGCAATTCGCGAATGCGGGTGCTGGAAACCGGCCGGCCATTGTGCCGCAGGCGCGCGATGCTGACGACGGTCAGGCCGAGGTCGCGTCCGGAATGCACGAGCAAATCGACGTCGCCGGCGCGCTTGTGGCCGAAGCGAAAGTTTTCACCGACGTAAACCGCGGCCAGTGAGGGCAAATGCTTTTTGAGGTAAGCGAGAAAATGCCCGGCGGGCAGGCGCGCAAATTTCCGGGTAAACGGTTGGGCGATGATCAAATCGACTCCGAATTCACGCAGGAACCGGGCCTTTTGTTCCGGAGGCATGAGGAGCAGGGTGGGCGATTGGGGATGAAACAGGCGGCTGGGATGCGGGTGGAACGTCAGCACGGCGGTCACCCCGCCGCTCTGTTTGGCGGAATGCAGGGCGGCCTCGATCACGGCCTGGTGGCCCAGATGCACGCCATCGAACATTCCGATGGCCAGGTGCAGTGGGCCGGGTGCGGGCCGAACCTGGGCAAGCGAAGTGGCGCGGTGTTGGGCGCTCATGAGGGGGAAAAGCAAGGCGGGCGCAGCGAATCAACCAGGGCGCAGCAAGTCTGCGCCCCTACAGGACGTGGCTCGGGACGGCTTGGTAGACCGGGATGAGGCGGCGGCGGATGTCGGCCAAACTCATGGTGTCAAATTGGTCGAGTGGGGCGCCGTCGGAGAGCCGGAATTGGCCCGAGCCGGTACGGCGCAGCACAGTCAAGGTCGCGCCACAGCCCAGTTTTTTTCCGAGATCATGCGCGATGGTGCGGACGTAAGTGCCCTTTGAACTCTTCAGGCGGAACTGGGCGAGTGGGGGGGTGTAATCGAGCAGTTCAAAGGAATCCACATGGATGAAGCGCGGCTCCCGTTCGACTTCCTGGCCCTTCCGCGCGAGCTTGTAGAGCGGCACGCCCTTGATTTTTTTGGCGGAAAACATTGGCGGCGTTTGAAACTGGTCGCCCACGAAAGTCTGCATCACGGTGCGGAGCGCGTCGGCGTCCATGGACGGAACGGGGTGGGTTTCGGTGACTTCGCCGTCAGCGTCGTGGGAGTCGGTGATTTTGCCGAGTTCAAAGGTGCCCTCGTATTCCTTGTCGAGGCTCGTCAGGTATTGGGAGACTTTCGTGGCGCGGCCGATGAGCATGACGAGGAGGCCGGTGGCCAGGGGGTCGAGCGTGCCGGCGTGGCCGATCTGGCGCATTTGCAGGCGGTGGCGCAGGCGCGCGACCACGTCGTGCGAAGTCATACCCGTGGGTTTGTCCACGAGGAGGATGCCTTCCAGTTGATGGGGATCGGGGGACATGGGGGGAATTAGGAATTAAGAATTAAGAATTAAGAAACCAGAGCTGCGAAACAAGACGTGGTCTTTCGCCATTGAAACCAATTTGGGCCGGCTGGCAAAGAAGGGTCAAAATTCTTAATTCAAAATTTGGATTTTACTTCGTGTTGGCCAGTTGTTCGCCCAGGGCGGCGAGAAATTTCGGGTAAAACTGGTCAAAGGTTTCGTTGACGTTGAAGCCGGCCGCGCAGGCGTGGCCGCCGCCGCCGAAACGCTGCGCCAGCTTGTGCATCGCAAAATGCGGGTCCTTGGCACGCAGGCTGCCTTTGACAAGCTGGTCGCGCTCCTCGATTAACACCCCCACGTCCACGCCCTCGATGGCGCGGGCATAATCCACCAGGCCCTCGGTGTCCTCACGGCGCGCGCTGGTCGCGGCAAAATCGGCATCGCGCAGAATGCCGATGCACGCGCGGCCGTTTAATTCGAGGCGGAGGGAATTGAGAAACGCCTGGAGGAGCCGGGTTTTACCCAGGCTTTCGCGTTCAAAAAGCAGCCGGGCAGCGGTGCCGGGGTCGGCGCCGCGGGTGGTCAGTTGCGCGCAAAGCTGAAAGACCTGCGGGGTGGTGGAGGGGAAGCGAAACTGCCCGGTGTCCGTCGCAATGCCCAGGTACAGCGCCTGGGCGGTGACGGCATCCAGGGGCAGGGCGGCATCGAAGAAAAAGCCCGCGAGGACTTCGGCGGTGGCGGCGGTTTCCGGCAGCACAAAGTTGTGCTCCGCATAACTGTCGTTGGAAACGTGGTGGTCCACCATCAGATACGTCCGGGGGAAGATCTCGCGTAATTTCAGGCCGACGCGCAGGGCGTCGGCACAATCCACGCACACGGCGACCGTGCCCGGCTCGGGCTGATATTCGGTGACGCGCCGCCACGGGGTGTCGCCGACAAATTCCTTGAGCAGCCGCGGCACGGGGTCCTGGTTGACGGCGACAACTACCGCCCCGAGGGCGCGCAGCACGCGGGTCAGCGCCACCTGCGAGCCAATGCAATCGCCATCCGGCCGCATGTGGCCGAGGACGGCGACGGGGCGGCCGCGCAGGCCTTCGAGCAGGGTGCGGAAGCGGGCGGAATGTTGGGGGAAATACATCGGGCAAAATTTTGAAATTCGAAATTCGAATTACGAAACGAAACGGCGACGGGCGGAAGGGATGGGTGGGTCTTCGGCGGCGTTCCATTCGCTATTCGTCATTCGTCATTTCCCCCTCTTTTTCGTTCTTGAATTCGCCCCGGGCTTCGAGTTCGTCGAGGATGGCGAGCGTGCGGTTGCCGCGCACATGGGAATCATCAAAGTGGAAACTAAGCGCCGGCGTGTATTTGAGGGTCACGACTTTGAACACCCGGGTGCGCAATTCGCCCTTGATTTCCTCAAGCAGTTGTTCGGCCTCGTGCTTGGCCATGGCGCCGCCGATGACGGAAAAATAAACCCGGGCAGCCCGCAAGTCGGGCGTCGTATCCACTTCCGTGATGGTGATGCCCACGGTGCGTTCGCGAAAACGGGTGTGCAACAAATCGCTGACTTCGCGCTGGATCAATTCGTTAATGCGGACGACGCGGGACATGGCGGAGAAAATTTAAGATTGGCAGGGAGGGCGCGGCGGATCCGTGTCCCGGCGTGGGAGTGAATGGTGCGGACGGTGGGGGAGCAGGGCTTGGATGGAACAAGCGGGTGGGTGGCGGCGGCAGGCGCCCGGCCGGCCGATTACAGCGCGGCTTTGATTTGCAGAATCTCAAAACATTCAACGACGTCGCCCGGCTGGTAGTCCTCGTAGCCATCCAAGTGGAGGCCGCATTCGAAACCGGCCCGCACTTCGCTGGCGTCGTCCTTGAAGCGTTTGAGCGTGTCAATGCGCCCGGTAAAGAGTTTGACGTCTTTGCGCAGGATGCGCGCGTGGGCGGAGCGGGCGATGCGGCCTTCGGTGACCATGCAGCCGGCGACAAAGCCCTTGGCCAGCGGGAAGACCTGGCGAACTTCGGCGGCGCCGATTTTGTTTTCGCGGAGTTCGGGGTCGAGCATGTCCGCCATGGCGTCACGCACCTGGTTGAGCAACTCGTAAATGATGTCGTGCTGGATGATGCGCACGCCCTTGTGCTTGGCCGTGGAGGCCACGCCGTTTTCCATTTTCACGTTGAAGCCGACGACTGCGGCGTCGGAAGCGCCAGCCATGATGACGTCGTTCTGGCTGATGGGCCCCACTTCGGCGCTGACGACTTCGAGTTTGACCTTGTCGCTCTTGATGTCTTGGAGGCAGACCGCCAACGCCTCGACCGTGCCGTGCACATCGCCTTTGACGATGCAGCGGAAAACCTTTTGCTTGGTCTCTTTGATGGCCTTGAGCAGGGCGTCCAAATCGGCCACGCGCTCGACCGTGTTCTCCGTGTGGGCGACTTTGCGCAATTCACTTTCAGCGGCTTCCGCCTCGGCTTTCGCGGCGCGGTCGTTCTTGGCGGAATGGAAATGCGCGCCGGCTTCCGGAGCGCCGGACCACCCGAGGAGGCGGGCGGGCGTGCCCGGGGGCACGGACTTCAGCGGCTCTCCAAGGGCGTCCACCATGGCGCGAACTTTGCAATGATGGGGCCCGCACACGAGCGAGGCGCCCGGCTTGAGCGTGCCCTTTTCGACAATGATCGTGGCAGTCGCGCCGCGGCCGATTTCAACTTGGGAATCTATCACCACGCCCTCCGCCGGGCATTGTGGATTGGCTTTGAGTTCGAGAATTTCGGCCTGAAGCAGAATCGCGTCGAGCAATTTTTCGACGTTGGTGCCTTTAAGCGCGGAAATGGGTTCGCACAGAGTTTCACCACCCCAGTCTTCCGACGTGATGCCATGCTGTTGCATGGCCTGCTTGACGCGTTCGACGTTCGCGCCTTTCGCGTCCATTTTATTGATGGCGACAATGATGGGCACGCCGGCCGTTTGGGCGAAGGTAAGCGCTTCTTCCGTTTGCGGCATGAAACCGTCGTCGGCGGCCACCACCAAGACGGCAATGTCGGTGAGGTTGGCGCCGCGTTCGCGCATTTTGGTGAAGGCCGCGTGGCCGGGCGTGTCGAGAAAGGTGATCTTATGTTTGTTGTGCTCGATCTGGTAGGCGCCGGTGTGCTGGGTGATGCCGCCAGCCTCGCCGGCCACGACATTGGTCTTGCGGATGGCGTCGAGCAGCGTGGTCTTGCCGTGGTTGACGTGGCCGAGAACGCACACGATGGGTGCGCGCGGCTCGAGAAACTTGGATTCGTCCACCGGCGGGGGCTCGACCTTTTTGGCGGGGGTGGGGCCGCCGGCGCCGGGCTGATCGCCGCGGTGTTTGATTTCGAGTGTGCAGCCATGGCGTTTCGCCAACCGCATGGCGACCTCTTCGTCCACCGCCTGATTCATTGAGGCAAAAATGTTCATCTCCATCATTTCGGAGATGAGGCGGAAGGGTTTGACGCCCAGCAGAGTCGCAAAATCGCGGACGATGATCGGCGGTTTGACTTGAATGACTCGGCCGGGGCCGGCCGGCTCCGGCGCGGTGGCGACGCTGGCGGCAATCGTCGGCGGCTTGGAGCCCGCGCCGCCCGTGGCGGGTGTGGGCGCTGCAACCGGTAGTGGGGCGCTTTTGGCCGGGGGCGGCAAACTGGGCGTCTTGACCGACGGAGCCGGCAAACTGGGTGGCCGGGTGGACGGTGAGGCAATTTTTCCTGTGGCCGGCCCCGAAACCGTCGAACTGGTGGGGCCCGTGTTTGAACGTGGCGCGCCCGAGCCTCCACCCATGCCTGGATAACGCACGGCCGGCCCCGAAGATTGCGGCGTCGGAGCAAAAGACGTGGGCTTGGCCGGGAGGGTCGGCGCGGGCAGGCGCGGCGGCAATTTTGGTGCGGCCAGCGGCGTGGTGGGCGAGGCAATGCCGACGGGATTGCGCGTGGCGGCGGCGGCGGCTTTGGCGGCGGCCTCGGCGGCTTCACGCTCCCGGCGTTCACGGCTCAGGTCCTCGGCGGTTTTGACGACGCCAGCAGGCGGGGTGGCCGGTTTGGCCGGCTCGACCGGGGCCGGGGCCGGCTCCGCGACCGGGGTCATCCGGTCCTTGTACTTTTCGACCACCGCTTCGGCGGTAATATTATCTACAGTGGAAGAGGGGCTTTTAACATCGTAACCGAATTGCGCCTTGAGGATGTCCATCAGCTCCTTGTTCTCCATGTTGAGCTGCTTGGAGAGATTGTGGACACGTACGCTCATATTTGGAGGATGGGAGGCAGCAAGACGGCAGTCAGGGGGTCAGGCGAAAAGTTGGATAATGGAGATGGGGTGGATTCAAAACAACACTGGAAATTAGCCGCCTTCTTTACCGGCGGACGAGGTTTCCTTGGCCGAGGCGAGCAGCGTGATGACGGCCTGGGCTTCCTCTTCCGTGAAGCCGGCGCCCACGAGGTCTTCCGCGGCGACGCCTTCGGCGGCCTCGACGGAATTGATGCCCATGGCCACGAGCTTGCTGGCCTGCTCCTCGGTGATGCCGGTGACGGGGCCAAAGCCCGCGATGGCCTTTTGCTTGCGCTCCTCGAAGCCCAGGGCCTCGTGTTTTTCGCGCGAGATGTCGAGCTTCCAGCCGATGAGGCGGGAGGTGAGCTTGGCATTCTGCCCCCCGCGCCCGATGGCGATGGCGAGATCCTTTTCGGCCACCTCAAAATAAATGCGGCGGTTCCGCTCGTCCACGCGGACGTTTTTGGGAATGGCGGGCTTGATGGCTTCCTCGAGCATCCGGTGCGGGTCGGGGTAGAAGCGGATAATGTCGATCTTCTCGCCGCCCAATTCCCGGACAATGCTCTTCACGCGCGCGCCGCGGGCGCCCACACATGCGCCGACCGGATCAACCTTCTGGTCGGTGGTGTTGACGGAAATCTTGGTGCGGTAGCCGGGTTCCCGCGCCATCGCCTCGATGCTGACAGTGCCGTCGGAGATTTCGGCCACTTCCAATTCAAACAGGCGGCGCACAAATTTGGCGCTCGCGCGGGACAGGATGATTTCCGGGCCGCGGGCGGTGTTCTCGATGTTGAGCAACAGGCAACGGATGCGTTCGCCGGGGGCATAGTTTTCGCCGGGGATGCATTCGCGCGGCGGCAGGGTGGCCTCGGCCTTGCCCAATTCGATCATCAGGTCGCCGCGTTCGCGGCGGCGAACGGTGCCGGTGACGATGTCGCCGACCATGTCCTTGTAGTCTTCGTAAATCTTGTCTTTCTCGAACTGGCGCACGCGCTGCATGATGGCCTGGCGGGCGGTCTGTGCCGCGATGCGACCGAGGAGCGAGGGGTCAATTTCCTTGGTGATTATGTCGCCGAGCTTGGGCGCGGCGGAGTAAAGGTGCGCTTTTTCGACATGAATTTCCGTGGACGGATCGGCGACGGAGTCCACCACCTTGAAGTTGGCCCAGGCCTTGAGCGCTCCCGTCTTGGGGTTGATTTCGACCCGCAAGTCCTGGCCGAAGCCGATGCCTTTGGCTGCGGCGCCGCGAATGGCCTGGGTGATCGCCGCGATCATGTCATCGCGGCTGATGCCCTTTTCCTTTTCCATATGTTCCAAAACAGAGAGGATTTCTTTGCTCATGGCGGCGGAGGGGTCGGTAAAATGGGATAAAAAAAAGCGGGTGCGTAACACCCACTTCTTTTCGGAGAAGTGTTGTAGAATCCTGACGTTTACCAGCCCAACGAGTGCATGTCAAGGATTGGTGGGAGGGGGTGGCGGGGGGGCAGTGCCTTTGGGAAAGCATGCAGCTGCGGGTGGTCGCGGCAAAATTGCCCTCGATTTATCGGTGAACGCATCGTAGGCTTTCATTTCAGGCAAGTGGCGTTCATCCAATCACCCTGGTCTTCGCGATTGGTCGAAAATGCGATTTTTCCGTTTCAAACTTTTCGCCTTCGGCGGCCTGCTGGCACTCGCCGGCGGCGGTGGAATGATGACCATTCAGGCCCAATCGGCAACGGGAGTGGACGTTGATTTTGCCGACAAAGCCGGACAAGCGCTGGACCAAGGTGATGCGATTCGGGCAATGTTTTGGGCGGCGACTGCCCTGCAAGGCGACGGACAGAATACCCTGCTGCGCTACCAAGCCGGAAATTTAATCCGGCAGGTTCCACGGGTGCGGCAGGTCCTGCGCCATGACGGAGCCGTCAACAGCATTAAATTCAGTCCTGATGGCAAATCAGTCGTCACGGCCAGCCAGGATCATACTGCGCGAGTGTGGGACGTCGCGACCGGGCGCGCTTTGACGAAACCGCTCGCGCACGCCGATGCGGTTTATAGCGCGGTGTTCAGTCCGGACGGCAAATGGGTTGTGACGGCGAGTGCAGACCAAACGGCGCGAGTGTGGGACGCAACCACCGGAGATCCGGTCACGCCACCTTTAAAACATGATGGGGTGGTGGAGGACGCAGCGTTCAGTCCAAATGGGAGGATTGTGGTGACAGCGAGTGCGGACAAGACGGCGCGGGTGTGGGATTCCGCGACCGGCCGACCGTTGTTTCCACCTTTGGCGCATGGCGGGGCGGTATTGCGCGCGCGTTTCAGCCCGGATGGAAGATTGCTACTTACGGCGAGTGATGACAACACGGCGCGGCTGTGGGACGCCGCGACGGGCCAGCCCCGGGCAACGCCGCTCATGCATGCGGATGCAGTGGTGGATGCCGAGTTTAGCCCGGATGGAAAAAAGGTGATCACCGCAAGTGACGATGAAACGGCCCGTCTCTGGGACGCCGCGACCGGCAAGCCGCTTGCCCCGCCGATGAAGCAGGCGGGCGCGGTGACTCATGCGGCGTTCAACCCCGAAGGTGACATGGTGGTCACAACGAGCGCGGATCAAACGGCCCGGCTCTGGAATGCCACGACGGGCGAAGAAACGACGGCCCCGCTGCGGCATGCGGGTAAGGTGCTGTTTGCGGCTTTTAGTGCCGACGGTCTTTCGGTTTTGACGACGAGCGCAGACAAGACCGTCCGCGTCTGGAGTCCTTCGACGGGGCTGCCGCGGCGGGCGCCGATGACTGAATCGGACGCGGTGGTGTGCGCCGAATTTAGCCCAGACGGCAAACTCATTGCCACGGCCGGCGCCGATGGGGGCGTGCGCATTTGGGACATAGATCCGGACCGCAGCGCATTGCCAGTTTTTCACCACGACAATTCGGTCGAGATGGCGACCTTCAGCACGGACGGAAAGAAAATTCTGACCGCCAGTTGGGACAAATCCGCGCGGGTGTGGGATGCCGCAAACGGGCAGGCGATCACCCCGCCGATGACTTATTCGAACACGGTGCAATTTGCGGCGTTCAGTCCAGATGGGAAAAGTGTGGTGGCAGCCTGCTACAGTGATCCCGCACGCGTTTGGGATGCGGCCACCGGTGTGGCGCGGCCGGCGGTTTTTGCACAGAATGGCGTTCGCCATGCGGCCTTCAGCCCGGACGGCCGCAAGCTGGTCACCGCCAGCAATGACCAAACGGCGCGAATTTGGGATGCAATGACTGGCAAAAGCCTGGCGCCTCCTTTGGCGCACACGGGTTCCGTGGTGGACTGTTCCTTTAGTCCGGATGGAAAAATTATTTTGACGGCGAGTTCGGATCACACGGCACAATTATGGGATGCGGACACGGGAAAAGCGCTCACACCCCCATTGCAACATGGCGATTGGGTGAACAGCGCCGAATTCAGCCCGGACGGCCAATGGGTGGTCACGGCGAGCCAGGACGGAACTGCGCGCGTGTGGGACGCGCACACCGGGCGGTCGCGTACGCCGGCGCTCAAGCACGGTGACGCGGTGTTTTTTGCGGCGTTCAGTCCTGACGGCAAAAAAATTGTGACGGCGAGCAATGATTGGACGGCGCGAATTTGGGACGCCACCACTGGCAATCCATTGACGCCGCCATTGCCGCATGCGGATGCGGTGGTCCATGCGGCGTTCAGCCCGGACGGTCGAATGGTGGCCACGGCCTCCGACGATTACACGGTGCGGCTCTGGGACGCGGCCACCGGGCGGCCTTTGGCGCAACCGTTCGTGCATACTTTCAATGCGCGCCATGTGATGTTCAGCCCGGACGGGGGCCGATTGTTAACGGCCAGTTGGGACAAGACGGCACGGATCTGGGATGTCTCGCCGAGTGCCTGGCTCAGGGAGGATATTTTGGAATTTGCCGAATTGGAAAGCTCGAGCAAGTTGAATGAACGCGGGCAACCCCAAGCACTCTCCCTGAACGAAATCGCAGCGCGGTTGGAGCATTTGCGCAGAAATCATCCGGAGGTCTATGGGCGGCCTTAAGCGGGCCCCCAAGCACAAGGTTTCGGTCAAAATTTGAAACTTGGCATATAGTGCCCGGTAAACGGTGGAGTCATTCGAGAATTCGAGGCTGATTTTTCCTTGCCTAACAGGCTGGCAACAGTCTATTAAGTGCTGTTGTAGTTTCCCTTAAACCTATGCCTAGCCCAGGTACACCCCACCTGAACGCCAGGGAACGGTCCCGCAAAACTCCGCGGTCCTTCCTCCGAGTCAGCTTTGCCTTGACGATTGCCACCGCCGCGCTGGTGGTGAGTTTTGGCGCCAAAATGTCAGGAGCGGCCACGCCGGCTGCGGCGAATCCGGTCTCTGCTCCGGCGACGCCCGCGAAGGCGGCGGTGTTAAATTTTGCGGATTTCCAGAAGAACGTGCAGCCCTTTTTGGCGGCGCATTGCTACAAGTGCCATGGCCCCGACGATATCGAGGGGGAAGTTCGCCTGGATCAGTTCACGGATGACGCCGCACTGGTGAAGGGCATGCCGACGCTGGAGAAGGCGTTAAAGATGCTCAGCGCGCGCAAGATGCCGCCCAAAGATGAGACCCGTCCCGGCGAAGAGGAATACAGCCCGGTGGTGGCGTGGATAGATTCGTACACCAACAAGTTCTACATGGATGGGCCGATCAATCCCGGGCGCGTGACGCTGCACCGGCTCAATCGCACGGAGTATAACAATACGATTCGCGATTTGCTCGGCATTGATTTCCGGCCGGCGGATGCCTTTCCGGTGGACGACGCCGGCTACGGCTTTGACAACAACGGCGACGTGCTTTCCATCGCACCCATGTTGATGGCGAAATATCTCGATGCGGCTTCATTGTCCCTTGAGAAAGTGCTTTTTGCCGATCCGATTGTGCCGGCGCCGTTGAAACGCTGGGACGCTTTGACCGAGGTCCAAACGGATTTGCCCGACACCGGCCGGGGATCGCGCTCCGGGGCCGTGGCGGTGGTGACGCGGGGGCGCGGAACGGCCGTTGGAAGGATTTTCCCGCGCTACGGCAATCTGTGGGTGGACTACGACTTTCCCAAGGATGGGGATTACGTTTTCAGTTTCCGTGGATATAATGCCGGTCAGGGCCGGTCCGATGTGCAGTTTTTTCTGGATACGACCACGGTCAATGCGCGGGCCTTGAGTGTGAATGAAGCCAACGCCGATGCGAAGCTGTTTTCCACGGCTCCGGCAACCTTCCATGTCACAGCGGGCAAGCATCGCCTCTACCTGTCTTTCCGTAATGGTGCCACAAAGGAAGAATATGACGCCGCAGTTGCCGCGTTCAATGCAGCACCCCCGGCGCCGGTGGCGGATAATGCGGCTCCTGCGGACCAAGTCGCGGCTGTTGACCCTGCCGACGTGGATCCGGCCATTGCCGCGGCGAATCCGCCCGCTGCGGCCCGGCTTCGCGGTGGTCCGCCGGCAGCCGCCGGGCCGTCGGTGCCGGGCCGTCCGAATCTCGCGGTGGTGTTCATGCAAGTGGAAGGCCCGATGGCGATTACGCCGGAGCGCATGCCGGAAAGCTATCGCAAGTTGATGATTGCCATGCCGTCCGCGACGATGCCCAAACCGGTGGCCGCGGAAAAGATTATTCATAATTTTGCCAACCGGGCGTTTCGCCGCCCCGCGACGGATGCGGAAGTGAAATCGTTGCTGGGCTTGTGGACGAAGGCCGACGGTGACGGGCGCACATTTGAGCAGAGCATTGACGTGGC
>Ga0265320_10002051_pt1 | contig 14193 bp, 10 predicted proteins | sample 4827metaG_FD_202087 | JGI IMG/M metagenome (GOLD analysis project Ga0265320, IMG submission 202087) | Rhizosphere microbial communities from Carex aquatilis grown in University of Washington, Seatle, WA, United States - 4-8-27 metaG | ecosystem: Host-associated > Plants > Roots > Rhizosphere >...
CTCGAAAAAACCAAGGTGATGGCGGGTTCGACCGGGCCGGCTGATTTGCTGAACCTCACCCTTAATGTGGAGGTGTTCGGCCAATGAAAACGGCGTACCTTCTCCCTGCCGGTTTTTCCCGCTTCGTTTGCAGTGCGGCCGGATTCATCATGTGTGTTGTATTCGTTCCACCGGCGGCGGCGGCGGATGCTCCAGCCGATGCCGCTGCGCCAGCGCCCGCCGCTCCCCCGCCGCCACCGTCGGGAACTTCATTTGTGTTTGCCGCTCCGCAGGCTGGCGTGGTGTTGCCCTCCGCCTCGCGCGAGAAAATGCTTGCGGTCGCCAAGACGTTGTTGGAGCGCGAAAACCCGGAGCAGTTGGCCAAGATGAAAGGGGTGGACAATCCTTTCTATCTCAAATTGGAGGCACCACCGGAACCAACGGTTCCCTCCTCTTCAGGCAACACGTCCACCCAACCGCCCACGCCCGTCCAGCCGGTGGCGCCCCCCAAGCTGACGGACGACGACAAACTCAAGCAAGTCGCGGCAATTTTTAAGCCGACGGGCATATTGCAGGCTGGCAGCCGCCGGGTGGTGCAATCGGCTGATATGCACATCGGCCAGATCGAGGTTGGCGGATTCTTGACGGTGACGTTCCCGAACGAATCCTCGGCGACGCAAATTCAAGTAATTGATGCCAATTCCGACAATTGCACCCTGAAGCTGAACTCGTCCACCTTGGACGTGGATTATGTTTCCACGGCGGGGTCTGCGCCCGCTCCGCACCCAGCGGCTGTTTCGGCCTCCCTTCCGCCACCGGCGCCAACGCCTGCGCCTGCGCCCGCCACTTCCACCATCAAACCTTAGCCCGTTCAACCCAACTTGCGCCATGAAAGCCTACCGCTCCCTCCTTGCCTTGTTCCTTGCCACCACTGTCGGCGTAGTCGCGCAAGATGCCCCCGCGCCGGCGCCAGCCGCCACGACACCCCCGGCCACCACGCCGAGCAATCCGCTGGCGCCCGCCGCCGGGCCGGCTGATACTGCGCCCGCACTCTCGGTTACGGTGGCCGCGCCCAGCAGCGACACCCTGACGACCGTCGTGGATGCCAACGGCAAGGCGTCCAATATCATGGCCAAAGCAGATTTTCCCAACACGGATATCCGTTCCATCATTACGGGGGTTGCCAAATTATTTAATCTAAATGTGGTGGTGCCCGACACCCTGACGGGTACGACGACCTTGCAACTCCATGATGTCAGTTGGCAGGTCATTTACAAAATCGTTCTCGACCAGGTTGGCTACGCGTACACCGTTGACTCCACCAGCGGGCCCACGCCCATTATCTTGATTAAGAACAAAGCGGACGTTGCCGCCGAGCCCATGGAGACGCGGGTGATCATGGTAAATTCCGCCAAGGCCGATGAACTGGCCAAGTCGTTGACCGTGTTCCTCGACACCACGTCGAAGCCGCCGGAAACCGTCAGCCCCGACGCCCGCACGAATTCCCTGATTATTACCGTGCACCCGGGCAAGATCGGCAACATCCTTGAGGCCATTGACCGCCTCGACCGGGCCAATCCCCAAGTTTACATCGAAGCCAAATTCGTCGAGGTCAATGCCAACGACGACAAGAATCTGGGCATTGATTGGAATTTCGACAACACGCCCCTGGTTTCCGCCGGTTATGCGTACCAGTACAGCCTGGCCAACGGCCTCGGTGCGATTTACGCTTCCGGCGCGCTCCCCAGCACCAACGTCCCCGAGCAAACCATATCCAATGCCGTGGCCACGCCGACGCCCAGCACCAATCTTAATTTCCTTCAGCCCTCCACGGCCATCGCCTCAAACATCCAGGCGCCGGCGCGCAAGGCGCTCGATTTTGCGGTGTTCAACCAGGGTCAATACAGCGCGGTGCTCCGGGCCCTGCAGAATATCACCGACGCCAAACTCGTCTCCAATCCAACGGCCGTGACGATGGACAACAAGGAAGTCACCCTGTACAGCGGCACCAATATCACGGTGGTCTTCCCGACCATCAACAATCAGACCGGCCAGACGCAGCCGGGCTCCAACACCACGTTGACCGTTGGTATTACCATGAAGGTTTTGCCGCACGTCTCCGCCAACGGTTTTATCAATCTCACACTCAACCCGACCCTCAGCCGCATTGACCCCCAGGCGGACACCTATTTCGGCGCCAGCTATCCGCGCGTGGACACCCGCAGCCTGACCAACGCGGATGTCAGCATCAAAGACGGCTTTACCATTGCCGTCGGCGGCCTGATCGATGACCAGGACAGCAAAGTGACCACCCAGGTGCCGATTCTGGGCGATATCCCCATCATCGGCAACCTCTTCAAGTCCACCGACACCATCCATCAGCGCAACAACCTGATTATTTTCGTAACGGCCCGCACCCTCAGTACCACCGAGGGCGCCAGTTACCGTGATGTGGTGAGCCCCGAAATGATGTTGCGCTCCGGCATCACGGCTGACGAAATTCCCGGTTATTACAATACCAAGCGCACGGTGGATACCCCCGGCATGACTTATCCGCCCAAGGAGTTGACCGACGCCATGGGCGATGTGCAAAAAATGCGCGACCAGGCGGCGGAACTGCAGCGGTTGCAGGAGAACCTTGACAAACTCAAGGCCGCACAGGCGGCCATGCAACAGGAACAGCAAATAAGTGGCGCGGTGAAGCACTAATCCGCCCGCTGCGTGATTGGCCGCCGGGTCTTGCCAGGGAGCACTCCAGGCGTTTCCTTGGAATATGGATTTTCGTCTTCAAGCCGGATTCACGCCCACGGGCGACCAGCCTGCGGCCATTGCCGCACTGGAAAAGTCGCTGCGCGCGGGCCATCGCTATCAGACCCTGCTCGGTGTCACCGGCTCGGGCAAGACGTTCACGATGGCCAACCTGGTGGCGCGGCTCCAGCGCCCGGCGCTCGTCATCTCGCACAACAAGACCCTGGCGGCCCAGCTCTACAGTGAATTCAAGGCATTTTTTCCCGACAATGCGGTGGAGTACTTCGTCAGCTATTATGATTATTACCAGCCCGAGGCCTACGTGCCCCAGACGGACACTTTTATCGAGAAGGACTCCGCCATCAACGATGAGATTGAGCGCCTGCGCATCTCCGCCACCAGTGCCCTCATCAGTCGCCGGGATGTCATCGTGGTGGCCAGCGTCTCCTGCATTTACGGCCTTGGTTCGCCGGACGATTTTCGCGCGATGATGATTCCGCTCGCCCCCGGCGCCGAACTTCCGCGCGAAACGTTCCTGGAACGCCTCGTCGAAAACCTCTACGAGCGCAACGACATCGCCCTCGAACGCGGCAAATTCCGCGCGCGCGGCGAAGTGGTGGACGTCTTTCCCGCCTACATGGAAAGCGCCCTCCGGATCGAATTCTGGGGTGGCGTCATTGAGTCCATCCGCCCGCTCGATCCCCTGACTGGCGATACCGGCGCGCCGCTGGACAAGTTTAGCCTCTATCCCGCCAACCAATACATCACCCCGCGCCACAAGCTGGAAGCGGCCATCGCCGGCATTCGCGCCGAACTCGAGGAACGGGTGAAATTCTTTGAAAAGCAGAACCGCCTGGTTGAGGCCCAACGCATCCGCATGCGCTGCGAATACGACTTGGAAATGCTCGCGGAAATGGGTTTTTGCAGCGGGATTGAGAATTATTCCCGCCACATTTCCGGTCGCGCGCCCGGTTCCCGCCCGTGGTGCCTCATTGATTTCTTCCCCGGGGATTTCCTGCTTTTCGTGGATGAAAGCCACGTCACCGTCCCGCAAATCGGCGGCATGTATGCCGGCGACCGTTCGCGCAAAACGCGCCTGGTGGACTTTGGTTTCCGCCTGCCCTCGGCGCTCGACAACCGCCCGCTCAATGCGGAGGAGTTTTCCGCAGTGACCGGCCAGACCTTGTTCGTCTCGGCCACGCCCGCGCCCTATGAACTGGGCAAATCCGCCGTCATCGCGGAACAACTCATCCGCCCGACGGGCCTGCTTGACCCGTTGATGGAAGTGCGCCCCATTCGTGGCCAGGTCGAAAACCTTCTCGGCGAAATCCAGGCGGCGGCGGAGAAACACGAACGGGTCCTCGTCACCACCCTCACCAAACGCATGTCCGAGGACCTCGCCACCTATTTGCGGGACGCCAAGGTGCGGGTCGAATACCTGCACAGTGACATTGATGCCTTGGAACGCGTCGAGATTCTGCGCCGACTCCGCGCCGGTGAATTCGACGTGCTGGTCGGCGTCAATCTCCTGCGGGAGGGATTGGACCTGCCTGAAGTCGCGCTGGTCGCAATTCTGGATGCGGACAAGGAGGGCTTTCTCCGCAGCGAAACGAGCCTCATCCAAACTTCCGGCCGTGCCGCCCGCCACGTGCAGGGCCGGGTCATTCTCTATGCCGATGTCATGACCAATTCGCTCCAGCGCGCCATCGCGATCTCCACCTACCGGCGTGAACGGCAACTGGCGTACAATGCGGCGCACGGCATTACTCCGCGCGGCACCCAGCGCGGTCTCCAATCCAGTCTCCATTCCTACGAGGAATCCGTGCCCGACCCCGTCAGTGTCGCCGAAGCCCATGGCGACCGCGAAGTCGCCGCCGTCCTCGCAGAGCTTGAGCAGGAAATGCTCGAGGCCGCGGGCAAACTCGAATTCGAGCGCGCCGCCATTATCCGCGACCAGATTGACGCTCTCAAGGAAGGCCGGGCGGGCAAACCGCGCCCCGCCGGTCGCGGCCAGGGAGACACCCGCTACAAGCAAAAGCGCCGGAAGTAATTGGCGCATCGCCAAAATGTCCGACTTGTCGGACACGTCGGACTCGCCGGACCTATCGGACTCGGCTGACCAGGCCGACTCCTCCGAACAGCTCCCCAGTATTCCTTCGGTTCCACGTTTCCTCCACTTGCCTTTTTGAACGCTCCGACTATTCTCACAGTTGAATCCGATCATGAATCCGCCTGTCGGCAGCCAATTCCGTCCTCTCGCCGCCGCGACCAACCCCGGCATCGCGCCGGGGAAAACCACGCGCGCAGTTCCAGCACTGGACCCGACGTGGAACGTCATTGTGCTGAATGACGACGTGAACCTGATGACTTACGTCACCCATGTTTTTCGCAAGGTTTTCGGCTACGATACGGCGCGCGCACGCCGGCACATGCTGGAAGTCCACCAGCAGGGCCGTTCGGTGGTTTGGTCGGGTGCGCGCGAAACCGCCGAGCATTATTTGCACGCGCTGCAGCAGTGGCATTTGCGCGCGCAACTGGAGTCCCATGTCTGAGGAGCCACCGCCGTTTTCCGGACGAGGGTCTCCCTTGGTGCGCCTGCGTTTTTCGCCGGAGTTGCGGGAATTGCTGGTCGCCATTGTGGGGCGTGTCCACGCCGCCCGGGCGGCGGCGCCGGAGGAGTTGAAGCCGCCAGCGCTTAACCATGCGGTAATTCCGGACCCCGAATTGTCGGCTGCCTGGGCCGAGGGCCTGCGCGAGCGGGAAAATTACGACACGGATGCCTTTCTCGGCTTGGTCGTGAATCCGCAATTCGGCGGGGCGGATTTGCCCGTGACGTCCTCTGCGGCCGAGGCTATCGCGCGGGGCAGCGTGCGTATTCGTCTGTACCTGCGCGAGACTCTCCTGCGCGATCTGGACACGGAGGAAATTGATGGCGACGTCGACATTTACCGCCTGCCGCCGGCCGAACAGCAGGGATATGCCTGTTTTCGCCTTCTCGCGCATCTCGAGGAAGATTTGATTCTCCAGCTCGATCCCGGCCTGGCGAAGAGCTGACGGCTTGAGCAGCCAATTTTCTTCCATCAAGATTCAGCACCCACTGGACCGCACCGGGCGAACGCAGTTTTCTTTAATTCGATGTTGAGTGGTGGGGGTTGAATGTTGGATGTTGGGTGCCTGATGCTCCAATTCCTACGCATTCGCAATCTCGCCCTCGTCGAGCGCGCGGAACTCGAGTTTGGCGCCGGTTTCACCGCCGTCACCGGCGAGACCGGCGCGGGCAAGAGCGTCCTGCTCGGTGCCCTGAGCCTCCTGGCGGGCAATCGGGCGGACAAAGCGGTCATCCGCCAGGGCGCCGAACTCTGCGAGGCCGAGGGGGTGTTGTCGTTTTCCGGTGCGGCGCTGGCGCGGGTGAATGCACTGCTCGAACGCCTTGGCCTGCCGCCCTGCGAGGATGGATCGCTGGTATTGCGGCGTTCGCTGGCGGTCGCCAAAGCTCCGCGAATGCAAATCAACGGCGCGCTGGCGACCCTCGGCGCCTTGCAGGAATTGGGGGAAAATTGGGTGGACTTCCACGGTCCCGGCGAGCCACAGAAACTTTTTCAGGAGAAACACCAGCGCGAGATGCTGGACGCCTTTGGCCGGCTCGACGACCAGGTCAATAAATTCGCCGCCAACTTCCAGGTGTGGCGCGGGGGTTTGCGCGAGGCGGATGAGCTGGCCCGCGCCGGGCGCATGTCACCCGATGAAATCGAATTCACCCGCCTCCAAATCGGCCGCATTGACCAGGTGGACCCCTCGCCGGAAAGCCTCGCGGCGCTCGAACGTGATTTCAACCGCTCCAGCAGGGCGCAGGAACTGGCCCTGCTCGCCACCCAAGTGGAAGACGCCCTCGCCGGCGAAGAGGGCGTGGGCGCCAAATTCCCCGCCCTCGTGCGCGCCGCCCGCGACCTGGCTGAACTCGACCCGACTGCCGCGCCGCTCGCGCAGCGGCTCGAAGCCGCGATTGTGGAGTTGCAGGAGCTGGGCGGCGATTTTGGCCGCTTGGGCGCCGGTCTCGAATTTGACGAGGAAACCGCCGGCAGCCTCCAGGAACGCATGAGCTTGTGGCTCGAACTGCAGCGCCGCATCGGCCCCGATCCGGCTGCCCTGCGCGCGAAGCGTGACGAACTCGCCCGCAAAGTGGCCGCCCAATCCGACATTGAAGGCACGCTCGCCAAACTCGCCGCTGAATCCGCGACGCGCGAAAAGGCGCTGCGCCGCGAGGCCGCCAAACTCCGTGAGGCTCGCGCTGACGCCGCACAGACGCTCGAGAAGAAGGCCGCCCGGTTGTTGAAGGCCCTGGGATTCAAGCAGGCCGGATTGCAAATAGCCGTCACTGCGGCCGCCGAATTGCGGGAGCACGGCGACAGCCAGGTGGATATTCTGTTTGCGCCCAATCCCGGCCAGGCCCCCCTCCCGCTGAATAAAATTGCCTCGAGCGGCGAGACAGCCCGCGTGATGCTCGCGCTCAAGGCCGTGCTGGCCGAGGCCGATGCCACGCCGCTGCTGGTGTTCGACGAGGTGGACGCGAATGTCGGCGGTGAAATTGGCGCCGCCGTCGGCCGGGAATTGGCGGCGCTGGGGGTGAAGCATCAAGTGCTGTGTGTGACGCACCTGCCGCAAGTCGCCGCCCGCGCGGGCCGCCATTTGGTCGTTGAAAAACACCATGGCGCCAAAGCGACGACCATCGCCATCCGCGAAATCCAGGACGATGCCGCTGCGCGGGTGAATGAGATCGCGCGCATGCTCGGTGACCGTTCGGCCAAGTCTGCCCAGCAACACGCCCAGGCACTGCTGGCGGAAAGGTAGGCGCGGGCGGTCGGTGCCCGTTCGGGCGGATTCCGCCGTTCCGCGCGGTGCACATTGCTGGCTTGCGCACAAGGGGAAATTGCCCGAGAATGGCCTTCCTTTCCCCAGACCAAACTACTCCGTCATGCATCGGTTGAAATTCGGTTTTGCCCTGTTGGCCCTGGTGGTGGTGATTTTAATCGCCGCTCCCACGGTGGTGTTTTGGCTGGAATTCGGTCCCGAAGCCGTGGCTCATTACTGGGTGTGGGTGGCGTATTTGGTTTTGCTCACGACGCTGGGCGCCATCTTTCTATTGACCGCGCGGGTGCGGCCGGGCCAGCCCCAGGTCGTGGACCATGGTTCCCGCGGGCGGCTCTTTTTGGGCAAAGCGGCGTTTGTGCTGGTGGCGGGAATTTTGATTTTTGCCCCCACCATCGCCTTCGGCGCAATGTACGGCTTTGACGCCGTAATCGCCTATTGGGCGAGCGTTTGCCTTTTGGTCGTGATGACTTTCGGCGGCTTGTTTTTGATTTTTACGGATAAGAATCGCTCCGGCCAGAATTCCTGATTCAGGCATACACGGCGCCGCCCAGAAGTACCTCGCCCTGGTAAAGGGCGGCAATCTGCCCAGAGGCGAGGGCGCGTTGGGCGTCGGCGAAAACCAGTTTTGCCCGGCTGGAATCCTGGGCGTCAATGGTCAATGTTGCCTGCATTGCAGGATCGCGATAGCGAGGCTTGGCCAGCAAGCCAATCGGCTGGGCCGCCGGCAAAGACTGGTTGGTCCATTGCAAATTGCGCAGGGAAAATTCGCGGCCCCACAAACCCGGGGCTTCCGGTTCATCAAAGGCCACCAGCAGCGCATTGCGCGCCAGATCTTTGGCGACCACCACGTAGGCTTTGTGGTCGGTATTCGACGGTACGCCAATCCCCTGGCGCTGCCCCAGGGTGTAGCGATGCAACCCCCGGTGGGTGCCAACTTCCCGGCCGGCCAGCGTGACGATCGGCCCGGGCTTTGCGGAAATATACCGGTCGAGGAAGGCGTTAATCGGCACGCGGCCAAGGAAGCAAATCCCCTGGCTGTCCTTGCGCTCCGCGTTGGCCAGGCCCGCGGCCCGCGCCAGCTCGCGCACCTGCGGCTTGTACAAATGGCCGACCGGAAACAGTGCCCGGCGCAGGCTCTCCTGGCGCACCAGCGCCAGAAAATACGATTGGTCTTTGTTGGGGTCGCTGCCGGCCAAAACATCCACAGTGGCGTCCGCATTCTCCCGCCGGCGGACATAATGGCCGGTGGCGACGAATTCACAGCCCAAGCGCGTGGCGTGGCCTGCGAGCACGCCGAACTTGATTTCGCGATTGCACATGCAGTCGGGATTGGGCGTCTCGCCGGTTGCGTAACCCGCCACCAAATATTCCACGACCCGCGCCCGGTAATCCTCGATCAGATTGAGCAGGTGAAACGAAATCCCCAGCTTCTCCGCGACGGCGCGGGCGTCCTCCAGGTCGCGCTCCCACGGGCAATCGGCAAAAACGGCCCCCTCCTCGTGCATCCAGGTGCGCATGTACGCGCCGACGACCTCGTGCCCCTGCTCGCGCAAAAGGAGGGCGGCGACGGCGCTGTCCACGCCGCCGGAGAGGGCTGCCAGAATTCGGGCCATGGCGGGTAGTTTCGGGTTTTGCGTTTCGAGTTTCGAGTTAAAACCATTGCTTACAAAAGGCGCGGCACCTGCTATACAGAACCCTTCCGTCTTCCTTCGCAATGCCCCAGCGCCATATTTTAGAAGCCTTTTGGGAAACCCGTGACCGCGGCCTGGCCGTGCTCGCGCGCGACTGGACGGACGTGGGCCGGCCGCCGCCGCTGCTCCTGAACCCCGGAGGCCAACCTCCGCGGTTGTTGCGGCAGGTGTCGCCTTTCATCTATGGCCGGCGTGCGGGCTATTTCATAAATGGGCCCGAAATTGAATTCATCTTCTGGCCGCCCTTTTACCCCAACCTCGATTGGGAGGACGAGGAAATCTTCGTTGGTGGCGATTTCAACGGCTGGGCCAAGGCGGTAGGCGATCCGGCGTGGCGGCTCCACCGTGAAATTCGCGACGGCCAGAACTACCTGGTTCTGCGGGTGGCGCGGGAGAAATGCCTCGAGGGCAAGCCGGTGCGCTTCAAGTTCGTCACCGCCGAGAGCCGCTGGCAGGAATTGCCCATGGAAGTAATCAACCGCGTCCGCGACGGGGATTATGAGAATTATCTCCTCGAACCCGCCCGCTCCGGCCTCCATGTTTTTCATTTCTGGTCCGAAGAGCCCCATTACCTGCTCAAGCGAGCCGAACTCGTCTGGGCTGACGGGGACAGTTCCGAAACCTGCCCGGTCAGCAACAGCGACTATCTTTTGGGCCTGGGCACGGACCGCCCCCTGGGCGCCCAAACTGAGCCGGACCGCACCGTCTTTACGCTTTATGCCCCGCGCGCGACCCGCGTCAGCCTGCGCATTTACGACGACCCGGCCGGCCCGTTTAACCTCGAGGTGGAACTTTCCCGCCACCACGACGGTTGCTGGGAGGCCACGCTCCCCCACAACCTCCACGGCCACTATTACGACTACCATGTCGAGGGCGACAACTTCGACGGCACGCGCCTGTTCAATCCGCGCATGCGCATCCTCGACCCCTATGCCCTTGCCACGGTGGGTCGCACCGGCCCGGGCCTCATCCTGGATGCGGGAAGATTTCCGGTAACGCAGTCCTGCTTCATGCCGCCCGCCTGGCACGATCTGGTCATGGTCGAGACTCATGTGCGCGACCTGCTCGCCCATGCCGCCATTGACCTCCCACCCGTGGAGCGTCGCGGCTTCAAGGGTCTGGCCAAGTGGCTCCGCCAGCCCGATTGTTATTTGCGCCGCCTCGGCGTCAATGCCGTCGAACTCCAGCCGGTGCAGGAATTCGACAACGAAAAGCCGGCCGATTACCACTGGGGCTACATGCCCGTGAACTATTTCGCGCCGGCCAGCGCCTACGGGACCGATCCGGCGCGCGGTGCGCAAGTTGCGGAGTTTCACGAGCTGGTCGCGGCCTTGCATGACGCGGGCCTCGCGGTCGTCCTCGACGTGGTTTACAATCACGTCGGCGAACCCAACCATCTCTTCAGTATTGATAAGTATTATTATTTTTCCTGCGACCACGAGGGCCACCTGACCAATTGGAGCGGCTGCGGCAACGATCTGCGGACGACGACACCCGCCACCCGCCGCCTGATCATCGAAAGCCTGGTGCATTTCGTCCGCACCTTCGACGTGGACGGCTTCCGCTTTGATTTGGCGGACCTCGTCGGCCTCGCCACCCTCAAGGAAATCGAAGGGGCGCTGAAGGCCGTCAAGCCCTCCATCATCCTCATTGCAGAGCCCTGGAGCTTCAAGGGCCATATCGGCCACGCGCTGCGCCACACCGGCTGGTCCTCGTGGAACGACAGTTTTCGGGAGTTCATCACCCAGTACATTCTGGGGCAGGGCAATCCCGGGGGCTTGCGCTTTTTCCTCACCGGCTCCCCCGGCTCCATTGCGAAATGGCCCGCGCAGACGGTCAACTACGTGCAATCCCACGACGACCGCGCGTGGGCGGACCGCATCACGGAGAACTCGGGTTACCGCGGTGATTCGCCGACGCCGACGGACGTGCGCCGACACCATCTGCTCGCCGCCATTCTGTTTTCTGCGCTCGGCATTCCCATGCTGGCCCAGGGGCAGGACTTTCTGCACTCCAAGCAGGGCGTCAACAACACCTACCTGCGAGGCGACCTCAACGCGCTGGATTACGGCCGCCTCGAGCAGTTCCGGTCCACCCATGAGTATTTTAGTGCCTGGATCAAGTTCCGCCTTTCGCCCGCCGGCCGCCACTTCCGCCACGACGGTCATCCGCCGCCGTCGTATTTCGAATTCTTCTCGGTTCCGGACAGTTCGGCCGGCGGTTTGCTCTATAACGCTGCGGGCACGCATGGCCCGGATCAATTATTCTTCGCCGTCAACCCCCATCACTTTCCCGTCACGCTTGAAACCGGCGTGGTGCCAGCGAAGGAATTCCTCCAACTCGCCAATCATGAATTATTCGACTCCGGGGGCCTGGCCGAAGCGGACCGCTATCCCTGGCGCGACGGCCAGCTCGCACTGCCCCCCATGAGCGCCGGCCTGTGGCGGCGGGAGTAGCCGGGTTACCACTTTCGGGAAAACAGCAACCAAACGAGCAGGAGCCAAAAGACGACCCCGCCGGCACAAAGGCCGACGCTCAGGTATTTCAAACGTTGGGCGGTTTGCGGGTACCCTTCGCTGGCAAGGTTGCGGGCGTTGTTCAGGGCGCGCAACGCCAGGGGCGGGAACACAAAACACAGGCCGCAAATCAGGTAAGCCCGCTGGGCCACATCTTCCGCAAGATGCTCCGGGGCATCGGCCACGGGCGCCGCGCTGGCGGAAGCCATTTCGTGGGACACCGCCTTGGGCCGGGCGGGAGTCGGTAAGCTCCCGAGCGGCGATGACGGCTCATCCGCAAACTCACCCCAGCGCGCGGGGTCAATTTGAAGTAATAATTGGCGCAGCGGCACCAGGCCGCCCGGCGTCTCGACGCGGTGGAGTAAGCCAATTTCCCCCCGTTCCAGCAAGTCGGTGAGTTCCTCGAGGGAATACGGCCCGTCTCGGCGTCCTTTCCAGGCGATGAAATAGGTTGCGGCAGGCATGGGGGAAAGGGGAAGGGGAAAGAAGGAAGGGACGCCAGCGAAAAAGGGTTGGGCGATGATTGAAGGTGGTGGATGCTTTTGCTTTCTTCTGCCTTTGGTTCCCCAGTTCCCGGTTACGGTGTTTCATTCTCCACCGGAAAGAGCAGCGGCGTCAAGCGTGCCGGTACCGCACTACCGGCGGCGGGGCTGGCCTTGCCATTGTGAATCTCAAAGAGAGCCTGCCAGGTGCCGGCGGTGCTGATGCCCCAGAGCACGGCGTCGGCTGGCGCGTTGGCACCCAGATGCGGCGCGTCGTCCACATCCACAAAGCCGGTGAAGCGGACGGTCATCGCGCGTTTATTCAACAAATCCCTCAAAGTCGTGAGCGCCTCATTGTAATAACTGGAGCCGGCGGTATTGGTGTAGAAGGCCTTCAAATCATTGATCAGATGGGAGTTGGACGTGGCAAAGAGCCAGTCGGCCGCCGTCAAATGGCCGCCGGTAATTTGGGTAAATTCGATCGCGTCTTTGCGCGCCGTGGCGGTAAAGGCCAGACCCCAGTCGCGCGGGCGATTTTGCATGACCTTCAGAATCTCTTGTTCCAGATAGGCTTTTAGCAGCGGGGAGGACTCGGTATCGTCGCGCACGTCGTCGAGCACGCGCAACAAGGGTTCCCGAATCGAGCTGGTGGCATTGTCATAGGCCGTGGCCAGGCGCACGGTGAGCTTCGATTCCGCCGCAAGTTCGACACTTTCCAGCCGTGCGCCCTTGGGTTTCATGCCTGCAAATTGCATCCAGACCATGCTTTGGTCCGGCGTGGTGCCGTCCGGCAGGATGACTTTGCAGCTCGTATCCACTTCGCGGAGGCCTTGCGGCGTCAATTCCCTCGTCTCGGGTTTGCCAGCAAGATAGAGGTGTTCGCGGCCGGTTTCGACGCCGTCCGCATAGGTAACCCGATCGGCGCGGTAGGTATTGCCCAGCACGGCATTATGGGCCAGGTGTTCGAAATTCACGGTTTCGCGCGTGTTGTTTTCGGCCGGAGCCAGGCGGGCGACGGTCAGATTCGCCAGGAAGGCCCAGGTTTGAGGATCGCCGGGCATCAGGATGTCCTGCGTGACATTGCCCCAATCCGGCTTTTTGGCCAGCAGCCCCTGCGCCGCGGCCACGGTGGAATCGCCTTCGAGGGCATTCGGAGCCAGGGCGTTGAGGGCGGAGACCAAATCGTCCAAAGAATGCGCCTTAGTGAGTAGCGCCCGGGCCGCCAGTGCATCACGGGCGGCGGTCGCCTTGGCGGCAAAATCTTTTTCCAAGTCAGCCAATTTGGTACGGGTGGCATTTTCCGCCGGCGTATTCAAGTCGGGGTCACTGGCCATGTCATTCGCTTCCGCAATTATCTTCAACCCTTGCATGGCGGCTGCCTGGGTGGCATCGGCGGAGACTTGGCCGCCCAGCTTTTCCGTCATGATTTGGTTGGCCCGGGTAAGAATGTCGGCCAGCCGGGCGGTCCGCGCCCCCTGATTGCCCGTCAGCTCCTGATTTAAATGCAGCCGGACCGCTTGCAGGGCACCTTTAGCCTGCTGAGCATCGTCCGCGCCAAGGTTGCTGGCGTCTTTTTCAAGGTCGTCCAGGCTCGCCAGTAAACCGGCGATTTGGGCGGGGGGCGGATGGTCGGCCGCCTGCTGAATCTTGCTGAGTTCCTGGTTGAACCGTTCGAGCGCCGCCTTGTGATTTTGCACAAAATCCCGCGCTTGGCTGAGCAGCTTGGCCCCGGTCTCATCAGGTGCGACCCCCCCGAAATCCGTGTCATAAGCCTGCAGCAGCCCCGCGAGGGTGCCGCTGGCGCCGTCCTTGAAATGTTGCTCGATGGCGGCGAGCGCGGCATGGCGCCGGGTATTGCGCAAGTGGGCGGTAATGCCAAAAGCCAGCAGGGCAACCGCCACCACTGCG
>Ga0265320_10002054_pt1 | contig 14171 bp, 13 predicted proteins | sample 4827metaG_FD_202087 | JGI IMG/M metagenome (GOLD analysis project Ga0265320, IMG submission 202087) | Rhizosphere microbial communities from Carex aquatilis grown in University of Washington, Seatle, WA, United States - 4-8-27 metaG | ecosystem: Host-associated > Plants > Roots > Rhizosphere >...
AGCAATTGAAGATTGTCACCACCAACTGCGGCTCGCGCGTCGATCATCTCAACGCCGAGCGGCAGGCGGAAGTCTTCGCTGAACTCGAGCACTTCGGCGTGAGGCACGAGGACCGGGAACTCCGCAACATCACTTACCGCATCTCGGACGGACGATTCTGCGTGATTGATTTCGAGTTTGCCACGCTGCTCGACGGCAGCCCTAACCCCGTGTCGCTGAAACCGTCCGGCTGACCATGCAAGCCCCTACCCCGCCTCCACGCGATCTGCCCTCTCCCGTCCAATCCGCCGATCTGCGCTGGTCCGGCCTCACCGATCGCGGCCGCTTCCGACCGAACAACGAGGATGTCTTCCTTGCGCTGAACTTTGACGGCCGCGACGTCCGCTACCTCGGCAAGACCGGCCAGGGCACGCTGGCGGGATCCGATTTTCTCTTCGCGGTCAGCGACGGCATGGGCGGAGCGAAATCGGGGGAATTTGCCAGTCGGATCGCCGTCGATCGCATCACCCGCCTGTTGCCACGGAGCTTCCGGCTCTCGGCCGCCGGCATGGCGAGCGGGTTCACCGATATCCTGACCGAGCTGTTCGACGAGATTCATCACGACCTGCTCCAACTCGGCTCCTCCTACGAAGAGTGCGCCGGCATGGGCGCCACGCTCAGCCTGGGCTGGTTCACGCCGGGCTGGATGTATTTCGGCCACCTTGGCGACAGCCGGATCTACTACCTGCCACGCGAGGGCGGGCTCATCCAGGTCACCCACGACCACAGCCACGTGGGCTGGCTGCGCCGCAAGGGCGAGATCAACGAGCGCGAGGCCCGCACCCATCCGCGCCGCAATGCCCTCCAACAGGCATTAGGGGCCGGCCATCAATTCATCGAGCCGCATATCGGCGCCGTGGGCTATCGCGAGGGCGACCGTTTCCTAATATGCTCCGACGGCCTGGTCGACGGACTTTGGGACCGGAAGATCGAGGAACTGATTCGCGCACCCAACCCGGCCGACGACGGCCGGACTCCCGCCCAGCGCCTCGTCGAGGTGGCGGTCGAAAACTCCGGTCGCGACAACACCACCGCGGTCGTGGTTGAGATTCCGCCCCCCGCGGCCTGAATCGCCGCCACGCCATGCTGGTTTTCGTCTACGGCACGCTGAAGCGCGGTGGCAGCAATCATCGCTATTTGGAGGACCAGATGTTCGTCGGCGATGCCTGCACCAACCCGGGTTATCGACTTTACGCCCTCGATGGTTTTCCCGGAATGGTCGCGCATCACGACGATCGCGAGGGCGTCAGCGGAGAGGTGTGGTCGGTCGACTCCGGATGTCTCGATCGGCTCGACGAGCTCGAGGGCACGGCCGAAGGTCTTTATCGCCGCGAGCCCATTCCGCTCCAGGCGCCTTTTGCCGGCCAGCGGGTCGAGGGCTATCTTTACCTCCACAGCGTCGAAGGCCGGCGCGAGATTGGCTCGGTCTGGCCGGTGTGAAGCGGTGCCGGCGGTACAACCTGTTGAGTCTCGCCCAAGAGACTGAAGAAGGAGTTTGAGAGTGGCACGGAGCTTCAGCCCGCGCCTCAAGGTTTCAACACCTTCGCCGGCACGCGTTTCACGGCGGTGAATTTCACGCGGAACAGGTCGTCGATCAGCTCGCGCACTTCGGGCGGGATGCGTTTCACCAGTTCGTCGAGCGGCGGCAGGCTCCGGTTGTCGGTCCCCTCGGCCGCAGCGGTGGGACGGTCGACGGGTTCACCCTTCGAGCGGGCATCGGCGAAAAACGCGGCCTCTGCGGCATCGTCGGGCCATACATTTGTGCTTTCGCTTTCGGGCAGGGGCAGACGAACGGCGCCGTTTTCTTTCGCGTTGGGCTCCGCCTCGATTTCCACAGCCGCCGCGACGGCCTCGCTGGTATCGACCGGGACGCCGGCTTGCCCATCGTCCGCATTTTTTCCGCCGCCAGCTCCCAGCGCTGCGCGGAGCCGGCTGTCCAGCCGGTCAATCAGTCCTTTTTTTTTTCGCCGCCGTCTGTCCCCGCCGGGGCTTCGTCCGCCAGCGAGGCGAGCTCCTTGATCAGGCTGTCGATCGCGCGGGCCCGGCTCGCCTCGACCGCCTTCAGCAACGTGACCTCAAAGTTTATTTTCTCTGCAAGGCCGAGCTTCACCGCGCCCTCGCCTTCGCGCAGGCCATCCAGCAGGCGGGTCAGCTGCTCGGTCGTCAGCGGTTCGCCGAGCTGCCCGCTGCGGCCGCCCTGGGCGATCGCATCGAGCAGGACCGTGCGCACCAGCGCCTGCAGGTCGGCCAGGAGCCGCACCAGGTCGCGGCCGTTCGCATCGCACTCGTCGACAATGGCCACGATCTTCCGGTGGTCCCCTGCGGCCAGGGCTGACGCCAGCTCGGCCACCTTCGCCGCCGCCACCAGTCCGTACACATCGAGCACGTCCGGCTCGGCGATTTCGTTGCCGCAGAAGGAAATCATCTGGTCGAAGATCGACTGCGCGTCGCGCATTCCTCCGTCCGCCATGCGCGCGATGCAGGCCAGGGCGGCGTCGGTCACCTTGATCTTCTCGGCCAGGGCGATCTTCTTCAACCGCTCGACGATCAGCTCGGCCGGGATCGGCTTGAGGTCGAAGCGCTGGCAGCGGGAGAGGATTGTCGGCAGGACCTTCTGCACCTCGGTGGTCGCGAAGACAAACTTCACGTGCGGCGGCGGTTCTTCGAGGGTCTTGAGCAGGGCGTTGAACGCCGCCGTCGAGAGCATGTGCACCTCGTCGATGATGTAGATCTTGAACTTGCCCTGCGCAGGCGCGTAGCGCGCGGTCTCGCGGAGGTCGCGCACCTGGTCGACGCCGTTGTTGGAGGCGCCGTCGATCTCGATCACATCGAGGTGGGAGCCGTCGGCGATCGCCACGCAGGCGGGGTCGTTGACGTCAAAGTCGGCCTTCGGCCCGCCGGTGCAGTTGAGCGCCTTGGCGAAGATGCGGGCCGTCGAGGTCTTGCCGGTGCCGCGCGGGCCGACGAGCAGGTAGGCGTGGGCGATGCGGCCGCGCGCGATGGCATTCTTCAGCGTCCGTACCACGTGGTCCTGGCCGACCACGTCGTCGAAGGTCTGGGGCCGCCACTTGCGCGCGATGACTTGGTAACCGGGTGAGGACACTGCGCGTTAGTGCAAAGCGGAACGGGCGCGGTGCAACTGAAATTTCGGGCGGGGCGTCGCTCAAGAAAGGGACGGGGCGAACAACCCGCCGTCGTCGGGCCTTTGGCGGATTGTTTCCGCGCAGGGCGCGGAAACAAAGTGGCCAGGCACTCCACGGCACTGGTAGGACGTCGTTACCGTTGCTGCCTTCCGGCCCTGGCGGGGTTCACGCGCCTGCCCATGCATGGCACCTGGCCGGTGCGGAACATGCGTCGCACCTCCCGGTGCGCAACAACTAATTATTCCGCACCCACCGGCGCGGTCGGCGGTGTGGTGGCATCAGGCCCGTAGGGACGCGGTTGCATCTGACGGAAACCCTGCCCTGATCCCGGTCCACCCGGGCCCTGCGACCGACCGTTCGGACCGCCAGGGGCTGCTCCCGACCAGTGGGGCCGGTCTTGAAACTGCTGGTTCATCCGCTGCCGCATCTGGTCGAATTTCTTGACCTGATCAGGCGTCAGCAACGCGGCCACTTGGTTGTGCATGCTGGTGAGGATGTCGCGCGTCTCACGCTGGCTGTCCGCGCTCAGGCGGCGCAGATCCGCGGCGCTCTTCTGCACGATCGGCTTGATCTTCTCCCGCTGCTCTTCCGTGAGGTCCAGTCGCTCGGCCAGACGCTGCATCTGCATGACTCCGAATTGCTGGACGACCATGCCCGGCTGGCGGGGTTGCGGGAGGAAAGCCTGAGCATAGCGCAACGCGATGAGGCTGCCCGTGCCGGCGCCGGCCATGAAGATCACCACGAAGGCGAGGATGACTTTCCAGGCTTTGTCCATGCTCAGGAACTGCTGCCGTCGAGCAGCTCCGCCACCGGGTCGCCGGGAACGAGGGGCTCCTCGGCAAAGGCATTGCTGATCGCGGAATAGTTGGCGGCCAGGCTGCCGAGCAGCAACAGGCACGCGACGCCCATGGCGCGCAGCGAGAAGCGCTCGAACAGGGAAACGCGGGCACGCTCCGTCGCCATCGCGAGCGCGGCCACGCGGGTCGCGAAACCGTACGGTGCGGCTACACCGCGCTCGTCGACATGACGGCGGGCGCCGGCGGACAGGCGGGACCAAGGGTGGTGGGGATCGGAGAGATTCATGAGCGTTCCTTTCGTTTCAGTTCTTCGAACAGCTTACGCAGTTTGCGCCGGGCGCGAAAAGCACGAACTTTGACCAGCGAGGTGTTCCAGCCCGTGAGCGCGCAAATCTCGGCGATGGTCTTCTGCTCGAGGTCGAGCATCTGGATCACCAGACGGTCGTCGGGTTTGAGCTGGTCGAGCAGCTTTCCGACGAGCTCGTGCGCCGCGAACGAATCGTTGGCGGCCACATCGTTCTCGTTCGTCATCACGGAGTCGAGCACCTCGGCCTCGTTCTCCGACAGGTCGGCCCACCGGAACTCCGGCCGGCGCTTTTGCGCCCGCAGGTGGTCGATGCAGGTCGTCACCGCGATGCGCGAGACCCAGTGCGGAAAGGGCACCGCACCCTGATACTGGCCGATTCGCGTGAACATTTTCATGAAGATCTCCTGGGATAGATCCTCTTCCGCGACGCGCCGGGGCAGGTGGGAGCGCACAATGCGTATGACCAGCGGGTGAAGGTGTTCCACGAGTTCTCGCGCAGCCGCCTGATCGCGCTGGCGCACGCGGTCGAGACAGCCAGCCAGATCGAACGACTGGTCGTCAGCCATAGTGATAAAGAGATGGAGGCAAGGTCAGCCACAACATGCAAGACGCCGTTGAAATTCACGCGGTTACGACGCCGGAGGCTTTCTTGACACCCCCGGTCCGCCCTGCCTCACTGCGCCAACCGAGATGTCCATCGCTTCCCAGGCCCTTCGACTTACCAATACGCACGACCGCTGAGCGCCGCGTAGCGGCCGGTTGTGCGTTGGCCTGATGGTTTCTTCCGCTCCCGCTTCGATGGGAGCGTGCCGATATGTCTCGTTACACCCGTCGTTTACCGCTGAAATCCGTTGTCGTTCCGCTCCCATGCAACCCGCACCCGTGACCAAGTACCGCCCGTTTCCGGCTGTCGCCCTGCCCAACCGCCAGTGGCCTGACCGCACCTTCACCCACGCACCGATCTGGTGCAGCGTCGACCTGCGTGATGGCAACCAGGCCCTCGCCCAGCCCATGAGCGTCGACGAGAAGCTCGAGTTCTTCGACCTGCTCGTCCAGATCGGCTTCAAGGAGATCGAGGTCGGCTTTCCGTCCGCCTCCCAGATCGAGTTCGATTTCTGCCGCCGCCTGATCGACGAAAAACGCATCCCCGACGACGTCGCCATCCAGGTCCTCTGCCAGTGCCGCGAGGAGCTGATCGTGCGGAGCCTCGAGGCCCTGCGCGGGGCGAAAAACGCCATCTTTCATCTCTACAACTCCACCTCGCCCAAGCAGCGCGAATACGTCTTCAAGGCCTCGCGCGACGACATCAAGGGCATCGCCGTGCAGGGAACCCGGTGGGTGAAGCAGCATGCGGCGCCGCTGATTGCAGCCGGCACCCACATGCGCTTCGAATACTCACCCGAGAGCTTCACGAGCACCGAGCTCGAGTTCGCGCTCGAGGTCTGCGAGGCGGTCACTGATGTCTGGCAGCCGACCGCGACGGACAAGATCATCCTCAACATTCCCGCCACGGTGGAATACGCCACCCCCAACGTCCACGCTGACCAGATCGAGTGGATGTGCACACATCTCACCCGGCGCGATCGCACGATCGTATCGCTCCACACCCACAACGACCGCGGGACCGGTGTCGCTGCGACCGAGCTGGCGTTGCTGGCCGGTGCCGACCGGGTCGAGGGCACGCTCTTCGGCAACGGCGAGCGGACCGGCAATCTCGACATCGTCACGGTCGCGCTGAACTTCTACACCCACGGCATCCATCCCGGCCTCGATTTCGGCGACATCAACCGGATCCGCGAGATCTACGAGCGCTGCACCCGCCTCGAGGTGCCGCCGCGGCAGCCCTATGCCGGCGAACTGGTGTTCACCGCGTTCAGCGGCTCGCACCAGGACGCCATCAAGAAGTCGTGGGCCGCGCAGAAGCCAGGCGCGCCGTGGGACGTGCTCTACATCCCGATCGACCCCGCCGACATCGGCCGCAGTTACAAGGCGATCATCCGCATCAACTCCCAGTCGGGCAAGGGCGGCGTTGCGTATGTCCTTGAGAACGAGTTCGGCTTCCAGCTGCCCAAGCTCATGCACAAGGAGATCGGCCGCCTGATCAATGACGTCGCCGACGAGAAGGGCACGGAGCTGACGCCTGCGGAAATCCACGAGGTCTTTCAGCGCGAATATCTCGGGCGCACCGCGCCGCTCACCCTCGAGCATTTCAAGACCACCGAGCGTGACAGCGCGGTGAACTGTGAGGTATCGGTCAGGCTCGACGACCTCGCGCAGAAGCTCACCGGCACGGGCAACGGCCCGATCGACGCGTTCGTCCGCGCCCTCGGCACCACCGCCCTGCCGAAATTCGAGGTGCTGAGCTACTCGGAGCACTCCCTCGGCAAAGGCGCGGAGGCGCGCGCGGTAAGCTACATCCAGATCAAGACCGAGCGCGGGCACTCGCTTTATGGAGCGGGCATCGACACCAACATCGAGCTCGCCTCGATCAAGGCCGTCGTCAGCGCGCTCAACCGCGCACTCGCGAAACACTGAGCCGGGCCCAGGCAGCCGGAATATCGATCTACAGACAGCGCCGGGAGGGGAACCTGGGGAATGCCGATGTCGGGGCGGCGACCTCCCGGCGCCATCCGACGCGACGGGAACGTCGCGCCTCCAACCATGAATTGCAGAATCCCGGCTCGATTCGCCGCGCGAAATTCAACCGGCCTGCGGATCCGAGGTGATCTCCAGCTGCACTCCGCGCGTTGCGGCCGGGTCGAGGAACGCCGAGGCGCGGCCGTTCGGGCCGCAGCGCGGCGCCTTGTCGCGCACGGTGAGGCCAAGGCCGGGCAGCGTTTTCATCGACTCCGCCACGCTGTCGACCTTGAAGCAGAGGTGCTGTAGGCCTTCGCCGTTCTTCTGCAGCCAGGCGTTCAGCGGGTGATCGTCCTTCAGCGGCTGCACGAGTTGCAGGTGGACCCCGCCGCCGGCGTCGAGATGCGTGAGCCGGATGGGCGCGTCGGGCATCACCTGGCTGAACAGGAAGGGCAACCCGAGCTGGTCGCGGTAGAATTTGAGCGCTTCATCGGTGTCGCGCACGATGATGGCGATGTGGTCGAGACGTTGGAAGGGAGCGGGCATGGGAGAGGGTTTGAATATTGTTCAGTGAAGTGGCTTTCATGAAGCAGGGCGGGGCGAAGACCGGCCCTGCTTCAGGTCAGGCTCAGGGCGTGGTCGGCACGATGGGGATCATCCCCTTGAACACGTATTGCTGCAGCACGACGAGCACCACGAGGATGAGGGTGAGCACGATACTGTGCACGAAAGTGCGGGCGAAGACGGCGCCTTCCTGCCCCTTCAGGTTCGTCACGGAGACGCCCGTCGCGATGTTCTGCGGCGAGATCATCTTGCCCATCACGCCGCCCGAGGAATTCGTGGCGGCGAACAGCACGGGATCGAGGTTGAGCTGCTTGGCGGCGACCACCTGAAGGTTACCGAAAAGGGCGTTGCCCGAGGAATCGCTACCGGAGAGCATCACGGCCACCCAGCCGAGGAACGGCGACAGCAGGACAAAAGCCTTCCCCGTCGATGCCACCCCCTGGCCCAGCGTGTAGGCCAGACCCGAGTAGTTCATCAGGTAGGCCAGGCCGACGATGAGCATCACCGTGACGACCGCCAGCCAGACCTGGCGGAAGGTTTCCCCGATGCAGCTCAGGAACGCGGCCGGCGACAGTCGGACGAACACGGCCGTGATCACGCACGCGGCCAGGATCGCCGTTCCCGTTCCCAGCGGTTCAAATTTCCAAACCGCGGGATAGGGCTTGTCGTGGTAAAGCGTGATCGAGATCGCATTGTTCAAGCCCGGCCAGGCGATGTTCTGCAGGCCGTGGGCCGCCACCTTGAGCTCGGTCCAGACGATCACTGTGGCCGACACGAGCACCCAAGGCAGCCACCCCTGCCACGCCGGCACGGCCGAGGCCGAGGGCGCGCCCGCTAGCGGCGCAGTTTTGATTGTGAATTCGGGATCGGGTGCCGGGCGCCAGCTCTTCAAAAACAGGAGCGTGATGATCAGGGAGCCGAGCGAGGACAGCACGTCAGTGAGTGTGTAGTCGAGGTAGTTGGAGGTTATGTACTGCGAAATGCCAAAACTTCCGCCGGCCACCAGCAGCACGGGCCAGAGTGCCCGCACCGAGCGCCAGCCGCCGTAGAGTACCATCACATAGAAAGGCAGGATCATCGCCATGAAGGGCAGCTGGCGGCCAATCATCTTGCCCAAAGTGACGGCTGGCAGACCCGTCACGGCGCCGAGCACCGTCACCGGGGTGCCGAGCGCGCCAAAGGCCACCGGCGCGGTGTTGAAGATCAGCACGAACACGAGAGCCTCAAGCGGCGGGAAGCCCACGAGGATCAGCAATGAGCTGGTGATCGCCACCGGGGTGCCGAATCCGGAGATGCCCTCCAGCAGGGCGCCGAAACAAAAGCCAATCACCACCAGGACCACGCGGCGGTCGTTCGGCAGATGGGTGATCACCCAGACTCGAAATGCCTCGAACCGGCCCGACCGCACCGCGATGTTGTAGAGCAACAGCGCGGCGACCACGATCCACATCACCGGCCAGAGCGCAAAGACCGCGCCGTTCGCCACTGAGTTGATCGCCAGGCCGGCCGGCATCTGCCACGCGGTGACTGCGATCACGAGGCCGACGACCAGACCCGCCAGCGCCGCCTGCCACGCTGGCCAGCGCAACACGCCCAGCAGGATGAGGATGGTTATCACCGGCAGCGCCGCGACCAGGAATGAAAGCCCGAGGCTGTTGCCGACTGGGGTCAGGAGTTGATGGAACATCGTTATGCGGGTTTGAGTGACGCGGTGATTCGAAAGCCCTGGGCCGCACGGGCACGCGGATGGACCGCGCACGGGTCAGGGCAGGACATGGAGTGAAGGGGCGGAAATGAGCGTGACGACTGCAGTCCCGCGGAGGAGACGGGGTATCTTCGCGGGGTAACCAAAAGCGGTAGGGCAAGGACGCTAATAGGGGTTCATCCGTTCACGCCAACTAGAATCTGTCGGCGGTCCGAATCCCACTTACATTTCTTGGCCGAGCCCGGCGATTTGTTCTCGCCTCAGCCGCGGCCAAACGCACATTCGGTCGGATTGCACGCGGTTCCCCAACGGAGTTTCCTCCGTGCCGCTCGCACCCCACCACCCCGTGTCAGCGAAACCCCCCGTCGCTCTTCCCGTGTTATGAAAAAATCGCTTCGTTACCTGCTGCCCCTGCTCCTCGGCGTGGCTCGCCTCGCCGCCCAGACCCAGTCCGCCCCCGCCCCGACCCCGGCCGTCGCCATGCCCGCCCGGGCCACCGAGCGCGCCACCCCCGAGAAACTCGCCAAGCTCAAGACCGGCCCGGCCCTGCCCTATAAGGTCGACCCCAACTGGCCTCAGCTCCCCAAGGGCCTCAACTTCGGCGAGACCACCGGCGTCGATGTCGACAAGAAGGGCAATGTCTGGGTCCTCAACCGCGGCCACTGGCCGGTCATGGAATTCGACCGCAGCGGCAAGCTGCTCCAGTCGTGGACGTCCGATACGCTTCACTTCGTCTCCACCCACGGCCTCCGCGTCGGGCCCGACGGCAATCTCTGGATGGTCGATGTCGACGGCCACATCGTCCTCAAGGTCAGCACCGAGGGCCGCATCCTCATGATCCTCGGCCAGCGCCAGGGCGTCGCGGGCAACAACGACGCCCAGGATGCCTTCAACCGCCCGACCAACGTCAACTTCCGCGCCAACGGGAACATCTACATCACCGACGGCTACGTGAACGGTCGCGTGGTCGAGTACACCGGCGACGGCGACTACGTCCGCCACTGGGGCAAGCGCGGCACCGGCGACGGCGAATTCAACCTGGTGCACGATTGCACCGTCGATCCGCAGGGCCGCGTTTACGTCGCCGACCGCTCCAACGAGCGGGTGCAGGTCTTTGACGCCGACGGCAAGTTCATCACCAAGTGGACCGGCATCGGCTCCCCGTGGGGCCTCTGCTACGTCGCGAAGGAAAACGCCATCTACATGTGCGACGGCACCTACGCCCGCATCCTCAAGCTCAGCCTCGACGGCGAGATCCTCGGCGTCCTCAGCTCGTACGGCCGCGCCCCGGGTAAGGTCGACTACGTGCACGCCATCACCGTCGACCCGTCCGACATGAGCATCTACACGACCGAGATCAAGTCGTGGCGGGTGCAGAAATGGGTGCGCCAGTAACCCGCTGCGCCCACCCGTGTCCGTCGGCGCCAGGACTCAGGCATCACCGCTTGTTCGAGGTTCCGAATGCGTTGAAGCATGAAATCTGTATTTCTCCTGATCCTGGCGGCCGCGGCGGCCGCCGCGCCCAGTTCGGTCTGGGATGGCGTCTATTCCAGCGACCAGGCCGACCGCGGCAAGAAAGCCTACGGCTCCCAGTGCGCCCGGTGCCACGGCGACGCCCTGCTCGGCGGTGAAGACTCGCCGCCCCTCGTCGACCAGGACTTCCTCGGCAACTGGAACGGCAAGTCCGTCGGCGACCTCGTCGAATACACGCGGAAGAAGATGCCATCGGACGGCCCCGGCAAATTGAACCGCGCGATGTGCACCGACATCGTGGCGTACCTTCTCAGCGCGAATGGCTTTCCCGCCGGCCAGGGCCGTCTTGAGCCGAACGTCGAGGCGCTGAACCAGATTCAGATCGAAGCGAAAAAATGAAATCCCCCACTGTCCGTTTCCTCATCGGGTCGGTCCTGCTGCTTGCGGTCACCGGCCAGGCGTTCGCCCAGCACGGCGCCGCCAATGGCGAATGGCGCTACTACGGCGGCGACGCCGGCACGACCAAGTATTCGCCCCTCGACCAGATAAATGCCACGAATGTGAAGGACCTCCAGATCGCCTGGCGGTGGAAGGCCGAGAACTTCGGCCCGCGCGCGGACTACAACTGGGAGGTCACGCCGCTCATGATCGGCGGCGTGCTTTATTTCACCGCCGGCTCCCGCCGCGATGTCGTCGCCGTCGATGCGGCCACGGGGGAGACCCTCTGGATGTACCGGCTCGACGAGGGCGAGCGGGGCGACCGCGCGGTCCGCACCCAGAACCGCGGGCTGGCCTACTGGACGGACGGCAAGGACGACAGCCGCATTCTTCTCATCAGCCCGGGATTCCAGCTGGTTGAACTCGACGCCAAGACCGGCCACATCGTCCCGGAATTCGGCAAAAACGGTATCGTCGAACTCACCGAGGGGCTCGACCGCGACGTTGTGAAACCTGGCCAGATCGGCTCCAGCTCGCCGGCCATCGTGATCCGGGACGTCGTCGTCGTGGGCGCGGCGCTCCAGGCCGGCACCGCACCGGTTTCAAAGGAGAATGTGCCCGGCTACGTTCGCGGCTACGACGTCCACACTGGGAAGCGCATCTGGACCTTCCGGACCATTCCGCGCGCCGGCGAGGAGGGCAACGAGACCTGGGAAAACGATTCCTGGAAATACACCGGCAACACCGGCGCGTGGGCGCCCCTAAGTGCGGATGAGGAACTCGGCTATGTCTATCTACCAGTCGAGACACCCACCGGCGACTTCTACGGCGGGAATCGTCCGGGCAACAATCTCTTCGGCGACAGCCTCGTCTGCGTCGAGGCAAAGACCGGCAAGCGCATCTGGTACTACCAGATCGTGCACCACAACATCTGGGATTGGGAACCCTCCGCGCCACCGATTCTCTGCGACATCACGGTCGATGGGAAAAAGATCAAGGCCGTCGCCCTCGTCAGCAAGCAGGCTTATACCTATGTCCTCGACCGCGTCACCGGCAAACCCGTCTGGCCCATCGTGGAACGGCCCGTGCCCCAGTCCACCGTGCCCGGTGAAAAGACTTCGCCAACCCAGCCCATCCCCACCAAGCCCGCGCCGTTCGACCGGCAGGGCATCACGGTGGACGATCTCATCGACTTCACGCCCGAGTTGCGGAACGAAGCCATCGACATCCTGGCCAAGTATGAAACGGGCCCCATGTTCCTTCCCCCGGGAGTGCGCGGCGCCAATGGCAAGCTCGGCACGCTGTTCCTGCCCAACCACACGGGCGGAGCCAACTGGCCCGGCGGAGCCTTCGACCCGGAGACCGGCATCCTTTACGTTTCCTCCCTCACCAATCCCGATGCCCTGTCTGTCGCTCCCGCCGATCCCAAGCGCTCCGACATGGGCTATGTCGGCGCCATCAGCAGCGCGGTCGTGCCGGCAAAGGCCGGCGACGCGTCTCCGTCCCCGCAGGGCGGCCAGCCCAAGTTCACCGGCGAAGGTCCCGCCCGCCCGAATATCGGGCCACGCGGACTGCCCCTGATCAAGCCGCCCTGGGGCCGGATCACCGCGATCGACCTGAACACTGGCGAGCATGTCTGGATGATCCCCAACGGGGCCGTGCCCGACGCCGTGAGAGACAACCCCGCGTTGAAAGGCATCGAACTCAAGGACACCGGCCGGCCGGAGCGCTCCCCGCTCATGGTCACCAAGACGCTGCTTTTCGGCTCCGATGGCTCGGGCCTGTTCAATGCCGGCCCGGGTGGCGGCGGGAAATTCTTCCGCGCCATTGACAAGAAAACCGGAAAGATCGTCTTCGAGATGGAACTGCCCGCCAGCACGACCGGCGTCCCGATGACCTACATGGTCAACGACCGGCAATACATCGTGGTCGCCACCGGCGCCCGCGGCACGCCCGCCGAACTGGTCGCACTCGCCCTGCCCTGACGGAAATTCCACCTCCGAGGTCCTTGCACAGGTGGCCGCCGACCTCCGGGCGGCGGAATTGCGTATCGCCACCCAAAAATCCGCCGTCCGGAGGTCGGCGGCCACCCGGCGAGCAATACGTCTCAACCCAACGGAACGCTGGAATGACACAGTCCTTGCATCCCCCCGCTGCGGTCCCCTGAATCCCTGCTCCCATCCCGTGCCTGCCGATCGGGAGCGCACCACCCTTCATCCCAAGGTCCGTTTGAACCCCGCGTCCCTGAATCCCAACCCGCTCGATTCCGCCCGGCGCAAGGCCTACTGGCACCTGTTGCCCCTGCTTTTCTGCTGCTACGTCATCGCGTACGTCGACCGGGCCAATGTGTCCATCGCCAAGCTGACGATGTCGAAGGACATGCCGGCCTTCAACAATGAGGTGATCGGCTGGGGCGCGGGCCTGTTTTTCGTGGGCTATTTTCTCCTCGAGGTGCCGAGCGCTGTGCTGATCGAGAAATGGAGTGCGCGCCGCCTGCTCACTCGGATCATGGTCGTATGGGGCGTGATGGCCGCCCTCACCGCGGTGGTGCGGACGCCGTACCAATTCTACGGGGTGCGTTTTTTTCTCGGCCTGGCCGAGGCGGGTTTCTTCCCCGGCGTGGTCGTGTATCTCACCCATTGGTTTCCGAACCGCGACCGGGCCAAGGCAGTGGCCTGGTTCCTCATCGCGACTCCCGTGGCCCAAATCGTCAGTCCCAAGGTCTCGAACGCGCTGCTCAAGATCGGGACCGACGAAACGATCAATGGCGCAGTCGTCCACCACCCGGCCCTCCTTGGTCTCGTCGGCTGGCAGTGGGTCTATATCGCGTGGGGTATTCCCGCCGTGCTGCTCGGTCTGTATGTCTTTCTCATGCTGCCCGATCGTCCGCGTGACGCCAAATGGCTTTCCAACGAGGAACGCGATGCCCTGGAGCAGGAGTTGGATCGGGAAAAGGCCCTGCGCTCGGCCGGCCGCCGGCGTATGACCGTGTTCGAGGCCCTGCGTCATCCCAAGGTCCTGCTGCTCGCGGTCGCCTTCTTCGGCACCGTGACCGCAAACTATGGCATCGAGTTTTTCCTCCCGAGCATCCTGCAGCAGTGGTATTCGCTGAAACTGAACGATATCAC
>Ga0265320_10002055_pt1 | contig 14171 bp, 9 predicted proteins | sample 4827metaG_FD_202087 | JGI IMG/M metagenome (GOLD analysis project Ga0265320, IMG submission 202087) | Rhizosphere microbial communities from Carex aquatilis grown in University of Washington, Seatle, WA, United States - 4-8-27 metaG | ecosystem: Host-associated > Plants > Roots > Rhizosphere >...
AAATCATCCTGATGCTATACGAAGGCGCACTGCGCTCGCTCGAACGCTCGCTGCCCGGCTTTTCCCTCGCCGATCCGGCGGAGGCAAACATGACGATCCATAACAACCTGCAACGCGCGCAGGAAATTATTCACGAGTTGGATTGCGCGCTGAACATGGAACAAGGCGGGGAATTTGCCAGCACCTTGCGCCGACTCTATGATTACTTCGACCGGCGCATCCGGGAAAGCAACCTCCAGAAGAAACGGGCCGGCGTCGAGGAAGTCATCATTCATCTTACTGTGCTGCGGGATGCGTGGGCCACGATGCTCCAGAACCAAAATCCGCCGCCGATTGCCGGGTCCGTCGCACCCGCAGCCTACGCCACCGCCTGAAACCCGAATTCATGAACCCCGAACGCGATCTCACTGAAGCCTATCAGGAGTGGCGTCGCCTGGCGGAAGCTGAAGGCGAGGCCATTGGCGCGGGCAATTGGGGCCTGATCTCCGCCTGCCAAAAGGCGCTGCAAAACCTGCAGGAAAAAATCTCACGGCTTTCGCCGGCGGTCCGGGAGGAGTGGTCGAAATCGGGAGACAATCTTGCCGCCAAGGATGGGGCGCTAAAAGCCACGCTCCAGGAACTGATCCATCTTGAACAACGCAACCAAACCCTGCTCGCGGCCATCCAGGAAGCGACACGGATAAAGCTTGAGCAACTTGGACAGGCGGGCCGCAACCTGAAGCAGCTGCAACGTTCCTATGGTTTGGAGCGCCCGGCAGCCTGGACTTCATTTTCGTGACCGGCATGACCGAAAGAATCTGGCATGAACACTTTGGATACCACTACTTCTCCGGTGGATCCCATCCTGGTGGTGGATGACGAGAAAACGGTTCTCACCACCCTGCAACAAACCTTGCGGCGTTGTCATTACAACACCGTCAGCGCTTCCGACCCCCTCGTAGCGCTGGAGCAACTCAAAAAACAGGCATTCTCGGTCATCATCTCCGACCAGGTCATGCCCGAAATGTCCGGCCTCGAACTCCTGGCCCGGGCCCGCCAGATCCAGCCTTCTGCCACGCGCATCCTGATCACGGCCGTGGTCAATCTGGGCACGGTCATTGATGCGATCAATAAGGGGGAGATTTTCCGGTTCATCGTCAAGCCCTGGTTGCACGAGGAATTCCTCGCCACGATCAAAAACGGCGTTCAACGCTACGAACTGATTTGTCAGAATGACCATCTGCAGACCGCCACGCAGGCGATGAACGAACAGCTGGTCGAGCTGAACCGTTCCCTCGAACAGCAGGTCCAGCTGGTCGCGCAGCAGAACCGGCAATTGGCGGAGGTAAACACCGCGCTGGAACGCAACTTTGTCCGCTCCATGGAACTCTGCGTTCACACCATGCAAACGTTTTACCCGTCACTGGGAAACCAGGCGCGACGGGTGGGTCAGCTGTGCAAATCCATCGCCCAGGTGCTCCAGTTGAGCGACGAGGACCGGCGAGTGCTTGAAAGCAGCGCCCTGCTGCACGACATCGGCCTGGTGGGCGTGCCACGCCAGATCATCCGCCGCTGGCAGGAAGATCCGCGTTCACTGGATCAGGCCGAAAAGGCGCTCATCGAACAACATCCCATTCTCGGTCAGGAACTGGCTGCGTTCGGCAGCGACCTGAAAAAAGTCGGCGAAATCATTCGCGCCCATCACGAACATTTCGACGGCAGCGGTTACCCCGATCAGCTCGTCGGTGAAAACATCCCCTGGCTGGCCCGGCTGCTGGCGGTGGCCGTGGCCTATGCTTCCTGCCGGCTGATCGATGCCGATGCGAGCGAAAAGGTGAAAATGGACTCCGGCGCGGCCTTTGATCCCGAAGCCGTGCGCGTTTTTCTGCGGGCGCAGTTCATGGCCATTGTCCCGCGCAAGGAACGGCAGGTAGACCTGGCCGAACTGCGTCCGGGCATGGTTTTGGCCCAGGGCATTTACACCCACAGCGGCCTCTTGCTCGTGCCGGAGGGCCAGCGACTGAACGCCACATTCATCGAAAAAGTGCTAAACCACAACCGGATTCAGCCGATTAAACAGTCGTTGGTGGTGTATGGCTGATCGCATCCGGTTGGGGTGGCGCATGAATGATTTGTCTGGTCTGAAAACTTTACCAGGAGAGGAATATGCCTGTCGCTGGTGGGAAAACCTCTTCAATGCTTCCGATGAGGCTCAGATAGTCTGCCGTCTGGACGGAATCGCGCTGCATATCAACCGAAAGGCGGCACGGCAGTTCAAAATCAAGCCGGATTTGAATGCGGGCGCGTTTTCCATTTTCAAGATTCTTTCTCCCCCCGCGGACCGGAAACTGGGGCGGATTTTGGAACTCCGCTTGTCCCATCCGGAAAAGCTTCAATCGGTCACGGTGCTTCAGGACGGCTCCCCACATTCGTTGATGGATCTGGAGATCGTCTCATTGGATGGGGACGTCAGCCTGGTGACGTTCAAGGACTCCGGCCACCGCCTGCGCCTTGAATCTCATATCCAGCGACTCATTACCGCCATCGATGCCACGCCGGATGTCTTCTTGGTCACCGACGCCGATTTGCGGATCACGTTCGTCAACCCTGCGTTTCAATCCATCACCGGTTATGGCCTGGAGGAGGTCCTCGGACGAGCGGACGATTTTTTACGCGCCCCGTTTGAACAGGAAAAAGTAGCCGCTTATCGCGAACTGGTGAGCCAGGGGCGGGAATGGATCGGGGAATTTGTCAACGTGCGCCGCAATGGCGAAACCTATCACGTCGAATCCACCATCTCCCCCATTTCCGACATGGCCGGGAGCTTCATGGGTTATGTCGTCTGCGAACGCGACATCACCGTCCGCAAGCATCTGCAGGACGCGTTGCGGATCGAACGCGATTTTGTCCAGAGCATTTTGCAATCCCTGGACGGTGCGATTTACAGTCTCGACTATGAGTTTCGCCTTACCCACATCAACGACGGATGGCGTCACCTGCCGGCCGAGCATGGCGGCATTCGCTTGAACGGCGCGCCGGAAATCGGCCACGCCTTGCTGGACTACGTGCCGGATCCCGCGCGTCAGGCCGAACTCCGTTCCCTGTTCCAGGAAGTCATCAACAGCGGCAAGGCGCGGGACAACCACTTTCACGTCCCGGACGGACGACATTGGCTGGTGAAGATATCACCCTGGATAAACGGGGCACAGGTGCGCGGGTTGATTTGCAGCGTCACGGACCAATCCCAGCATCACGAACTCCAAAACCAGCTTTTCCAGGCGCAAAAAATGGAGATCATCGGAACGCTCGCCGCCGGCGTCGCGCATGATTTCAACAACCTGCTCCAGGTGATCCGCGGCCATACCAGTCTCGTGCTCATGCAGGCGACGGCTGATTCGCCCCTGCGCCGGGGATTGGAAAAGGTGGACATGGCGGCGGCGCGCGCCGCTGAAATCACGCAGCAACTTCTTTCCTTCAGCCGGGTCTCGGAAGAAAAGCGGGTGGTGCTGGACTTGAACAAGGTCATCAAGGAAGCCAATCACCTGGGCCGCCGGACACTGCGCAACAATGTGACGGTTGAACTCCATCCGGCCCCCAAGCCGATCCACGTGAAGATGGACCCCACCAAAGCCAGCCAGGCTCTCCTCAATTTGTGCGTGAATGCCCAGGACGCCATGCCGAAGGGCGGCCGCCTGACCCTGACCAATTCGATGGTGACACTTTCCGCCGACCTGCTTGCCCGACACAGCCTGCCGCCTGGCTGCGTGTATGCCCGTTGCAGCGTGGCCGACACCGGTTGCGGCATTCCGGCCGACGTGTTGCCCCGGATTTTCGAGGCGTTTTACACGACCAAGGAAAAGGGCAAGGGCACGGGACTGGGATTGCCCATCGTGCAACGGGTCGCGGAAGAAGCCGGCGGGTTTATCGAGGTCGAAAGTGTTCTGAACCAGGGCACGACTTTTCATCTTTATCTGCCCATTGCGCAGGAGCAGCCTGCGCCGGTGGCCAAGTCGGCGCCTGTGCCGCTGGCGCATGGCAAAGGCCGTGTGCTGGTGGTGGACGACGTGGACCTCTTGCGGGATTTCACCCAGAAGTTTTTGCAAATGACCGGTTTGAATGTTCTCGTTGCCAGCAGCGGACAACAGGCGATCAAGGTGTTGGAGGAATCCGCCGAACCGGTGGACCTGGTGTTCACCGATTACAGCATGCCCGGCATGAATGGGCTGGAATTAATCGAGGCCATCGAGAAACGCTGGCCAAAAACGAAATTTATCCTCGCCTCCGGCTTCCTGAACGACGCGACTTATGCCCTCATCGAGGAATTGGATGTCAGCATCCTGGGCAAGCCCTATGACATGTACGACGCGTCAAAAATCGTCATGGAAAAGCTCGCGGACAAAAAGAGCGATGCCGCGCTCGCCGATGAGGTCAGCTTTTGATTTGAATCCTTGATCACACCCCGGCCGAACCGGCCCGGGACACTTCGGTCAAGGCCGCCTCCAACATCCGGACAGCGCCGGGCAACGTGCGCGACAGTTTGTCCGCGTGCTCGTTCAACCGTCCAATCGTCTTGTGCGCCTTCACCGTGAGCAATTTGCGATACCAGTCGATGAACGCGCGGCTCGCGGCGGCCTCCCCCTGCCCTTCCGGCGCATGCGTGGTCGGCAATTCGACCGCCTCGCACAAGATCAACGCAGCGAGCACGGTGGGTTGGGGCGCCTGGTTCCAGACCCGTTCCCACAACTCCAACGCTCCCGCGGTGTCCTCGCTTAACATCAACGTTTCGGCGCGTTGCGCGAGGACCAGAGGATCTTCCGACACGTGCCGCATCGCTTCGCCGGTCCAGTCGCGCGCGAATTCCAAAAATTCCGCCCGGCTCAGGGCGATTTGTCCACCGAGCCGCCACGCGCCAAGGTGCCGGGCATTCGCGGTGACGACCTCGTTCAACTGCTGCAAGGCGTCCACCGGACGATTTTGTCCCGCCAGAAATCCGGCATAATCAAGTCGCAGGGCATCGCCATGGCCGGTTTCCTTCAGGCCGTCCTGAAACGCCTTCTCCGCGGCGGCGACATCGCCCAGTTTGACGAGGCACAGAGCCAGGCAATGGTGCGGCGCAGCCGTGTTGATTTCCTTGCTGATGGGGGCGAGGCTGCGTTGGCCGTGTTTCGCCAGGCACTGACGCATCTGATCGGCAGCTTCACTGAACTGCCTCAGTTCAAGATGCGACAGGCCAAGCGAGAAATGCAATGAGGCCGTCAACCCGCGATTCATTCCGGCCAGCGGCGAGGTGAGCGTGCGCACCACTTCGTCAAACCGCTTCGCCGCCGTCAGCCGCGCACATAATTGCATCAGCAATGTTTCGCGCAATTCGGGGACGATTTCCGCGGCGGGTTTCGACGCCAGAACGGTGAACGCTTCCCGGTAACGTTCGAGGGCTTCGGCTTCACGCCCGGACCGGGCCAGCTCCAGGCCGAGGTTCATCAGTAAATGCGGCTCGTCCGGCAATTCCTTGATGGCGCGTTCCAGCAACTGCAGATTGCGTTCCACCTTGTTCCGGTCGCGCGTCAGTTCGGCCGTGTAGCCATAATGGATGAGCGTTGCGTCGCCAATGCGATTTGCCAATCCCCATTCGGCGCGGCGGACTTCGATGCTGCTGAAGACCTGCTCATGAACGCGCCCGACGTAGAACAGCCCCGGCGCGTTGCGATATAATCGCGGCACATAAGAGCAACCCTCCGCTTCGCGACCTACATCCACGATCGGCAGACGCCAGGCCATCACGGCCGGATCGTTCATTGCCAGGTTCAATTTTTCACGGCCTTCAGCGGACAATTCCTCGTCGGCATCCAGCATGAGCACCCAATCGCCGGTGGCGTGCTCCAATGCCGCATTGCGCGCCGCGCTGAAATCGTCGCACCAAGCAAAAGCATAAATTTCCGCCCCGTGTTCCTTCGCAATTTCCACCGTGCGATCGGTTGACCCGGTGTCCACCACCACTATTTGCGATGCCAGATCGCCGACAGATTTCAGGCATCGGCCGAGGAATCTCTCCTCGTTTTTGACGATCAGGCAAACGGATAAGCGCGGCAAGGATGGCGGACGGCGGATGGCGGAGAGTTGCAGCCACTCCGGTTCAGCGCCGCCTTTGAGGCGCTGGTTCAGAAACTTTTTCGCCGGTTTCCAACCCGGCGCGAAGCTGCGGGCACGTTCGGCACAGAGTTTGGCCACCGGACCGGCACCGATGGTTTGGGCGATTTCCGCCAGCAACAAGCAGGCCTCCGGATGGAATGGCCTCACGGCCAGGGCCTGCATCACCGACGTCCATGCGGCAGGGAATTTTTTCTGGCGAATCAAGTCCCGCGCTTCGCCGAGGTGGCCAACCCGGGCACAGGGCGGCAGGGTAATCTTTATTTTTAGGACCGGCGCGGCTTCCGGGTGCGGCGATGACTTGAGGTTTGGTGTTCCGCCTGAAGGCGGGACACCGGCCCCGGCACTGGCGAGTTCGCGAATGCGCCCGGCAGCAATCGCGGCGGCATTTTGCCAGGAATAAAATTGTTTGGCATATTGGGCGGCGAGCTGACCGCGCCGGCGCGCTTCCGGGGGATTCGTAAAAGCCTCGCGCATGGAGCGGCTGAGCGAGGGCATGTCCGGTTCCAGCAACCAGCCGGCGCCGGCGAGTTTCAGGCCGCTGATTTCATGTCCGAATACGCGCCGTTCGGCGGGGATGCGCCAGGCAAAATCGTCATGGACGAAATCGTCCATCGCGCCTCCAGCGGTGACGATCACCGGCAGGCTGCAGGCCATTGCCTCCAGGGCCGGCAGACCGAAACCTTCGCCGCGATAGGGCAGCACAAGACAATCGCACGCCGTGTACAGGCCAGGCAGCGCATCCGGCGGCAGTTCCTCGTTGAGATAAAGGATTTCCGGCGCATCCGGGTGCGACTGGGCGGCACGGATTTGCGATTCAAACGTTTGCCCGGCATAAATGGTCTTGCCGCCAAAATCCTTGATGACGAGACAGACGTCGTCCGACGCGGTGAAATGATCCAGGTACGCCTTGAGCAACAGGTCCGGTCCCTTGCGGAAAATCGTTCCGCCGACGAAGAGGAATTTGAAACGTTTTAGCGTGGCCAGCTTCATCGGCACAACCTGCGGATGGAATTTTTCCGGGTCCACGCCATTGGGCACGACCACCACCTTGTCCCCCGGCACACCGGATTCGACATAAACCCGGCGGACATAACCGGACGGCACCCAGAATTCATCGACCTGCTTTGAATCTTTCACCCAGGATTCCGGCAGCGAGCCGAATTCCCACGGCTGAATGACGACCAGTTTTCCGCCCGGGGGACGTCGCCAATCCGGCGGCCAGGCATGGCGCACGGTGACCGACGCCCGGGCGGGGCGGGACGAGGAAAGATGCTGTGATAATTTTTCAAATCCGGGCGAAACGGGGGCGCCATTGCTGACGCATTGGCACTGCACCTCGGGAAAGGCCTTCAACGCTGCGGTAAGTTCACGATTTACATGGGAGAGGCTGCCGTGATCCAGGAACGAACCTTCCCAGGAAACCCGAACTGGCGGCCGGACTGGCGCGGCCGTTTCACGCCGGGCCGGTGCAGAAAGTTTCTGTTCGATGGCTTTCAGCCGCTGAAGCACGACCTGGGCGACCGGCTGCAAACTGAAATGCCGCAAAACATGTTCGCGTCCCCGGCGGCCGCGTTCGCGCGCCTCGTCCGGATGCTGCTGCACGTGGCGCATCCGCTCGCGCAAATGCTTTTCCGATGCCAGGGCCCAGCGATGACCGCGATAATGGGCAAACTCCGGTTCCACCTGCGTTGCCTCGACCAGCTCGAAATCGAGCGGATATGAATTTTCCGGCGTCATGAATTCCGTATTGCCGCTCCAATTCGTGGCAATCACCGGTACCCCCATCATCATGGCCTCGTGATGCGGCCGGCCCCAACCTTCCCCGCGGCTGGGGGCGACGAGACAATCCACGGCGCGATAAAGCCGCGGCAGTTCCCGGGTGGGAATCTGGCCGGTGAGAATCTCAACGCGCGGCAATTGTTTGTCCCCGAGGCCGAGGGTGGCGGCGAATTGGCCAATGAGGTCACCAATGACGGCGCGGGCGTCGGCGTCCGGGCGATTAGTGAGATAGACGCGCAAATTCAGGCAAACATCGTCCGCTGCGGAAAACTCCCGGAGATACGCCGCCAGCAGCACGTCCCAACCCTTGCGCGCGGACCATTCAAACACGGAAAGAAAATTGCACGAGGAGCGATGCGGCAAGGGCCAGGGCTCATGTTTTGTCGGGTTGAAAAGCGTTTCATCCACGGCTCCCGGCACGACGAATATTTTTTCCCGGGCCACGCCGCTGGCGGCAAACGTTTCCAGGTTGAAACGGCTGGGCACCCAGATTTCATCGAGCTGATTGCATTTCTCGGCCCAGTTCGGCGGGAGTCGGTCAGTTTCGAACATGGTGCGGCCGACGCAATAGGCCGTGCCGGGTACGGGCCCGAAACCGCTTCCGGGCATGTGTTGGATAATGATTTTGCCGGCGATATGCGGTTTCGCCGTGAGTTTTGCGCGCAGCAGGCTGCGCGTGGTCTCGGGCAGTCCGTCGACGAACGCGGGCGACCGGACCCGGGCGCTGTCCACGAGCTCCAGCGGCCAGGCGCCGGCCAGTCCCTGCGCAAAGGCGAGCGCTTCGCTGCAATAGCCGCTGGGATTTTGCCACGGCGCCAGCCAGACAACGCCGCGCGGGTAACTCCGGTTTCGATGGTGTGGGGCGGGGTTCATTGAAGGCGGGACTCAGTGAAAGTGGGAGGCAAATTCGACGGTTGCATTCGCCGCCAGCAACCCGGTCGTCCCGGGAATGGGTTGGTTCACCGGACAGGCCTCGATGGCCTTGAGATACGCGGGCATGGTGAGCTGGTCGAAGTCGCATCGGGCCGCCAGGTGTTTCCAAAGCTGATCCGCGACGGAGCGCAACTCGCCGCGGTGAGTCACACACCATTCCATTTTCTTCTTCACGCTGGAAGTGTCGTCACGGTTGGCGACCAGCAACGGATAGGTTTTCGGAAAGATTTCTCCGATGCCCGTGTCGGCGGTGGTAATGACCGCCAGCCCGGCGCAGGCGGCTTCGAGCGGCGCGTAGCCAAACGGTTCGGACGGATTCAAAAGCATGATCGCGGCGTCGTATTCGTGAAGGCGGCGGAGCAATTCGTCCTTGGGCGTGAAACCATGCCAGCGAACACGGCCGGCCACGTTTTCGCGCTGAATTTGTTCGTGCAATTCGGATTCGAACGCCGCTCCGCCTTTGCCGAACAAGTCCAGGCGGCAATCCGTTGTGGGCTGGCTGCGCAGCAAGGCGGCAAAGGCCTTGACGACCTGCGGCAAGCCCTTCTCGCGCGAGAACTGGCCGAAATAAACAAAGCGGAACGCACCGTCGGGGGCATGGGACCGGCTTGAATCCGGAATTTCCTGCGGGCTGAACCCGTTGTAAATGACGTGATGGTGGCGATACGGGCCAAGCTGCTCATTGGCCGCGCGCATTTTTTCCGAGCAGGAAATGGCGGTGAGCCGGCTTTTGATGCGCCGCCAGCGGCCCAAATAAAAATGGAAATGTTGATGGGATGCGATGCTGCCGTCAATATGATCCATCAGATGAATCAGGCAGCGCGCCGGCTGCCGGGCGATGGTTTCAAGGATCCCGACCGGACCCAGGCCCAATGGATTGAAGAGCCAGATGACCTCCGGCGGATGTTCGGAAAAATGCTCGTCGAGCGCGATGACATTGGCCGGGAGGACGCCGCCGAAGGCATTGTCCACGCGCCGTTGCCAGAACGGATTGCGGGCAAAAGTTCCGCTCAACCCGTCTTCATATTCAAATACCGGCTCAAAAATTCGCCGCACGTTCAACCCGTTCGTCCCGGCGCTTTTGTGCAGCACGCCCGGCGCCTGCGAAGTGAGCACGGTCACCTGGTGACCCAAGGTCGCAAGCTTGCGGGCGATGGCCTGGCAGCCCAGCTCGTATCCGCCGCGCACATGGGGCTCGAAAATGTTGCTGATGAGCGTGAAATTCATTCCGGGCCTCGCATTCCGATCGCGGCGCGGACGCGGTGCCAGTAATCATCAAAAAGATAATGCTGCCGCAGGAGAGCTTGCGACCGGCGGCGCAGTTCCGTCCGGCTCTGGTCGTCGAGCGCTTCGTATCGTTGGAGAATCCGATTCAGGGCGCCGCTGTCGCGTTGCGGGTAAACATATTCGCCCAGGCCAAGATTCGCCATGACTTCGGGAAACGGGGATGTGTCGGAGGCCACCGGCAGGACGCCGGCGGCAACCGCTTCAATCAGCACCAGTCCCAACAACTCGGCCTGCTCGATTTTCTTGCCGTTGTAAAGCGACACGCACGAGGAAGCGATGAGGACGTCACTTTCTTCGAGCACGCGGGTTTTGGCGGCTTCCGCGAGCGGGCCTAGAAATTGAATGTGCTTGCCGCCGGCTGTCTGGCGGAGAAGTTTTGAATAATCGGCGTCCAGGTCAGGATTGCCCACGACATTCAGTTCAAAATTGTTTGGCAACCCTTCAATGCTGATCTCGACGCCCTTATGCGGAAGGATTCGTCCGATGCAGCAGGCGCGATGGCGGAATGGCCGCGTGAGTTGTTCGCCGTTCCGCAACTGGTTGTTCCAGGCGCCGGCGCCGGGGCCGATGGTTTGCCGGGTATACCCCGCCGCCCGGTCGCGCGAGAAGTTCGAGATCTCGACGCACCAATGATTCGGGCTCCATTGATAGATTTGATTGAACAAACCGAGCAGCGGCTCATGACCTTCGTTGGTCAACAAAAGGGTCTGGTCGCTGGCAACGGTGTTGATGAGGTCGAAGACCAGGTCGTTACTGAGATATTGATGCACCCAGACGACGTCAAAATCGGCACAGGCAGCCAGAACATCCTTGAAGGCAAGGGACGCCGGGCGCTGGCGGCTTTCGCTGTCGAAGACCTGCAGGAATTCCGTCGTCAGGCGGGCGTTCAGCGGTTGCAGCGGAGGAATCTCCCGTTGGGCGGCGTAAAGGCGGCATTGCGCCCCGGTGGCGGCAACGGCTTTGAGCGTGTTGAGCGTGAGAAATTCGCCGCCACCCATATTGCCCAGCGGAAACAGGCTGATGAGCGCTATGCGTTCCCGGTTCATAGGTCCAGTTGCGCGGGGTCAGACGGGGAGTTCACCGCGGCTCAGGAGCAGCTCCGTGATGCACCAGTTGTCCAACTCATCGGGCGACGCGATCGGCTGAATATGTCCCGTGTCAACGATTCGCCAGAGGTGGAAACCGGCGTCGAACAGGCTTTGCGCGAATACTTTCGGCTCGCGCTGCAGGCCCTGGATCGCCGGCGGGTTGTATTCCATCGCGATGAGCGTCGCCGGTTTAATCCGGTGTTGGAAGAAATTCCGGCCGCCTTCAAAAATCAGCGGTTCGGCGCCCTCGGCATCAATTTTAATGAAATCGAACTGCAGGGTTTCGTTCGCGTAGAAATCATCCAGGGTGGTGCAGGAAACCTGCACTTCGGTCGGGCGCTCCTTCCATTCATTGAGCAATTGGTCGGGCAGTGTCGACAAGGTCGAGTTGCCGGGGTTCTTGTTGAAGACGTGAAAAGTCGTGGTGCCGTTCTGATTCGAGACCGCTTTGGGGATGAGTTGCGACAGGTAGGTGCATTTGTTCAGGCTCATGTTGGTTTCCAGAAATTCAAACGTGGCCGGGTTCGGCTCGAACGCATGAACCTTTCCGAGATGCCCGACCAGGGCGGCGGCGAGCGTGGTGAAGTAACCGATGTGCGTGCCGATTTCCAGATACGTCATGTCGTTCCTGATGAACCGCATGAAAACCCGGGTGAGCGGCAGGTCCCAGCCGCCTTCGCAGATCAGCGCCCGGGTGATCGGCAGGTCGTCCGTGCGGCAAATCAGGGGCAGGCCGTGCTCGGTTTGAACCAAAAGTCGTCCGTTGCCCAGGTAAACCGGGGCCGTGTGCTGAGGGCGACTGGCGATGCTCTTAAGCTGGTCAAATTCCTGGCGGAGTTGCACCAATTCATTTTTCTGGGCGCCGGACACGGCGGCCAATCCTTGCAGGATGCCGATGGTTTGCTGGTTGAAGGATTCCTGGGCCGGGTCCGGGGCGCCATTTCGTTTTTGCGGGCGCGGTGGCGCGGTGACTTTCAGTGCCGGGGATGCTTCACGGACCTGCGCCATCAGCGCATTCACGTCCAATTCTGAATTTGGGTTCATAGTATTTTTTTTGATGCTCCGGGTTAAATGACCGGGCGGACCAGGGATAAACCCGGTCCGCCCGGGGAAGGAGCCAGCGGTCTCTCGCCGTTTTAGCGACCGACGATAATCGCTGGACATCTTTGCGGCCGTAGCCGCGTAAATTGCTCGGGCCTAGTGTCGATGGCCTTCAAGATTTTTGCAGGCTGGGTTTCCGGGCGGCCCGGGCGGGGGGCTGGTCCGCCGGCGGCCTGGGCTGAGCGGTCGTGCCGGTCAGCCTGGGCAGCGGTGCACTCTGCCGGGTCAGCGCCTGCTGGTTGCTGAGCTGAATCTCTTCGTAAACTTCCTTGCGGTGCACCGGCACGTCCGCCGGCGCCTCGATTCCCACTTTGATGACCTCGCCTTCCACCCGCACGATCTTCACGTGGATGCGTCCGTCAATCACGATGCTTTCGCCTGATTTTCTCGAGAGGATTAGCATGAGGCGAAAGGGTTAGGAGGCTTTGGCGACGGGCAAAGGATGCTGCACCGAATATTCGGCGGCATTGGCGAGGATGACCTGTTTGCCCACATGAGTATGGCGATTAATGACAATCGGGCCCTTCAAATTCACCGTGGCCCGATTGGGGCCGTGAATCGTCACGATGTTGAGCAGCAGCGCATCCTTCGGTTGTTTCACACTGAGAAACTCGACGTCCGACTGCGGGATGTCCGGCTGATAACCGGGCAGGATGAGAAAAGGATCAATGACGACGAAGGCAAGAGAGACATTGGATTCGACCTGCAACCAGGCGAAGGGCTCTTCGGCGGGGTTCACCAGCAGGACATAATCCTTGATTTGTTCAAAACCCAGGAGGCCCATGGGCAACCGCAGCTGGTTGTTGGCCGGGGGGGCGGCGGGCATTTCGGCTTCTATTGTTTCGGCGCATTTCATGTCAGTGGGTGTTTAGCAGTGGATGTGCCACGGTCGGTGGAATTTGCCGGGGCACAAAAAACCGGCAAAAAAGGGTGGAAGTTGAGGGCGCGGACGCCTCGAACGGGAACCGCCCGGCAAAATTGACTGGGGACCGGGCTAAAATTGCCTTGTGGTATGCATTCATGGTCACGGAAAGAAAAACGGCGCCATGGCCTACGGCAGGAAATTCAGGATCGAAAGCTGCATGATCTTGGCGCTGCTCTGGAGCGCCGCCTGATAGGCGGTTTGCGCCTGATTCAACTGCACCATGGTCTGGACCAGATCGGCGCTGGACGAATTGGAAATCATCTGGTCGAGCGCGGACGACTGTCCGGCGGCAAAGGTGGCCGCGTTGTTGAGATGGGTCTGCGTCGCCCCATTGTAACTGATCTGGTAAAGCTGGTTATTCTCGTCTTTTTGAAGATTGACACTATCTGTGGCCGTGATCGCGGCGGTATCGCCGGAGAGAAGATTATTCCGAAGCGACAGGAGGTGGTTAAACAAATCCGCGCCGGACTGGCTGTCGGTAATCAACCCGTGCACACCGACGCCGGTGGTGTTCTCACCCGGCACGTCCACAGAGACCGTGACCCCGGGGGCAATCTCCACCTGATTCACCGAGCTGTTTCCCTGATAGCTGACGCCCGCAATGACGTCATTGGCATCCTTGGTCGAGGTGTAGGGGGTTTGGGTCGAGTTGGTACCACCGAAGAGGTACTGGCCCGAGGCCGCATCTTTGGTGTTCATCAATTGAGTCGCTTGCGAAATCAACTGGTTCATCTCGCTGGCGTAATTGTTCAAATCCGCCGGTGAGGCGGTAGGGCTGCCGGCTAACGTGGCAATCTCCCCAGCCCGGCTGGTGAGCGACTGGAGCGATTGCATCACGCTATAAACCGAAGATGCGCGGTTCTGCAGCGTGGCAATGTTGCTGGCGTACTGGGTTTGCGCAGTCCTCCGGGACAAACCATTCAGCGTGT
>Ga0265320_10002056_pt1 | contig 14164 bp, 11 predicted proteins | sample 4827metaG_FD_202087 | JGI IMG/M metagenome (GOLD analysis project Ga0265320, IMG submission 202087) | Rhizosphere microbial communities from Carex aquatilis grown in University of Washington, Seatle, WA, United States - 4-8-27 metaG | ecosystem: Host-associated > Plants > Roots > Rhizosphere >...
AGTGGCCGGGCCTGCCCCCGACCCAGCACCTGCTGGCCCTGTGCGACGTCCTCCTGGCGCAAGTGGCCTCCCTGAGGCCTGCTGGATGAGCCGGGGTTCCAGGCGGCGGCCGGGCCCGGGCGCCGATTCGGGCTCCGCGGATCCGTTTCGATTTGCTTTGGGCCGCCGGCGGGACTTGCTTCTGCTTACCTGATGAACGCCAGCAAGACCCTCGAGAAGACCCTCGTGGCGTCGCCCGAGCGCAAGCTTGAGGCGGATGCCGACCTGGACATCGTGCGGCAGGTGCAGGCTGGCGACGTGGCGGCGTTTGACCGCCTGATCCTGAAGTACCGCGAGAGGGTCCTGGGGATCATCTACAACATGACGTCCAACCGGGAGGACGCCTCGGACCTGGCCCAGGATGCCTTCATCAAGGCGTTCCAGTCCATCCACCGCTTCCAGGGGCAGGCGTCGTTCTTCACCTGGCTGTACCGCATCGCGGTCAACTCCACCCTGAGCCACCTGCGGAAGAACCGGCTCAGGTCGTTCTTCAGCCTCGAGTCGATCCGGGAGGACGATCCGGTCTCAAAAGAGGTGATAGACGCCCTTACCGACAAGACGGGCGCCGGGAGGGACACCTTCGTCCGTGAACTCCAGGAAAAATTGAACGATGCGATGCAAAAACTGTCTATCAATCATCGGACAGTTGTGACTTTATTCGAAATCGACGGGCTCAGCCATCAGGAGATTGCCGAGATAATGGAGTGTTCAGTCGGGACCGTGAGATCCCGGCTTCATTATGCAAAGCAGTTGCTTCAGGCTGAGCTCCAACCTTATTTGCTCAAATGAAACGGGATACGGAACGAAAAATCTCAGTTGAGGACCTATTGCGCCTTAAGAGGGCCGAGCGCCCTCCGGCTGAGTATTGGGCGACTTTTGAGTCGGAAATCCGCGCCAAGCAGCTCTCGGCAATAGTCAGCAGGCGGCCGTGGTGGGACGGGATTTCAGGGGTTTTTGCGGCCTTGAACCGGCGCGCGGTGCCCGTCGGGGCCGCCGCCGCGCTCGCGTTGGCATGGATAGGCGTGAGGTACGTGGGCGGCCATGCCGACTACGCTGCCGCACCCAGGACGGCCGCCGCGGAGCCGGTTGCGGTCGCCGCGGTCGCTTCGCCCTCCGCTCCCTCCCTGGAACGGGCACCTGCGGCGCCGGAAGGAGCGGGATTTGCGGCCAGCGTGGCCGTCCAGGAGCAGGCGCCCCTCGTGGCGGCCGCCGAGTCCCATGTCACCAGCGCCCCGGTTGCCGTTGTCGCCGACGCCCCGGCCCGCTCGCCGTTTGCCGACGGAATAGCCGTCACCTTTTCCGATTTTCGCGAGCCGGCGCCCGACTATGCGCAGCGCGCCGTCTTTGGCTCGGACCGCGAATTTGAGCCGGCGTCCGCGCCCGCCCGGGAGCCGAAGGCCGACCCGCTGGCCCGGATGGACCCGGCGGCCGAGCGCCGCGCAAGGCTCCTGGCTCCGGCCCTGCCGGCGTACGCGTCGAGCGTCTCCCATGCCGTCGCGAGCGACTGGATGAAGTCGAGAGCCTCGTCCAACGAGCGCATGTACGAGTCGATGGATCAGGGATCCAACGACCGCCTGCTGGTCGGCTTCAGGTTCTGACCGCCTGGGAGGGGGACGGCGGCAGGCACGCGCCGCATCCGTTCGCAAAGAAGTCGTTGCCCTTGTCGTCCACCAGGATGAACGCGGGGAAGTCCTTGACGTCGATCTTGAAGACGGCCTCCATGCCGAGCTCGGGATACTCGAGCACGTCCACCTTGGTGATGTTCTCCTTGGCAAGGATCGCGGCGGGCCCGCCGACGCTCCCCAGGTAGAATCCCCCGTGCTTCTTGCACGACGCCGTCACGCCCGGACCGCGGTTGCCCTTGGCGAGCATCACCATCGATCCGCCCAGCGACTGGAAAAGGCTGACGTAGCTGTCCATGCGCCCGGCAGTCGTCGGGCCGAACGACCCCGAGGCGTAGCCCGTGGGGGTCTTCGCGGGCCCCGCGTAGTAGACGGGGTGCCTCTTGAAGTAATCGGGGAGCCCCTTGCCGGCATCGACGCGCTCCTTGAGCTTCGCGTGCGCGGCGTCCCGGGCGACCACCATCGTCCCGGTGAGGGAGACCCGCGTGGTCACGGGGTACTTCGAGAGCTCGGCCCGGATCTCCTCCATCGGCCTGCCAAGGTCTATGCGCACGCCCGAGGTGTCCCTCAGCTTGCGCTCGGGCTCCGGGATGAATCGGCCCGGGTTCAAGTCGAGCTTCTCGAGGAAGATCCCGTCCCGGGTGATCTTCGCCTTGATATTGCGGTCGGCCGAGCACGACACGCCCATCCCCACCGGGCAGCTCGCGCCGTGGCGGGCCAGCCGGATGACGCGCGCGTCGATCGCGAAGTACTTTCCCCCAAACTGCGCGCCGATCCCGGTCTGCCTCGCGATCTCCATCACCTTCGACTCCCAGGCCGTGTCGCGGAACGGGCGGCCGAGCTCGTTGCCGGTCGTGGGCAGCGAGTCGAGGTAATGCGAGGAGGCGAGCTTGAGGGTCTTCATGCACGCCTCGGCGCTCGTCCCGCCGATGACAAACGCAAGGTGGTAGGGAGGGCACGCGGACGTCCCGAGGAGGGGCAGCTTGTCGGCGACGAACTGCGCGAAGCTCTTGGGGTTGAGGAGCGCCTTCGTCTCCTGGAAGAAGAGCATCTTGTTGGCGGATCCGCCGCCCTTTGCGACGAAGAGCAGCTCGTAGGCCGCCCCCGTCGTCGAGTGGATGTCGATCTGGGCCGGAAGGTTCGTGCCCGTGTTGGCCTCCCTCCACATGTCGAGGGGGGCGGTCTGGGAGTAGCGAAGGTTCTCCTTCGCGAAGCACTCGTAGACGCCCCGGCTGAGCCATTCCGCGTCGTTGGCCCCGGTCCACACCTGCTCGCCCTTCTTCGCGAAGATGGCGGCCGTTCCCGTGTCCTGGCACATCGGGAGAATGCCCTCCGCGGAGATCTCCGCGTTCTTCAGGAGCGTCAGCGCCACGTACCGGTCGTTCGGCGACGCCTCGGGGTCGCCAAGGATGGCGGCCACCTGCTCCAGGTGCTTCGTGCGAAGCAGGAACGCGCTGTCGCGGAACGCGTTCTGGGCCACGAAGGACAGGACCTGGGGGTCGACCTTCAGGACCTCTCGGCCCTCGAATTGCGCCGTCGAAATGCCCTCCTTCGAGAGCAGGCGGTATTCGGTGGCGTCCTCCGATAGGGGCAGGGGCTCCTGGTAGATGAACGGTGGCATGGCCATGCCCAAATTATGCCGAACTCCGCCCCCAAGTAAAGGGGACCGTGGCTCGGGGCGCGCGCCCTACCTGGCGGCGGCCATCGCGCGGACGACGCCGTGGAACTTCGGCAGGTCGGACGGGGTGACAACCTCTCCGTTGTCCCTTCGCCATCCCGCGTAGCTGGGCCAGATGCCCCGGGACAGGAAGTTGTCGACGACCTTCGCCATCGCCGCCACGTGCACGTAATCCTTCTGCTCCTTCTCGTCGCGGGTCCGCGAAACAAGCGCCTCCGGGATGGGGAGGATCCTCCCGCTCGACACGTGCGCAAGGTCGTTGAGCACGACGAGGGGGCGCGAGTCCTCGAGGGTGGTGGCGGGCCGCGGGACCTCCCCCTGCATGTACCGGCCGTACTCGATGTGGTTCGCCTCGAGGCCGTCGAACGGGCCGCTCGGGATCCTCTCCGTGCGCCCATCCTTCCATGAGACCTCGACCTGGCCCCCGACGGCGTACCTGAGTATGGCCTTCTCGCAGATCACCGTCTCCGAGGTCGCGCTGGCGCCGGCGCAGGCGTGCGAGAGCGCGAACCTGAGCGTGCAGCCCGTCGCGAGGTCGGCCTCCACGAAGAAGGTGTCGGCGCCCTCGATCGCGTGGGCCCGGTAGAGCTCTGCCCGCACCGCCGCGACGTCGGGCCACGAGTAGAGGCCGGGCGTCCCGGTCCAGAACAGCATGTTGTGCACGAAGTGCGCCATCGCGTTGCCGAAGCACGAGTCGAGCACGATGCGGTCGCCGACGACCAGCCTCCCGGACCAGCCGTTGCGCGCGAAGTACCCGGCGGGCCGCGGCCAGAGGGCGCTCAGCGTGCCGCCGCGTATCGCCCCGAACTCGCCCGAGAGCAGCCTCTCCTTGAGCGCCAGGCGGCTCCTCTCTACGATGAAGTTGAAGCCGACGAGGGACGACTTCCGCGCCCGACGGTCGGCCGCGATCATCTTCTCAAGCTCCGCGAAATCGAGGGTGGGGGGCTTCTCGACGTACGCGGGCAGCCCGTACGAGGTGACCGCGTCGTGCATCTCGGCGTGCAGGTGGATCGGGGTCGGGATGGCCACGTAGTCCAGGTCGCCGTGACACGCGCCGAGCATCTCGCGGTAGCCGCCGAAGACCCTGACGCCGCGCTGGGCGAAGCGCCACGTCTCCTGCTCGATGCCGAACGCGGCGAGCCTTGGGTCGCACGCGCAGACGAGCCGGGCCACGCCGCGCTCCTCGAGCCGCGCGACCGTGTTGTGGTGCGAACCCGCGAATCCCCCCATCCCGATTATTCCAATTCTTACGGGCTGCTTCACACTATCTTGAACTTCGGCAGGTCCTGCCCGTCGATGAGGCCGACCGGCCTGCCGGATGCGTCGACCACGATCAGGTCGTCGATCTTGTGCAGCTCGAAGAGCCGCAGGGCGTCCACGGCGAGCACGTCGTCCCGGACCACCTTCGGCGACCGGGTCATGAAGTCCGAGACGGGCCGCCCTAGGAAATCCGGACCCGTGAGCGCGGACCTCCTGAAGTCGCCGTCCGTGAGGATCCCGGAGAGCCTGCCGGTCGCCTTCCTGACGAGCGCGATGCTCCCGCTCTTCGACTTCGTCATCGCGAGGATCGCCTCCTGGACCGTCACGGTGTCGCCGGCCACGGCCAGGCGCTGGCCGCTGCGCATGATGTCGCGGGTGCGCAGGAGAAGGACGCGGCCCAGGTTTCCCGCCGGGTGGAACTTGGCGAAGTCCTCCCGCGTAAGGCCGCGCGCCTCGAGGAGGACCATGGCGAGCGCGTCCCCCAGGGCGAGCGCGGCGGTCGTGCTCGCGGTCGGTGCGAGCTTGAGCGGGCATGCCTCCCTCCTGACCCGGTAGATGAGCCGGTGGTCCGCCTCGCGGGCGAGGTCCGACTTAGGGTTGCCCGTGAACGCGACGACCTTGAGGCCGAAGCGCTTGAGGAGGGGGACGAGCCTCAGGACCTCGTCCGACTGGCCGCTGTTGCTCATCAGGATCGCCAGGTCGCCCTCGTAGCACAGGCCCAGGTCCCCGTGGAGCGCCTGGGTGGGATCGAGGAAGCACGACGAGACGCCCGTGCTGTTGAACGTGGCCGCGATCTTGGCGGCGATGTGCGCGGACTTCCCGACGCCGCTGAAGACCAGCTTGCCGCCCGCGGCGACGGTCGCCTCCACGGCCCGCGCGGTGTCGACGAACTCCGCCCCGAGCGCCCGGGACGTCTCCGCCAGGGCGTCGCTCTCTATGCGGATGCATTGCCTGGCGCGCGCGAGCGCCGATTTCGGTGCGATTGCCATCAACGCGGGTTGTTGTCGGGCCTCATTTGTGTTTGAGTCGGGGAAAGAGAGTGGGAGATTTATCCGACCGGTCAGGCCGTTCAATCCCATTCGCTGCCAGATGCACCCACGTTCCATCCTACTCGGCTTTGCCGCGCTGCTCCTGCTGGCGTCGGGGCCCGGCTGCGGGGGGGACGCGGCGTCGCTCTCCTCCGAGATGGACGACTCGAACTACCGCGACGGGCAGCAGATGGAGCGCCAGGGGCGGTGGGACGAGGCCCTCTCGGACTACCTGAAGGTGATCGACCGCCGGGGCGACTCGGCGCCCGAGTCGAACCTCGACGCGGGCCTCATCTACCTGAACCACATCAAGGACCCGATCTTCGCGATCTACCATTTCCGCAAGTACCTCGAGCTGGAGCCCAACTCGAAGCAGGCCGTGTACGTGAGGGGACTGATCGACGCGGCCAAGCGCGAGTTCGCGCGGGCCCTTCCCGGGCAGCCGCTGGAGAGCGAGACCCAGCACATGGGCTTGGAGGAGCAGGTGGCCCGCCTGCAGCGCGAGAACGACGAGCTAAAGGCGGAGAACGCGGCCTTGCGCGCAGGCGCGCCGGTTCCGGTGGTGCACTCGAGCGCGATAGACATCACCTCGATCCCGGCCCCGCAGAGCGTCGCCCAGGACGCGGGCCAGCCCGCGGGCGCCGCTTCGCCGATCTCGCTGGCGCCCGTGGAGCAGGCCGACATGGGGGCCGTGTCCGCCATCAGGGGCGCCCCGCAGGAGGCGCAGGCGCAGGCAGCGCCCTCGAAGCCCGCGCCGGCCGCCGGGGCGCGCCACCACACCGTCGCCAGGGGCGACACCCTCTTCAGCCTGGCCCAGAAGTACTACGGCAGCCGCTCGAGGTGGCGCGACATCTACGCGGCCAACCGCGACCTGCTGGCGAGCGAGAAGGCGCCCCTCAAGATCGGCTGGGAGCTGAAGATCCCCTAGGCCGACGCCAGCGCCTCGTCCAGGACGGCGAGCATGAAGTCGGCATCGGTCGCCGAGAAGATCATCGGCGGCTTGATGCGCAGGGTGTTTCCCCAGAGCCCGCCCTTGCCGATGAGGAGGCCCATCTCCCTGCACGCCTCGAACACGGCCGCGCACTCGTCCTTGGCCGGCTCCTTGGTCCTGCGGTCCTTCACCAGCTCGACGCCCAGCATGAGGCCGAGCCCCCGGATGTCGCCGATCAGGGAATGCTTCTCGGCGAGCCTCGCGAACCCAGCCTTCAGGTGGTTGCCGATCTTGAGCGAATTGGCCTGCAGGCCCTCCCGGTCGATCACCTCGAGGACCGCGCGCGCCTGGGCGCACGCGACGGGGTTGCCCCCAAACGTGTTGAAATGGATCCGCGAGACGAGGGCCTGGGCGATCTTGGGCGTCGTGACGACGGCCCCGAGCGCGCAGCCGTTTCCGATTCCCTTTGCCAAGGTGACGATGTCCGGGACGACCCCCTGGGTCTCGAAGCCCCAGAAGTGGGTCCCGGTCCTCCCAAAGCCCGCCTGGACCTCGTCGGCGATGCAGACCCCGCCCGCGGCCCGGATGTGCCCGTAGGCATGCCTCAGGTATCCCTCCGGGAAGACCACCGTCCCGCCGACGCCCTGGATCGATTCGGCGATGAAGCCCGCGACCTTGCCTGAGGTGCCGAACTGGATCAGGCTCTTCACATCGTCGGCGTATTTCCTGCCCGCCTCCGGGTCGTCCTTCCCGAAGGGTCCCCGGTAGAGGTCGGGCAGGACCGAATGCTGCACCCCGAACCCATGCGGAACGTTGAACTTCCACGTGCTGTGGGAGGTGAGGCCCATTGTGGACTGGCTGCCGCCGTGGTAGCCGTTTCGAAGCGCGATCATGTCATAGCAGCCCGTGTAGGCCCGCGCCATGAGCAGCGCGAGGTCGTTGGCCTCCGAGCCGGAATTGACGAGGTACACAACCTTGAGTTCGCCGGGCATCCTGGCCGCGAGCTCCTTGGCGTAGAGCGCGATGTTCGGGTGCAGGTAGATCGTCGTGGTGTGCTGGAGGGTCTCGTTCTGGCGATGGGCGGCGGCGACGATGTGCGGGTGGCAGTGGCCGCAGCTCACGGTCACGATGCCCCCTATCCCGTCCAGGTAGCGGCGGCCCTTCTCGTCGAAGAGCCACTGGGCCCTGCCCTCGACGATCATCAGCGGCTTCTTGTAGTAGTGGAAGATGGCGGGGCTTAGGAATTCCCTGCGCAGGGCCAGCACCTCCTCTGCGGAGGGTCCCGAGTAGGGCTGCGGCACGTGGCCGCACGGGGGAAGGGGGATCGATTTCATAGGTTAACCGTTGGGTGCCAGCTTGCGGAAAACAAGATACGCGACAAATGCTATCGCGAAGCCGGCAAACCAGGCGAAGCCGTAGATTCCGAGGAAGAAGGCCGGAACGCGCGCCGCGTCAATGCAGCCGACCTGGGCGAGGAATCCGGGAAGGTTCGGGAGGGCCGCGACCAGGAACGCCGCGATCGCGGCGATGCTCCACCCGCCCGAATAGCGGTACTGGCCGTTCGGGTCGTAGAGCGCCTGGACGTCGAGCCTCCCGCGCCGGATGACGAAATAGTCCGCGATCATGATGCCGCCGACGGGGCCCAGCAGCGCGCTGTAGCCCACGAGCCAGGTGAAGATGTAGCCCGAGGGATCGGCGACGAGCTTCCAGGGCATCATCACGATCCCGACGACGCCCGTTATCAGGCCGCCCATCCGGAACGATATCCTGCGCGGCGCCAGGTGCGCGAAGTCGTTCGCCGGGGAGACGACGTTCGCGGCGATGTTCGTGGCGAGCGTCGCGATGCCCAGGGCGACCATCGCGACGATGAGCACGGCCGGGTTCCTGAACCGGACGAGGACCTCTATCGGGTCCCAGATCGTGTGCCCGAAGATGACCGCCGTCGCCGAGGTGACGGAGACGCCGATGAAGGAATAGAACGCCATGGCAAGCGGCAGCCCGAGGGCCTGGCCCACCATCTGGTCCCGCTGCGACGCCGCGTAGCGCGAGAAGTCGGGTATGTTGAGGGAGAGCGTGGCCCAGAATCCAACCATCCCGGTCAGACCGGGGATGAAGAAGGCCATGAACTGCCCCGCCCTGGGCTGGCCCGGGTCGAATGCGGAGGGTTGCGCCAGCATGGGCCCGAACCCTCCGGCCGACCGGCGGGCCCAGACGAGGAAGACGATGCCCAGCGCGATCAGCAGCGGGGCCTTTATGTTCAGCAGGAGGCGGATCGAATCGATCCCCTTGTAGACGACCCACATGTTGACGCACCAGAACGCCATGAAGCACACGAACTGCGACAGGGTGACGCCGAGGGCGTTCGTGGCGCCGCCCGCCACCGCGGGGAGGAAGACCGACAGTATCTTGTGGATGGCCTCGCCGCCGATCCACGCCTGGATCCCGAACCACCCGCAGGCGACCAGGGCGCGCAGGAGCGCCGGGATGTTCGCGCCCGCCGTGCCGAAGGACGCCCGGCACAGGACGGGGAAGGGGATGCCGTAGCGGGTTCCGGCGTGTGCGTTGAGGAGTATCGGAACGAGGACTATCGCGTTGCCCAGAAAGATCGTGAGGATGGCCTGCCGCCAGTTCATGCCGCCCCCCACGAGCGACGAGGCCAGCATGTAGGTGGGGACGCACGCCGACATGGAGATCCAGAGAGCGGCGAAGCTGCCGACCCGCCACGTGCGCCTCTCTGGGGGCACGGGCGCGAGGTCCGGGTTCTCCAGGGGGCTCCCCGCCATCTCTAGGACGATCCGATCAGCATCCCCGCGAAGAACACGAGCAGCCCGCCGACGATCACCTGGAACGCCGCGGAGAGGAACGGCGTGTCCATGTAGTGGTGGCGTATCCAGGAGATGATCACAAGCTCGACGAGCACGACGGCGACGGCGATCGTGAACGCGGCGTGGAAGTCGGCGATCATGAAGGGCAGGGTGTGCCCCAGCCCTCCCGCGGCCGTCATGAGGCCGCAGACGGCGCCGCGTATGAGCGGATGGCCGCGGCCGCTGATCGCCCCGTCGTCGGAAAGGGCCTCGGCGAAGCCCATGCTGATCCCGGCTCCGACGGAGGAGGCCAGGCCGACAAGGAGCGTGTCGCGGGTGTTGTGCGTCGCGAAGGCCGCCGCGAAGAGCGGCGCGAGCGTCGAAACGGAGCCGTCCATCAGGCCGGCAAGGCCGGGCTGGACGACCTGCAGGACGAACAACCGCCGCTGGCTCTCGTCCTCTATCGCGCGCGCCCCCGAGGCGACCTGGTCCGAGTCGAGCTTGTCGGCCAGCGCCTCGTGGCCCGCCTCCACGAGAGCCAGGTCGCCCAGCAGCTTCCGGGTGGCGGCGTCCTCGGTCCTCGCGGCCGAGACCTCGTAGAACCTGCGGGAGGAAAGCTCCATGACGCCTATCTGGCGGCGCACCTGGGCGACCGTGAGCGCCTTCATGAGCCAAACGGGCCGCTGGATGACGAGGCCCTTGACGTCCGACCGCTGGATCAGGGGTATGTGGTCCCCGAACCGCGCGCGGTACGTGTCGATGAGCCGCTGGCGGTGGACGGACTCCTCGGCCTGCATCGTGGTGAGCGTCTCCGCGGTGGAGGGGAACTTCTCGCGGAACCTCTCGGCGAGGTCCCCGTAGATCCGGCTGTCCTCCTCCTCCATCGACACGGCGAGGGCCAGTATCTCCTGCTCGGTGAGTTTTGAGAACGCCTTTGCCATTGGGTTCCGTGCGCCATCGGGAAGGTACGCCCCATGCCGGGCCCCTGCCAGCAACAAATCGTTGTCGAAGCTGCTCCTGCGCCGCTGCGCTGCGTCCCTCGGGCCCTTCCTAGCCCGCGCGGCTGGTTCAACGTTAGCCATTGATGATTAGAGTGTTACGATGGAAGTGTGTGCCGTTTTTGGGCCCCCCCCGCCGGCACGCGGCGCGCTCGCCCCGGTTGCGCCGTCTCGGCCAGGGGCAGGCCGTCCCGATGCGGAACATTTTATCCCTGTAACTTTCAGGTGGCCGGGTGTGTTATAGGGTCAACACCCCCAACCATGCCCAACATAAGTCGGATTGTCGCAACAGCCGGCGCCATCGCCCTATTCACCGTATCCGCGTCCGCAAAGATCGAACGCGTTGTTGAGAAGACCTTCCAGGTCCAGCCAGGAGTCCATCTGAAGGTCTCGACCTCGGGCGGGGATGTCCGCATCACGTCGTCAGCCGGCTCGGTTGTGACGGTCGTCGCGAAGGAGCACATCCGGGCCAGCAGCGAGGCCGACGCGGACGAGGTGCTCAAGAAGCTCGACCTTACGATCGCGCAGAACGGCAACGAGGTGGTAGCCTCCGCGTCCTATGAATCGGGCGTCGGCTTCCACTTCGGCAGCTGGCCGCCCGTCCAGGTGGACCTTTTGATCACGGTTCCCGCGAGCGCCTCGGCCGAGTTGAAGACCTCGGGCGGAGACGTCTTCGTCGGAGACCTTGAGGGCGCCGTCAAGGCCCACACTTCGGGCGGCGACGTGAAGCTCGGAAGCATCGGGGGAGAGATCGACGCGTCGACCTCCGGCGGGAATGTAGGCCTCGTGGAGGGCCGGAGCAGCGTCAGGCTTTCGACGTCGGGCGGGAATGTCTCCGTGGATCACATCGTCGGGCCGGCGGTCCTGAAGACCTCCGGCGGCGACATCAAGATCGAATCGGTCGAGAACACGCTCACGGCCGAGACGAGCGGCGGGGACGTCAAGGCCGGGTTCAAGGGGGCGCTCAAGGGCGACTGCGAGCTTTCGACGTCGGGCGGCGAGGTGAGGGCGACGGTGAGCCGGGACGCGGCGTTCCATCTCGACGCGGCGACCAGCGGCGGCGAGGTCAACGCGTCCGGTCTCACGATCACGATCGACCACGGAGGCACCGGAAGAAGCAATCTGGCGGGCCTTGTGAACGGCGGCGGGCCCCTCCTCAAGCTCCGCTCGAGCGGCGGCAACATCGACGTCGTCACCCGTTAGGGCCGGGCCCCGGGCCTGCGCGCTAGGCCCGGCTTGGCGCCCTCTTCAGGAAGCGGCCCCTCGTCGGGTCGCCGACAAAACTGCCATCGCGCGCGGCGACCTTGCCGCGCACGGTGACGACGCTGGGCCGGCCCTCGATCCTCCAGCCCTCGAACGCGCTGTAGTCGACGTTCATGTGCTGCGTCTTCGCCGAGATCACGCCCCGGTATCCGGGGTCGTACACCACCAGGTCCGCGTCTGCGCCCGGCTGGATGGTGCCCTTCCTGGGAAACAGGTCGAAGGTCTTCGCCACCTCGGTGCTCGCCACGTTCACCAGCGTGTGCAGGTCGATCCTGCCCGCCTTGACGCCGAAGGTGTAGAGCAGGTTCACCCGCTCCTCGAGCGACGGGATCCCGTTCGGGATCTTCGTGAAGTCGGCCATGCCCATCCTCTTCTGGCCCTCGAAGTCGAAGGGCGCGTGGTCGGTCGCGACCGTCTGGATCAGGCCGTCGCGCAGTCCGTTCCAGAGGACGGGCTGGTTGCTCGCGTCACGGAGCGGGGGCGACATCACGTATTTCGCGCCCTCGAAGCCGGGCCGCTCGGCCCAGGTCTTGTCGAGGACGAGGTACTGGATCAGCGTCTCGACCGTCACGTCGACGCCTCGCTGGCGAGCGGCCAGCGCCTCCTCGAGGGCCTGCTTGCAGCTCAGGTGGACGATGTAGGTCGACGCGCCGGTCAGCTCGGCGAACGTCATCAGGTGGTGGACGCCCTCGGCCTCGACGCGGGGCGGGCGGCTCTCATGGTGCTGGCTTGGGTCGGTCCTGCCGGCGGCTATGAGCTCCCTCTGCCGCTCAAAGACCAGCGTCTCGTTCTCGCAGTGCGCCGTCACGATGAGGCCGAGCTCGCGGGCGAGCTTCAGTGTCCGGTACAGCTCCGTGTCGTCGACCCCGAAGGCGCCCTTGTAGGCGAGGAAGATCTTCAGCGAGCTGATCCCGCGGCCGACAATCTCGCGCAGCTGGGACTCCGCAGCGGCGTCGTAGCGGGCCACTCCCATGTGGAAGGTGAAGTCGCATGCGGAGCGGCCCGCCGCCCGCGACATCCAGTTCTCAAACGCCGCCAGGGTGTCGTCGGTGCGGGCGGGGCAGCACATCTCGATGAGGGTCGTCGTCCCGCCGACAAGCGCCGCCTTGCTCGCCGTCTCATAGGTGTCCTTGGCGAACGTCCCCATGAAGGGCAGGGTGATGTGGACATGCGGGTCGATGAATCCCGGGAAGACGTACTTCCCGGCCGCGTCGATGACCTCGGCGCCGGCCGGGGCGTCGAGCCCGGAGCCGACGCGGGTGATCGTCTCCCCCTCGCAGAGGATGTCGGCCCTTGCCCGCGAGTCCGCCGTGACGATCTCGCCGTTCCTTATCAGGAGGGCCATGGCGGGCTCACTTCCTCCAGACGTCGTCAACGACGCCGCCGAACCAGCGCGTGGTGACGGTCTTCTGCTGGGTGTAGAATTGCACGGCCTCGCGCCCCTGGATATGGAGGTCCCCGTAGAACGACGCGTCCCATCCGGTGAAAGGGAACATGGCCATGGTCGCCGGGACTCCGACGTTTATGCCGACCATCCCTGCCTTGACCCTGTGCTTGAATTCGCGGGCCGCGGCCCCCGACGACGTGAAGATGGACGCTCCGTTGCCGAACGCGGAGCGGTTCGCCGCCTCGATCGCCTGGTCGAGGTCGTCCAAGCGCATCACGTTGAGGACGGGGCCGAACACCTCCTCGCGCGCAAGGGTCATCGTCTCGCGCACCTTGTCGACGACCGTCGCGCCGAAGAAGAACCCCTTGGGGGCGTCGGCCACGGTGGCGCCGCGCCCGTCGCACGCGATGGTGGCCCCCTCCTTCTCGGCGCTCTCGACGAGCCCGCGGACGCGGTCCCGGTGGGACGACGTGACAAGCGGCCCCATGTCGGGCTGGGACATTGGCGTGTCGGTCCTTCCGATCTTGATCGAGCGCGCGGCGTCCACAAGCTGCGGCACCATGGTCTGGGCCGCCTTGCCGACCGCGATCGCGGTCGATCCGGACATGCACCGCTCGCCCGCGCAGCCGAAGGCGGCGGTCGCGAGCGCCTCGACCGACCTCGGGATGTCGGCGTCGGGCATCACGACGATGTAGTTCTTGGCGCCGCCGTTGGCCTGCACGCGCTTCCCGTTCCTCGTGCCGGTCTCGTGGATGTACTTCGCCACCGGGGACGAGCCGACGAAGGATACGGCCCTGACCTTGGGGTGCGCGAGCAGCGCGTCCACGCATTCGCGGCCGCCGTGGACGACGTTGAAGACGCCCTTGGGAAGCCCCGCCTTCTCGAGGAGCTCCGCGAGGACGAGCGCGGTCAGCGGGACCTTCTCGCTCGGCTTGAGGACGAACGTGTTCCCGCAGGCCAGCGCCATGGGGAACATCCAGAGCGGGACCATGGCCGGGAAGTTGAACGGGGTGATCCCGGCGCAGACTCCGAGCGGCTGAAGGCACGTCTCGCAGTCGACGTTGCGCGCGACGTCCTCGAGCGTGTCCCCGAACAGGAGGGTGGGGGCGCCGCAGGCGTACTCGATGTTCTCGATCCCGCGGTAGATGCTTCCC